>Ga0209367_1000001_pt1 | contig 312655 bp, 178 predicted proteins | sample WorMetLIZISLAND2_FD_187412 | JGI IMG/M metagenome (GOLD analysis project Ga0209367, IMG submission 187412) | Marine gutless worms symbiont microbial communities from Max Planck institute for Marine Microbiology, Germany - Olavius geniculatus... ...
TTTGCATCTTTGCTGCCACTATGATATCAAGAGGTTATTTTTTTTCCATGTCGCAGATCATTCTCCTATTACTTTTTTTATAGTAACTAGCAGAAGTATATTCACTAGTTATTTTAATATATAACGTTGTTGTCTAAGCTGAATAACTTGTGATTTGTAATGTGCAAATTTACTAGTATAGAATTGGAAGAGACATGATATCAAGCGACCAAGTCAAGCTAGGCTGGGCACCTCTGATGCTTTTCGTGATGTCTCCCAGTCACATTGAATTCAGTCAGCGCATGCGATCTGAATGACAAACGGGATCGCTATATTCAAAGTTGCCAAGTAACTGAGTGTTTGAAATCACCACATCCACAAACTTTAAGGGGGAAGTTAATTTGTCAATTCAGTCAACAACGCCCCCGAGATACCGGACCAGTTGATGCAAGGAATGTAAGGGTAGTAGAGAATGTAATTTGTTGTGAGGAGTCCTGCGCTATTGCTTTTGAGATACTTGAACACGTGAGCGGAGGTCGCAAAAAGCATTAAAAAACTAGCGCAACCTAGGTGTATAAAATAGAAGACCAAGGGATCACGTCCTCATTCTTCACTCTAGGTCAGTACAAAATGAAGACGCGACCCCCTGTTTTTCTTTATTCGAGCAATTTCCATTTGGGGTTCTGCTTGTTTCTGATCCAAGAGGTAATAACCTGCATAATCGATTGTGTTCAACCGTATGTTGAAACCGGAACGCCCCCCCCTATCCGGGATTGTTTTGGAAAATTGACAGCCGGCACTCCCAGCCCTAATTTTTCAAAAGGACAACAACAAGCCAATTGGCTCAAAAATGAACCTGGTTATCCACAAAGCTCCAGTAACAGGCATTTCACTTCCCTCCCCTGGCGGGAGGGATCGAGGGAGGGGGATAAAATAGATGGCATGCATTCACCTTGATCTTTATGGATAGCCGTATAAATAAACTGGGAAGGAAAACAATCAATGAAAAAATTTGACGCAATTATCATCGGTACCGGCCAAGCAGGACCGGCCCTGTCGGCGCGGTTGGCCGGCGCGGGAATGAAGGTGGCCGTGGTCGAACGTAAATTGTTCGGCGGCACGTGTGTCAATACGGGCTGCATCCCCACTAAAACGCTGGTGGCCAGCGCCCGCGCTGCCTACATGGCCAGGCGCGCCGCTGATTTCGGGGTAATGATCGACGGCAGCATTGCGGTGGACATGAAAAAAGTCAAAGCGCGCAAAGATGACATTGCCGGCCGATCCAACCATGAGATACCCGGTTGGATGGAAAAAATTTCCAACCTGACCGTATTCAAGGGACATGCCCGTTTTGAGGCTGCCCACAATGTCAGCGTGGGCGAAGAGATTCTGCAAGCAGACAAAATATTTATCAATGTCGGTGCCCGGGCTTTTGTCCCGCCCATGCCGGGCATCGATCGCATCGACTATTTAACCAATTCGAGCATGATGCAGGTGGATTATTTACCGGAACATCTGATTATCATTGGCGGCAGCTATATCGGGCTCGAATTTGGTCAAATTTACCGGCGATTCGGCAGCCAGGTAACCATTGTTGAAAAAGGATCACGCCTGATCGCACGGGATGATGAAGATGTCTCTGAAGCAGTCAAGGATATATTGGAAAACGAAGGCATCAACATTCGTCTCGATGCCGAGTGTATGGCCGTTGAAAACGAGGTAGCTATGGTTAAGGTTAACCTGGACTGCCACAAAGGCGATCGGACCCTGACCGGTTCACACTTGCTGCTGGCAGTCGGACGTGTTCCCAATACCGATGACCTGGATCTGGATAAAGTCGGTGTTGAAGTGGACGGACGTGGTTATATCAAGGTGGACGATCAACTTCGCACCAATGTGCCCGGCATCTGGGCGCTGGGCGACTGTAATGGAAAGGGCGCTTTTACCCACACCTCCTATAACGATTTTGAAATCGTTGCGGCAAACTTGCTGGACGATGATCCGCGTCGGATTAGCGACCGCATTCTCTGCTATAGCCTGTATATCGATCCACCATTGGGACGCGCTGGGATGACAGAAGCGCAGGTAAGGCAGTCAGGTCGTAGGGCTTTGATCGGTAAGAGGCTCATGGCAAATGTCGGCCGCGCCGTTGAAAAAGGCGAAACCCAGGGATTTATGAAAATCCTGGTGGATGAATCCACTGGAGAAATTCTGGGAGCGGCGATTCTGGGTGTTGGCGGCGACGAAGCCATCCATTCTATCCTGGATACCATGTATGCTAAAAAGCCTTACCATGTGATCCAGCGGGCCATGCATATTCATCCGACGGTATCGGAGTTGATACCGACCATGCTCAGCGATCTCAAACCGCTGCAATGAACAATCCGAGTCCTGAAGGCCCGACTTTGATTTCACTCCAGAGGGGTGGTGTTTACCTTAGACTCCGAATGGAATAATGGAATGATGGAACAATGGAATATTGAGAATCGAAAGCGGATGCCGGTCTGATTTTATATACTGATCAGTGCCATCCTTACAAATATGGATCCCTTTCCATGAAACCCAGCATTCCAACATTCCAGGATTCCATCATTCCGCTCCCTCTCGCAGCAGTATTCACAGCATACTCGATAAAAATGCCTGTCCGCCGAAGATATGTGTGAATATGATAATATGATTTGCGTATATCCGTATTTTAGGTTAATTGAAATATTCAGAGTCGGGTGAGTTTTCTCAGTTACCAAATCACGACAAAACACATTAGATTTGGTCATCTGACAAGTTTGGTTCATCGGTCCTTCATTGGAGGCAGGAATTTTGAACCCCAGATCATCCCGCATAATTGACCTTTCCGGTGACTCTTTCCCTGAGAACTATGTCAAATGGGACAAAAACTTACAATCGGTTCCATTAAAAACAAAACTCTGTATCCCGCCGTTGCGATCAAATTGGATTTCACGATCGCGCCTGGACAAACAGATGGATGGGGGATTTACACGTAAGCTCACCCTTATATCAGCTCCGGCCGGTTTCGGCAAAACCACCTTATTAGTCGACTGGGTCCACAGACACAAAATACCTGCCGCCTGGTTTTCGGTGGACAAAGGTGATAATGATCCTCTGCATTTCCTCAGCTATATCATCCTGGGACTTCAGAGCCTGGAGGCCGATGCCGGTAAAGCAGCCCTGACGATGCTGCAATCACCGCAGCCGCCACCTGTCGAAGCTATTCTGATAAACCTGATCAATGATGTTACCCGTCTCCCGACAGACATTGCGTTTATTCTTGATGATTATCATACAGTCGATGGCGGACCAATCCATGACATGATTGCATTTTTGCTTCAAAACCTGCCGGAGCAGATGCACATGATCATCGCCACCCGGTCTGACCCTCCCCTGCCGCTATTAGCGCGCTTGCGCAGCCAGAACCAACTGATTGAGCTGCGGGCTGCCGATCTTAGTTTCACTGTCGATGAAACCGCCGATCTCTTCAATAAATGCCAGGATTTGCAGCTTTCAGCCAAAGACCTTCATTTGCTCGAAACGCGAACCGAAGGATGGGTTGCCGGTTTGCAACTGGCAGCATTGTCGCTGCATGGGCGCAGAGATCCATCCGGTTTCATCAAAGGATTCAAAGGGGATAATCGCTATATTGCGGACTATCTAACCGCAGAGGTGCTCAGTCGTCAACCCGAGCACCTACGCAATTTCCTGCTACAGACGTCTATCTTAAGGCGTCTGTGCGGCCCGCTTTGCGATGCCGTCACCCGGCAGGAGAACAGCCGGAATGTATTAATCACTCTGGAAAAGGACAATCTGTTTGCTATCCCGCTTGACGATGAGCGTTGTTGGTATCGCTACCACCATCTCTTTGCGGATTTGCTCGAGCGGCGATTGCGCGGGAAACAGGGTGACCTGGTGCCTGAACTCCATCGCCGGGCAAGTCAATGGTTCGCAAAAAACGGTTTTAAGGGCGAGGCGGTGGACCATGCATTTGCGGCACAAGACTTTGCCCAAGCAGCGCAGCTGATAGAAAAAATTGCTGAAATCGAGTGGGATCATGCCCGGGAAAGCCGATTATTAGGATGGTTCAAAAAGTTGCCGGATGAGCAAATAGCAACCAATATTAAGCTCTGTATCTTCTATGCCCGGGAATTGTATAAAAGCGGATACCTGGATGATGCCGAAAAGAGACTGCAAGCTGCCGATCAAATGCTGGAATCGGCATCAACCAGTGACCCGGCGAAGGAGGGCTTGCAAGGTAGGATCGCTGTTATTCGCGCATACATATCATCTCAAACGGGTGATGTTTCCCGTATCATTCACTTCTCTGACCAGGCACTGAATTCGCTTCCTCAAGGGGATTTGATGTGGCGAAGTGTGGCGGCCACGACTTTAGGCTTTGCCTATGGTTGGAGGGGTGCAGGAGATTTGGTAAAAGCACAACAGGCTTTTTCCGAGGCCATGAAAATTAGCAAAGCCGCGGGCAACATATTTTACAATATTTTCGCTGGTATTTGTCTGGTGGCAATTATGCAGCTGCGATGTCAATTTAAGGAGGCCAGAGCTATTTGCCAGCAATTGCTGAATCTCGCAAATGAGAATGGCCTCTCTGAAACAGAAATAGCGGGCTCGCTATACGCCAGTTTGGGCATGATTTTCTGTGAATGGAACGATCTTAACGAAGGGATTGACCTGATCAACAAAGGCATCGAGTTAAACAAACAAGGGCGTGATCCTTTCATGCTCGCGAGTTGCCGCATTTGTTTATTTAGAGCATTAATATATCGGATGGATTTCCTTGGTGCCTTTAGTGTAACAGAGAAGCTGAATGAGAGCACACAAGATTTTAGACTGCCCCCCCTGGATGACCAATGTGATTGCCGCTAATAATGTAATTTCCTGGCTGGCAAAGGGCGACCTGAATGCGGCCATACAATGGGCAAAAGAAAAGGGATTGAGTGTCGATAATAATCTGACGCACTTGCGTGAGCCTGAGCATATTGCCTTGGTTTATATTCTCATCGCCCAAGGGCAGTTGGATGACGCCGATCGATTGTTATATCGTTTAATTGAGAATGCAAAGGCCGGTGATCGTGTTTATGTGATGATCGAAATGCGACTGATGAGAGCATTGATTTTCCAGGCACAGCAGAATATATCAACGGCACTGGATGAGTTGGAAGTGGCTTTATCATTGGCTGAGCCAGGGGGACTGATAATGATCTTTGTCAGCAAAGGACAGCCGGTGGCTGAATTGCTGGGAGAAATTATCGAGGTCAAAAAACGTGATCAAGACCCTATCGAAACCGGCTTTTCTTTATCTTATGCCCAAAAAATATTGTCCGTTTTCAAAATCGGCCCGCCGCCCAAAACCGAAGGACTGCTAGATCGCGTAAGCGAGCGCGAGTTGGAAGTTTTACATCTTATTGCAGCCGGACTATCTAACCGGGAAATTGCAGATAAACTTTTTATTTCCCTAAATACGGTAAAAACCCACACCAAGAACATCAACAGCAAATTAGACGTCAACAGCCGCATCAAGGCCGTCGCTCGAGCCAAAGAGTTGAATCTCATTTAACCCTAACATTGCATTAAACCTTGGTATCTAGCCCGGTTAAATTGCCTGAATTCGTTGCTTCCACTAAACAGATGCTGGATGTCAAAAAGTACACAATCTGTGATTTCCAATAACATCCAGTATCCAGCCTGCCGGGTCGTAGCTCTGAAAGAGGGAAGACTGGAAACCAGATTCCAGGATCAGTCAATATTGGCAATGGATTCCATAGTAGCAGATAAGACTGATTCCAAAATTTTTTGCAACTATGGGGTTAACTCCCGAAAACAAAACCCATGCATCAATAGAGCACATTAACCACCTGCCCCAAAATTTAAACCAACATAGAAATCCTGTTCCTCAGGGCTCGGTCAGAGATAATAAGCTGTCCCGTGCATAAATGCCGCGGAACAATGGAATACTGGAATGGTGGAATAATGGTATTAGCGGAATAGTGTCTGATCTTATGATGATTGCAGAAATCAGAAATTGCAATCAGACCATCATCGGCTTTTAATACCCAATATTCCAATGTTCCACTATTCCAACATTCCACGCGGAGTCGAAAGCAAACAGCGCCCCTCTAATGTGAAATCACAGCTGTGTCCTTTACTTCCAATCTAAAAAATCACCCCCTAAAATCACCCCATGGTGTGATGACCGGCTGCGGTTGGTTTACTATATTCACATCAAACAATACCGGAGCCAGGATCATATCCCAAAAAGTTGGAGCTAAGTATGCTCTACGTGATTTACGCTAATGATTATAACAATTTGCCGCAGACAAACGCAGACGGCCGCAGACATTTGGTCCGGCCGACTTGGCCGGACACAATATACCATCGCTTCGCTATTGATAATTTTGGCGGTAAAAGGCTGAGAAGAAGCAAATGGTCTTGGTTTTTCCCCAAAGGGCAATTTGAATAGTATCCGGTCACGTCGGCCGGGTATTGTCCGCGTTCGTCGAGCGAGCGAAGCGAGAGGGCGGCTAATAATGTTAATGGCATCGAACCTAATATCCGTCTTTTAGACCATTATTACAACAGCTAATTTGGTGAACAACCATAAATCAAAGGTGAATTCAGATGGATTCAAACACAATAGAGAAAGCCAAAAAGCCGACGATGATTGTGCTGATTAGCATTGTTGTTTCCATAATTGTTCTGATCGTTGGCATATTGGGTATGTCGACGCTGGCGAGTCTTAAAACGCCCCCCATCGAGACAAAAATCAGCGAACGTCCCTTACCGGTTGAAGCTCTGCAGATTACAAAAATGGATGCGCCAATATATATCACCGGTTATGGCGAAGTCAAAGCATTGAATGTCGTGCCCATTTCCTCCGAAGTATCGGGAAAGATCGTTCAGATACATCCCCGATTGGAAGCTGGCGAGATAATCCCAAAAAGGGAGATCCTTTTTGCAATCGAATCCACGAACTATATGGCGGCTTCTGAAGAAGCGCGGGGTGAAGTTCAACAACGGGAAAATGCCGTTAAAAGGCTCAGAAGGCAATATACCATTGACACCAAGCGGTTGAAAACTTTCGAACGCAATCGTGCACTAGCAAAGGCTGAGTTTGAAAGAATTCGGAAGCTGTTCGAGAAAAAAAAGATCGGAACCCGCTCAGGTCTCGACAAGTCGGAACAGGTATATAATTCCGCTTCAGACCAGGCCGACCAGATGGCCCAAGCGGTTGCGCTTTATCCGATCCGGATTAAAGAGGCAGAAAGCAGCCTGCGTTCGGCCCGGGCCAGACTGACTTTAGCCAAATCCAATCTCGCGCGATGCGAGGTCCGCGCGCCCTTTTTAGGGCGTATCAAAACCGTATCGATCGAAAAAGGTCAGTATGTCACTCAGGGACAAATCATCTGTATCTTGGCGGATGATTCGGTACTGGAAATCCACGTGCCGATAGACAGCCGTGATGCCGGTAAATGGCTGTATTTCGATGGAGTAAAAACCAATGGAAAAACAGCTTGGTTTTCCGGTCTTAAGCAGGTGCCGTGTACGATCCGATGGACCGAGGATGATAATGGGCAAACCTGGAACGGCCGCTTACACCGGGTGGTAAAGTTTGACCACCAAACCCGAACCCTTACGGTCGCCGTGCGAGTCTATACCGAAACCTTGATGAAAAAAAAATCTGAGTCTTTACCGCTGGTGGAAGGGATGTTTTGTTCGGTAAAGATACCCGGTCGATCCCTGATTAACGTTTTTCGGCTTCCCCGGCAGGCGGTGAGCTATGAGAACAAGGTATATATCGTCGTTGACCAGCGATTGAAAACAGCACCGGTAAAGGTCGCGCGTATGGAAGGTGAGTATGTCTATGTATGCGACGGTCTAAAGGCCGGGGATCTGGTTGTGACCACCCGACTCATTGCGCCACTTGAAAATGCTCTGTTGGAAATAACAAACAAAAGCCAAAAGGAAAAACAATCATGAGACGCGTACTGGCAGCATTTGCCCGCAATACCGTATTTGCCAATATTGTTCTGGTCTTGATCTTTTTGGCAGGTGGGATCGCCACCTTGTCCATGATCCGGGAGAATTTTCCAGAATTTTCAATGGACATGATTACGGTTTCAGTTCTCTATCCCGGGGCCGATCCCGAAGAAGTTGAAGAGGGGATTTGTCGAAAGATTGAAGAGGCCATCGAAGGACTCGAAGGCATCAAACAGTATACCACTCAGTCGAGCGAAAATGCCGCAATCGCCAGTATTGAAGTCAAGGAAAAATATGATGTCGGTGTTATCCTTGAAAGGGTCAGAACCAAGATAAATGCCATTTCCTCGTTTCCGGTTGATGCGGAAAAGCCGGTCATATCTGAGTTTATGCTTAAGGACCCGGTCATGTTATTCTACCTTTCAGGCGACATGTCCGAACGCAGAGTCAAAGAGTGGTCAGAGACGATAAAGGACGAAATCCGGCAGTTATCAGAGGTTTCTCAAATGGAAATCTTCGGTGCCAGGGGATATGAAATCAGTATCGAGGTTACCGAAAAACGGCTGCGTGAATATGGATTAACCTTCGACATGATTGTGGATGCAATTCGACGCAGCAGCCTGAATCTTGCTGGCGGAATCATCCGGACTCGGGGAGAAGAGATTCGGGTGCGAACCATCGGGCGCAAGTATACGGGTGAAGCACTGGCTTCCATTGTTGTTCTGGCCCGCCCTCAAGGCGATATCATTACCCTGGATCGAGTGGCCACCATTAATGACGGATTTACGGAAGATCCCATCAAGGCCCTGATTAACGGTGAACCGTCTGTTCTTCTCACGGTTTATAAAACCAAGGAAGAAGATGCACTGGCCATATCAGAGGCGGTGCAACAGTTTATCTCGCAAAAACAGAGGCAAATGCCTGCGGGTGCCAATATCAATATACTTTATGATAATACGGAGATGCTGCGATCGCGGATCAATATGTTGTCGAAAAACCTCCTGATGGGGCTGATGATTGTCTTTTTTTTGCTGTGGTGTTTTTTAAATGCCCGGCTCTCGTTCTGGGCAGGTATGGGGATACCCGTTTCTATCGCAGGTGCGATGGCCGTCTTATGGGCCATCGGCGGCACCATCAACATGGTATCGCTTTTCGGATTAATACTGGTTTTGGGCATCGTGGTGGACGATGCCATTGTCGTGGGCGAAGCCATCTATTTCCACCGTAAGCAGGGTGAGCCACCCATAAAGGCGGCGGTGCAAGGTGTCAGCGAGGTGGGTATGCCGGTGATTGCCGCTGTGACAACATCGATTGTGACGCTTTTACCGCTATTTTATATTGGTGGAATTATGGAAAAATTCATCTCCATCATACCCGCGGTGGTGATTGCCTGTCTGACGGTTTCCCTGCTGGAATGCCTGATATTATTACCGGCGCATCTAAGCCATCTCCCGAATCCGGATTCGCAAATAAGTAGTCGGAACCCATTGACACGCAAACTGGAAGTCGTGCACCACCTGACCAGCATTGGAATGGAATGGTTTGTGGCCCGCATTTATACACCGCTTTTGAGTAAGGCGCTTTACTGGCGCTATATTTCATTGTGTATTGCCATCAGCATCCTTCTCTTGACGATCGGGTTGATCAAGGGGGGTATTCTGAAGTTTGAAGTTATTCCGGAAGTTGACGGATTTGTCATGACCTCGACCGTGGAGTTTCCCAGCGGAACACCGTCGGAGATTACCGGACAGGCTATTGCCCGGATCGAAGCGGCCCTTATGCGTCTGGCTGAGAACACTCAAACCCGTTCCGGGGATTCGCTAATCGAAAACCGTATGGCCCTTATTGGCCAGACATTGGAGCAAATGCCCAGGTCAGGACCTCATTTGGGCTCGGTGCAGGCAATATTGCTGGACTCGGAGCTGCGTGGAATTCATGCCAAGGATTTAATGATCCAATGGGAAAAGGAGATCGGAGCAATTGCCGGCATAAAGTCTTTGACTTTTGCAGGCTTTGGAGAAGGGCCTTCCGGTGCTCCCATCGAAGTATGGCTGCAGGGGCAGGATATGGGCGACCTACTGGCTGCAGCCGATGATCTGATGGATCGGCTGCGCAGGTTCGAAGGGGTCTATCAGATCCATAGCGATTTTTCACCAGGAAAAAATGAGATGCGGCTTGAATTAAAACCCGAAGCAAGAACCCTGGGATTGACCGTGGATGACCTGGCCAGACAGGTTTATACCGGTTACTACGGGGATGAGGCGCTTCGCCTGCAACGTGGACGGGACGATATCCGGATCAAGGTGCGCTATACCGCAAATGAACGTAGACGGATTTCAGACCTTGAAAAGATTCGCATAAGAACCCCAAGCGGACATGAAATTCCCTTAATGTCGGTAGCAGACATTTCCTTTGCGCCGGGATACGCAGCCATCACCCGCACTGATGGTATGCGCCGCGTGGCGGTTCGTGCCGGCGTGGACACCAACAAAGCCAATGCCAATGAAATTTTTTCCGAATTGACAAACAACTTTTTCACGCAGCTCAAACGGCAATATCCGGGCCTCAATGTCGCACTTCAGGGTGAACAGAAAAAGATGCGGGAATCGTTTGACAGTCTGTTGGTAGGCTATCCCCTGGCGATACTCGGAATTTTCATTATTGTCGCAACCATGTTCCGCTCCTATGCCCAGCCTTTTGTGATTCTATTTATGATACCGTTCGGTGTCATCGGCGCGGCTATTGGGCACCTCCTTTTAGGGTATAATTTGTCGATCATGAGCATGTTCGGGATCGTGGCCCTTACCGGAGTCGTGGTCAACGATGCCATTGTACTGATCGAACGGATCAACGAGAATATTGCTGAAAGGATGTCGTTTTTCGACGCGATCTTAAGCGGGGGCGCGCGGCGGTTCAGAGCCATCTTTCTGACGTCACTCAGTACGATCGGTGGACTGACGCCGCTGATTATGGAAACCGACTTTCAAGCTAAATTCCTCATTCCCATGGCCGTTTCCATTGCCGCAGGCATTGCCTTTGCAACGATCTTAACCCTGGTTCTGGTTCCCAGCCTGATGGTATTGCTGAGCGATGCCCGTCTTCTGGTCCATCGGTTGAAATACGGCTATTGGCCAAAACGGGTGGACGTGGAACCGGCACGCAACCGGCATTTGGAAAGGAGGTTAGCCATGATTCTCAACGAAAACGATTTTTTCAAAGGAATCGTTAATAATTAAAAAGCGGGCAGGGTATTCAGATGACGAGTCTGCGTTCGTCTTTGACGACATTGAGCACGATATGGGTCACTGTTCGATCGACGTATTTTTGGGCATGAATTTTCTTGATAAAACATTGACAATTGAAAAAAAAATTGCGAAATCTATTGATAATGATACCCAACGGCTCAATAGAAATTAAATTCGTCGCAGGGAAATCAGCAGCACTTCCCGGTATCCTGAAGCACCGACTCCCCAGAATCCAATCCATTCATCAATCCGAAAACGTTGATGATATCCAATTATGTATGAAAAACGCCTTTTTTTATGCGAGGTTTTTTTGCTATTTAAAGTACCCGTTGCACCGCCAAATGGATCTCTTCTAACCACACAAATGTTGTGGGGAGCATAATGAGCAGAGACCTGATACAAAAGCTATTGAATTCCAAAAGACGGCTTGTTGAGGGTTTGAAGCTGCCGGCAACGGTGAGAAAGAGCGAGGAAGAAGGCGGCTGCGGCGTTGTGGGCTTCTGTTCCACGGTACCTGTCTGCGGGCATCATATTTATGAACCCTCGAGATTGATGCATAACCGGGGTAATGGCAAGGGCGGCGGAGTGGCAGCGGTGGGATTCATCCCGGAGCAATTGGGTGTCAGCCGTAAGGTCCTGGATGAATACTATATGCTGCACATTGCATTTCTTGACCGTCGGGTGCGAGAAGCACTTGAAGAACAATTTATTGCACCCAACTTTGAGGTGGCCGCTTGCGGTGAATTAGATACCGTTGACGATTGGAAATCCGTTAAGGGCCTTAAAGTTAAACCGCCCGATGTCTGCCGCTATTTCGTGCGAGTCAAGCCGGACGTGCTTGATGCGTTTATATTGCAAAATGAATTTGAAACGATTCGACGGCGTGAGGCGGAAGATGAGTTTGTAAACCAAAACAGCTTTCGCCTCAATCAGGAATATTACGCTTCCCTGGGCGAACAGAGGGCATTTGTCCTCTCCCATGGGAGAAACATCATGATCCTGAAGGTTGTCGGCTATGCAGAGGCAATCGTAAAATATTACAAGATCGAAGACCTGTGTGCCCATGCGTGGCTCGGGCATCAACGTTTCCCCACCAAGGGCCGAGTCTGGCATCCGGGCGGTGCACATCCTTTTGCAGGCATCAACATGGCACTCGTCCACAACGGCGACTTTGCCAATTATCATTCTGTTTGCGAATACCTGATGCAGCGCCACATATATCCGCAGTTTCTGACCGACACGGAAGTATCCGCGTTGATGTTTGACCTGCTGGATCGAACCTATCATTATCCACTGGAATATATTATCGAGTCCCTGGCGCCCACTAGTGAACTCGACTTTGATCGCCTGCCCGCAGCAAAACAAAAAATCTATCGCGCCATACAGGCTGCTCATATACACGGTTCGCCGGACGGCCCGTGGTTCTTTATTATTGCCCGTAATATTCCGGAACAGCAACGGTTGCAGCTCCTGGGTATAACCGACACGGCCATGCTGCGCCCCCAGGTTTTTGCCTTTTCAGACGGTGCGGTTCAGGTTGGCCTGATTGGATCTGAAAAACAGGCCATCGATGCGACCCTCTTAAGTCTGTCAAAGGCAGACCGTCGCATATGCCCGGTTGCTGACCGATACTGGAATGCACGCGGCGGCAGCCATACGGATGGCGGGTCTTTCATATTCAACCTGGAAATGGATTCCGGCGGAAATTACCGCATGACGTGCACCGATAAGTTCGGAACCCCGGTGCCCATGCCAAAGGAGACTAAATCGATTGATTTTAAAAAAGAAATATGCGTCTCATCTGACACCGGTAATGATGTTGAAAAGCAAATTCAACAGCGATTTGAAACCGGTGATGGGCGGGCGCTCTTTGACTATGTGCGCGACCGCGCTGCCGGATGGGAGTTCGATGGCTTTCAGGCCGCCTGCCGAATAATCCGGGAGCAGGCAAAGGACGTGAAGCACACTGCCACGGCCATCGATGCCCTGACCTTCTTAAACGATATCAGATATTCAAGCGGCACTAAAAAACGCAGTCACCTACTTCATATTGTGCGCAGCGAGCTTGATCAGCTATTCAACTCACTGCCTTTGATTGAAACCATTGCGCGTGACGACAGCGCGTTTCGACGCATCGATTATGATACCCGGGCATCCTTAAGGGCCCCGCAGGCAAACGAAACCACGCTGGTCATAAACGCCGATGGATTTGCCCCCGAAGGTGATGAATGTGACGCAGCTCTCCTGATGGATGCCTACCGCAAAGGATGGCGGCATTTTATCTGCTTCGGTTGCTCCGGCCAGAGATATCTGGGCTGCGGTCTCGGACCGGACACCGGGCAGGTGACCATAGACGTATACGGCAGTTCGGGGGACTACCTTGGCTCCGGGCTTGACGGTCTAACCATCAGCGTGCACAACAACGCCCAGGACCAGCTCGGCCAGATCATGAAAGGCGGAAAAATGGTTGTTTTTGGCGATGTCGGCCAGACATTCTTATACGGTGCCAAGGGAGGCGAGATTTATGTCATGGGCAATGCCGCCGGCCGGCCGCTGATTAATTCAGTTGGAAAACCACGGGTAGTGATTAACGGCACCTGTCTTGACTTTCTGGCCGAATCATTTATGGCCGGCGACCCCCTGAATGGCGGCGGTTTTGTTATATTAAACGGTGTTCAGTTCGATGACAAGGGCAATCTAGTCTCAATGTCCGAGCCTTATCCGGGCAGCAACCTGTTTTCGCTGGCCTCCGGCGGTGCAATTTTCATTCGCGACCCTGATGAATACGTTATCGAGGAGCAATTGAACGGCGGTATGTTTCTCCCGCTGACCGGCGAGGACTGGGCATTAATTCGGCCTTATCTGGTGGAAAACGAAAGACTCTTTAATATCACCGTCGCTGATCTGTTGACCGTCAACGGCAAAATGCGTCTCCCGCAATCCGTCTATCGCAAAGTCGTGCCGCTCAGTGTGGATGCTAAAATCAAAACAAAGGCGCCGCTTACCGCCAATGTGGCAGCCGAAGAGCGGGAAACCGTCGGCGATATGCTCTGAGCCGAAACCGGTTGTTTGGTGGAATAAAGGCCCAACCCGGATAAACCGGAGAGATTAGCCACAAAGTCACAAAGACACAAAGAAAAACAATTTCTTTAAACTTAGTGCCTTGGTGTCTTGGTGGCGAAAATAATTTGTCGGATAAATGCTTCGCAAACAGGATGTGATTTCAATAAATAAACACTAACCTATTCGCGATGACAGTTAAAATAACAAAAGGCAGCACCGCTAAAAATATCATTGGTGCGGTTGAAAAACTGGCAAGCGTTGATCTCAGCGAATGTTATCAATGTAAAAAATGTTCCTGCGGCTGTCCGGTATCCGGGTACACCGAACCCCCGCCTTCTGAAATCATCCGCCGCTTGCAGCTGGGTGCCGGAGACGAAATCCTGGACCGTGATATCATATGGACCTGCTCCTCATGTGAGACCTGTTTTGCGCGCTGCCCCATGGGAATTGACCTGGCAGCGGTGATGGATGCCCTGCGGATTATGGCCGTAGAAAGGCAGGCGGCAGCACCAAAGGGCGACATTCCGCTTTTTAACCGGGCGTTTTTGAAGACCGTCAGCATGTTTGGCCGCACCTATGACCTGGCCGTGATTGCCGCTTACAAGGTCCGCACGGCAACGATGATGCAAGACATGGATAAGTTTCCGGCCCTATTGAAAAAGCGCAAGATCGCCATTCTGCCGCCACGGGGGGCAGATAAAAAAACGGTGCAGAGAATTTTCAAGAGCGTCAGACCCGACCCGGCCAAGCCGGAAATGAAGATTGAAGATTGAAGATTGAAGATTTGTGGCATGCTATCTATTTTAATCAAAAAGCAAAAAAAAGGATACAGACATCCTAAGTCTCGCGCAAACATGATGTAATCTCAATAAATAGACACTAAAAAGCGGCGGCCTCGATTCGGCTGAGCTCGTCGCAGGCCGGCTAAAGGACAGCCGGTCTGATCAAAGATGAGAAACTAATGAACGTCGAACATCGAACGCTCAACATCGAACATCGAATAATGAATTCTGTCAATTTAAAACGAATGAGCGAAGCGATTCCACCATTCGTCAATCGACATTCGTCATTCGTCATTTATTGAAGTTTCATAAGAGCGCTGCCTCTGGCCAAAAAACGGCCAGTCTGATCAATGTCAGAAACTTCGCGAAATGCTATTCTTTTTTCTGACAGGATCAACAAGATCAACAGGATTTGGCTATAGGAGAACAAAATAATCCGGTTAATCCTGTAAATCCTGTCTAATTTAACGAAGTTTCATAAGAGCGCTGCCTCCGGCTAAAGGACAGCCTGTCTGATCAATAAAAGAAACTAATGAACGTCGAACATCGAACGTCCAACATCGAACATCGAATAATGTATTCTGTCTATTTTTAAAAGACAGAGCGAAGCGATTCCATCATTCGTCATTATTCATTTTTCATTCGTCATTTTTTGTAGTTTCATAGGAGGTATCCGCCAATGAGATACGCGTATTATCCGGGATGCTCCGCAGCGTCGACGGCCCGCGACCTTCATGCGTCAAGTATCGCGGTCGCAGGCAAACTCGGCATCGAGCTCATTGAACCTGATGGATGGTCGTGCTGCGGTGCCACAGCGGCTCATCAGTCGGACCGTATCCTGGCTGCATCCCTTCCGGCCTTTAACCTGATACTGGTTGAGGAGATGGGTCTGGACATGGTTGTCAACTGCGCCGAATGCTTTAGCCGGCTGAAAATGACAAACCATGAAGTTCTAAACCACCCCGCCGTACGCAAACAAATCGCAGAGACCGTTGGCCGTGAATATGACGGTTGCGTTAACGTGCGTCACTTCCTGGAAGTACTGCTGGAAGATTTCGGTATGGCATCCCTGCAAGCCAAATTCACACATACCTTAAACGAGCTTAAAGTGGCCTGCTACTATGGCTGTTTGCTGGTTCGTCCTCAGGAAATCACTCAATTTGACAACCCGGAAAACCCGCTTTGCATGGATCACCTAGTCACCGTAATGGGGGGGGCAAAGTCTTGACTGGCCGCACAAGGTTGAATGTTGCGGTGCCGGCCTGACGTTCACCAGAACGGATGTCGTTGTGAATCTGGTTGATGCAATTATCGGTATGGCCAAAGCCTCCGGGGCGGAATGCATCGCCGTGGCATGTCCCATGTGTCAGGCAAATCTTGATCTACGGCAAAACGATATCAACCGGGAAAAGGGCCGGCATTATGACATGCCGATTGTCTATATATCACAACTCATCGGTCTTTGCCTCGGCCTTTCTTGGGAAGAGCTCGGTTTGAGAAAGCTGATGGTGTCGCCGTCACGGGTGGTTCAGGCGGTCAAGGCAGTGGCGTACCCCAACGTTGCAAAAGCCGGAGGGCTTCAGAGTCAAGGCGACTGAGGGTGAAGTCGTAGTTCTTTACTTCGAACCCTCAGCAACGCAGAATCTGAAGTCCTCCGGCTTTCCCGACGTGTTGGGTCGTAGCTCGAAGAGCGAAGCCCAAAGGGTAAACAACATGGCAAAATCGACACCATCATTTGATTTCACATATGGAAATATCCAGAAAATAGTCATTTAATTGTAAGATCGGTAATAATTTCAAATAATTATCTAAACTTATCCATGTTGTTTATGCAACTAAGGGGTTAACATTCGGAAATGGGGGCTATGGCAAATAATGGAAATAAAAAGATCGGCGCCGTAATGGTTCAGGGCGGCGGCATTGCCGGTGTCCAGGCGTCGCTTGATTTGGCCAACTCCGGTTTTAAGGTCTATCTCATCGAACGTTCAGCGGCCATTGGTGGCATGATGTCCCTGCTGGACAAGACATTTCCGACGGGTGACTGCGCAACCTGCATCGTGTCACCCAAACTTGTCGAGTGCGCCCGTAATCTGAATATCGAGCTGCATACCCTATCTGAATTGGTTGAGCTTGACGGTCAACCTGGAAATTTTACCGTATCCATCAAAAAGCATCCACGCTATGTTGACGAGCGTGTCTGCAATGATTGCGGGGATTGTGCCAAGGTCTGTCCGGTCGAAATTAAAGACCGTTTTAACCGCTATCTCGGAACCCGCAAGGCGGTCGCCAAACATTCCATCCAGTCAGTGCCCAATGTCCCGGAAATTATTAAACTGGGTCATGCGCCCTGCAAAATTGCCTGCCCGGCGAACATTAACGTTCAAGGATATATCCAGCTCATCAAGCAAAAGGAGTATGTCAAGGCTGCAACCCTGATCCGGGAACGCAATCCTCTGGCAGCCATCTGCGGCCGCGTATGCACCCATCCATGCGAACTTGCGTGTATGCGCGGTCAGGTAGATTCTGCGGTTGCCATCAGAGAGCTGAAACGCTTTGCCACTGACAAAGAAATGGAACTAGTTGAAGCCGGTGTCATCGCCCTGCCGGCGGAAAAAACGTCGGCGGCGGATGCCGGCAAGGTTGCCGTTATCGGGGCCGGACCCTGCGGTTTGACCGCTGCTCAGGATCTAGCGGATCGCGGGTATGCCGTAACGATATTCGAAGCATCATCGGCAGCGGGCGGGATGCTGCGCTGGGGTATTCCGGAATACCGGCTGCCGCTTAATATTCTTGATTATGAAGTTGAGCTGATTCGCCGCCGCGGCGTCTGCTTTGTCTACAACTGCCGGGTCGGAAAGGACATCAGTATCGAGAGGCTGCAGGCGGATTATGATGCCGTCTTTATCGGTATCGGCACCCAGCAAGGCACATCCATCGGCGTCAAGGGTGAAGACCTTGATGGTGTGGAGCAGGGCTTGGATTTTCTTCGCAGAGCCGCAGCCGACAGTCATAAACCCTGCTTAAAAGGACACGTGATGGTGGTCGGTGGCGGTGATGCGGCCATGGATGCGGCCCGTTGCGCCTTGCGTTTGGGCGCTGAAAAAGTCAGCGTTGTCTACCGCCGGACTGCCGGCGAAATGCCTGCCATGCAAAAAGAAGTCGCTCATGCGGTTGAAGAAGGGATTGATATCCGATTCCTGACTGCGCCGGTTGAATTCATCGGTAATCGAGACGGGCGGCTGACCAAGGTGAAATGCATCCGTATGAGGCTGGGCGAACCCGATGAATCCGGAAGAAGACGGCCGGTGCCCGAAGACGGATCGCAGTTTGAGATGGAAGCGGATACGGTGATTCTGGCCATCGGAAGCCGGGCGGATGCGCTTTGGTCGGAATCGACACCGCAATTGCCGGTGAACCGGTGGCGCCGGATTGTCGCTGACAAAAATGGCGTCACGCAAATGCCGGGTATTTTTGCCGGCGGCGATATTGTCACCGGCCCTGCCACCGTGATTGATGCGGTCGCCGCAGGCAAGCGCGCAGCGGAGTCCATCGATCACTATCTCCAGGGCAACGGTGCCGCCATGCGGCGGTTCGAGGACTCCCTTGAACCGATTCCCGATAATAACCTCCCTGCCCTGCAAAATATTGCAACGAAAGCGCGCGCCCAGGCGGGGGAACTGCCGGCTGAAGCGCGTATCAAGGCATTTTCCGAAATCGAGCACAGTTTTTCAGAGGCGCAGGCGCTGGCTGAAACGCAAAGGTGCCTAAACTGCGCGCTGTGCTCGGAGTGCGGGGCGTGCGTGGACGCCTGTGAGAAAAATGCCATTGACCACGCCATGGCGGAGGCGGTCCTAAGATTTGATGTCGGCGCGGTCATACTGGCACCCGGTTTCGATGAATTCCAGGCCGAGCTAGCGGCAGAGTATGGTTTTGGCCGTTATGAAAACGTGATTACCAGTGTCCAGTTTGAAAGAATGCTGTCTGCAGCCGGACCGTTTCAGGGACATGTATTGCGCCGGTCAGATGCTCGTGAGGCCCGCAGAATTGCCTGGATTCAATGCGTGGGGTCACGGGAGACCAGATGCGGCAATCAATACTGTTCATCAATATGCTGTATGGCGACCACCAAGCAGGCCATGGTTGCCACCGAACACATAGCGGGACTTGAGGCAACCATTTTCTACATGGATATCCGGGCGTTTGGCAAAGATTTTGATGCGTATTACGAGCGTGCCAGAAGCATGGATAGCATCCACTATATTCGCAGCATGCCGTCGCGTATTGTTGAAATTCCCGGGACCAAGGATCTCAGGCTTCGTTTTGTAAATGACCGTTTCGAATTCGAAGAACGTGATTTTGACCTCGTTGTCCTCAGCGTGGGCCTGGATCCAAAAGCCACCGTCTCGCCAACCATTGCCAGTCTTGGAATTGAACTGAATGAATTTGGCTTCTGCGCCACCGACCGGCTGCTTCCGCCGGCAACCTCGCGTCCCGGCGTGTTTGTTGCCGGGGCGTTTCAAGAGCCCAAGGACATTCCCGAAACCGTGACACAGGCCAGTGCCGCCGCATGCATGTCAATGGAAATGCTGGCCGGGGTCGGCAATACACTGACTGAGGTAAAGGAATACCCGGCCGAACACGACATCACGGATGAAGAAGCGCGCATCGGCGTGTTTGTGTGCCACTGCGGTATGAATATCGCCTCGGTTGTCGATGTGGAGACGGTGACCGCCGCCGTCAGCGCGGAACCGAACGTTGTCATGGCCATGCCCGCCATGTTCGCTTGTTCTGATGCCAGCCTGTCCGATATCAAGGAAACGATTCACGCCCACCGACTGAATCGCATCGTGGTGGCCTCCTGTACGCCCCGGACGCATGAGCCGTTGTTTCGGGAAACGCTGCGTGAAACCGGCTTGAATCCGTACCTGTTTGAACTTGCCAATATCCGGGATCAGTGCTCATGGGTGCATTCATCTGAGCCGGAATCCGCCACCGCAAAGGCGATTGAACTGATAAAAATGTCAATTGCAAGGGCGCGTCTGCTTTCTCCGCTGGTGGGAGTGTCCCTTGAAATGAATCAAACCGGCCTTGTCATCGGCGGTGGCCTGAGCGGCATGACTGCCGCGCTTTCACTGGCGGATCAAGGTTTTGACGTTCACCTGGTTGAACGCGCCGGGACACTGGGAGGACATCTGTTAGATATCCACGGGACGCTTGAGCTTGACGACATTTCCGGTTTTAGATCGGATCTGATCCAGCGCGTGGAAAATCATTCCCACATTGATCTTCATCTCAAGACTGAAGTGACGGCGGTTGCCGGGCATATCGGAAAGTTTGATATCAGGCTTTCGCAAAATGGTGATCAGACCGGGATTGCGTGCGGGGCCATCGTTGTCGCTACCGGTGCCCGGCGGGCCGACACAACAGAATACCTTTACGGCCAATTAAACCATGTCATCACACAGGATGAACTTGCCGACCAGCTGCATGCCGGCCAATTTTCGGGTGCGGGGCAAAATATTGTCATGATCCAGTGTGTCGGCTCGCGGAACACAGAGCGGCCTCACTGCAGCCGCGTATGCTGCTCGATGGCGATCAAGAACGCATTGCGCATCAAAGCCAACACCCCGGATAGCAATGTTTTTGTCTTGTACCGGGACGTCCGGACTTACGGTTTCCGTGAGAAATACTACCAGGAAGCCCGCCGAAACGGGGTTGTTTTTATCCGCTACCGTGCGCAGGCGCCGCCCGTGGTTTCAGAAGCAGATGGCCAGTGGGTCGTACTCGACAGCCCGGACTTCCCTGAAACCATTGAAATAGAAGCAGATAAGATAGTGTTGAGCACCGGCATCAGTGCACCGGATGATAACCAAAAGATCGCCGATATGCTCAAAGTACCGCTGAATACAGATGGCTTTTATGTTGAAGCGCACCTTAAGCTGCGGCCGGTTGACTTTGCCACCGAGGGTATCTTTGTGTGCGGTCTTGCGCATTCACCCAAATTTATTGATGATAGTATTTCTCAGGCCCGTGCCGCTGCTGCCCGAGCCGCTGGGGTACTTTCAAAGACGCACCGCGAAGTCAATGCTCAGATTTCCAGGGTGGACCCGCGTAAGTGCATTGCATGTATGACATGCGTGCACGCATGTCCCTATGATGCACCGTTTGTAAACGCCGATCATAAAGCAGAAATTGCGGCCGTCAAATGCATGGGTTGCGGTATATGTGCAGCGGAATGCCCTGCCCGAGCAATCCAGCTCAATCATTTTGAGGCGATCCATTTTAATGTCATGCTGGAAAATCTATTTCCGTCCTTAGGGGATGAGGGCAACGCGCAAACGACCGGGACAGGCGGATGATATCTCAGGTGCGCAGGGTTTGGTTACTTACAACATGGTGGTAAAATGTTGAAGGTGTCGGGTTTCGGGTGTCGGGTGTCGGGTTTCAGGTGTCAGCAAAAGAGAATCCTGAGAGCAAATTGGAGTGAAGCAGAAGGCCCAACGCTCGCGGCCAGAGGCGGTGCTCATATGAAACTTCGATCCAATTTCGTGTGGGAGCGGTTTGGCTCTCCTGAGCCTGTCGAAGGGCAACCGCGATTAAAATCGATAGAATTCCTTTATTCGACGTTCGATGTTGAACGTTCGATGTTCAATGTTCATAAGTTTTTTTCTCGATCAGACTGGCCGATTTTTGGCCAGCCTGCGACGAGCTCAGTCGCATCGAGGCAGCGCTTTTATCTGACAACATGTTGGCAAGCAAACCGAAGATTATAGGTGTCACCTATTCAGGTTCAAAGGTTCTGGGTTCAGAGTTCACGGGTTCTGGCCTCCGACTTTAACGCTTTGCCCTTTAATATCGGATCTGTATCTGAAGTTTATTAACCTCTGAACCTTTGAACCTTACAACTGACACCTGAACACTGAAACCTGTTATGTGTGCCACTTCATATGAACCTAAAATTGTAGCCTTTTGCTGTCATTATTGCGCTTATGCAGCCGCGGACCTGGCCGGTTCCATGCGTCTTCAATATCCGACGAATATTCGGATCATTCGAACACCCTGTACGGGCAAACTCGAGATCGAATATTTTATGAAGGCTTTTGAAAATGGGGCTGACGGCATTCTCGTGGCCGGTTGTGAAGAAGGCAGCTGTCATTTTATTGAGGGCAATCTCATGGCCAAACGCCGGGTAAATTATGCCCGTGAACTTTTGTCTGAAAGCGGATTGGAAAGTGAGCGTCTGCGAATGGTGAATGTCTCTGCTGCCCAGGGAACTCGTTTTGCAGAAGCAGTCCAGGATATGGTTGCCACGGTTCGCGAGCTGGGACCCAATCCCGTGAGAACGAATCGGCCAAAAGTGAGCGTTCCTCTCGCTGAGCGGGAGGCCCAACGAAGCCCCCTGGAAAAGGGCCAGACCACTGGCACAACGATTTAAATCCGAAATCCGAAGCACGAAGCACGAAACAAATTCGAATGAAATAAAAACCAATGACAAAAACTATTCCTATCCAATGGTCAATCTGGCGATAAGCGCGTTGATCCATTTTACTGACTGCTTTCATCGTTTCGCCTTGAGCGTTTTGAACATTGGGACATTCGTATTTGAAATTTGTTTCGGATTTCGAGATTCGGGTTTCGAATTTTTCCAGCGCCATTTGTTTCTCAACGGATCGGTAGAACCGTTTAGGATCCACCACTGGAATTGGTGGTTTAATGCCGGAACTAAACAGGAGGCCCATACATGATTGTCGCCCAAAGAAAAAGCATACCTGAACTTGTTGAAATATTAGACGGAAACCAAAAGATCCTGGTCCTCGGATGCGGCACCTGTGTTGCGGTATGCCTGGCGGGGGGGCGAGCGCGAGGTGAGTATTATATCTTCGGCATTGCGCATTGCATCAACTGTTCAGGATCTTGACTTCGAAATTGGCGAACTGACCATTGAGCGCCAATGTGACAATGTTTTTATTGAAGAAGCCGCCGAAACCATCGAAAAATATGATGTGATCCTATCCCTGGGATGCGGAGCCGGTGTTCAGGCATTTGCCGAGCGTTACGCTCAAAAGCCGGTTTATCCAGGACTAAATACGGCCTTCATCGGCATACTCGAGGAAAGGGGCCTGTGGACCGAAAAATGTGCCGCTTGCGGATCCTGTGTTCTTCATCAATACGGTGGTGTCTGCCCCATAACCCGGTGTGCCAAACGCATGTTGAACGGACCCTGCAACGGCTCCTGGGAGGATCGTTGCGAAGTCCGAGCTGATCTTTCATGCGCCTGGCAGCTTATTTATAGGCGGCTGAAAGACATCGGCCAGTTGGATAGACTCAAAAAGATAGAGCCGCCCAGGGATTGGCGTATGAACCGGGATGGTGGCTGCCGCGTTATTGTGCGGGAAGATCATCGGATCTAGCCGGAAATATGATCGATAGACCCTTGAAAATATATATTTTTTACTGCGCCAACAGTATTGACCGTGAGGTCTTGAGGCAGTGCTGCGGCCTGCAGGGAAACGACCTGCTGCAGTCCGTAAGTTTGCCCTGTTCCGGGAAGCTGGAGCTTATTTATATGCTCAAGACGTTTGAAACCGGGGCTGACGGAGCGGTCCTGATAACGTGCCCCGAGGGTGAATGCCGACACCTTGAAGGAAACCTCCGGGCGCACAAGCGAGCGCAAGCCGTGCGTGCGCTTCTTGAGGAAACCGGGCTGACCCGGGAACGCATGCACGTCACCCATTTCGATAAAGAAGGCCAAGCGGAACAGATCGCCAGCGAGATCAAACATTTCAGCACACGGTTACGGGCAACGGTTTGGAATCAATATCATGGAATATGACAGTCAATTGGCCAGCCGGATAGATGCCGGCGAATTCATTGTTACCGCCGAATATCTGCCAACGCCAAGCGCCGATAGTTCGGAGGTGGAGAAAGTCAAACGCTTTTTTAACACCGGGCTCACGGCTGTTAGTGTCGCCGATAATCCGCATGGGCCCGTCATGTCCAGTCTGGCCGGATCAGTTGCGTTGAGAAAATCAGGCGTAGAGCCGGTGTATCAGATTGGAACCCGTGACCGGAATCGGATTGCGATTCAGTCGGACCTGCTTGGGGCAGTATCATTAGGGATCCGAAACGTGCTGTGTCTTTCCGGATATCACCCGATACTGACGTCGAACCCTGAATCCTCAAATGTTTATGATTTGGACCCGGTTCAGCTTGTGGCAGCGGTTGATCAGATGAACGCCGAGGGAACGCTTCTCAATGGTACTCCCATCGATAGCAAATTTTCCGTACTCGCGGGTGCGACGGCCAATCCGGACCTGAAGCCGCTGGAATTGAATATGATCCGGCTGGCAAAAAAGGTTGCCGCCGGTGCGGCCTTTATTCAGACCCAGGCGGTGTTTGATATCGATACATTTCAGCAGTGGATCGAAGCAGCCCAACAGGAAGGTATCACCGAGAAAACAGCCATCCTTGCGGGTGTGATGCCCATCCAAAGCGTTGCCGAAGCCCAATGGCTGAAGGAAACGTACACGGATTTCAATGCATTGGACCGGGTTGTGGAACGCTTGCAACAGGCGGGTGATGCAGATGCCCAGAAGAAAGAGGGCATGCGCATCTGTGCTGAAATCGTTAACGAGATCAGGGCAATTCGAGGGCTGAGGGGGATACATATTATCTCCGGCGGCAAGGAAAATATTGTGCCTGATGTGATCGAAGCTGCGGGATTGTAAGCACTTGTCCAAATCCCGAGGATAATGCGTTGCTTTTTTGGAAAAGAATAGGCCAGGATCAAATGCCGAAAAGATATCATATTCACACAACCCCGGTTCCCCCCCGACTTCCACGTATTGGAAAATACGGCGTTGTGGACTGGCGTGAAGACTGCGCCAATTGCTATAACTGTGTGAAAAAAGCATGTGTCTACGATCGATACCGTGAAGAGTCGGCCTACATTCGAAATCTTGACAATGTCGAGACCCTGTTTTTCAACTGTATGGGATGCTTGGCATGCGTGCAGAACTGCACCAAAGGCCTTTTGCGCCTTACCATCAACCCTGAATATGAGCAGTTGGGAAATCACTACTGGACGCCGGAAATTATTCAAACCACCTGGCTTCAGGCTGAAACAGCGGCAGTGCCCGTCACCGGAGCAGGGTACCATGGAAAATTTTCCGGCAGCGGTTTTGATTCCATGTGGACGGATATGTCTGAAATTGTCAGACCGACTCGTGACGGTATCCACGGGCGCGAATATATCAGCACATCGGTGGACATCGGGACAACCCCCCCCGTTTTTGATCTTTGAAGAAAATGATCGGGCCGATTGGTCTCCATCCGTTGTCGACATAGCGTTGCCGTTGATGCTGGATATGAATCCGACCGCCTTTAGTCTGCCCCGGCTTGAGCATATGATTGTCGAGGCCGCCGTATGCACAGATCTTATTGCGATTGTCGACACCAGCAAATGGCCCATTTCCGGCAATGACGGCCTGGATCGAGACCCGGAAAAATACCTGCCGCATATCGCGTTTTTCCTGAACCCGGATGCCAAGCAGCCGCCTGATAATATTTTGAAAAAGACCAGGTTGGTGGAAATACCGGACGACGGCAATGCACCTGAGCGCGTGAAACACCTAAAAGAGACTTTTCCTCATTTGGTTGTATCCGTCAGGGTGGAATTGAATGCCGCCGGCGTGCGCCGCGCCGCAGAGCTGGCTGAATCCGGTATCGAAGTCATACATGTCATGGCAGACTTGAACGGTGACGAGATCGGTGTTGCAAAACCGCGCTTTATCGGGGATATGATCCGTGAGATCCATCAATCACTCATCGCAGGGGGCCGGCGCAATGAGGTGACGTTAATTGCCGGGGGCGGGATTGCACTGCCGGAGCATATGGCCAAGGCGGTCATCTGTGGCGCCGACCTCGTATCAACCCATCTTCCGCTGATGATCGCACTGGAATGCCGGGTGTGCAGCACCTGCAGATCCGATTTGTTGTGTCCGGCAAGATTTGATGAAATTGATTTTGACTACGGCGTCGGCCGGATGAGGAATCTGATCGCCGCCTGGCACCTGCAGCTGATTGAAGTGATGGGGGCCATGGGAATGCGCGATGCCCGTCGTCTGCGCGGTGATGTCGGACGCGCCATGTTTTTTGAAGAACTCGAGGAGGAAATCTTTGGCCAAATTTTCGGTTCAAGAAGAAACGCTTAGGGAATTAATGCCGCCAAACACGCTGAAAACCCGGGTACCGCAGGTTGAAGTTGATTGTGTGATTAAACCGGCCCCGGTCCGTTTTCGTAATGAAATTGCGAAAACCATTATCCATCGCGGCGATGCGGATTGCATCCGATGCGGCCAATGTGCCCAAGTGTGCCCCTACGGCGTGCATGTGCTGAAACCGGGCTACAAATATTTCGCCATGCCCGAAAGTCATCTGTGTGTCGGAAAATCCTGTCAAAAGACCGATCATCATTGTGTGGCATTGTGCCCGCAAAACGCGTTGCGAATGGTTGCGAATCCGATGGTCAAGGCACTCGGTGACTTTCGCTGGACAGCGGATATGATTCTGGCGACATGGAAAATGGCCCAGACCGGCGATCGGCCGCCCGAAGCGTATGGATTTGACTATCAATGCGGCGACTCCGGCGGCGGGTTTGACCGGATCAGGTTTAAATTTCCGGATAAAGCTCCGGTTGAAATAAACGAAGATGAGATTGACACCAGTATCGAACTCAACCGGCGCGATGACGGGCGGCCGAAAATCAGAATTGATGTTCCGTGGTATGGCGGCGGGATGTCATTTGGTTCGGTCAGCAATGCCACCCAGCTTTCAAGGGCGCGCGCAGCAGTCGCATGGAATACGTTTTCCTGCACCGGGGAAGGCGGGTACATGGAGCGACTGCGACCTTACGATGACCATATGATCACACAGGTCGCCACCGGACTTTTTGGCGTGCGTGAGGAAACAATTCAGCGCGTGCCGATTGTTGAGTTCAAGTATGCTCAGGGCGCCAAACCCGGGCTCGGCGGACACCTGCTAGGTGACAAAAATACGCCGGCCGTCGCGCGCATGAGAGAAGCGGTTATCGGGATTCCCTTGTTTTCACCGTTTCCGTTCCACAGCGTCTATTCCATTGAAGACCATATGAAGCATATTGAGTGGATCAAGCATATAAACCGGCGTGCCTTGATTTCCACGAAGGTGTCCACACCGACGGATGTTGATATGGTAGCCATTGGGAGTTACTCCGCGGGGACTCATATTGTTCACCTGGACGGCGGGTATGGGGGAACCGGGGCCGCCCCCGATATCGCCAAGAAAAATATCGCCATGCCGATCGAATATGCAACTGCAAAAGTACATAAATTCCTGGTAGATGAAGGCGTAAGGGATAAAATTACCTTGATCGCAAGTGGAGGAATACGCACGGCGCATGATATTGCCAAAGCCATCGCGCTCGGCGCTGATGGTGTCGTGACCGGGACATCTGAACTGATTGCGATGGGGTGCGTGCGGTGCACCCGCTGCGAAAGCGGGCGGGGTTGCCCCCGCGGCATTGCGACAACAGACCCGGGGCTTGTCACTCAAATAGATATTGAGTGGGGAACACAGCGTATCATCAACCTGTATAATGCCTGGCACAAGGAATTAGTCGGGATACTGAAAAGGCTCGGATTGCGCAGCGTCAGCGAATTGTGCGGGCGCTCTGACCTCCTGGTGCATCTCGACTACAATAATGATGTCTGATAATATTTTTGCAAAATCTTAAGGATCATTGCTGATCAAATAGGATGTTCTTATCTGGTCCTCTTCCTGGTTTGAGGTGTGGCGCTGGCTTCATTAGATCTGCAGTTCTCAACACCACCAACTTCCTTGGTCACTTTGTAGTAATATGTGGTACGGTTAACCACATTCAGATCCAGATAGGTGGCATAAGTGGTCACAAGGCCTTCCATGATTCTATTGGCTGCGCTGATTTCCACATCGGCGGTAGTACTTCGATACACGTTGTAGGACTCTGCATTATTCTGGTGGGTCCAGACTATCTGGACTTTGCTATCCTTGGGCCTGGCCATCAGATCAGCAATGCATTCGGGCAGCCGGACCAAGCCGCCTGGGTTGACCGTCACGACAACCGTGTCGCTGCCCACGCCGCCGTCGTCGTCGGTGACTGTCACAGTAACCGTGTACGCACCGTTGTCTTTGTACCGGTAATCCAGCGCAAAAGTGCGGTCCGGGTTCAGTGCCAGGGGCTGCGGGCCGGCACCCTCGCCGTAATCCACCGTGGCCGTCCAGGTGTCGGTCCCCGGATCAGTAAACGATCCGGCACTTGTATAGGTGCCGCCCTCGTCGACGGCGACATCGGGACCGGCATCCACCGCCGGCGCGATGTTGTTGACCATCACCGTAGCACTGGCGGTATCGGTCAGCAGACTGTCATCGGACACTTGTAGGCCCACCGTGAAGGTACCGTCGTCGCTGCCGCTGAACACCGGCGATGAATCGGTTGAATCATCGAATTGCCCGTCATCGTCCAAATCCCAGGCAAAGGCAAGGGGATCCCCATCGGGATCGCTGGAACCGCTGCTGTCGAGCGCCACGGTCCCGCCTTCATCAACGGTGTAGGGACCCCCGGCACCGGCCGAAGGCGGCAGATTGCGCGGCTGGACCGTTGCAGTGAGTGTGTCGCTGCCCGTGCCGCCGTCGTTGTCGGTGACGGACAGCGTCACCGTGTATGAGCCGGCAGCGGCATAGGCGTGGAAGCCGGCCACGGCGCCGGAATCGGCTGCCTGGGTCAGATTGCCGGGCTCGACGGTTCCGTCACCCCAGTCGATTTCGGCCGTGTGGGTGTCAAGTAATCCGGGGTCGGCAAAGCTCCCGTTGAGAGCCACAGGATCCTCCGCCAGGACATCCTGATCGAGACCGGCCTCGACGGCCGGCGCAACGTTGCTGACCCTTACCGTGGCCGCGTCGCTGCCCATACCGCCGTCGTCGTCGGTGACGGTCACGGTCACGGTGTAGATACCGTTGTCCTCGTAAAGGTTATCCAGCCCAAAGGTGCGGTCCGGATTCAGCACCAGGCTCTGCGGGCCGGCGCCCTCACCGTAAACCACCGTAGCAGTCCAGGTGTCGGCCCCCGGATCGCTGAACGATCCGGTGCTGCTGAAGGTATCGCCCTCATCTATTGCGGCATCGGGACCGGCATCTGCCAGCGGGACGACATTGTTGACCGTCACGGTGCTGGTGTCTGTGCCGTCCAGGAGCCCGTCGGTGACCCTCAACCCGACCGTGAAAACACCGTCGTCCACACCTTTGTAGTCCGGGTTTTCACCGGTTGCATCGTCGAAATCACCGTCGTTGTCCAGATCCCATTGGTAGGTCAGCGGATCGCCGTTGGGATCGGTGCCGCTGCCGGTGAGCCTAATGCCACTGCCTTCGTTGACCGTGTAGGGTCCACCCGCATCTGCCGTCGGTGCCAGGTTCGCCGCCACCATGGCCGTGGTGAAGACTTGGTCGGACAGACGCTCGTTTTCGTCGAGATCACCGTCGCCGTCCAGATCGTTGAGCACACCGTTGTCCCAGACACGCAGCCCCACGTTGTAAAGACCGGGGGAAGCCCAGACATAGCTGGGCGCTGATCCGCCGGCCTCGTCGAAATCGTATGGAAACACCCTATCCAGCTCCCACTCGTAGCGCGCAATGAAGTCCGTGGGATCGATGTCGAAAGAGCCGCTGCCGTCCAAAGCACAGGGAAGTCCCGCCGTGCAGGTGTAGGGGCCATTGGCGTCTGCCACCGGGGGATGGGGTGGAACGGCGATGATCACTTTCATCGTATCGACCGCCGTGAGCGGCGGCACATTGTTATCGGTCACCCGCAATGTCGCCCGGATCGTTTGGGGCAGGGTTGACTTCGGATAGTCCGCCGATCTGTGCGTGTGGACGGCCGTGGGATTACTGCCTGCATAGTCGAACACGCCGTCGCCGTCGAAATCCCACTCGTACTCGACGATGTCACGGAACGGATCCAGGTGGTAGGAGCCGGAGCCGTCAAAGGTGAATGGCAGATCCACGGACCATACCCGATCACGGCCGGCATCGGCCACCGGCGGCTGCACGAACAAGGTGCGGGACAGCATGATTATCGCCCAGGCGGTGCGCATATCCCAACGGGTCCAGTTATCACCTGAAAATCTGCCGCTGGCCTCCTGGTCGTTGATGAGCATGCGAGCCAGGCCCTGATCGGGATCGTCGAACCAGTCTAATTCCGTGCCGCGCAGGGCGATCACCGGCTCGGGATTGGCCAGGCGCATGGCCTTGGTGAAGGCGTACATGGCATAGTAATCCCGCGACCAGCCGTAAGTGTCATTCCACCAGCGATAGATGATGCTGGCGGTGTCGGTTTCCGACCATTTGGCGGCGATATAACTCTCGGCCGTTTGCCAGCGCTTATCGTTTGTATCCTTATCATCGAAAGCAAGCTGCACCATGCCCGAGGGTGTTTGTGCACGGCCGTTGCCTTTATGGTTATAGCCAAAGCCGGTGCCATTGTAGCTGTAGTTGAGCCACACGTTGTTGCGATCCTTGACCCACTGCGGTACCGGGATGCCGAAGATGTCCTGGGCCGCCTGCATGCCGATGGCGCCCCACTGGGCAGCCGAGTTGTCCGGATGTGTGTTCCAGCCATAGCGCCAGCCACCCCCCACGCTCCCATGATCGTACTGTCCCCAGGCGAACTGGTCGGTCATGTCGGTGAGTATGTCGAAATAGCGGCGGCCCTTGATGCTTTCGGGTCCGGTGACCGTGCGCGCAAGTGGACTGCGGCTGGAGGCGATGGCGTCCATTACCGGCCCCCCCCCTCGTAAATGGACCGGTGGCTGCTGACGTAGACACCGAGCGTATTGCCGTTGGTGTCCGGTTCGCCGTAGGTCTGTCTGCCGATGCTTTGGGGTCTCAGCCGGCTGAACAGGTATTTCAGACCGCGGTCGACGGTTTCCACATACGGGTTGTTGCGGTGGTCGCCGTGCTCGAAGTGGCCGTTGATCTCAAATGATTGGATCGCAGATGATGTGGCGCTGGCATAGTAGTCGCCATGGGGATAGGTTTTCCACCAGCCGGAAGGATAGCCCTCGGTGGTGGTGCGAGCCTGGCGCCGGTGCAGATACCAGAGGCCTTCGTCGATGGCAATGTTGATTTCGGTGGTCAGGTTCCGGTTTTTTACCACCACGTTGTAAGTGTCCTGCCCCATCTGGCCCGCTGTGTCCCATACCCTGAGGACGGCTACGAAGGGGGTGCCGGCCGGGGCATCCGGGTAGGTGTGGGTGACCGACAGGTCATAATTGTTGGTGACATCCAGGACCGCCGATTGGGTGCCGTCGCCGAAATCCCATTGGAAACTGACCGGATCGGCATCGCGTACGATGCCCTTGAGATGAATCTGCCTGCCGTTGTAAGTCTCATGGGGTGCGATCGGGTCATGGGCCACCCAGGGCACGGTGACGACGTGCGGCGGCAGGTTGGTCGGAGCCGTCACCATGGTGGTGTCGGTGGCCGTCTGTCCGGCGCCGTCTTCGACCGTCAGGGTGACCACGTGGGCGTCGCGGCCCAAAGCGATGAAGTCGTCGAACTCGAACGTGCCGCTGCTTATTGTTACCCCGAGTTTGAGTGGGCTGGTAGCGGCAAAGGTGGAGTCGTAGAGCCGGGTCCAATCCGCGGCCCCCAGCTCACGATAGTAGTAGGTGGCACCGGATCCTTTCTTAACATCGATGCGAACCTCGTACCAGCTCCCGCGGGTGTAGCTGCCGAAGTCCCCACGATTATTTCCACCTTCGTAGATCCGCAGGCCCCCGAGTCTGAAATATATCGCATGCGGCATTTGGTTGTGATGGTAATTGGTACCGCTATTTTTCAAGCCCCACATGGCATACTGGTTGCCGCTGGTATTCACCGGTCTGATCCGGCCCCGATAACTAACCGTCCCCCGTGGAAAATTCTGCTGACTGAACAGGTAGCGGTTGGTCCATTGGCCAGTGCCTGTGATGGAGATCACATCGTTCTGGGTGGCACCACTCGACAGCCAGGCAGAGTTATCAAGGGTAGCTCCGGTAAAGGTCTCTTCCAGCAAGGTGCCGGTACCGGCAAATACGTGGAAGGGCCTGGCAGCGACCGCTTCGATATCGTTGGTGAAATTTCCGTCGCCGTCGCTGTCAACGTCGGCGTCAAAATCCCAGCGGTACTCGACGATGCCGAAGTCGTCGCTGGAGCCCCGGCCGTCAAAATAGACCGGCGGACCGAATGCTCCGCCCTGGTAGGGCCCGCCCGCATCGGCCACCGGCGGATCCCCCACAACCACCGCCACGGTGGCGCTGTCGGTGTCTGACTGGCCGGAGTTGTCGGTTACGGTGAGCGCGACCGAATAGGTACCCACTTGATCGTAAAAATGCTGGGGAGTGGCCCCCTTGCCGGTAAAGGGCAGATCGGCATTGCCGGGACCGCCGGTCGTGTCGCCGAACACCCAGTGGTACTGCTGGATGGCCGTGTCATCGCTGGAGCCGGTTGCGTTAAACCGGACCAGGCTGCCGACTTCCGCCGCGCGGTCGCCGCCGGCATGGGCCACCGGCGGATCGCCGGCTGCAATTGTCAGCGTCGTGGTATCGCTGTCGGCCTGCAGGGCATCATCGTATACGGTCAGGGTGATCTGGCGCACCCCAGGTTCGGAGAATTGGTGCCTGATAATCTGGCCGGTGACGATCCGCGGATTGATTGTCGGAATATCGAATTCCCACTGGTGGCTGTGAACGCTGGCACCGAAGCGCAAGGGCGAGGCGCTGCGGTTTAATGAACTGTAGGACGTCAGCTGGGTCCAGTCCGTGGTGCCGGCCTCGCGGATGAAGTAGTCGGCGCCCTCACTTTTGACGACGATTTTTACGTCGTAGAGCACCCCCCTCTGGAAGCTGCCGACGGTGCCGCGGTTGGATCCGTCTTCGTAAATTCGCAAAGTCCCGTTGTCAAAGTAAATGGCATGGTGCATTTGGCTGAAGTGAAAACTGCTCGGATTTTTCCTGAAGACGCCCCACATCATGTGACGGTTGCCGGACGTCGTCGGGTCAAACACCTGCCCGGTAAACGCCAATCCATCGGTGCGTGGGAATGACTCGGTGCTGTAATAACCGCGACCGTACCAGTCGTAGGCGCTGGATACAACCAACCTGCCGCCGGATTCCGATGCGCCGGCCGAGGCCCAGCGGTCGACGTCGACCACACCGTCCTCGAAGTCATCGATCTGTTCGGCCCCGAGATCCCAGGTGTATTCGAAAATGCCGTTGTCGTCGCTCGAGCCGGTGCCGTCGAGGGTGGCAGTCCAGACGCCAAAGCTGGCGGATTCCTCGTCGAAGGTGTACGGACCGCCGGCATTGGCCACTGGCGGAGCAGAAGCGGCAACGGAAACCGTTGTACTCGCGCTGTCTTGTTGGCCGGCATGGTCGTAAACAGTCAAGGTTGCCGTATAAGTGCCCTGAGCGCCATAGGAATGAGTGACTTCCGTGACCTCACAAACCCCTCCCAGGTAGGTGCCCAGGTCGTTATATATGTTTGCCCGGCCCAGGGTCTGAATAAGGACCGGCCGGGTGGATAGAATATGGTGCCGGATACCACCTGAGACACGGAGGTATCCGTCGGTGTTCAGGATTTGCTCCTGACCGTCTACGGAGACTACCGTATCATCAAAGGGCGCAAAGATGACGGCACCGTCCATCAGCCCGTGGAGGTAGAATTCCTTGCCATCCTTGCCGCCGGCAAAGGAGATATCGTCTCCGAGGTGAATAATCCCGCCGCTGCCTTCATTGTCACCCGCCCAGACTTCGATGTCGCCGGTGCTCTCCACCCTGAGCCTTCTAGTGCCAACACCGTTTTTCCACCAGTGATCCCCTTTGGCCATTGCTTGGGTCCAGAGAAGCGCTCCCGAATCCATGTCATAGACCGAGACGTCCGCACCTTCGTAGGCAAATATCGCAAAACTGCCGCCGCCCCAGTTATAGGTAGCACAGTAGAAGGTCCGTCCCACGCCGGTTCCGTTGGATGATGGGACCGCTGTGTAGGCATTTCCTCCCATCACCTGTAGGGCAATCCTGCCGGTGGAAGTAAAATGGTAGATGCCGTTGTTCAACCCGGGCATCCAGTAGGAGCCCGCAGCCATAGCGCGCTCTGCAGCCATGGTGCCATTGGTATGGTATGCCCTGACAAGCGTGTCCTCCACGGCAAAGACGTAGAATCCATTTCCGTTGAACAGGTAAAAGATGAACTCGTGGCCAACCGGGCCTTCTCGAAGTGAAGGGACAAACGTGGAATGGGCCCAGCTCAGATCCGATTCGTAGGCCAACACAGGTTTGTCGGCCGCGACCTTAAAATAGACCCCGTCTCCCGGGCCTACATTGCTCCACATCTGGTACTTGTTGAGGGTGGCGGCGTTTGTCACCGCGCCGGTCGCCAGGTTCACGATTTTTACTGCGGTAACGTCCTGCGTGGCGATGACGTGAAGGTTGGCGTCCGGCACGTCATAGCCGTAAAGCCTGGTGCCGGTCTCAATAAAATTCAGCTTCTGATTTCCCCATAAAGTCAGCTTGGACCCATCGCCAAAATCCCACTTATACTCCGCAATCCCCTCGGGATCGGTGGAGTTGCTCCCATCAAAAGCGACTGTCCAGGCACCCCCCTGGGCAGCCCCTTCATCCACATCGTAGGGGCCATTCGGATCTGCCGTGGGAGAGCCATTTCCGGAAAGGTCAATGGTCACGGTTGTCTGTGCCGTGTTGGTCTGCAGCGCATGATCCGTTACGGTCAAGGTCACCATATAGGATCCGGCCGCCCGGTACAGGTGAGCGGGGGACATTTCCGCGCTGTCGAGCTGGATGCCGTCCGAGGCATCGAAATCCCATTCGTATTTAAGGATGCCGAAATCGTCGCTCGACTTGCTCCCATCGAAGTAGATCGGCCAGAGTCCACCTGCCGCGTCGGATTCAGTTGCCGTATAAGGCCCACCAGGGTCCGCCGCAGGGGGATTATTCGCAACAACCTGGATAACGACATTATCCCGACTCTGCTGACCAACCCTGTCGGTCACCGTGAGGGTAGCCGCATAGTCGCCTTGCATGTAGCTGTGTACAGGGGACATCCCCGCACCCGTTGATGTGAACACGAAATTGTCAAAACGTGCATGTGTACGATATGTCGCAAATCCGACCCGACCGTATGTAAAGGTCGTGTCCTTCGTATCGATCACCCGGCTGCCATCCAGGTAGAGCCTGATGGCGCTTCCTTTTACCTCTGCCTTGAGGTGGTACACGGTGTCGAAGGCCACGGTGAACGGCAAGTCGTATTCCACGAGTGCCGACCCGGAGCCGTTGATGACCCGATAAAGAAGAATGTCGTTATATCCTCGGCCGCAGAGAATAAACTCGTAACGATTGTTCGGATCCTGAGATCTGAAAATCAGCATGGCTTCCTGCCCTGAGCCCCCCATCAGGCGGAGATCCGCCTCGACCGTGTAGTCGGTGGTTACGACGTCGTCGGCCAGTACGATGGCACGACCCAGGGAGGTGTCCGTTTGCCGGAAGGCTCCCCCTTCCACTTCCCAGCTGCCCGAGACGGAGGACCACCCCTGGGGGTCTCCATCCTCAAAATTATCTAACCAGCCGTCGCCGAAATCCCACTCGTAGGTCACAATCCCGAAATCATCCGTGGATGCGCTGCCATCCAGCGTAACGGTGTAGACGCCGTTTGCGGCAAATGCTTCTCCAAAGACATAGGGCCCGCCGGCGTTCGCCACTGGGGGGTCGCCGTGAACATTGACCCATGCTGCGCCAACGGCGCTGATGCCATCGTTGTCCGTCACCTTCAAGGTGACTCCGTGGATTTCTTCTTCATCATACGCGTGTGAGGCCGTGTCGCCCGTTGCGGTGATGCCGTCCCCAAAATCCCACTCCCAACCGACCAGGGTGCCGTCGTCGTTGTCGTTGGAGTCTGAGCCGTCAAAGTCGGCCGTGGCGCCTGCCGGGATCGTCTGCTCAGGGGGCCGGATCACGACATAGGGCATGCCAAACAGACGATATGGCGGAGCGGTGACGGCAAGCGCGTAACCCCGGGTGACGGACGTATTGATCCGAACCCTGGTGCCGAAGGTCCCATCCCCGTTGCCCGGGTAACACCAGATGTTTCTCCCCGAGTAGTCGCTGACGATAACATCCACATTACCGTCATTGTCAAAATCATAACCGTCAAAAGAACCGTGATTGTTGGCGTCCAGGGATACCACGTATCCGATGGACGTAAAAGTTCCATCACCGTTTCCTTTAAAAAATGTGGAATCTCCGGAGCCGCCCTCATTGGCGATGATGTCTGCCACGCCGTCGTTATCAAAGTCTTCTGCAACCACACCGTAAGGGTCAACCCCGACGTCGGCGATCAGGGTCCCGGCGGCAAAACTGCCATCGCCATTTCCGAGAAACACATAGACCGCGCCGCTGTTGTATCTGGCCCGGACAAGGTCCAGGTCACCGTCCGCGTCAAAGTCGGCCAGGTCGCACCCGCGGCTCCGGGCGCCGAGATCGATCACGGATGAGGAGAAACCGCCCTTGCCATCACCCAGGGCGATCACGACCTGACCTGAATCCGCTCCGCCGACGAAATCCATAAAACCATCGGTGTTGATATCCCCGGCCGCCATGTCCATGGCCCAGGAACCGGAAACAGAGCGTCTCACCGCGATGCCCATATTGGAGAAGTGATCCGTCCCGTCGTTTAAGAGGAGAAAATAGTCCACGCGACCACCCACCCCGCCGCCGGCCACGATGTCGAGGTGTCCGTCGCCGTCGAAGTCGGCAATGGTGATGCCCCTGGCGTTGTAATTTCCGATATCGTGAACGAACCGGTAATCGCTGAAGGTGCCGTCACCATTGCTCGATCCGCAGTAGATCGTTCCGATGTCATCGATAGCCGCGACATAGGCCTTGTACCAGGTATCGGCGGTGGTCGGATCACAATCATCGTCCAGGCCGTTCCAAACTGTCTCCGGCAAACCCGGATTAATGTGGGGATTGTTGTCGTCGCAGTCTGCAGGCTGCGGATAAGCCGGGGCCTGTTGGGTGAAAAATCCGTCCCCGTCACTGTCCACGTAATCGAGTGTGGCCGGGTCGCAATCATCATCCACCCCGTTGTAGATGATCTCCACAGCGCCCGGGTTCGCAGAGGGATTGGTGTCATCACAATCGCTCGCCATGGGGTAGCCGTCGTCGTCGAGGTCGTCATCCGGGGTTGCGGAATTGCAGTCGTTATCCATCCCATCGTAAGGAATTTCCGCTTTGCCGGGATTAACCAGTGGATCGCCGTCGTCGCAGTCCAGCCGGTCATCGTGTCCGTCATTATCTCGATCTCTTGTGACATATATACTAAAGGACTGTGCTGCACTAAACGACGACGGATCACTCACGATCACCGTAACATCGTTGCCGGTCTGAGGCTGATCAAAAGGCACCGGCCATGAGATTTCGCCACTGGCGGAATCCACAGTCATCCCCGCCGGAGATACTGTCAGTGAATAGGTTAACGGATCGTTATTCGGGTCCGTGGCCGCAACGGTGTAGGTATAGGTGGATTCCTCGGCTATCTCCAGTGCCGGTGTGGAAGTGATATACGGTGATTGCCCATTCACGGTCACGGCCGTTATGATCTCTCCCAGGCCGGGCGCTGAGATACCGATGGCAGCGCTGCCACCCCTTAACCCGGTCACGTCTACCGTTGCTTTGCCGTCCGATCCTGTTTTTACGGTAGTATCGCTGAAGGTCGCGATTTCGGGATTATCGATTAAAATTTGCAAAGTGACCCCGGGAATCGGCTGCCCGCCGCAGGTCACCGTGGCGGTCAATGGAAGAGACGAACCTTCGTCAACCGTCAAGGAGACCGGAGCCGCGATCGTGTCTGCCAGTATGGAGGCGCTGCCCACCGTGAGCGTGCCCCCGAGCACCATTAACGGAACCGCCTTGCCGTCCGGTCCGGCAAATATAACGTTGCTTAAGCCAAGGTCATAACTTTGGCCGGCCGCAGCGCTCAAAGGGATAGCGAAATCTATGGCCGCAACCGGACCCGGCCCATCAAAATCGGGGATGGAACTGCCCGTAGGAGGGAACTCCGTGAACAATCCGATCAGGATCGGTCCGCTTGTGGGCAGCAGGGGATTGGTTTCCATAGTTGTCGCGATCGTCGCGGCAGGGCCTTTGGCAACACGGGTTATGGTCACTTGCGGCGCGCCGGATGAGGGCGTCACGGTTAAATCGAATTGATAGCCGTGGACACCGACCATGTCCTCCGATATCTCAATGGGAATCGTAACCGTATCCCCGGGCTCCACCACCGCGGAGCGGATGGCGAGGGTCTGGGCCGAGGCGGTGGTAGGAGCCGTAATCATCCAGCATATCGCCAGAAGGGTAAACAGGTTTATTATGATCCGCTTGATTCGCATAAAAGCTTTATTGTTATCTCCTATATAAGACATCAGAAGTTTCCCAATTTATAAAGAGGGAAACTGAAACCGAATACGCTGAGTATATTGACACCAAGAGAAATTTCAGTTCCAATTGGAATGGTCCCTATTCGTGTGGCTTTTTTCAGACCGACAGAGGCTTCCACTAAGTTTAGCCCTTTTAACCCGCAGGTTGCTTTAATTGCGTAAATGGGTATGTTGAACATCCCCAGTTGACCATCAACCTTGCTCTTGCTGGGATCACGGAGATTGATGGAAATAGTGAGAGTATTTATTTGTCTCTCTTTTGGGGGCACGCGCCTTATTCGCGTAGCCTTTATACTTGATCCCTTAATGACCACATCAATTTCCGGATCACCGGTGAACTGATGTTTACCCACCAGTTCTATCGAGTGCACATAACCCCTGCCTTTAAACATGAACTTTGGCGATCCCACACTGATATTACCCGGTAAACCCGGACCGGAGATCCCATACTTATTTCCCCAGCCTGTCCCGTAAGCATTTAGGTTCTGGTAAAGTTTGCTGATATATCCAATCGCCTGTCCAATAGCATAACTGGTGTAGACCAGATAAACTATATCTTGAACCGCTTCCGCGGTTTTAATCGCTTTACAAAGTTTTTGCGATCTTATCGTGTAGCTCGATCCCCGCAAAATACCCCTTATAAGGGCAGCTATCGATATATCGGGCAAAGTAAAACTTATGTAACCAGTCGGATCGATTCTATTTACCGGGTTGGCGTTGGCATATAGATACTTATGCAGGGATAGTGGGTCTCTTTCTATGCCACCAAAGGGATCCTGGCATGAGAATCTTCCTATTTCAGGATCATAGTATCTGGCCCGCAGGTAGTAACATTGCAGGTCTTCATCAAACTGCTCACCGGTATAGAGATAGGCGTTCACCGCAGAGCCGCTATGGCTTATATTGTTTCCAAAGGCATCATAAGTATAAGTATCGGTCACATCGCCGGCAGAATCGGTCAACAGCCGGGTGCTCATCTGGCCGTCATAGTGATAATAGCTTGTGGCGGCTGTCCGCTCCATCGAAAGCAGGTCATCCCCATAGGTATAAAAGGCTGTCAACGCCCCTGAGCCGTCTCGCTCTTCCAGTACCTGCGCGAATCCAGTGTTGTTCAGGGTATCCACTAAGTACTTTATAACATCGGACCCGGTGCTTTTGCTGACCCTGTTTCCGTCCGCATCATAGGCAAAGGTTGTCGTTGCGGTTCCATCGCTCATAACGGTTAGGCGGTTTTCAAAGTCGTAGGCGTAGTCCAGAACTGAAGTGCCGTCCACCTTTTGAATAGTGTTTCCATTGGCGTCATAAACATAGGATTTGCTTCCTGCCGTTTGCAGCCTGTCGTTTAAATCGTAGTTATAGAGTGTCTCCACGCCGTTCCGTAGCATACGTTTCCGATTGCCCACGGAATCATACTCGTAGGAGGTGTCATAGGGATTGGATCCAACTCGTTCTTCCCTCGTAAGTCGGTCCAGGGTGTCGTATGTGTAAACCACAATGGAACCATCGCCGTCGATTACGCTCGTGCGGCGTCCCGAAGGTGAAAGGGTGTAGGTAAATGAATCCTGGATTGTCCCGCTGCTTGTCTGATGCGTCAACTGTGTCAGTCGATTCCGTCTATTGTAGATGTACTCTGTGATAAAGTCATTTGGAGCATAAATATATTTGCGGTTTCCTGCCGCGTCGTAAGAGTATTGATGGATATCCCCATTGGGTGATAGGACTTCAGTGAGCCGGTTTAGGGCGTCATATTCATAGTTGACGGAACCACCTGGTGTTGTCTGGCTTGCGAGATTTCCATTTAGGTCATAAGCGTAGCTAATAACCTCCTGGCCAGGGTGGGTCACTTTCGCTAGGCGGTCGAGATCGTTGTATTCATAGGTCGTAGTGCCCCGGCTGTCGGTAACCGAATGCCGTTGACCTGTGGATGTGTAGGTGTACGCCACGTTGGATCCATCGTCAAAGGTCTTTTCTGTTAGCCGGTTCATAACATCGTAAACGTAGGTGGTGCGGTCTCCATTAAAGTCAATACGGGCTGTAATATTGCCCACGGCATCGTAGTCAATCGTTTCCCATTCACCGCCCGGCAGCACTCTCTGAATGACCCGGTTAAGTTCGTCATATTTAAAGCTCGTTGTGCGGTTTAGGGCATCGGTCTGGGTAAGCTTGTTTCCCGCCTCATCATAGGTGAAAGTTGTCATTGGTTGCGATTCACCAGGTGACGGTTCAGGCTGTGTTACTGAGACAAGTCGGCCCAATCTGTCATAGGTCCGGGACGTTATTCTCCCTTCTTCGTCCATCTCTTCTATCGCCTGTCCCAGCGCGTTGTAATGCTTTTCGATAAAATTCCCATCAGCGAAAATTGTTTCTATTAAAAGACCATTCTTATCGTATACAAATTCTGTTCTGTTTCCATTGGCATCTATTCTGGCCGTCTGGTTCCCGGCTGCATCGTATTCCACGATGATCTCAGGCCTTTTGTTCACGCCAGAGTTGGCGTCAATAACACTGGGCAAGATCGTTTTAATCCTGCGGCCCGCCGTGTCGTATACGTAATCGATCCGGTTTTCCTTGCCATCGATTTCGGCCGTCACCTTTCCTCCGGGACTGTATAAAACCTGGCTTTCTGCGCCATTAGGATAAATGGTCTTTACCCTGCGGTTCAACTCATCGTATTCAAATTTTGTCATTCGATTGGCTCGATCCGTCTTCTCAATCACGTTGCCAGACGCATCGTATTGGATTGCTTCATGCGTCCCATCCGGATAAGTTGTTCTGATCAGATCTCCCATCGCGTCGTATTCGAAGATGATTTGTCTTGATAGCGGGTCGATGAGAGCACTCTTTTTTCCCATGGCGTTGTATTGGATTCTTGATTCACTCTCGAGCGGAGCAATGGTCTTAACCGATCGATCCTGAGCATCATATTCGAAGCTGGTGGTTATGGGCAGGAGGGACCCATTAATTGTCCGGAAAAGGGTTTCAGCAAGTTTGTTTCCGTTTCCATCGTAGCTGAATTCTTTTATTCTGAAAAGATCTCCACTGTCGTTATAAACTTCTTCCCGGGTTATCTGTCCAAACACATTGACAGTAAATGTGGTTACATTCCCAAGCGGATCTTCGCTCCGGTTTACTATCCCTTGAGAATTGTAGTTAAACTTACGAATGTTTCCAGAAGCATCTTTGAATTCGCTTATGTTTCCCAAAGCATCGTAAATATACTCTATGTAGTTTCCAAGCGGATCGCTGTGGGTCAGGAGCTGTCCTCTGGTATTATAGGTGTAACTGGTGACCAGGTTGAGACCGCCCGGATCCACCACGGTAGTGAGTGGGTTGTTGTTGCTGTCATAGGTGGTATCTATCCTGAGTCCATCCGGGTCTGTTTGTTCAATTACATTATCCTTGTCGTCATACACATAGGTCGTTGTGGCGAGGACGGTTGTGCCTGCAATCGTGACCGTCTGTTCCTGTAAAAGGACATTTCCCCGCGTGTCATAGAGGTACCGGGTGATGTTTCCTCGGCTGTCCCGCACAATCTCTTCTTGTCCGGCAATATCGCGAGTGTACTCGGTACGGTTTCCATTTCCATCGATCTGAGCGACAAGGCGGCCGTCGGCACTATATTCATTGGTTAAAGGTTTATTTCCCGAAGGATCACGAATTTCCAGCAAAAAATGATCCGCATCATAGCTAAAACTTGTTTTGTTCGTGGCACGATCGGTAAAGGCCTGCAGATCTCCGGCGGCATCGTAGGTATAGGTCATGATCTGCCCCATCGGATCGGTGATCCGGGTGATCCGTCCCAGGGCATCACGTGCGAAAGAGATCGACTTGCCGGAAGAGTGGACAATGCCATCATCGTTTATAACCAGGGAATTGCCGTTGGTGTCTTGCAATGCCACCAAACCATCTTTGAGGGTTAGATCAAAGGTGCGGCCGTCGAGGGTCGTCAGTCGAACATGCTGCGGTTCGAAAACTTCGGTGATGTTCGCCACATCTGCCACGTGGTTGGTCCCTGATTTCCATAAGATATCGCCGCTGAAATCCAGCGGCGTTAATGTAGCTCCCGGCACCCCGTCGATCTGAACGAACCTTCCGGTACCCTGACACCCTCCTCCCACAACACTGCCTAACCCATACATTTCCACCTTAAAGGCGAATCGATAGAATTCCCTGTCAGAGAAACGAATTTCGGTTACATGCCCCTTGGTTCCAATGGAGTTTGAGCAGGGAAAACGAAAAAAGTCATCACTGGGAAGGATAACCCAGCCGTCTCCTGGTTTGCGGTTGTTCTCGTAGGTTCCTCTTTTCACGCCCACCTCCCAACCATATCCAAAATCATCCGACTCATTTCGTTTACGGCTGTCATAGGTTCGGGTGATCTCGATGGGAATACCGCTGAGAGGGACATGAAGGTCGGTAAAGGTCATGGTGAAAACACCCGGCTTCACCGCACCGGCCACCTGAAAATTGCGGGTTATGCTGGATACCTTTCCGCTCATGTCCTCCGCGGTCAAACGAAGCTGATAGAGTCCATTCACTAAGAGACTGGTGTCCAGATTCCCCAGAACATCATTGTTGACAACGCTGTTGCCGGCAGCAAAGGTGGTGAAGTCACCGCCCACCGGGGCGTATTCCAGGGTATAGCCCGCCAGCTTTAGATCTGAAGCCGTGCCGATAATGTCCGTGGGAGCAGTGATTTCCCCATCCTCTATCGGGGAATTGATAGCGACCACGGGTGGGCCGTCCAGAATAAATGTTTCACCGTTGCTGGTCTGGCCGGCCGCGGTTACCGTCACCTGACCGGTGGTCACCCCCGCGGGGACGGCCACGCTCAGTTCATCATAAACACCCGCGGCACTGACGCTGTTTACCGTAGCAGCCAGGCCGTTGAAGCGCACGTCATTGTTGCCCGGAACCGGGTCAAATTCAAAACCCCGGATCAAGATGACATCCCCCGGCTCTCCATTATTGGGCACCAGCGCGGTTATGGTCGGCGACCCTTCTATTACAAAATCGTGGGAATTGCTGGCCAGGCCGTCATGTTCCACCCGTACGGAGGTAATCTGCAAAACTCCGGCGGGCACGACGACCGTTAACGCCGTTCCGTCGGCATTCACCGAGTCTGCGACCGCCTCTGTCTGCACCCCATTTACATCAACAAATATCACCGTATTGTCAGCCGCCACCGGACTGAATCCACTGCCGTATAGGGTCAAGGGGTCCCCAACAGGCGCTACCAGAGAGGATACATTTGATAGAGTTGGGTTCAAATTCCTGCGGCGCATTGCCGCATCAGTAATCAACACGTTATCCAGGTTGTTGATTTTTCCATCTCCAAAAGGGCGTCCGTCAGAACCCGGCTGGGGGGCCAAATCCGACAGCAGCAGCTCCCGGCATGTTTTGAGCTCCGGCCCGTTTGAATGCATTTTTGCCAGGATATATTGATCCAGGACGGTGATAACCTTGTCTCCATCTAAATCTCCCAGCTTGCGCCCATCCTCAAAGGCGTTCCCACCCAATGTAAAACCGAAAGCGGAGCCCTCGGTCACTGCGCCGTCCAGATTAAATGAAATCTCCTTTCCTCGACTGCCATCCGCGTTTTCTATCCCTATAGAAGCAAGGCTGCCGCTTGCCGGTCCGCTGCCGGTAATGCCGGTGCCGTCTTGCATGGAGAAATATTGAAATTGGATCTCATTGCTCTCCTCGAAGAGGACAACCTCGAAGGTGAGGCGGGATGCGGGGTCCATCGCCAGGGGAATGTCTTGCCACTGCACGACGAATCGTCGGTTGGGGGCTGCCCCCAGGGTTTCATAATAGAGTGCGCTCTGCGCGTTGAGCTCGGGATTGAGATCGTCCCAGAAGGGGGCGATGAGGCTGTTGGACTCGTCCGGTGTGGGAATGGGGTTGTTTTGATAGCCCGCCAGTATGCCGAAGGTTACATATCCGTCGGCGCTAATAGCGGCGGTATTGAAAATGGTACCGAAAAATTCAAAACCAAAACCGATTGGGACGCCATAGACACCCCCGTCGTCCGAAAGGGCAGGCGCAATTTCTGTACCCGTTGTCGAAATATCGACGAAACTTCCAGGAATCTTGTTGATCGTGTAATCATCGGGATCAGGGGCGGTTCGGGCAGATGCTGTACTGGGAGATAGGATATAGGCGAAAAGGACAAAGGAGGCCCTGGCCATTTGGTTCAAAGTAGCCGGGGTATAACTGTATGAAAAGACAAAATTCCAGGAGAATGCAAGTAAAAGAAGCGAAGCCAGCCATTTCTTTTCAAAGAAGCCCATGTTAGTGCTCCTTATCAATCAGCTCCGTGTTCAGATTATATTATATAAAGACTTTTGATCAATAGAATTTTAGTCGATCCTCGATGGAAAAGTTGAGTGATGGATACCTGAACAATTCTACCTCTTTGTACTATCAAAATTCTACTCAGGGATTTCACCGCTCTATATCAAATCCTGATATTGCCTGTCAACAAATAATACGATTACTCAGAGAAAGGTCAATCCAAAATGGGAAGTAATACCTGAGCTTCTCCTTGAATCACAATTGCTACTACTCTTCACCAGCGCCCTTGCGTTTGCCATTCCTCTTGTCAAACTCCTTTTCTTTTTTGTTCTTATCTTGTCCTCCTCCTGGTTTGAGGTGTGGCGCTGGCTTCATTAGATCTACAGTTCTCAACACCACCAACTGTCTTGGTCACTTTGTAGTAATATGTGGTACGGTTAATCACTTTCAAATCCAGATAGGTGGCATAAGTGGTCACAAGGCCTTCCATGATTCTATTGGCTGCACTAATTTCCACATCGGCGGTAGTACTTCGATACACGTTGTAGGACTCTGCATCATTCTGGTGGGTCCAGACTATCTGGACTTTGCTATCCTTGGGCCTGGCCATCAGATCAGCAATGCATTCGGGCAGCTGGACCACGCCGCCTGGGTTGACCGTCACGGCAACCGCGTCGCTGCCCCCCCCCGTCGTCGTCGGTCACCGTGACGGTCACGGTGTAGGCGCCGTCATCGGCATAGACGTGGCTGAGGGCGAAGGTTTTGTCAGGGTTGAGGGTCAACGGTTGAGCACCGGAGCCGTCTCCGTAGTCCACGGTCGCCGTCCAGGTGTCGGCCCCAGGATCGATAAACAGGCCGGCGCTCGAAAGAGTATCGCCCTCGTCGATGACGTCATCGGGTCCGGCATCCACCGTTGGTGCAACGTTGTTGACCGTCACGGTTGCGGTGTCGATACCCACCCCGCCGTCGTCGTCGGTGACTGCCACGGTCACGGTGTAGACACCGTTGTCCTCGTACCGGTTATTCAGTCCAAATGTGTTGTCCGGATTGAGCGCCAGGAGCTGCGGTCCGGCACCTTCGCCGTAGTCGACTGTAGCCGTCCAGGTGTCGGCACCCGGATCGCTAATCGAGCCCCCACTATTAAAGGTATCCCCCTCGTTGATGACGGCATCAGGCCCGGCATCCACGGTCGGGGCAACGTTGCTAACGGTAATCTCCATCGTCGCTGTATCGGTGCTGCCGTCATCATCGGTAATCCTGATGGCTACCGGGTAAACACCGTTATCCAACCAGGTGTGAGTGACAGTCGCTCCGATGGCGTCGTCATACTGCCCGTCATCGTCTAAATCCCATTCGTACAGGACGATAATATCGGGACTGGAGCTCGAGCCATTGGCATCGTAGCTGCCGGACGCGCCTTCGCCGAGGGTAGTGTCGCCCGTCAGGCTCGCTAGGGGAGCTTTATCAGTGATGCTTACTGCGTGACTCACGGCATTGGTTGAGCCGTCATCATCCATTACCATCAGGGTTACGGTGTAATCACCGTTGTCATTGAAAGTAAAGCTGGGATTCTGCTCGTTACTGTTTCCCTGACCCGCGAAATTCCAGGACCAGGAAACTATCGAATCTGGATATGATGTCGATTGATCTGTAAAACTCACCGTCGAACCCTCGGTCTGTGCCTGTGGCACCCAGATGAAGGCTGCAGATGGGCTCAGATCGTTAACCACCACTTCTGCTATAGCCGTATCAGCTAACAGTGAATCCGAGACCTCCAATCCCACCGTGTACGTGCCGTCATCCATCCAGGTGTATGCCGGATCCGCAGCAGTGGAATCATCATAGTCCCCGTCATTGTCAAGATCCCAGGCAAAGACCAGGACATCTCCATTAGGATCCGAGGAAGCGCTCCCGTTCAAGATCAGTTCGGTTCCCTCATCCACCGCATACGGGCCGCCGGCCTCCGCCACAGGCGGCTGGTTAACTACAACCTCTACCGTGGTAAATACCGGAATCGACGCAATGGAGATGCAGTCCACGCCAACAGTGCAGCCAACTGGGTTGAAGGTGCCATTGTCCCATACCTTGAGTCCAACGTTGTAGATCCCGGATGAATCGAAGGTATAATTCGCGCCGGCACTGGTGGTATCGAGGTCTACATCGTCGAACCAAGCCCCGTCATCATCCAAATCCCACTGGTAACGTGTTATGGCGTCGCCTGGGTCGATGTCGTATGATGCGCTTCCGTCCAGGCTAAAGGGTATGCCGGCGGTTGCCGTGTAAGGACCGCCGTGTACGGCAAAGGGTGCATGTGGCGGATCCGACATGGTGACCTCACGGGTGTCCACGTCGGTTTGGGACGGTTCGTTGTCATCGGTCACTCTAAGCCGCGCCATAAAGGTCTGAGCTTGATCTCCCGCCGTATCCGGATTCTGATCGGCATAGGTGTAGATCGCATCGGGATCTGACGGATCGGTGGTTTCAAAATCCCAGGTGCCGTCGCCGTCAAAATCCCATTCGTATTTCACGATGGTTCGCGAGGGATCCAGGTGAAAGGAGTCCGAGGCATCGAAGGACAACGGCAGGTCATAGGCCCAGATGATGTCGTCGCCGGCCTCCGCCACCGGCGGCTGGACAAAGAGCGTCGGGGTAAGCATGATGACGGCCCATGGCGTGCACAGGCTTGGGCCCCCATGGGTCATGTTCGGCCATCTTCCCCAATCGTCCCCTGAAAGTTCCTGCTGATCCACGATTCGCTTTCTAACACCGGTGGTTGGGTCATTATACCAGTCCAGACCGGTCGCACTCAAAGTGACGACCGGTTCCGGCAGCGCCAGACGCAAGGCTTTGGCCAGGGCGTAGGCGGCATAGTAGTTGTTTTCCTGCCAGTACCAATTATTGGCGATGTAATTTTCTGCCGTCTGCCAGCGCGGATCATCGGTTGTTTTCTCGCAGAAAGCAAGCTGGACCATACCGGAAGGGGTTTGGGCAACACCGTTGCCCGGGTTGGTGTAGCCGAAGCCCGTTCCGTCATAGCTACTGTTGAGCCAGGCATTGTTTTGGTTCTTTACCCACAGGGACACTTTTATGCCGAAGTTGTCCTCGGCCGCCATCATGCCGATGGCGGCCCACTGGCAGGCGGAGTTGTCCGAGCCGTGGTCCCAGCTATATCTCCAGCCGCCCCGGCCCCCTCCATGGTCATCCTGTCCTGCCGCATACATATCCACCATGTCGGTGAGAATATGGTAGTAATACATGCCCTTGATATTTGCCCCGCCGGTTCGGGCATAGGCCAGGGGGGGGGTGTTGGAGGAGGCGATGGCGTCCATGACCATACCGCCTTCATATATCCGAAAACTGCTGTTGACTTCGATACCGATTCCGTTGCCATTGGTGTCGGGATTGCCATGGGTCTGATGGCCGATATTTCGAGACCGAAGGGTGGTAAACATATAGTCAAAACCGTCATTAACCGTCTCCACATAGGGATTTTCGCAGTTGTCGCCTTCCTGCAGATGCCCGTTGATTTCAAAGGCCTGGACCACTGAAGCGGTGGGAGAAGCAGAATACGGATCCCCGTAAGCCGTGGTTTTCCAGCTGCCGTTGCTCTTGTCCTGCGTTCTGTGCATCCACCAGAGGCCTTCGTCGATGGCAATATTGGTCCGGGTATCGAGATTGTCGGGCTTAATGATGACATAATAATTGTCCGAATCCGCCAGGCCTTGCTGATCCCAGACGGTCAGCGTGGCGGTAAATGGGGTGCCGTCCGGCGAATCCGGGTAGGTGTGTTCGGCCTCGATGGCGTATTTATCGGTTACCGCCCCCGGGGTTGCCGGATAGGGCGGCGATCCGTCCCCGAAGTCCCATTGAAAGGTCAGGTTCCCGTCATCCCCATGAGGGACGGTTTGGTGTTGGCTATAGACCCAGTTGGCAGCGTCATGGTCATTAAAAGCGTCGATTAGTCCGTCTTCCTGGTAGTTATCCAAGTAGGCGGTATTCCGGTAATTCCAGTGATGGAATCTCCAGCTCAGGCCACCGGGCATATTGTAAGCATACTCGGCATAATCAGCTGGATTAGCTCTTTCGTGAACCTTTAAATAAAACAGTCCGGCATCGTCCAGCTTGATGGTAAGCACATACCAGATATTGATCTTAATGGGATTGATTAATGTTTGAGTAAATCTAGCGGGCATTTCGTGGACTTGGGCATAGATCCTGTTATCCCTGGCCACAATGCCGAATCTGTGATAGTTGTAAGATCCCCAACCACCCGTCCCGGTGCTAGCCTCAATGGAAAAATGTGCGTCTGTATTCCCGGCATCGACTTTGAACGCAATTGTTGCTGCATCATCATCTCCTAATGAATATTCGGTGCGATAGAAGTTGGCATCATAATTGCCGCCAGTACCGGTATTCATAAGGACATTCTCTTTGCCGTCCCTGGCAATGGCCTTTAGCCGGACGGCCCGGCCGTTATAGGTTTCATGATGTGAACGGGGATTGCTCGCAACCCACGGCACACAGATAACATCCGGAGCCGAATTCTCCGCCACATTTACCGTGGCCGTTGATGTGGCCGTGCCTGCCGCGATGTCCTTCACCGTAAGGGTAGCGGTGTAGGTGCCGGCAGCGGTATACGTGTAAAGTGGTGTTCGGCCCACGGCATCCAAATCGTTGGAAAAATTCCTGTCCCCGTCGCTGTCTACCGTATCGTCCGCGTCCCAAAGATACTTGACGATACCGTGGTCGTCCGATGAGCCGCTCCCGTCAAAATAGGCCGGCGGGCCTCCAACACCGGCATGGTATGGCCCCCCGGCATCGGCCGTCGGTGGATTATTGGGGACTATCGCGACAGTGGCCGTGTCGATGCTGGTCTGCAGGGCATGATCCGTGACGCGCAGCGCAACAGTCCGGATTCCGCCGTCGATGTATGTATGGCTGACAGCCGCTCCGGTATCGCCTGAAGGATCGAAAGTCCCGTCGTAGTCCCAATCCCACTCGTAGGTGTAGATACCGAAATCATCGCTTGAGCCGGCTGCACTGAAATCATAGGTCCACCAGCCTGCATGGGTGTCGGTTTCGTCGCCGGCCCTGTCCGGTCCGGCATCGGGTACCGGCGGATCATTGCCCATGGTGGTCAGAGTGGTCTCATCCGTGTGCGACTGTCCCCCGTGATCCCATACCGTAAGCCGGATGGCCCTGCTGCCGGAACCGCAGACCACATGGCTGGGCGTTTCGCCGCTCGCCATCTCCTTTAGATCGTCCATGATAAACGTTCCGGAATGAACATGCGTCCCAAGCTTAAGAGTCGTTTCGCTGCTGTAGTCCGAATCATAGAGAAGTATCCAATCCGGATCACCTAATTTACGGTAATAGTGCCTGGCCCCTGAAGGCTCCTTTAACTCGATCCGAACCTCGTACCAGGTGTTGTAGCTGAAATTCCTGCCGGTATACCCCCGGCTTGCCCCATCTTCGTAAATATGAATGGATCTGTCATAGAAATAGATGGCATAGGGCATCTGCTGGTAATGATAATTCTGGTTGCTGTTTTTAAAGCCGATCATGAATTTACACCACTTCACAGCGTACACTTTAACTTTCGCTTCAAATGCCAATCCTTTGGCCCGGGTGTAAGTATTCTTGCTGAAAAGGTAACGCTGGCCCCAACTTTTTCCCGTACCGGCGACGGAAATTTCATTGTTTTGAGCAACGTTGCTCGAGTGGACCCATTTGACCGGATTGACGTCAATTCCGTCAAAGGTATCCAATCCCAGGTCCCACAAGTGCCAGGCAATGTCGGTTTCAGCATCGGCCGATCCGGAGCCGTCCAGGGAGACCGTCCAGCATCCCTGAAAAGCGCTGCCCGTCTCCTCGTCAAACGAATAGGGGCCACCGGCTTCGGCCGTGGGAGCCGCGCCCCGGTTGATGGTTACGGTCATGGAATCCACATGGGTTTGAAGGGCGTGGTCCGTGACCCGGACGGCCACAGTATAGGTGCCGATCCCATTCCAGGTGTGGGAAGCCGTCACCCCCGTGTCCCCCGAGGGGTCAAAGGTGCCGTCGTAATCCCAATCCCATTCGTAAATGAAAATGCCGTAGTCGTCGGTGGATCCGGACGCATCGAAGTCCACGGTCCAGGTTTCCTCCACCGCATCGGTTTCCGATTTGGTCTGATCCGGTCCGGCATCGGCTGCCGGGTAATCTTTTCCGCTAAGGGTCACCGTGGTGAAATCCGTGTCGGCCTGGTTGGCCGGGTCATAGACTATAAGCTCGACGTCAAAGGTTCCTGCCGGGCGATAGAGGGTGTATGCAGAATTCACGCCGGCAGTCGTTTCGACGAAATCATCGATCAGCCAGATCCCGTTATGAGCGACCATTCCTTTTCTAAGGTTCGTATCCCCGGCGGTGTAATTGGAGCGGTATACCTCGATCCAATCCATCGCACCGGAAGGCCGATAGGCGTAGGCCGCCCCCGCTGCTTTCAGTTCGATCCGGACATCGTACCAGGTGTTGCCGGCATAGTTGAAGCCCGTATCTCCCCGGCGATTGCCGTCCTCGTAAATGAGGATGTTGCCATTGTCGAAGTAGAACGCATGGGGAAACTGGTTGTGATGAAAATTGTCGGTGCTCTCATTTTTGAACCCGACCATACAATGACCGAATGGAGGGGTTTTGAACTTGGCCTGAAAGGTCTGGCCGTTCGCCCGGGGGAAAATAGATTTGGTGACCATATAGCGGGTGTCCCAGGCGCTTCTGCCGGTAAGGGACACTTCATCATTCTGTGATATATCGCCGTTGGTAAACCACCTGGCGTTTTGAAAATCAGAGCCGTCAAAGGTGTCTTCACCAAAATGCCAGACATATTTACTGACCTCCACATCATCGGAGGAGATGGAGCCGTCCAGGTTGAACGTCCAGCCACCCTCAAACGCTGCGGATTCGTCAGCCTCGTATGGGCTGCCGGCGTCTGGCTGGGGCGGATCTTGGGCTTGCATGGTCATGGGGATCGTGTCGGCAGCGCTTTGACCGGCCCCGTCCGTTGCTGTGAGCATCACCCGGTACGTTCCCGGCTCAAACGTATGTCGTACGCTTTCACCCGTTGCGGTCTCCTTTACCGTCAGGTTGTCGAACAGCGCATTGGTTCTGTAAATGCAAAAGCCCACTTTACCCGAGAGGTACGTGTTGTCGTAATGGGCAAAAAGGTAAACATCATCCAGGTAAAACTGCATCAGGGAGCCGGTGCACACGATCTTTACACGATATGTGGTGCCGTTTCCGATGGGATAGGAGGGAAAATTGGAAGGAAGGTCGTATTCAATGTCATTGATTACGGAGTTATTGACAACTGTGCGAACCGAAACGTCGTTGAGGCCTCTTCCCCTGATCCAGAATTCATAGTGATTGGTATTGTCCATGGCCCGGAAAAGGATCATGGCTTCCTGCTCGCCGGAGACGAGTTTGATCTGCGCCTCGATGGTCAGGTCCGGATCGTCAAACACCTTGTTAGAAAGGACCCGGGCCCGATCAAGGCCGGTATGGCTTTGCCGGAAAGAATAATTCCCCTCGATGGGATCTACGTCAGAGATCTCCCAGTTGCCCCCAAAAATGGACCATCCGTCAGCTGCCCCATCCTCGAACGTTTCGCTGAAGCCGTCACCGAAATCCCAGTGGTAGTCGACAACGCCTTCCGTATCCGTGGCATAGTCCGAACCCATTAGGACCGGACGCCACAGCCCGTCATCGGCATGCGCCTCCCCAAAAACGACTGCGGCAGTGTCCACCACGGGTTTGTTCCCTTCCACGATCACGACGGCTGCCGTGATCCCGGTTTTACCATCATCATCCGTTACCTTTAGGGTAGAGGAGTAAACGCCTTCGTCTGCATAATCGTGCGCTGTTTCTCCCACATCGGATCCGGTCCCGAATTCACTGGTTCCGTCTTTGAAATCCCACAACCATGAGACCAGGGAACCGTCCGGATCGAATGATCCGGATCCGTCAAAGTCTGCCGTACCTCCCCGAGCAATGGTTTGCGTCGTCGGCTGGATCCTCGCCGCCGGAGCTCCGGGAGGTCCGATGGGCGGGGCCGATATGCCGAAGGTCTCGGCGGATGTAGATCCGAGCTTGACAGATGCCCCGAAGGTGCCGTCGCCGTTCCCGGCAAAATAATAGACGCCTCTGTCCCTGCCTCTGGCATTGGCGCCGACGATGTCCAAATTGCCGTCGCCATTGAAGTCAAACGCATCAAAGCTTCCAAAGTCGTTAATATCGAGAGTACCGGGAAATCCTCCATGCGCAAAGGTGCGGTCGCCGTTTCCCGTCCAGAGCTGCGCGTCTCCCCGGTTGCCGTAGTCGGCAATGACATCGACATGACCGTCATTGTTGAAGTCACCGGCCACCACACCATAGGGGTCTTTTCCTGAATCTCCCACGCGGGTGCTGGCGGAAAAGGCGCCGGTTCCGTCCCCCCAGTAGACGTCGATATACCCGGTGTTCCATCTTCCCCTTGCAAAATCAAGGTTGCCGTCATGATCGAAATCGGCCGTGTCCATCCCGCGTCCGTATGCCCCGAGGTCCATCTCGGTTTTGGTGAAGTTTCCCCGGCCGTCGCCCAGGTACAGACCGGTAATAGAGGAGTGGACATCTGCAATAAAGTCCATAAAACCGTCATTGTTGAAGTCCCCCGATGCCATATCCATGGTCTCACCATCCAGGGTGCCGACCAGACCCTTTTCGGCAAACCGATTGTTGCCTTGATTTTGAAAATAGAAGTAATGGGCATTTCCTAAGATTCTCCTGCCGGCAACAAAATCCATGTCACCGTCGTTGTCGAAATCGTTGATGGTGACCGACCGGGATTTGTCGCCGACAAGCGGATGCAGTGGACTGTAATCACTAAAGGTGCCGTCCCCGTTGCTCCTGGCATAGTAGATGCGGCCAATGTCGTCCACGGCGACCAAATAATCCAGGTTGTCGAAGGTAGCTGGGTTGCAGTCGTCATCCTTGCCGTTGTAAAGGATTTCAGTCATGGCGGGATTGACATCCGGGTCGGTGTCATCGCAGTCTTGCGAATTTGCCACGTAGCCATTCGGCGGTGAGGGGAAACAGTTCTCCAGGGTGTCGGCCGGATCCCCAAATCCGTCGCCGTCATTATCCTGATAATAGGTAATCGGGGGAAATCCTTCATCGATCTCGCCGTCGCAGTCATTGTCTTTTCCATCGCAGACTTCGGGGGCATCCGGGTTGACGGAAGGATCGGAATCATTGCAATCGGCCGCATCGGGGTGGCCGTCCCCGTCGATGTCGTCATCCGGGGTGGCCGCATCACAGTCGTTGTCTAGTCCGTCGTAAGGATTCTCCGTTGCGCCCGGATTGATCTGGCCGTTGGCATCGTCGCAGTCTGTGCGGTCATCGTATCCGTCATTGTCGCCGTCTATCAGGATGGCGAGGGTGAAGGACTGCGAATCCGTATTGCCGTCGGGGTCGTTGACTTGCACGGTAACATTGACTGTAGGCTCATCAGGTGGCGGTCGCTGGAGCGAGGCCCAGGTAATTTCTCCCGATTCCGAATCGATGCCCATACCGGCAGGTGCAACCAGCAGCGAGTAGGTAAGCGTTTGATCCTGGGGGTCGGTGGCGTCCACATCGTAGGTATATGCGATGCCTTGAGCCGCCTCCAAGTTGGGAGTTGAAGTAATTGCGGGACTGACGCCGCTGATCGTCAAATTTACTACCGCTTCAGCCAGACCCGTGGCGGAAATCCGGATATTAGTGTTTCCGTGCTTCTCTCCGCTGATGTTTACTCTTGCAATGCCGTCAGTTCCAGTCATAGATAAATCCGTGCTGACGGTCGCCGGCATCGGGTCGTCGATTGAAAATTTCAGCCAAACCCCCGGAATTGGCTGTCCCCCGCCGGATACGGTAACCGTCAGTGCTACTTCTTCACCTTCGGAAATATTAAGTGTCGAGGGTGCTTGAATGGTGTCTGCCAGGGCGGTGGCGCTCCCCACGGTCAAGGTGCCGCCGAAAACCGTCACAGGGACAGCACCGTTTCCCGGCCCGGCCAAAATTACATTGCTCAGATTGACCTGGTAAGTTTGTCCTGCCGTCGCATCAGACGGTATCAAGAATTCCACATCCACGATAGACCCCGGTCCGTCGAAACTGGGCCTCAGATCACCAGGTGCCGGTATCTCGGTGGGCAGCCCGATGCGTACACCCGGTAATGTTGGCACGGTTGGATTTGTGTCTATATCAGGTGCGGTTGTAACAACCGCACCTTTGCCGATGTTCTCGATGCTCAGGGAGGGAGCATCCGCTGATGGTATCACATCCACATCCAACTGGAATCCAAAAATATCCAACACGTCATCGGATATTTCAACAGGGATGCTCACCACGCTGTCCGGTGTCACTACAGCCGACCGAACCGCAATGGTTTGGGCATATACCGTAGTTGGTGCGAAAAGGAAAACAATAATCAAAAGAATCCAAGAGTTACTTGCTATCGTCACAGGCTCTACACGATTCGTTTTCATGGTTTTTCCCTGTTAACTAACCAATTGTCATGTTACTAATAATTAATTGTGAATCATTAAAAATTTGACTCCATTGGCTCTCATGGTAGACGAAAGCCTCCCCAGTATGCGGGAAAGAAGTGAATTCCTGCAGGCGTTGCTTCTATTATCGTTCTAGTATAATCCATAAGACCAAGAAATTTGAATGATCCTTGGACCTTTGCAGAAACACCCGACCCACCACCCGCAACGGAGTATTTAAGATTCCAGTCTATAATCGTGAATCCCTCAAATCCACCAGGTACTTCACAGACCGCAGCTTTTGCTAAATTTAGAAGATTTCCGCTGAACTCTCCACCGACTTTATCCTTGAAGTACTCAAAATCCCAATTCCAGATAGGCGCCTCGAATTTACTTTCTTCAGCTGGATAACCCTTTGTGGCGAATGACAACCAAAAGTAGTCATCGGGTTTTAGGTTGACGCCAATCGAAATATACCTTGACACACTTGTCCCAACCACTCCACCTGCAGATCTGATGAGCCCACCTTTCGATCCCCAAGTATATGTGAATCCAGATGCGGTTGTGTCCTTGAAATCCTCTTGGACCAATCCGCCAACCAACCCAATAAATCCAGTGAAAAACTCAAGGGATTTTTTTACCCCCCCCCCCTAAACGGCAATACTTTTGAACATAACTAATGGACCTAAGGGCCCCTTGAATAGCCTTGGAGATGCTAAATTCTGGGAGCGTCAACAAGCCGCTCGGGTCAGTGCCATTTACTGGATTGGCGTCTACATACTGATAACTATGTTGTGATGACGGCTGAAACAATGAACCAGCGTAAGGATCCATAGTCATAAAGATGCCGAGCTGTGGATTATAGTATCTGGCACGAAGATAATAGAAGCCCAGATCCGGATCAAACTGCTCTCCGGAATATAGGTACGGGTTAACTGAAGCCCTTGCGTGATCAATCAAGTTGCCGTAAGCATCGTACATATAACTGTCCGTTTGAGCACCCGCTTCATCAGTGAGTATGCGGGTTCCCAGGTGACTATCATATATCAGATATTTGTGCGATCCCTCATGTTCCACCGAAAGAAGATCTTTGCCATAAGTATAACGGGCCAAAAGTGTCCCCCCATCGTCTCTTTCTTCTATTACCTGGGCAAATCCTGTTGGATTTATGGGGGCAACCAGGTAACGAATATTTTGGTTCTGTGACGACTTTTCCATCCGGTTTCCGCTGGCGTCATAATAATACGACTGGACTCTAGAACCGCGGCTCATTTTAACAAGTCTTTTTTCCTGGTCGTAATCAAATGTAGTCTCCTCCGGAGTGCCTTTTATGTGGATTAAATTCCCGTTATCATCATATTCATACGATATTCCTGACACAGTCAGAACACGGTCGTTATTATCATAAGTGTAAAAAGTTTCTATTCCATTGGAAGCTTTCCGCTTTCGGTTTCCCACCAAATCATATTCATACGATATATTGTATGTGGGTGTTCCTGTCCTGGATTCTGCTATTAGCCGTTCTAAACCATCATAATCGAAGGTTGTTACACTCCCGTCTGCCTCCACAACATCATGAATGATACCGGTAGGCAGCCTGCTGTAACTGTATGATGCTAATATCGAATTGTCTGATAAACGATGAGTCATTTCTGTGAGTCGATGTCTAGAATCATAGACATATTCTGTTGAAATTCCGTTAGGTCTATTAAGGATTAGGAGGTTCCCGGCAGCGTCGTAGCCATAGGTTGTTTCATTGCCCGCAAAGTCGGTCGTGCGGATCAAACGATCCAGGCTATCATAAAAATACTCCGTGACGGTGGCTGGGGATTCCATTTTTACAATATTGCTATTGACGTCATAGCTATAGCGGATAAAACCGCCGTCAGCATATTTGACCTCAGATACACGATCGAAATCGTCATAGGTGTAGATCGTAGTTCCTATATTGTCGGTTACGGTTTTTATTCTACCTGTCAAAGTATACGTAAATACGATCTCTGATCCGTCCTGATAAGTTTTAGAGAGTAACCGGTTCATGTGGTCATAGGTATATGCTACCGTCGAACCCGTGAAGTCTGTATAGGATATAATATTGCCGATTGCGTCGTAGGTATAAGTTTCGGACTGACCGCCTGGCAACTCTCTTTTTACCATGCGGCTTAATTCGTCATATGTGTATGTAGTGATCCTTCCCAAAGCATCTTCTTTGGTGAGTAGGTTGCCTGTTTGATCATAAGTATATTTTGTCTCCGGTTTAACTCCACCGGTTGACGGAATGGGAAGAGTCACTGATATTACGTGACCTTGAGCATCATAACTAAATTGTTTCTCGCGCCCAGCTTCATCAGTTGCACTAATAACATTGAAATAATCGTAATTTTGCTGAGTGGATGTGCCGTCAGCATGAAGAGTTCGAACTAGTCTTCCCGTTTGATTATACTGGTACTCTTCCATTTGGCCAAGTTGATCCACTATTGCTGCCAACTTACTCCCTGCATCGTATTCGAAATTCGTTTCGGGGCGAACGGCTTCTCCGCTGTTTGCGTCGAAGACCTCAGGATAAACAATCCTGGTAATCCTGCCAGCGGCATCGTATTCGTATTCTGTGCGGTTCCCTTTAGCGTCAATTACAGCATCTACTTGACTACAACATTCGCCGTAAATAGTATGGCGCGAAGATCCATTCGGTGATATGGTTTCAATGAGTTGGTTTCTCTTATTATAAAAAAATTTAAATTCCCTTCCCAACCGGTCTATTTTACTAGTTATATTTCCTTCAGCGTCGTAAGCTATGCTCTCTGCCGAACCATCAGGGTACCGTATCTTAACAAGGTTATTAAGTGTGTCATACTCGTAGCGTGTGGCATTACCAAGTACGTTGATTTTCTTGATCACTTTTCCTGACGGGCTGTATTCAATACGTGACACTCCGCCTAAAGGATTTATGGTCGCAATTAATCGATTTAGAGAATCGTATTGGTACTCTTCTGTGATTGGTGTCAGCACACCGTCTATGGTTCGGTATTCTGTTTCAGAGAGCTTATTGCCGTTAAGGTCATATGTATACTCATTTCGTTTTATCAATTCTCCATTTGCGTCTTTTAATTCTTTTGAAATGGGAAGTCCTGCGCTACCGTATACACTTATTGAAAGATTGCCTCGCGGATCTTCTACATTAGTAGGTTGCCCCGAATTACTATGATCGATCGAATAATTATTGCCAACGGCGTCTTCATAATAAGACAGATTTCCTGCAGCATCGTATGAGTAAGAAATGGTGTAACCATCTGAGTCCTCATGGGTTAGCACATTACCTCTGATATCGTAAGTCCATCGGGAAGTATTACCTAGTGGATCAGTTTCAGATAACTTGTTGCTTTTTCCATCGTATGTCCATTCCCAGATATTTCCCACCGCATCAGTCTTTGAAAGCTGGTTGCCGCGTTCATCATACGTATAACTTATTACATCGCCCAGTGGATCGGTTTCCGCTATGATATTCCCATCGCTGTCGTATTCGAAAATGGTGGTATTTCCGTTTCGATCGGTCACATACTCCTTGGCATTCTCCATGTCATGTTGAAATTCAGAGAAATTGCCAAGTCCGTCGACGGTCCCGATCATGCGGCCTTGGTCGTCGTATTCGACTTGCAGGACCTCTATGCCTCTGGCATCGATGATGCTGTTTAAGTTGTGCTCGCTGTCATAGCCGAATTGGGTCAAGTTGTCCTCCTGATCGGTAAATCCCACTAGGTCGCCGTTTGCGTCATACTCGTATTTCACTTCATAATCCATGGGATCGGTGATCTTCTCGATTCGACCCTGGGCGTCTCTTTGGATCCCAATGGTAAGGCCGGATGAATGGGCGATGCCGTTGGGGCCAAAAGTTAGTTGATTGCCGTTGTGGTCGGTGATGCTCTCTAAGCCATCGTTTTTTGATATCACAAGCACCATGCCTTCGGCCGTTGTCAGTCTGAAGAGGTCGGGATCGAACGTGCCCCATTCACTATCTGCCACATCAAAGTCGAAGATTACACAATCCTGTAGCTTGGTATCAGCCGTCCCGAGGACTTCCAGGGTTGAGTTGGTTCCCTCGAGCGGCGTAAAAGACGGGGTGACGTCGTCAGGATTCAAATCGTTAACCAGGTGCGGTCGAAACTCAAAGCGGTCCTGTTGCCCATCTGCATAAGTAACGAGGACCTTCGGCACCCGACCTGTTACAAGCTTATATTTGCAGACATTCCATTGGCATTCGTACGCCACCGGACACCAATCGCTGCCAAGCTCACGCGTTACCTGGATTTTCACCCCGGTTCCCAGCTGCATATCCCAACCGATGCCAAAGTCGCCTTTCTGTTTGTCAAAACTGTTATAGGTGCGGGTGACCGTGATGGGGACACCGGATACCGGAATCGTCATGTCCTGGAAGGCAAAAGAGAACTGTCCGATCTTGAGTTTGCCGGTCACTTCATAGACAGCCATGTATCCGGCTAGTTTATTGGAGGTATCAGCGGCAATGAGCAAGATATCATACAAGCCGTTCGGGAGCCGGGTGGGATCAAAGGTTCCCAGCACATCGTCTTCCACCGGCGTGTTGCTGCGGGCAAATTCCACGTAAGCGGAATCGGGAGCATCGGCCGGTTTATAAGAGAGGGTATAATAGGCGAAGGCCGGGGCCCAGGCCGTTCCGATGACATCCGTCGGTGCGGTAAGCTCGCTGTCCAGAGCCGGGCTGGTAATGAATGCCTCCAGGTCACGCACTTCGAAATTGACTGCATTGCTGGTTTGACAGGCTACGGTGACGGTAACCGGACCGGAGGTGGCTCCCGCCGGAACTGTGACACGGATCACTTCCAGGCTGTCTTCGACAAAAACATCTTCTACTGTGGCATCAACCCCGTTGAAGGTTACCACCGGTGTCTTTCCGGCAGCGCGGCCGAAATCATGGCCCCTGATGAGAACGGTGCTGCCAACGATATCCCTTGCGGGTGATAGGCTTGTTATGAACGGCACCGGGATCTCGAAATCAACGGCATTGCTGGTTTGACCGGCTACGGTGACGGTAACCGGACCGGAAGCGGCGCCTTGGGGCACCGTGACAGTCAGCCAGTCGGCACCGAGACTTGCGACATCGATTGCTATCCCGCTGAAGCTCACTGCGTTTTCTTCCGCAGTTGCCGCAAAATTATGGCCCCTGATAAGAACGGTGTTTCCCGGATAACCGCTTGCCGGTAAGAGGCGTGTTATGATAGGGGCGCCTTGCGGAACATAAACGAGCGCATTGCTTAAAAGACCGCTGCTGATGGCCTTTATTTTCGTGATAAATTCGATTCCGGAAGGAATGGTGACGGTAAGTTCGGTTCCATCCGCGTTTATCGAATCTGCGGTTACCGCAGTTTCATTGCCGCTTACATCGATGAAGACAACACTATTGTTGCCGGCCGCAGGGTCAAAGCCGCTACCGGATAGGGTGATGGAGTTGCCGGGGACAGCTGTGACTTCGGACGACTCGGAAAGCGTTGGATTAAGCGTTTCACGGTTCATGAACACTTCCAACAACCGGGCGTGATCCAGGGCATCGATCAATCCATCACCAAAGGATCGCGGGACTGTGCCCGGGTTGGGCGCGATGTCGGATAGTGACAGCGCCAAAGAAGATATCGGCATGTCTGGATGGGTGAGAAAATCAGTAAGTACGGATTGATCCAGGATAGTGACCCGACCATCCGAATCCAGATCCCCCAGCAGGTGGCCGGTCTGAAAGGCGTTGCCGCCCAGGGTAAAGCTGAAAGCGGATGCGTCGGTTACCGCACCATCTTTATTGAAAGAAACTTCCGCTCCCAGACTCCCGTCGCCATTTTCGATACCGATGGTAGCCGAACTGCCGCTTACATTTCCTGTACCGGTCTCGCTGCTGCCGTCCGCCAGCGTCAGGTAATGGAATTGAATCTCGTTGCTGCCTTCAAAGAGAAGCACTTCAAAGGTCAACCTGGAATCGGGATCCGTTTTGAGAGGGATCTCCGTCCACTGCACAACAAAGACACGATTGGGGGCCGTTCCCAAGGTTTGGAAATACACAGCGCTGACGGCATTGAATTCAGGGTTGAGATCATCCCAGAAGGGGGCAATTAGACTGTTGGGGGTGTCTTGGGAGGGGATCGGTGCGTTTTGGGGATAAGTCAGGGTGGAAAAACTGAGATAGCCGTTGGAGGTGACGGTCACCGAGTTGAAGATCGATCCGTAAAACTCGAAACCAAAACCAATGGGTACACCGGCCATAGCGGCGTCGTCACCCCAAACAGGTGTCAACTCGGTTCCGCCGGCCGAAATATCGATGAAATTCCACGGGATGGAATTGACCGTGTAAATTGTAGGATCAGGAGCAGCCAAAGCAGAAGCTTCGCGGGGTGCAAGAAGAGCCGCCAAGATTTTCAGAGAACCTTTTGCGAATTGCTCCAGGGTGGACGAGCTGTATGCAGGCACAATCACGAAGGTCCAGGAAAAGGTAAACAAAAGCAGAGAAGCAAGCCATTTCTTGTAAATAAACTTCATCTGACGGCTCCTTAGTTCTCAGGATTGGAATAAAAGATCTCCTGGTAGACATTGGGATCAAAACCTGGTGGCAATAACTCAGGTGAATTTAAGTACACATCTCTTTTTTGATCATCCGGCAACCCGGCAAACTCTTCCGCCGTATAGGGCGTCACCTCGGATTCGGCCGGCAAAGTTCCCTGATCTGAAGATAGCTGAGTCGCCAGGTCATCGGGAGCCTGAGCTAAAGCGTTATTTGCAGGTGAAAACGGGGAAAAAACATAAAGGATGATCAAAGTGACAATTGCAAACCCTTTCTTCAACATGCCTACATCCTCTCGTTATCAGTGATTAATAGCATATCTGAGGGTATGAGAAAGGCCCTGCAAAGGGCCAGGCCACGTTCGGCGTTCGGTCGCAAGAGAAACTATACCTGGTTGTTGCATAATTTATGATGTAAAGTTACATCAATCCCTATAAATACAGGGATAAACCGAAATGAAGTGGTATTGCTGGATCCCATGCCTGGTTGATTCTTGTGTTTTTGTTGTAGGGTGGGCTGTGCCCACCCTACAATTAATACTTTTGCATCGTTAGGGTATATTGGACCTCTCCCTGAAACATCACGCTACCAACTTCCCCCGGAATGATGCCAGGAACCCTGGCGGGGCCCGCATCCATTACCATGCGGAAGGCGGCTCCTGTTGTGGTACATTGTAAATTAGTTGGTATGTTCGTAATGTTTTTTAGAACAAGTTAGGGACTTCGCCCCAGTTGGAATGTTGGATTGATGGAAAATTGGAAAAATGGATTTTGGGGTACTGGAGTGTTGGGATAATGGTCCGCCAAAGGCGGAACGATAAAATTGAAATTGGATAATATCCTTTAAAAACCCACTATTCCATCATTCCACAATTCCACTATTCCATGATTGATGTGAAAACTCAGATCTCAAAAACCCCCTATATTTACAATAATTTGTTGAAATTCAGATACACCTGATTAATGCGGTGAATCGATGGATAGGAGAGATGGGCTTGCTGAATCATGTTCTGCCGGATCTGCAACTATCCAAAATTACTAACTTATTGCAAATACGAAGCATTTGCCGCCGGGTGGTCGCGGTCTTTTCAGCCAAGTCAAATCTGAGATCGAGATCAGGTCGGCCGGTGAGGCGCCTGCCTGCGTTCATTTATGTGGGGTGCAAAGATGAACAATTTTAGCGGCAATTTAGCAAGGCCATATTTAGAAAGTCAAGAATAAAATCGGATTTCAAAACCGCTTCTTCAGGACAAGCATTGCCGGCCATGAAACCAGAATCCATCCGGCCATGGCCGGTAGAAATGAATTTAAATCTATACATTTCTGACGGATCACTGGTTGGAGTAAAGAACCTTGCTGTATTGGTTCGGATCAAAGTTTGCGGGCAGCAACTCGGGTGAATTGAGATATACCTCTTTTTCTGATCGTTGGGGTGTCCATGTTTCTTTTCCAGATGGGCCGCATCGACCCAGAATTTTAATTCAGGCCCTGCTCGATCTCTTCGACAGGCTTTATAAACCTCTTCATGGTCCTTTATTTCTTTAGAAATCCTCAATAGACACCGATAATAATAAAATAGCACGGGTATTAAAGATTAAAATGATAAGGACCTCAAGGTTTTGCCCCAAATGTCACCTTTCTTTTTCATTATTATGGTAGCCTTGTCTTGCACAATGGGGGCCGTTGCTTTTTTTCCTCATTCAAAGGATATATCTGGCGGTAAGACAAATTTATTTTTCGGAGCAGCCCTGTCGCTTATTCCGATTATTACAAAGATGACATTTTCTGTTTTTCCGCTGCTTGAAGCCCGCCTTATGCCAATTGATTTCTACCCGGTCATTCAGAGGGAATTCTGGTTACCTTTCGCAGTTCTTTTTTTCACCCTCGCAAGTCATCTCGTCCCTTCAAAGAGTCGCAAGGGAGTCATGGCAATTGTGATCTTACTGATCTTAGTGGTCATTCAGCAGACTCATTGGCATCTTCAAAGACCCGCTATTTATGACTACAAGGGAAAGATTACAGACGGTGTTTGTCAACAGACCTCCTTCGACACCTGTGGTGCTGCTTCAATGGTTACACTGCTAAACCAAATGGAAGTACAAACGTCTGAGGGTGAAATGGCGAGATTAGCTATAGCGGCTCCCGGAAAAGGCATATCGCCGCATCAAGCAGCATATGCGCTCAAAAGAAAACTCGGTGAGATTGGTCGTTCAGAGAAAGCTACTATCTTAGTGCCCGACTTAAAAGATCTTCACGATCTACCCAAACCATTTTTAGCGGGAATAAATTTCTCGTTCAGGACTAATCACATGGTCTGCGTATTGGAAACATTACAAGAACAATTGGTTGTTGGAGATCCGATCTCCGTTGGCCCCAAGAAATGGTCATGGGATAATTTCAGTATGATGTGGTCCGGAATTGTCATTGTCGTGCAGGATAAATAGAAAACTTTGATCTAAATTGGACGAGATCGGGACAGAAATTAAGAAAAGAGGCCTAAATCGGAGAGTTTTCACGCAAAAACTGTCCGATTAAGAATAATAGTTTTTGTTTCCAAAAATATGTGTTCCTTGAATCAAAATTATCAGAGTTGCGAATGGCTTTATTATATGCCGGAGGTTAAATGTATATAATGTCTTTTTGCACGGGCCACTTTTCGTCGAGTATCTTAGTCGAGTATCTTAATGGAGCAGTTTTGGCGGCAAATCGGTCGATTAGGGCTGATTGGAGACGTTTTTCGACATGCTATTTGCATTTTCAATCACTTGGCGCGACCCGCCCCCTTGCTGAGTTAGGAGAGACACGATATAAAGCGACCAAGTCGAACTCGGCTGGAAACCCCTGGAGCTTTTCGTGATGTCTCCCGGTCACATTGAACTCGGTTAGCGCATGCGATCTCAATGACATAAGGGATTGCAATATTCAAAGTTGCCAAGCAACCGGGTGTTTGAAATCACCACAATCTAAAAACCTCAAGTGAGGGAAGTTAATTAAATAGTCAACTTAGTCAAGGTCCCCGAGATTCCTAAGCTCTCTCGATCAAAGATAGCAGTAATGGTTTGTCCTCATTCCCAATATAGAATTCAACTGCCTCAGCCATAACCATAAAAGAAGTTAACAAGGCATCCTGTATTTCCCTCACTGTTTTAAGCTCTTATAAGGAATCCTGTGTTGCTCGATTAGCTAACTGACTAGGTACACAAAGCGAAAATGGAAATCGCCGAGTAGAGCGAGTATTGTCGATTAAACAGACTTGCCAAAGGCGTTCGTTTCCTTTTCTAGTAAATGCCATTGATTCTTTTTTAAAAGAGCAAAAACCAAATTTTTATTGTCTTCAAACGGGAATAATCATATTTTCCCCCTGAAAATGGACCGTTTTTTATTGACAAACTCTACAAATCCATTTAAATTATAAAAAAATTGAAATTCTATGCTTGAAGAATGAATCTACGCTTGACATGAACCGCTAAGAGCAATTCCATCTCTCTCACTATTGTGCATTGATCCTAAGGCACACCGCATCCTGACCTGAAAACTAGTAAATAATAACCATAAGCTCTCCTGGGCCAGCCGCGAGACCCAGATCACAGGAGAGAATGTGTTGAGGAAGCAGCATCTCTGCATAGGCTTGCTCCTGCTCTATATTTTGGTGGGCTTTTCAGTCCCAACCGATGGGGATCCAGTTGTCCCTTCGGATTTGAAAATTCTAGCGAAATGTGGGGGCTTGGCATCCTTTGCGAAGAGTTTCAACGTGCGCATCTCCGCTAGGGGAAAAGTTACACATATCCGTCACATTTCCCATCCTGTAGATAACCAACCAATCGAGGAAACTAGCCACACGCTAACAGATATATGGCTGCAAAAAATCTGGATAGCCATCCAAGACAGTACCTTTTATTTTGTCATTCAGTCCCATACCAGTGAGCAAATTTTATACGGCAGAAACGCGCGCCTGATTGTCAGTGCAAATACTCGGACCCATGACATGATTTCATGGAACACCTGGTTTGCGCCCATTGAATCCGCTATCTCCTTTATCAATACAACACCAGCTTTGTATAAGGGCACAACCAATCAAATTTCTGAGCCTTATAGCTATTTGCCTCGAGACGCTTGTGATCTTTGGCTTGTATCCACAGCCGACGGTCTTTTAGGAAATCCAACGTTGCAACCTAATCGCATCGGCTCCGAGACGAATACGACAGCAGCGACACGTCCTGGGACGGTCGAGGAATATCACATGTTAATAGGAGGCCGTCATACGGAGTGCAGCGACTTTAGTCAAAAAAAGGGGGGAGCTTATGTCGATTTTTAAGGATAAATATATTCTACCGTTGCGAGGGTCCGCGGCTACTCGAATCGGGCCTGTAATCCTGGCCGTTATAATATTCGTTTACCTCGGTTTGCCTGCTCGCGCATCGGAGTGGTTCGGACGTCAGCAGACACCCACGGATCTGCGGATAACTATTCTACCTGAAGAAGCTGTCGGGGCCGGCGCCCAATGGAGGGTCCGTCAGGGAGACTGGCAACCGTCCGGTCGCGGAATCATGCTTGATGCTGGGAAGCATGAAGTCGAGTTCCGCCCCCTACAAAAATGGACGGAACCCGCGCCCCTATCAGTCAATGTCATAGAGGGCCACGTGAATGAGAAAACGGTGATCTACAATCCCATGAATGTTTACAATATCGGAGATATACCTCCCCAAACCGTGTGGCATGGAAACCAGGTCAGGTTCATCCTGAATTCCGATCAAATGGGAGCCGGTGCGGCTTTCTCGCAGGAAATCGTGGGTGAGGTTTTGGGAACCGTCAGCCTAAACGCAAGCACCAGGCTTTTCAGCTATACGCCGGAACAACGTGACAAGGAACCGTTTTCGGTGGTTTTCAAGGCAGAAGCCGGTGAACAAATAACCACGCAGACCGTGTCTTTTACGCCTGTTCCCCGGATCATTCCCGAGCAGGCCAACTTTGGGCTGGATCCCGTACATCAGTTTCCCAATCCCTATAGCTCGGAATACATTCTGGAAGACGACGCAGCAAGTGCAACGATGGTTTCCTTTAACTGGGCGGATAGGCGGACGCGGACGGTCACCATAGCCGGCAAATATCTCGTTTTTGAGGAGGGACACCCAAACGGATTGTACGACAGGTACAACTCGGACCTGGAAACAAAAAACTTGGACATCGCAGAGATGAACATACACGGCGAACAGGTAATTATACGAAGCCCTCTGCATCTCCCTCAGACAAATGTCACGATCCATGCCCGTCAGTTGATCTTTCAGGACCTGCCGGATGCAGTATTCAATCATGAGATGGCCCAGATCATCACCATACCACGGGATCCCAGTGTGCCAGCAAGCGTAGTGTCTGAAAAAGGCCGGAAGGGTTTGCAGGGTGGGGATATGGTTCTCCATATCGGTGCGCTTTACTTCAACGAGCCCGACTACGACGGCCGGTTCTTATTAAAAGGCGGCAAAGGGCAGCAAGGGGGACCCGGACAGAATGGCGACAACGGAGAATCATTTGCTGGCACGGGGCAGAATCCCCTCGGGAGCCTTTTCGGTAATCCTCCGAACTGGCAGAGCACCATATATGTCAAACAAATCAATATTCTATGCTACCTGATCGACGGTAAGGAAGTGTGCCGTGAGAAGTTGGTGTCTCAAAAGGGGTCTGCGTCCGGATGGCCCTCGGATGGCGAACCGGCAAAACCGGCTGGGGTACCTGGAGATCCGGGAGACGGCGGTTATATGCTCGTGAACATGGACCCAGCGGGTATCGCTTACTATGTAAATAAGAATGGCGGCACGCCTGGTACAAAGGGGGTTAACTACTTGGGAGGGGCGGCGGGGAACCCCAGTCCTGCCTATAAATACACCCTATATTACAAAAGTGACGTGCATGGCGATTGGTCTGACAATTGGGTGAAAATCGGAAGTCGCTCCACGTCGAAAGGAGCAGACGCCCCTGCCCCCGAACCGGACAAAGGGTCCGGAATTGCCGGACAGTTCGTTCAGGTTGGCAATCCCCTTTCGTGGATTTCGCCCTATGCCCTGAGGATGATCGTCGCTCACGCCAGGGATGTTTATCTCTACGGTTACGTTGAAGACGCTCGGGCTGTTTTTTCCGAATACCTGGAGGTACTGGACGCCTGCCTGAATTCGTCTTGCCGGAATAGTCTTCAGGAGGAATGGACCTTCAAATTCGAGCAGATCAACAACGAACTGCTTGCCCTAGTGCATCGCATCGACAGCAACCTCGATTATTTCGCCAGGCCGGCCGGTTGGATCCCTATGCTTTCCTTCGAGTTGACACGTAAGGCCTTTGATAATGAAATCGAACATGCGATTAATGCCATGTATCTGAGTTACTGGATCGCCAGGGCAGAAACTTCAGTGATACAGCGAAAGCAAGGCATGGAAAGCATGCGAGCCCGGCTGAAGGCGGGTATCGATGAAAATACTGGTATCCTGAACCAGGCCATAGGCCGCCTGCCCGTGATTGAAGTGGAGGCGAGAAACATTGCGGGAGACGTGGAGGTTCTGCAGCAAAACCTGATGTGGCTTGAAGAAGAGCTTGTAAAGAAAGCTGAAGAAAACGTTGAGGACAGGCATAAGCTGGATCGCTGGAAGAAAACTGCCCGATTTTTGGGCGCAATCTGTACGATTAGCCCTATCGGTCAGCCTGTTGTCGGGGGAATTGGTCAGGGATTAACGATTTTGTCGAACGTCCCTAACACGGTAACAGAAGATCCATGGATGCTCCTCAAAGACACAAAATACCTGGAATCCACTGTGGATAAGGAGTTCAAGGATTTCAATAAAAATTGTGGGGATCTCATAAATGCAATCAAAAAAGTCGACTTCGACAATCTGAAAGCATTCGGGGCCTCCTTCAACGGGGTCAAGCAAAACCTAGTCCCCGTGATTCAAACGATAAATAAGTTTAATGAATTGAGAAAAGAATTCCAAGTTCCCAAGAACGAGGTGGATGCGGAACTTCAGAATCTGAAAGCGTCGGATCCGGAGTTTGTTGAGCTGACAGACGAGATCGCCACGCTGTTGACCCGCAAGGAAACACTGAACAGGCAGATTGTTGACACAATGCAGATCATCGCCCGCGCACCGGGGGAGATTCAAAAAGATCATCTGGCTATCGATGAGTTGAATCGGGAGATATCCGGCGTGAGCGCGGTCTTGAATCCCCGTGTTCTTTCATACCTGAAGGAGATTGAACTCCGGGCGAGAGAGCGTCTTCTGAAGTACCAGTACTACATGGCTAAGGCTTTTGAATACCGCAGGCTCGAGCCGTATTTGGGCGAATTGAATCTGGCTCCGTTGCTGAATGCAATGGTTGAGATCGCAGAAGCGGTTGACGCCGGCCATACTTTGAAACCGGCGGATTTCTACGCATTGAAAACGATATACGAGGAAGAGCTGGCCGGAATTGCAAACGGGATACTACAATGGTATATCGATAACCCGCCGGAAAGAAGAATCTCTGATGCCTTCGACCTTAACGATACCGAAATCACGGCACTAAACAACAGCGAAATCATAACGATCAATCTCATGGATAAGGGATTGTTCTTCCCCGACGAGGAGGATGTCCGACTGGCCGATCTAAGTGTGAAGAGCGATTTCATGGAGTGGTATCTCAAAGACGCGAACGCGACTAAGGCGACTTCGAAAATAGAGATGGAGCATTCCGGGGTATCCAGGGTCGTAAAGGCTGGCAATGTCCTGCGGTTCAGGCACTATGCTGCGGCCACCCAAAATCCGTTGAGCTGGAGCGGGAGATACAACGGAATCTTCAACGCCTATGAAGAATCAAAACCGAGTCCCGCAACAGAGTCACTGCTCAAGTCTCTGCTCTATGAGGAAGCCTCTGACGACGAGCTTCTTATCTATTCACGACCCGCTGGCTGGGCGGATATTTTGATTAAAAAAGTCGATCATCCGGACAACGATTCGGGCATCGACATTGTAAGGCTTCCTTTACAGGTCACGTACGATTACAGGATAAGGCCTGCCTCTCTGGCAAGGTTGGCGATCGAGGTATCTCAAGCGAATCTCCGACCTCTCTTTACCTTGAACAAAGCAGATATAAACGGTCGGGCCGACGGTCTGGGAGCGGTTTCGAGGTTTTACGTTATCGGCACCATTGTTCAGGTTAAAGCGCCTGAACGTTATGGATCCTGGACGTTCAGCAGATGGGTCGATAGTAGGGGCGAGGATCTAACCACTGACCGCAACGTGGAGGTGTACCTTGCTGACGATCAATTGGTCCAAGCAGTTTTCATTTCAGGGGACAGTGATGGCGATGATCTGCTCGATGACTGGGAATGGACGCATTTCGGCAACCTCAAACAGAGCGGTACTGGAGATTACGATAAGGATTACCTGGCGAACGAAAGAGAGAGCCTTCTTGGCACAAACCCCATGGATCCTGACGTCGATGACGACGGCGCTGTCGACGGCAAAGATGCCTCTCCATTTGATCCCTCAAAGCGATACCACGACTTCAGCCATATATCAGAGCTTCTATTGCTCAACCCTGTATTTTTTAAAGGTGACCTTAATAACGACGGTTGCGTCGACCGGGATGATTTGTACATTGTTCTTGGATACCTTCGCACTGGTGTCGCGCCTATTAGACACCCATCCTATGATTTCAATGGTGATGGGGTTGTTAACATCGCCGACGCCCGGAAGCTGGTTACCCATTTCACCAATCCAAAAGGGGCCCCATGTCAGTAAGAGATTAATTTAACATTTTCTCATTCGAAAGATGGGGATAACAAGTGACTTTAATGCTATAAAAAAGGAGGAAAAGATGAAGTTCATATTTATAATTTTTACAATTTTTATTTTATCTCCGGTTTACAGTTTTGCAGACTGCATTGATCTTGGACAGCAGTATTTAATAGGGTTTCCTGGAAAAGACTTGGACGAAGATACACCTTTTAGTTCACACGTATTTAAAGATCACCTTACGATTATGGGAGCGAAAGGGTTAGATTCATGTTTGCCTTTACAATATCCAGATCCAAATGATCAAAATCCTGAACTGGTAACCGGACCATTTACAAGGTGTGGTATAGGAGTCGGACCATGCTTTACCATTACTGGCTCCACAATGGATCCTATATCAACCGCTGTTAGGAATTCTTGGGTGGCTGCTCTTTTAAAAGGCAGCACAACTGGTGAAGAAGTTACCGTTCGCTGGGCAGTTCCCGATATAGAAGGTAGTGAGGAGGCACTGGCTGCAAGTCTTGGTAACTGCTGGGGTTGTATAGTTGAAGTCAGTTTCAAATGAGATGTCCTCACCTGATAGCAACGCCATACTGTTTGGGAAAATGAAAGGCTATTCATGAATAATAGCACCGTTGGCAGCAGTGGAGCAGGCCACAATAGAGGTAATAGGGATTACATCCTCAACACGTTTGAAAAATCTATCTTAAAACGGGTAATGCGATATTGCCATGTTTGAAGTATTAGATTTTAACTGCGGTACGTGTGTAGGAGTGAGAATTTGATCTGTATTCTTATTTATATTCCCACTGGATCACACCGGGACCAATGTTCTCACGATGGCCCATCTTATGATCTCAACAGCGACGGGTATATGAACATCGACGATGCCCGAATACTGGTTACCTTTAAAGCCAATTCTAAAAGTAGCCTGATCAAAGAAAGTTGGATTGACGAATATCGCATACTTTTGGATGTCGATGAATTAAAGGATTCTTCGCCACCGAAAAAGAACAAGAAAAAGGAGGAAGAAAAATGAAAATACGACTGCTCTTCGTTGCTCTGTTTTCTTCTATTGCATTGATGACCAGCCAGGCTTTGGCTCTTTCGCTCTCTCTTGAACCAGATTTGAGGGATATAACTCCTGGCAACTTAGCTCGATTAGTTTTGGTCATTTCCGGCTTAAATTTCGGAGGACCCGATTCCTTAGGTGCTTTTGATGTGGAAATTACTTATGATGAAAATATTGTGTCTTTTAACGACGTGTTGTTCGGATCTTTATTAGGAGTTCCAGATGGCGACTTAGGAGCTGGTATAGATCCTCCCTTTGAGACCGACATATTTATTGATACGTCTACGCCTGGTTTAGCGCGGTTGCAAGAGACTTCTCTGCTTTTCGCCTTTGAACTGGATATTCTTCAAGACCATGATCCTTTCGAACTGGCAGAGCTGCAATTCAGAGGGGAAAACTTGGGAGTTAGTCCAATCGGTTTTGGGAACGTCGATTTAAGTGATGCCTTTGGATTTTCGCTCCCAAACCCGATAATAAATGGAGCAAAAGTAAACGTTGTTCCGGAACCAGCAACTATTGTCCTTTTCGGTGCTAGCTTATTGGCAGTGGCCGGATTTAGGAAAAAACTTAGGATACATTAATCGAAGGGTGTCAACGATTCGAGCGTTATACTGCGCTAAGTTTGAGTCTCATCCCTCGATTCCTTAATCCATTTTGGGTATTTTGCTCAAAAACGCAAAATAATGAATAGAATGTCAAATTTTGGTGCATTTCATGGAAATAAGGTATCGCCGTCCCTGATGGTTTCTTTTCCATAATAGCGATTTTGGGATTTGGAACTCTAAGCCAACATCTCAATCCTATTTCCTCTATCTCTCCATAGCTATTTGCAACAATCGCAGATTCGGTATTGCCAATTAGCCTTGCATAACATCTCAAGTTTCAGTACATTGCTCATATAAAAAGCCTGTTATATATTGAAATCATCGAAGATAATGCCTCTGAGAGTACTTTATTACAACTTTAGAAAACATGACTCAGATCATTGAAAGAAATAGCCTCCTAACAGCATAAAGTCCCTATATTCCCCCTTAAATGAAGATCGTTCATATTCGTCTTTTACCTCCTTCTCCTGACCCTGGCCTGCGGCGTCGCACTAGCCTCATTGGAATAATCAGATTCATTGCCATTCCGTTCGGATGTGACCACATAATAGTAGGTCACGCCATTCGCCACATCGGCATCCAGGTACGTGCTGTAGTCCGCTACGTGGCACGCCGCGATCATCGTGTAGGGGCCTCCACCGGTCAAACTGCGGTAGATATTGTAGCATGCGGCCCCTTCCACAGGATCCCAGGTGAGCTGTACTTTCCCCGTCTTTGGCCGGGCTGCCAGGTCTAAAATGGTTTGCACCCGGCTGACCGTCACGTCTAGGGTCGCTATAGCCGTACTGCCATCATCGTCGGTGACCCTCATGGCTACGATGTGCGTGCCGCTATCTGTCCACGCATGATTTCTGATTGGCCCGGTATCACCCGAGGGGCTAAAACTTCTGCCGTCATACTCCCAATCCCACTCGTAGCTCGCGATGGCGTCAGGGCTCGACATGGAAGCGCTGGCATCGTAAGAGCCATGCTGATCTTCATCCAGAGCCAAGTCGCCGGTGAGTGAGGCTTTTGGACCCAGGTCGGTGACGGTCACCTTTAGAGTTGAAACGGTGATACCACCATTATCGTCAGACACAGCCACCGCCACCGTATAAATACCGTTATCTCCATAGATATGACTACCCGATACCGTCCCAGGTGTTTGATCCACCACGCCCGCCTCTGGTGCTATCCCGTCACCCCAATCAATCGTGGCTGTATGCGTATCGGCTGATCCCGCATCGGTGAAGGTTGCAGGGCCGAGGCTGATCTGGCTGCCTTCAGCAACCACTTGATCTTCATCTGCTTCAACCACCGGCGCCACGTTGTTGATCGTCAGCGTGCTGGCTGCCTCGGTGAACGTATCATCATCCGACACCCGCAGGGTGCCTGGAAAATCACCGTCATCATTTAGGCCTAGCGCCTCCAGATCCTCCCAGGAAACTGTCGGGGCAGCCCCGGTGACGTCGTCAAAGGTGCCATCGTCGTTCAGATCCCAGCTAAACGTCAGGGTCGAGTTATCGGCGGAGCTCGGATCGGAACCGGAGCCTGCCAGTGTCAGCGCCTGGCCTTCATCGATGGTATACGGTCCGCCGGCCGTGGCACTGGGCACGGCGTTTTGGATCGTCAGACTGCCGGTGGCGTCCGTGAAGGTGTCGTAATCGGAGAGGCGCAGGGTGATCGTAAAGGTGTCATCGTCATTTACCCCCAGGGCTTCGAGATCAGCCCAAACAACCGTCGGAGCAGCCCCGGTGGCGTCGCCGAAGGTGCCGTCATCGTTTAGATCCCAGTTATATGTCAGGATCGCGTTATCAGTCGAGCTCGGGTCAGTACCGGAGCCCGCCAGTGTCAGCGCCTGGCCTTCATTGATGGTGTACGGTCCGCCGGCCGCCGCAGTGGGTGCGGCGTTTTGGATCGTCATGCTGCTGGTGGAATCCGTAAACGTATCATTGTCCGAAACGCGCAGGGTGATCGTGAAGGTGCCATCGTCATTTATCCCGAGCGCTTCCAGATCAGCCCAATCAACCGTCGGAGCAGCCCCGGTGACATCGCCGAAGGTGCCGTCGTCGTTTAGATCCCAGCTAAATGTCAGCGTTGCATCGTCGGCCGAACTCGGGTCAGTGCCGGATCCGTCCAGCGTCAGCGCCTCGCCTTCATCGATGGTATACGGACCGCCGGCCGCGGCACTGGGTGCGGCGTTCTGGATTGTCAACGTACCGATCGAATCTGCGAAGGTGTCGTCATCCGACAGGCGCAGGGTGATCGTGAAGGTGCCCTCGTCATTTATCCCGAGCACATTGAGATCCGTCCAGGCAACCGTCGGGGCTGCCCCTGCGGCATCGTCGAAGGTCCCGTCGTTGTTCAGGTCCCAGGTAAACATCAAGTCTAAATTATCGGCATAGCTCGGATCAGAACCAGAGCCTGCCAGTGTCAGGGCTTCGCCTTCGTTTATGTTGTAAGGACCGCCAGCCGCAGGACTGGGTGCGGTGTTCTGGATTGTCAGTGTACCGGTCGAATCCGCGAAAGTGTCGTCATCCGACACGCGCAGGGTGACCGTGAAGGTGCCATCATCATTTATTCCGAGTGCATCTAGATCTGTCCAAACGACCGTCGGGGTTTTCCCGGCGGCATCGTCAAATGCACCGTCGTTGTTCAGGTCCCAAGCAAACACCAGGGCTGCATTATCGGCGGAACTCGGATCGGAGCCTGAGCCTGCCAGCGACAGGTCCTCGCCTTCGTTTATCGTATACGGACCGCCGGTCACAGCACTGGGCGCGACGTTGTTAATCGTCAAAGAGCCGGTGGAGTCCGTAAATGTGTCATCGTCCGACACGCGCAAGGTGATCGTGAAATTGCCGCCGTCATTTAGCCCGAGAGCCTCGAGATCCGCCCAAGCAACCGTCGGGGTTGCCCCGGCGGCATCACCGAAGCCGCCGTCGTCGTTTAGATCCCAGGTATAAATCAGAGCTGACTTGTCAGTCGAATTCGAGTCGGAGCCGGAGCCTGCCAGCGTCAGGTCCTCGCCTTCGTATATTGTATACGGACCGCCGGCCGCAGCATTGGGTGCGACGTTGTCAATCGTCAGACTGCCGGTGGCGTCTGCGAAGGTGTCGTCATCCGACACGCGCAGGGTGATTGTGAAGGAGCCATCGTCATTTATCCCGAGCGCTTCGAGGTCCGTCCAGCTAACCGTCGGGGCGGCACCGACTGCGTCGCCGAAGGTGCCGTCGTTGTTTAGATCCCAGGCATAAGTCAGAGAATCACCGTCGGCGTCTGACGATCCGGTGGCATCGAGGTTCAGGGTGGTACCTTCATTAATGCTGTAGGGCCCGCCGTAGTCAGCAATCGGTGGCCGGTTTTTGGCCTGAACCGTCACCGTCAGCGTATCAGCACCGATCCCGCCATTGTCATCGGTGATGGTCAGGGTTACGGTGTATACACCCGGGTCCTGATAGGTGTGGACCGGTGCCAGCGTGTGCGATGAACTGTTATTGTCCCCGAACTTCCAATCGATGTTGTGGGTATCTGCGGCACCGGGATCGGTAAAAGCGCCTTCAAATTCGATCTGCTCATCCTCCAGCACCGTTCGGTCAGGACCCGCCTCCACGCCGGGCGGGATATTCGCCACCGTGACAACGGCCGTGTCGGTATCGCTGAGCACCGAGTTGCTGACCTTCAGGCTGACACTGAAGCTGCCGCTGTCCTCGAAAACGACGGCCGGGGCTGCCGTTGTCCCGTCATCGAAAATGCCGTCGTCATCCAGATCCCAGGCGTACGTAATCGGCGCATTGCCGGGATCCGAGGAGCCGCTGCCGTCCAGCGTAACGGGCGACCCCTCATCGGTCGCATAAGGTCCGCCGGCATCTGCCTTCGGGGGCAAGTCCGCCACGACCGTGACGGTCGTAAAATCCTGGCTGCTGAGGCGCTCGTTGGGATCGACCTCACCATCATTGTCCAGGTCGTTCAAGGCCCCGCTGTCAGTGACCTTCAGGCCGATGTTGAACGTGCCCAGGGCCGGGAAGGCAGGCGCGATTGCTGGGCCAAAGGCTTCGTCAAAGTCCGGCACCCCAACACCGTCCAACTCCCAGGCATACTCGGAGATAGCATCATTCGGATCGATGTCATAGGACCCGCTTCCATTCAGCGGGCACGGAAGCCCGACGGAACATACGTAAGGCCCACCGGTATCGGCCACCGGGGGATGGGCGGAGGCGGTGAGGGTCACCAAGGCCGTATCGGTGTCCGCATTGCCCTTGTTGCCGACCACCCGCAGCGTCACGGTCAACTCCTTCGGCAGGATGGATAACGGGTGGTCGGCACTGGTATAGGTGAAGCTTGCCAAGGGGCTGTCGCCACGCGCATCGAAAATACCATCACCGTCGAAATCCCACTCATAGCGGACGATTTTCCGGAAGGGATCCGGATGAAACGAGCCGGACGCGTCAAATTCCAGGGGGAGATCCACCGCCCAGACCCGGTCCGGTCCGGCCTCGGCCTTTGGCCCCACTTCGAACAACGTTTTAGATAAGACCAGCAGCGCCCAAGCACTGGCCAGGTCCGGCTTGAAACTGTTGCCATGAAGAATACCGGCAGGTTGCTGCCAGCTGCCGTCTGACCGTTGTTTGTCGATCAAGTTGCGGGCCAGCCCCTTTTCGGGATCGCCATACCAATCCAGCGGCCCGTCCTCACAGCCCTCCCAGCAAAGAATCGCGATCGGGACGGGGTAGGCCAGGCGCAATGCCTTGGCAAGGGAGAACATGGCGTAGTAGTTGTTCAGTAGGGAATTTACTTGCTGGAACGGAAGACCCACGGGCGTATCCCACAAACCGCGCATATAGTTTTCGGCCAATTGCCAGCGTGGATCCGTCTGCCACATCTCGTCCATGGCTTGTTGGATCATGCCTGAGGGCGTCAACGCCACGGCCGCAAAAACATCGTCTATCCGGGTATAGCCAAAGATGCCGGTTTCGGAATTCTGACTGTTTCCCAGCCAGATCAGATTCTCTTTTTTGACGAAATCCGGCACCCGGATTCCAAAATTCCGCTCTCCCGGGATCAGACCGATGGCGCCCCATTGCGATACGGAATTGTCCGATGTCCCTGAATTCCACGAATACCGCCAGCCCGCCGCGGCCACTGCTGACATCACCTTGACCATAGGCATAGCCATCCGCCATATCCTGCACAAGATCGAAATAGCGCCTGCGTATACATTGTCCGGGCCGCGGTTGGCCGCCAAAAGGGGCGCACCGGAGGCGATCAGGGCATCCATGACCATCCCCGACTGGTAGCCGTAATAATTTTCGTTCACGCGGATGCCGAGGCCGTTGCCATTGGTGTCCGGATCGCCGGCCGGCTGGACGGATATCGTTTCCGCCTGCAGTCGATCGAGCATGTAATTCAGCCCGAGTCGAACAGTCTCCACGTAAGGATCGTCGGCGGGATCTCCGGTCGGCACATGCGTATTGGCTTCAAATGCGTTGACCGCTGTGGCGGTGGTCGCCACGTTTGTGGGCAACATCCACCGCCCGGTAGCGCGGTCCTGCTGCTTGTGAAGATACCACAGGCCCTCGTCGATGGCGACGTTGACTTCGGTATTGAGGGACCGGTTTTTGACAATGACGTGGTAAGTGTCCGAACCGGTATTGCCCTGGCTGTCGGTTACGGTCAACCTGGCGGTAAACGGCGTATCCGGCGGCACATCCGGATAGGTGTGGGTCGCTTCGAGCTTATAATGCCCGTCCGCCGGGACCGAAAGCGGACCAGAGGTGTTGCCGTCGCCGAAGTCCCATTGGTAAGTCAGTGGATCGGCGTCATGGACCACCCCTTTTAAAGTGATTTCTTTGCCGTTGTAAGTCTCATGGGGTACTGACACATCGGCGCTCACCCAGGGCACCGTCACCACCCGGGGCGGAAGATTCGGCACAATCTCGACCAGGGCCGTGTCGGAGTCGCTCTGCCCGGCGCCGTCAACCACGGTGAGGGTCACCAAATACGGCTCGCGCCCAAACGCCATGAAGTCATCAAACTCCCAGGTGCCCCTTTCAACCGTGGCGCCCAGCCTGAGTGAACTCGTGTCCGGGGGGGGGAGCGTTGGGATCCGGAACGGATTCGTAAAGCAGGGTCCATGCATCCGCATCCACGGCCTTGATGTAATAGAGGGCACCCGAATCCTTGAGTACGATTCGCACGTCGTGGAATTTATTGCGCGCAAAACTCCCTTTTTTGCCGCGGCTCACACCGTTTTCAAAGATCCACACAGCGGCATTTTGGTCGAAATACATGGCGTGCGGCATCTGACTGTAATGGTAATTTTCGTTCGAATTTTTAAGGCCCCACATCATGGCGTGGGGGGTGTTTATCTGTCGCAACCGGCCCTGAAAACTCTGGCCGGCAACTCGCGTAAAGGTATCTTTGCTGAAAATATAGCGCTGCCCCCAGGAAAAATTGCCGTTAATCGTGATAAGTTCGTCCTGCGTCGCGCCGCTGGCAGCCCACACATCCGGGTCCAGGGTGGATCCGCTGAAGTCCTCATCCAGAATCAGACCACCCGGAGCAGTCGGTTCGTTGTACACATGCATTACCCTGCGTCCGACGGCATCCATGTCGTTGGCGGGATCGCCGTCACTGTCGCTGTCTTGTGTGGCATCGAAATCCCAGAGGTACTGCGCCACGCCCTGGTCATCGCTCGAGCCGCTGCCGTCAAAAAAGACCGGTGGTCCGCCAACGCCGCCGGTGTAAGGCCCGCCGGCATCGGCCAGCGGGGAGGTGCCGGTGGCGACCGTAACGGTTGTCGTGGTCGTATCGGACTGCAAGGCATTGTCGATTACCTTGAGGGTCACGGTGTAAACACCCTCGGCATCATAGATATGGTCGGGATTCGGCGTTCTGCCGGTGTTGCCGTCGCCGAAATCCCACTCAAATTGCTCGATGTTGACGTCATCGACCGAACCGCTCGAATCGAAAGCCAGCGGCCATCCCCGTTCCACGCTATAGGGCCCGCCGGCATCGGCCACTGGTAAATCGGTCACCTCGACCTTGACGATGGAGGAAGCAGATGATTCCTGGCCGGCCTGGTCGGTCACGGTCAAGGTCACGATATAGGTGCCGGGAGCGGTATATGCATGCGTGGGGTTGACGCCGCTGCCGGCTTTCTGATCCCCGAAATCCCAGGTGTAGGAGGCAATTCCGAAATCGTCAGTTGAGTCGCGGGCGTCAAAGGGAACGTGCCAACGGCCGATGCGGGCAAACGTCTCGTCGGCCACGGTCGGGCTTCCAAACTGCGCCAGCGGCGGGTCATTGGCCTGCACATCGACGTCTGTAGTGGTCGTGTGGGACTGGCCGGCGCGGTCCGTGACGGTGAGCTTCAGCTGATAGCGGCCGGGGGCGGTGTAGCGATGCCGTGCCGTAGCACCGCCCAGGTAGGTGCCCTCGGAGGCAAACCCGTTGGCTACGCCCAGGGTCTGGATGACCACCGGTTCAGATGCCACGATATGGTGCATTCCCGATCCGTTAGGGAAATCCTCGGGCTCGAGATGCAAAAATTCGTCGCGGTTCAGGGTCCTGACGATATCCCCTTCATCGATCGTGACAACCGTTTGGTCGTTGGGCGCAAAAATGATCAGGCCGTCCTGCTGGAATGCCGGTCCAGCCCCAAACGGCACTGTCGTCTCCCGCAGGTTGTGCAGAAAAAATTCCGTGCCGTTGCGGCCCGCGGTGAAGGAGATATCGTCGCCCAGGTCCTCAATATCCGTGCTGGTGAGATAGGTGTCGCCGGCCCAGAGTTCCACGTCTCCGGTGCTCTCCAGACGCATGCGTCGGGTGCCGACTTCGTTCTGCATCCAGAATTCTCCCCGATTCAGGGTCCGGGTGTAGAGGGACTGCCCGGTGTCCAGACTGAAGACCTCGACCTCGGTGCCATCCTCGTAGGCAAATACGGCAAAGTCGCCGGTTGACTTGAACCCCGAGGTCTGTTTGTAGGTGGCAAAGTAAAACTGGCGGCCCACACTGCTTCCCGTAGCAGACGGCACGGTGGTGTAGGCACCGCTTCCCGTTGTCTGCATGGCGATCTTTCCGGTGGAAACGGTGTGATACCGGGTGCTGCTGAGGCCGGGCGGCTCCCAGTATGTCCCGGCGTTCATAATGTTTTCGGCGCGCAGGACGCCGCTGCGGTCGAAAAACTGCACGACTGCATCTTCTATGGCATAAACGAAAAATCCCTTGCCGGCGTTGCGGTAGAATATGAATTCGTGGCCAACCGGACTGCCGCTCAACGACGGCACGAAGGCCGCATGTTCACTGCCGTCGCTTTCCAGTGCCACCACCGGTTTGGTGGCCTTGACTTTGAAGTAGACGCCGTCTCCGGGTGTCATCTTCCACTCGTCCAGACGGTTGAGCCAGCGGGAGTCAAGGACCTTCTGCGTCTGCAGATCGATGACCTCTACCAGTGTTCCGTCCTCGGTGGCAACGATGTTGCTCAGCCGGGCGTCGCCGGCACTGGTATCCGCAACATCGAATCCGTAAAGGTCGGTGCCGGCCATAAAGTAGCCGACCTGCTTGCCGCTGTCGACTCCAGTGGTATAGGTGGTGCCGTCGCCGAAATCGATGGTGTAGCGCTGGATGCCGAGATCGTCGGTGGATCCCGTGGCATCGAGGACAAACGACCACGTCCCTTTGTATGCAGCTGCTTCGGTCAGGACATAGGGTCCGCCGGGATCGGACACGGGCGGCGCATTGGTGGCGACCCGGGTATCCAGGACAGCAGTGGTGCTCTGGGCCGCGTGATCGGTCGTCGTGAGCTCGATCGGGTAGTCCCCGGCCTCGTTATAAATGTGGACCGGTTGCAGGCTCTCACCCGCGAGCGTCACCCTGACATTGTCGTAAATCAGGCTCTGGCCCCTGGACGCCAGCCTGATGACACCGGCCGACCGACTCGTGTTGCGGGCCTCGAGCTGCAGCGTCTCAACACCCCCCTCCGGCGTCACATAGAGCTGCATGGTGTTGCCGATGACGACCAGCCTGAGATGATACCAGATGCCGGGGTTCCAACCGCCGCCGCCTTGCTTGATCACTTTGTTCCGGTCGGAGAACTGCCAGTAGTTCCAATCGTCGTCCGACGCTAGTTGTAAAGTATTTGTCGTATCGCCGGCATCGGCGCTGCCCCGGAAGAAAATCCCCATCTGCCCGCCGCTGCTCACTCCCTTGAAATCGACCTCGAGAATAAAATCGCGGTATATCGTCGAGAGCTCCTGGAGTGTGTTCCAGGTAGATGTATTGGTGCTGCTAGTCTGGTGAAGCCGGCCGTCAATGACCTGCCAAGAGCCTTTCGCCGGTGTCCAGACGGGGTTAGTAGTGAAGTCGCCGTCCTCGAAGTCGTCCTTGATGGCCCGCAGGGTGGTGATGTTGTCGTCACCCCAATCGATCGTGTGTTCGGCCACCGCCACGTCGTCGGATGAGCCGCCGATATCCACCCGCAATGTCCATCGGCCCAGTGAGGCCGAGGTTTCATCGACCACCGCCGGACCGTCGATAGCGGCCAGCGGAGAGGCTCCGGCCGCCACCGTGGCTGTGGTGGTGGCGCTGGCAGCCTGGCCGACCTCATCGCGCACCGTCAGGGTGATCGTGTAGGTGCCAGGCGCCTCATACACGTGGCGTGGCGCAATGCCCACGGCGTCGACGCCAATTCCGTCGCTGTCATCGAAATCCCACTCATAGCTGACGATGCCCGTCTCTTCATCTGCCGAAGCGCTGCCGTCCATCAGCAGCGGCCAACGGCCGTTGGTGGCGGCCGATTCGTTCACCAGGTACGGACCGCCTGGATCGGAAACCGGAGGGGATCCCTTGACCGTGATCCGCCGGCTGTGGCGGTCCCGCTTGCCCTCATCGTCCGTGACGGTCACTACCGGGACGTAATTGCCCTCCTCGTCATACGCATGCGTCACCTGGGGTCCGCTTCCGGTATTGCCGTCGCCAAAATCCCAGTCAAAGCTGACAATAGTGCCGTCGTCGTAGGAGTCGCCGGCATCGAAAGTGACTTCCTGCCCTTCGTCGATCGTATCGGTGTCGGCCGTTAGGTCGCTATACGGCTGCCCGGAAACTCGGCCTGCCGGTGCCGCCACGCCCAGGGCGGTGGTCGACGTCGTGCCGATCTTCGCGGGCGCACTGAAGGAAGCATTGCCATTTCCGGCATAAAATGAAATCGTGCGGAAGTTGTAGTTGACCGTCACCACATCCTGGTGGCCGTCGTTGTTAAAGTCAAAAGGAGCATAGGCCGTGTTGCGGTTGGTGTCCAGGGAGGCAACGTAGCTGCTGGCTTGAAACGTACCGTCACCGTTTCCTTTGTAGAAATAGGCGTTGCCTGAGTTGCCGTTGCTGGCAAAAAGATCGTTGTTCCCGTCGCCGTCGAATTCGGCCAGCGCCACCCCGAACGGATTGATGCCGATATCATCGATAAACGCTTTGCTAAAATTGCCCGCACCGTCGCCTCGAAAGAGATATATCAGCCCGTCGGAGCGTCCGCGAACCAAGTCCATGTTGCCGTCGCCGTTGGCGTCGCCGGCATCCAGACCACGGCCGTTGCCACCCGTGCCCGGCAGACGGCGGACCTCGAAGCCGGATTCAAGGGTCGGCCGCGTGACCTTGAAATCATCGAACCAGAACCCGGCGCCCGCCGCCGCGTTGCCCCAGGTCCACCATTCAAACTCCGTGATCAGCCAGGCTTCAGGCCAGTGCGCACGGATGCTGCCGTAAAGATCGACCGTAGCCGTGTGCCATTGGTCGTCGTCGATGAGATTGACGGCCCCCGGCGCCACGGGAAAAGAAGAAGTCGTCGCCTTCGGGCTGCCGCCCAGAGAAATCCAGCCCAGGTTCTGGTTTTTAATGTTGCGCACCAAAAACAGCAGGCCCACCGGCACCCCCGGCGGAATACGGTATGCGAAAGAAAGGGTGGGACCCTGGAACAGGTGCCAGTTGGCCGGGTTGATGTCGATGGTCAGAAAGGAAAAGTTGCCCGTAGCAAATACCCGCATGGACCAGGAGCCGCTGTTGGACGTGGAGTCGTCGCGGAAAAATCCGGTGCTGCCTGAGGCCCCGCCCCAGGTGTCGTTGCCGGACTCAAAGTCGGCGCTGTAAAAGCCGGCCTGCCCGAACGTGAACGGTCCCTGGTTGAGAAAGATCCAGCTCGGGGACTGATAACTGTTGACAGCGAAGTCCATCTGGCCGTCGTTGTTGAAATCTTCGGCCGCCATATCCATGAGATAGGCGCCGGCCGGGGCGGCGCTGCCGCCAAAGCTGCCCAAAAAGGCCGGCGCGGCAAACCGCGCGCCCTGTCTTTCGAAATAGTACAGGTAAAGGGTGCCGGCCTCGGCATGGCCGGAAACAAAATCGAAATCGCCGTCATGATCCAGGTCGGCAATGGCCGCCCCGCGCGTGCTGCGGCCCGTGTCCTCGACAAAGTGGAAGCCGGCAAAGGTTCCGTCACCGTTGCTGCGGGCGGAATAAATGCGGCCGTCGTCGTCAGTTGCAACGACGTAAACTTCGGCGTCGATGGTCACGTAGAAGGATTGGGTGGCGCTGAGGCCGAAGCTGTCGGCGACCTGCACGGTCACCGGGCTGCGGCGCGGGTGGTCGGCCGTGGGCGTCCATTCAATGAGCCCGCTGGCCGGATCGATAGTCATGCCGTCGGGGGCCTCGGTCAGGCTGAAGGTCAGGACATCTCCGATGGCCAATTCCGGATCGTCGGCCTCCACATCGTAGCGATAGGGTGTGTTTTCCGGGGCCGACGTTTTGGGGGCGGAGACGATTGCCGGCCCGTTGTTGATGGTGCCGACCGCCACCATAAAGGTGTCGGTGCTCGTGTCCCCGTTATCGTCGGTGACCGTCAGGGTTGCCTGGTAGATCCCGTCTGCGGGATAGGTGTGCGTCACGGAAGGGCCGGATGCCTCGTTGCCGTCACCGAAGTCCCAGCGGTATTCCAAGATGCTCCCGTCGGAATCCGTCGAGTCCGAACCGTCGAAGTCGACGGGAACTCCCGGGTCGGCCTCGACATATTCGGTGCCCGCCTTGGCGACGGGCTCCCCCGCGCCGGTAAACATCAGGTTGTCCAGAAACACGGCTGAATCGCCGCGGCCGTCGCCCCGGTCCGCAATACGCAGGTCCAGGGTTACGGGATCACTGCCGCCGGCAAAGGCTGAGATGTCGGCAATCAGGCTGAGAAAACCGGTCTGCCCGGCATATCCCGTAAAGGGCGCCGGATAAAAGGTGGCAAATGTGTCGACCTCGAGCAGAACGATATCGTCAGCCGGATCGCTGATCTGGAGCTCGACCGTGAAGCGGTCGTTGGTAAAGCTGGTGGCAAGTTCGTCGGTGAAAAAATTGTAGTCCAGCCGAAACTGGTCGGCCCCAGCCGGTATGACCACATTCTCGATACGCAGGAAGCTGACATCGGCATCTGCCAGGGTAGGGCCATCATCCGGCTCCGTTGTTAGAAGGACTGCCTGCTCTCCTTGCGTGGGGCGCAACGGTCCGAATCCGGTTACCAGCCACACATCGCCTTGCCAGACCACGCCGTCCGCACCGCTTTCGAAGCTGCCGTCGGCATCGCCGATGGCAAAGGTCCCGGCCCAGCTTGCAGGGCACAGCAGGCTAAGCAGGGCAAGAAACACCATAGTGCTTGTCAAGAATACACTCAAATATCCGCTGCTTTCTTTGGCCCCTGTATACTCTTGAAAGGAATCCATCAGGTAATTTTTCACTTTGCGCCTCTAAGCTTTCCATCTATCTATTATGAACAAAATAGCATAGCTGGCTTTCGCTGTGTGAAGTTTAACGTTAGATGATATGACTTGACCTCACTTACCCCGTTGAATGAACTCACTCAACCACTATTGACAACAATCGATCCCTTTGTTTCTTCAATTGATGTCTTTGGCAAATGGCCGTAGTACTTCAAGCATTTTTTCCAAAAAGATGCGGTCTTTCACGGGCAATTTCACCAGATTCAGCAGCGTTGACGGGTCTACTCGCCCGAGAGAATTACTCACTATGTCACGGGCGTGTCCGATAACCTGCCCATTCAGTGGGTTTTCCCTCACAACCTTTTGCAGGTAGTCTATTGCCATCTGCCGTTTCCCCAGATGAATCGCGGTTCCCACTCGCTGCATCACCTCGACCGTGCTCCTTAGTCCGTCGGTTACTGCGCGTACCGAGCCTGCTGTGGCGGCCGTGGCAGCGGGTAACGTCGATGCTGTTCCTATATTCAACGGTATTGTGTTCGCAAATGCAGCGTTTCCGCCTCCAAACGCCCCGATGGCATAACCGGTTGCAAATACCGTTACAGCTGCAGCTACGCCCCAATATAACGCTCTCTCGATGGGCTGATTAAAACCATAATACGCGATAGCGGTGACCAGAATGCCGGCCACAACCGCCGCAATGGAAATACCAATTAGCGTAAACTGCTCGCCGGATGGGTCCCATTTATTGACGGGGTCATTCCCCGCATAGAGGTACTTGTGGAGGCTTGGGGGATCGAAAATGAGCCCGGGGAAGGGATCCGTAGTCAAAAATCTGCCGAGTTCGGGGACGAGGTACCTTGCCCTCAGATAATAGTAGCCGATATTCGGGTCAAGTTGTTCGCCTGTGTACAGATAATTGTTTTCGGTGGTACCCACGCGATGCAGTAGGATCCCAAAGGCACCATAGACGTAGCGATCGATTACTGCCTCGTCTGCATCCGTCAGGATTCTCGTGGACATTTGACCGTCGTAATGGTAGTAAGAGACTGCGCCACCACGGTTCTGGCTGATCAAATCAGCTCCGTGGGTGTAGATGACGATCAGCGCGCCACCAATATCCCGCTCTTCCAGAACCTGGGCAAAGTCCCCATTCTTATCTACCAGATAGTCCGTCACGACCCCATTAACTGTGGAACGCACTCTTATCCCGTCGGCATCATAGCTGTACTCTATGTCACTGCTGCCGGTTTCGGCAGATATTAATCGGTTTTCAAAGTTATAGGCGTATGTCGTCGTGACGATACCATCGGTTTTCATCAGGGTATTGCCGTTATTATCATACGTGATGGTGTTGTCGCCCTCGATAACCACCCGGTTATTGGCATCATAGATATAAGTGGTCAAGCCATCAGAATCGGTCTTAGACTGCCGGTTCCCGACAGGATCGTATGCATAGGAGGTGGCCTTATTTCCCAGTGTGGCATCTGTAATCTTCTCCTGTACCAATCTATAAAGGGCATCGTAAGCAAAATCGACCCTCCTTCCGGTGTCTTCCACCACGCTTAGGCGGTTGCCGGCTAGGCCTAAAGTATAGGTGTAGGTGGAAACAATCTCCCCAGTAGATTTTCTGGTCTCCAAGGAAATAAGCCGATTCAAGGCATCGTACGTATAATTGGCTACTGTTCCATTGGGATAGCTGACACTGGCCCGATTGCCTACTCGGTCATAAGTATAGGTGGTCACACCACCATCGGGACCGGTCACCGTGCTCAGACGATTGACCGCGTCATAGGTATGCGTAGTAGCAGCGGAGGATGTGGTGACCGAGGTGGAGTTTCCTGCCCCATCGTACGTATAAGTGATTGTCGACCCATCAGGATCAACCCGCAGCAGAAGCCGGTCCCGCGAATCGTACTCAAAAGTTGTTAGACCTCGAGGATCACTTTCACTCTCGCGTTTGCCCGTTGGAGTGTAAGTGAATGCTGTGGAAGTGCCGTCTGGGAAATCCTTGCTGACAACTCGATTGTTGGAGTCATAGGTGAAGGTCGTTGTGTCCCCATTGAAGTCAGTCTTACTGAGGAGGTTATTATTGGCATCGCAAGACATCGTTTCCCGCATTCCGATCGGCAGGGTCCTGGCGGTCATACGGCCCAATTTATCGTACTCGAACCGGGTTGTATTGCCATTGGCATCGGTCTGGGTCAATTTATTGCCGACTTCATCATAAGTATAAATAGTCTCGTTCCCCAAAGCGTCAGTGACTTTGGTCAGCCTGCTCAATGCATCATATTCGAATCGCGTCGTGTTTCCCGCTTGGTCGGTTTTGGCGACCTCTCTGCCCAGAAGATCGTAGACACTGGCTGAGGACGTCCCATCCGGGAAGATCGTCCTGACCCTCTTGTTATTTCCGTCATAGTCAAATGAGGTAGTATGGCCATTTGCATCCGTTGTGGCGACTATATTATCATTCGCGTCGTACGCAAAAGTTGTGATGTTCCCCAATGCATCTATAATCTCAGTCTTTCTCCCGGCCGCATCGTAAGAGGCGTGAGCCGTATTGCCGCGCTCATCGGTGGTCGTGATCACCTTCCCAGCTGCATCGTATGTAGAACGAAGAATTGCTCCATCGGGGTGAATTGTCCGGATCAACCGTGCCAGCGCGTCGTACTCAAAGTTGGTCGTATTGCCAGCCCGGTCGGTAGTGCTGACACGCCGGTTTTCGGCGTCGTAAGTGAACTGCTCCGTCGTACCATCGGGAAAGATCCTCGCAAGCAAGTTTCCGAACGCGTCGTAGACGAATTCGGTCCTGTTGCCCAGTTTGTCGATCTTGGCGATCTCGTTTCCCAATGGATCGTATTCCGTTTTTTCCATGTTCCCATCCGGATCAACGGTCTGAATATGGCGATTTAGCTTGTCGTAGCCAAAGGCGGTCGTGAGACTCTGGGTTGTCACATCGGGGAGCGTGCGGGTAACCGTCTCGGTGAGTCGATTTCCATTGGCATCGTATGTAAATGTCTTCACATTGCCAAGGGGATCGGTCTCTCGCATCAGGTTGCCAAAAGAATCGTATGCGTAAGATGTCACGTTGCCTAGCGGATCGGTTACCGTCAACGGTTGACCCTGGGCATCATAGGTGTAAGAGGTGACGTTTCCAAGGGGATCAGTCGTTGACAGCAAATTGTCATTGGTATCGTAGGTGTGCTCCGTTACGTTGCCATTTTTATCTGTGACGGTCAGGTATTGGCTTCGGGCGTTATAGGTAAATAACGTGGTGTTCCCCAAGGGATCCGTTCGCGTAAGAATCCTGCCATCGGAGTTGTGGGTGGAAGTCGTCGTGTTGCCCAGCGGGTCGGTGCTACTCACTTGATTGCCTTGGTCGTCGTATGAAAAGCTTGCAGTATTTCCCAGGGCGTCTGTTTGACTCACCACGTTGCCATCAAGGTCATATTCGTATATCGTGAAGTTGCCCAGCCGGTCTCTGATGACCTCCTGCCGGGCGCCAATATTGTGGGTTACCGCTATGGAGTTACCTTTGGCATCGGTGGTGCTGATGAGTCTCCCGTCCGCGTCATACTCGTTACGGGCCACCGGCCGACCGAGAGGATCAATAATATCGAGCAATTCGTGGCGTGAGTTGTATATGAAATTTGTGACGTTACCTACCTGGTCGGTGAAAGCGACCAGGTCCCCATTGGCATCGTAGTCGTACTCCAGCGTATTGCCCATGGGGTCGATGATGCGGGTGATGCGGTTTGCCCCATCTCTCGTGAAATTCACAGACCTGCCCGAACTATGGATCAAACCACCTTCCGTAATGGTCAGAGAGTTACCGTTGCGATCCTCAATCCGTGTCAGCCCTTGGGTCAGGTTGAGGTCAAACAGTCGGCCATCGAGTGTCTTGAGGCGCACATTTTGGGGTTCGTAGACCTGAAAGGTGTTGAAATCAAGGAGTTCGTCTGAGCCATTGGGCCAGAAGACGTCAGTGCTGCCGATCACTTCCAGCGTTGCACCGGGGGCTCCACCAATCTGCACGAAGCTCGCCTCGCCCAAACATCCTCCAGCAATTGCGCTGCCAAAGACGAACATCTCGACCTGAAGTGCGAACTGGTAGGCCTGTCTTTCCGAGTCTGAGAAGCGGATCTCTGTGATATGCTCCTTGGTCGGGTTCGAGATGCTGCAGGGCAGGCGGAAGAAGTCCTCGCTGGGAGAGATGAACCAGCCGTCTCCCGGCTTTCGGTTGTTTTCGTATGAGCCCCGGCTGATGTCAAGCGTCCATCCCACACCAAAGTCTCTTTTAGATTTGACTCGGCTATCGTAGGTGCGCGTCACGCTGATAGGTATGCCGGCAAGGGGTATCGTCAGATCGCTATACGTGATAGTGAAGTTGCCCACCTTCAAATTACCTTTAATGAGATAAACACGCTCGGCCTCGGCCGTTTGGCCGTTCAGATCCTCAGCGGTGAGGCGCACCCGATACATGCCGTTTTCAAGGAGTGTGGTATCCAGCTTGCCTAGGACGTCATCGATCACCTCTACGTCGCCTGTGGCAAAGTTGGTGAACTGATTCTCGCCTAGCAGGGAGTATTCGAGGGTGTAGCTTACAAGGGTTTCGTCGTTGACAGTACCGATGATTTGGGTGGGCGCGGTCAGCTCCGCATCAGCCTCGGGAAGTGAAAAGCTGACGATCGGTGGCGAAGTGTCTGAAGCCGGATCCACCGCCCGGAAGGTCTCTGTGATGCTGCTCTGATTGCCGGTGAAGTCCTGCGCACTGGCCACGGCAGTATACTCACCCACCTGCGGCGGAATAAAGTCGAAACTGCCAAACGCATCCAGGGTTACCGGCGACCCGTCGATTTCCAGCGAAATGCTCTCGACGCCCTCATCGTCAATGGCGTCAACCGTCAAAGTGACGGACCCGCCAATGGCCACGGTGCGCAGTTCGACTTTCAGGGTGACAATTGGCGGGGTGGTGTCGGGCACGCCCTGGGCTTCGAACGCGGCGTTGCCGAGCCCCTGGTTGCCGGAAGGATCCAGCGCCACAGCCTCAAGGTCATACAAACCCGGCAAATATGGCGTAAGCGATGCCTGCCCGTCCGGATCCAGGGGCAGGTCGCGGCCGTTCGGGATACCGGGGCCGACGACTCGCAGGGAGAGGGCTGATACTGCGACGTTGTCAGTGGCGGTGACGTTAATTGCAACCGGACTGCGCAGGTCGACGGGATCCGGCGCCACATCGATACTGACGAACGGCGGTTCGGTGTCTTCTTCCACCGCAAATGTAATCTCCGCCGCGGATTCATTGCCGGCGGGGTCGACGGCGCGGGCCGTTGCCGTGTGTAGGCCCGTTACGGTTGTGACGTAGGAGCCATTGCCCGCGGCATCGAGGGGTACCGGGGCGCCGTTGACGGTCAAGGCGGTTTCTGCCACCACGCGATCATCGGTGGCAGTGACCCGCATCGCAACCTTCTGGTCGACCACCAACGGCTCAGGCGCGTCGTAGGTCAGCGAGAGCTGCGGCGGGGTGACATCGGGTGTCTGCACAGTAAAGGGGATCCTGCGTTCACCCTTGATCCCGGCGTTGTCCTCGGCCATCGCGATGGTGGTGTAGTCGCCCGCGACGGTTGGCGTGAACGCGGCCGTGCCGTTGACCAGCGGCAGCGACACCTGGGTTGCATCCTGTTGACTGACCGTCAGGTCGATGGAGGCGATGCCGTCCTCGTCAAAGGCTTCCACTGCGATGGTCACGGAATCGCCAGTTTCGATATAATCGGGTGTGACGGCGACACGCAGGCGCGGGAAGGCGATATCGTTGAACAGGACACGGTTCTGTCCGCCGGGCGTGCCGAAAAGAAGGTCGGGATCGAAATCGCCGTCCGCGTCAAAGACGGCAACCGCAAAGCTGCGGCGGGAGTCTGCCGGAAGCTGGGTTCCGGTGGCATCGACAAAACTGCCGTTTAGCAGAAGCCGGTCCTGTCCGGCATTGGCCAGCACCAGATCGATATCACCGTCGTAATCCATGTCCCCGGCAGCCACCTTGATGATAAAATCGGTTAAGGCCGGCAAGTCTCCGGCACTTTCATCGGTGAAAGCGCCCTGGCTGTCATTGACGAGCAGGCGAAGGCCTTGCTCGCCTTCGGCCACCAATAAATCCGGATCACCGTCCCCGTCGACGTCCGCAAAAGCCGCATGCGAACTGTTTCCCGCTGCAACCGGCAGACGGGATGCCGTTACATCGGTAAAAACCCCCAAACCATTGTTGAGAAATAGCCGGTTTTGGGCTGCCTGGTTGACCACCAGCAGGTCAAGGGTTTTGTTGCCGTCGATATCAGCCAGGGCGACGTCATAGCTTGAGTCGCTGTCCGTCGCTATGCGGGCCGTGGTTTCGTCTGTAAATATGCCTCCGCCATTGTTGAGCAGGATCCGGTTTTGGCTGCCGCGATTGGCCACCACCAGGTCGAGGTCGCCGTCCCGGTCCAGATCACCATATTTTACCCCCATGCTGACCTGGTTCAAGGTCGGCAAGCGTGCGGCGGTTTCATCGCTGAAGCGGCCGGTGCCGTCGTTGATCAACAGCCGGTTTTGGCCTGCCGCGTTGGGTAAAAACAGATCGACTGCACCGTCCCCGTCAAAGTCGGCCACCACGGCGGTGCGGGTGATGCCGGTGAGAGCGGGCAGTCGGTCGGCGGTCTCATCGGCAAACGTGCCGCCTTCATTGATCAGCAAACGGCTTTGGCCGGCATTGGCCACCACCGCATCCGGATCCCCGTCGCTGTCCACGTCACCAATGCCAAAACCAAACGTGTCGTCCAAAACCGCCGGAAGCCGATCAGCGGTTTCATCCAAAAGGGCGGCAGAGGCTTCGCCGGGGGACAGCAAGATTGCGGCAGCGTCTAGTGAAGCTTGGAAAAATTGCCTGAGGGTTGTCGGCGCAAAGGAGGATACGAGGACATACTGCCACGTAAATATAACGAGCAATAGCAGCGAAATCCATTTTTTCTGAAAGGATCGCATGCCCTGTTTCTCCTTTGGCTGCCCGGATAGACCGAAATAGGTGCTAAAAGAGGATTATGACTGAATCATACACGTGTTCCGCATGAGTGAGTATCTGAGTCCCCTTGTTCCAATTGACAAGGAGCATCGATTGCTGTTTAAAAATTCAGGAAATTAATGGAAATATCGGCAGGGTTTAAATAAAGGAGCGATTTTGATCTTATGCGATTTTTCTCAATTCCTCCGACTCCACTGCTTTAGATAGGCGCTCATTTCGATTGGAAATCGTTGCGAGCCGCTCACGCCGGCGGTGGGTTATCGACAGATGAGAATAGCTCAATTTCACTACTTTTGATTTGTATACGGCAATTAAACTAATTGGCGTATCAGTTTAGACGGCCGTAGATTCGCTCTGATGGGTGATCGCAATTTTCCAGATGAGCTGTCGGAAATAGTCGGGACGGTCAGGTAAGCAAAGATGAAATCGAAATCACCTAATTTTCTGCCAACATTTTGGTATCACGCAGTGGTAATGCCTGTCAATGTGTTTTTTGATTTCGCCAATGCCCTGGGATCTGTTACCTGAATTTTACACGCTTTTTTTTAGCTGATCATTAAAATTTTATTTGTCAACAACCGTAATCACATCTGAACCCAGACACGAACTATAGTCTGTTGGTCGGCAAACCTGCTATTTCCTGATTTTTCTATCATCTAATAGATTCAAAGATTCTATCCAATCTTGATTCTGAGGTCCTCGACCAATTCAGATTAGATGTAAAGGCTTCGCTTGTTTCTGCTTTCATTATATAATTTCCATTAACATGTTCCAAAGTATACATATGACCTGTTTCATGTGATGCTACATTTCCAATAAGGTAAACAATTTCATCAAAGTGATTAGGTCTCCGGTTAACAAAAAGATGATCTACATAAACACGAGCAGAATGCCAATAACCGATGCCCAATACCCGATCCGGAAAAAACCAGCTATCTCCAAGGAATCGGACATGCTTGTAGGGCTGATTGGGTACAGAGTCTGTTATTTCCACAACATAACTCCAAAATATAAAATCGTCTTTTACTACATTAAAAACCCGATCTCTTATAACTGGATCATTTATATTGTCGGGCATTTCAGAGAAATCAAGATAAACATATCTTCTGTAAAAATACTTCTTGGGAAAATAGGAAGTGGCTAGATAGACTAAAAGGGTTCCAATCACCAGTCCAATCGCCAGTCCAATTAGAGAAGTCTTTCCGCTAGGATCAGTACGATTTACAGGATCATTTAGCGTATAGACGTATCTATGTAGCGATCTAGGGTCATGTATACTTCCTTTCCATGGATCTGTGGTCATGAATCTGGCTGTTTCGGGGCTATAATATCTTGCCCTCAAATAATACAGTCTGACATTCGGATCGTACTGCTCACCCGTGAACAGGTAGTTATTGGTGGTGCTTCCGGTGAACTCTAACAGGTTACCAAATCCTTCATAAGTATAGGTATCTGTAATCGTTTCACTTTCGTCTGTGAGAGCACGGGTGCTCCCCAGACCGTCGTAATGATAGTAAGAAGGGTTCCCATTCCGATGCTGACTAATCAGGTCATCCCCAAAGGTATAGTTGACAATGAGTGCACTACTCTCATCTCGTTCTTCCAAAACTTGGGGAAGACCCCTGTTCTCGTCTATAGTACCAACGATCAGGGCTGTGCTCCCGATTCTTTCGTCCGGAATCCAGCGAGAGCCTCTATTTTTGTCAACTAGATATTCCGTTACAACCCCATCAACTATGGAACGCACCCTTGTCCCATCTGCATCATAACCATACGCGACTTCACGGTCGGGAGTCTGAACAAATAGGAGTCTGTTTTCAACGTCATAGCTATAGGTTGTTACACTTGCGCCATCGGTCCTGCTCAAAGTATTGCCGTTGTCATCGTAGGTGTAGATAATGCTCCCCCCGGCCAGCAGTCGATCGTTGGCATCGTAAATATAGCTGGTCGTGCCGTTGGCATCGGTTTTGGTAAGCCGATTGCCCACAGGATCATAAGTATAGGAAATAGTTTGATTCCCTGAGACTGAATTGCTAATGCTTTCCTCAACCAGTCTGTAAAGCGCGTCGTAGGTATAATCGACCGTACGGCCGGTGTGTTCTTCGACCCTCAGTCGATTTCCCGCCGGCCCAAGGGTACAATTGTAGCTGGATATCAGGTTGCCATCAGACTGGGTATTCGATACCGAAACCAGGCGGTTGCGGGTGTCGTAGCTGTAGGTTGTAACGCCGCCATTCGGATAGACCAGGCTGGTTTTATTACCGGCAGCGTCATAGGCATAGGTAGTCAAACCCCCATCGGCAGCTGTCACAGTACGCAGGCGATTCAGCGCATCGTAGGTATACATGGTAATGCCGGAAGGTGCCTCAATCGAGGTGCGGTTCCCGCGCGGATCGTACGTATAGGCCAGGATCGTGCCATCAGGATGGCTCACTTGCGTCAAACGATCTCTGAGGTCGTAGCTGAACGACGTTATTCCACTGGCATCTGTTACGGTTTCAGCCCGGCCAGTAGGCGTATAGGTGAATCGCTCTTGGGTACCATCGGGATACGCTTTTCGAGTTAAACGGTTATTGGAATCATAGGTGTACGTTACCGTCTGTCCATTAAAATCGGTTCGGCTCAGGACATTGCCGTTGGGATCATATTCAGTGGTCGCTGTCATGCCCAATGGCAGGACGTGGCTGACGACCCTTCCCAGGCTGTCATAGGTCCACCGGGTCCTATTGCCATTGGCATCCGTCTGGGTCAGTCTGTTGCCGACTTCATCGTAGGTATAAATTGTCTCGTTACCAAGGGCATCCACTACCCTGGTCAATCTGTGTTTTCCCAGAGCATCAGGATCAAAATTTGTAGCAATACCAGCCGGGTCGGTTTGCGACACCCCTCGTCCTAGATCATCGTATACCATGCTTGTAGACATTCCATCCGGCAAAATCGCTCCGACTTTCCGACCCAGGGCATCATTGACAAAAGTTGTCGTGTTGCCGTTGGCATCAGTCATACTTGTCTGTCGGCCATTTGCATCGTAGGTAAGGGTCGTGACATTTCCCAGCGCATCCATGACCGTTGTCTTTCTGCCGGCCGCATCATACGCATATGCGGTCCTGTTGCCATTTTCATCAATCGTGGCGACTACCCTGCCAACGGCATCATACTCGTTGCTCGTTCCACTGCCATCTGGAAAAATCGTACGCAGCCGCTCATTGCGGGCATTGTATTCAAAACGGGTGGTTCGACCCATCCGGTCTGTAACGCTCAGTCTGTTGCCATCGGCATCATAGGTCGCCCTGTCCGTTGTGCCGTCGGCATAGGTCGTCTTGACGAGATTGCCTACTGGATCATAGGCATATTCAGTTCGGTGTCCATTCTTGTCGACGATGGCTGATCGTTTGCCGATAGCGTTATATTCGATACGGGTGGTGTTGCCCAAGGGATCAACTGACTCAACCAACCGATTCATGCCATCGTAAACATTTGTGGTGGTCGCGATCACTGTGTTGCCGAGAGCATCGGTTCGAGCGGTGCTCTGTGTCAGCTGGTTCCCATTGCTATCATAAGTGAACGTGGTTTTATGGCCGTGCGGATCGGTCTGCCTGATGAGGTTTCCAACGCTATCGTAGGCGTAAATCGTCTTATTGCCTAAGCTGTCGGCAACGGAAGTCACGTTTCCCTGGGCGTCATAGGTGTGTGTCGTCGTATTCCCGAATGGGTCCACGGTGGTCAGCAGGTTTCTCCTCGTATCGTATGTATATGCGGTGGTATTCCCCAGCGGGTCGTTGATCGTAAGCATCAGGTTCTGAGCATTATAGGTATAGGTGGACGTGTTCCCCAGCGGGTCGGTTTCGGTCAACAGGTTATCGCGGAGATCGTACGTGAAGGTCGCGACATTGCCCAGGGGATCGACTTCCGTGAGCCGGTTGCCGCGGGCGTCATAGGTAAAAGTCGTGGTGTTGCCTAAAGGATCGATCTGGCTGAGGACGTTGCCGCTCTCGTCGTACTCATAAACGGTGATATTACCGCGGCGGTCCTGAACAATCTCCTGGCGACCAACCAGGTCATGGGTGTACTCGATACGATTGCCATTGGTATCGATGTGAGTCGTGAGACGACCAGCATGGTCGTAAAGGTTGCGAGCCGGTTGAATGCCCCGGGGATCCTCAATATCCGTTAAGCCATGGGAACGATTGTAACGATAGCGCGTGGTCTTTCCCTCCTGATCGGTGACCGCAACCAGGTCACCGCTGGCGTCGTAGTCGTAGGTGAGGGTACCGCCGCTCGGGTCGGTGATCTGGGTGATGCGGCCCTGACTATCCCGTGTGAACAGCACCTGTTTGCCCGCTGAGTGGGTAATACCATCGTGCCCAAATGTCAGGGTATTGCCGTTCGGATCGGTCATGTTCCGGGCGCCAAAGGTCTGATCGAGATCAAAGACCATGCCCTCCGAGGTGGTCAGCCGGTAGCTCACCGGATCGTAGAGCGTGAATTCCAAATCCAGCAGTTCTCCGTTAAAAAACTGCAGGTCGTTCTCGGCCAGGGCCTGGAGACTGGACGACGTCCCAGGACGTGCTATAAACTCCACTGTGGTCAAATCAATGGGCACCAGCTGCTGGCACCGTGGATTAACCGCCATGTCAAATGCTTCCGTCCGCCCATCGGGCAGGGTGACGCTGACGTAATGGGCGCCCACCGGCTCTATGCAGTAAACCGGGATGAATCCGTCTTGTTTCGTCTGCGTCCACCCCGTCCCGAGCACCCGGTTTTCTTTAATCTTGAAGGTCTGGATATCCAAGCTCCATCCCACCCCGAAGTCCTGACGCGTTTTGTCGCGGCTATCATAAGTCCGATTGATGGTAATGGGGAGGCCAGCCACCGGGATAAAGAGGTCTCGAAACGTTACGATGAAGTTGCCGACTCTCAAGTCCTCACTGACGCCGTATACCACCGTGTTGGATGCAGTCAGGCCGTTGATGTCTTCAGCGGTCAGCCGAATGTCGTAGAGGTCGTTCAGCAGCAGGGTGGTATCCAGGGTGCCCAGGGCGTCATCAACTACCTCCATATCGCCTGTGGCAAAAGTTGTGAACTGATTCTCGCCTCGAGGAGAGTATTCGAGGGTATAGCCTACCAGAGTCTCGTCTGTGGCGGTGCCGATAATTTGGGTGGGTGCGGTCAGCTGCGCATCGGCCTCGGGGAGTGAAATGCTGACGACCGGTGGCGAGGTATCTAAAGCCGGATCGACCGCCCGGAAGGTCTTGGTGACGGTGCTCTGATTGCCAGTGAAATCCTGCGCACCGGCCACGGCAGTATACTCACCCACTTGTGGGGGAATAAATTCGAAACTGCCAAACGCGTCCAACGTCACCGGCGATCCGTCGATTTCCAGCAAGACGCTCTCGACGCCCTCATCGTCAATGGCGTCAACCGTCAAGGTGACGGACCCGCCGATGGCGACTGTGCGCGGGTCGACCTCCAGAGTGACCACGGGCGGCGTGGTGTCGGGCACGCCCCGGGCTTCGAACATGGCGTTGCCGAGCCCCTGGTTGCCGGAAGGATCCAGCGCCACAGCCTCAAGGTCATACAAACCCGGCAAATAAGGTGTAAACGATGCCTGGCCGTCCGGATCCAGGGGCAAGTCGCGGCCGTTTTGGATACCGGGGCCGAAGACTCGCAGGGAGAGGTTTGCCACCGCCACGTTGTCGGTGGCCGAGACGCTGACTGCAACCGGATTGCGCAAGTCGGCAGGATCAGGTGCCACATTGATACCGACGATCGGCGGTTCAGTGTCCGCAGCCACCGTAAATGTTGTATCCGCCGCAGCTTCATTGCCTGCTGGGTCGACGGCGCGAGCCGCTGCCGTGTGAAGGCCCGGTTCGGTTGTGACGTAAATGCCATTGCCCGCGACATCGAGGGGTACCGGCGAGCCGTTGACGGTCAAGGAGGTTTCGGCAACCGCGCGATCATCGGTAGCCGTCACCTGGATCGTGACCTTCTGGCCGACGACCAGCGGATCGGGGGCGTCGTAGGTCAGCGAGACCTGCGGCGGGGTGACATCGGGTGTCTGCACGGTGAAGGGAACACTGCGTTGGCCTTCCAGCCCGGAAGCATCCACGGCGGTCACGTCGGCGGAGTAGTCGCCCGCGATTGTGGGGGTAAAGGTAGCCGTCCCGTTGACCAGCGGCAGCGACACCTGGCTTGCATCGGGCTGACTGACCGTCAGATCTATGGATGCGATGCCGTCTTCGTCAAAGGCTTCCACCGTGACGGTCACGGGATCGCCCGATTCGACGTAATCGGGTGTGACGGCGACACGCAGACGCGGAAAAGCGATGTTATTGAGCAGGACCCGGTTCTGTCCGCCGGGCGTGCCAAAAAGAAGGTCGGGATCGAAATCGCCGTCCGCGTCAAAGACGGCCACCCCAAAACTGCGGCGGGAGTCTGCCGGCAACTCACTGTCGGTGGCATCGACAAAACTGCCGTTTAGCAGCAGCCGGTCCTGTCCGGCATTGGCCAGCACCAGATCGAGGGCGCCGTCGTAATTTATATCCCCGGCAGCCACCTTGATGACAAAATCGGTTAAAACCGGCAGCTGCCCCGCGCTCTCATCGGTAAAAGCGCCCTGGCTGTCGTTGACAAGCAGGCGAAGACCTTGCTCTCCTTCGGCTACCAGCATATCCGGATCGCCGTCACCGTCGACATCTATAAAAACCGCCTGCGAACTGTTGCCCGCCGCCGCCGGCAGGTGGGATGCCGTTACTTCGGTAAAAGCCCCCAACCCATTGTTGAGAAACAGCCGGTTTTGCGCGGCATGGTTGACCACCAGCAGGTCAAGGGTTTTGTTGCCGTCGATATCAGCTAGTGCGACGTCAGAACTCGGGTCGCTGTCCGCAACGATGAGGGAGGATGTTCGGTCGGCGAAAACGCCGTAGCCGTTATTGAGCAGGATCCGGTTTTGACTGCCGCGATTGGTCACTACCAGGTCGAAGTCACCGTCGCCGTCCAGGTCGCCATGTTTTACCCCCATGCTGACCTGGTTCAGGGTCGGCAGGCGTGCGGCGGTTTCATCGCTGAAATGGCCGGTGCCGTCATTGATCAACAGGTGGTTCTGGCCAGAAGCGTTGGGTAAAAACAGATCGACTGCACCGTCACCGTCAAAGTCGGCCAACGCCGCGGCACGAGTGACACCGGTGAGTGCCGGTAGACGATCGGCGGTCTCGTCTGCGAACATGCCGCCTTCATTGATCAGCAAACGACTTTGGCCGACATTGGCCACCACCACATCCGGATCATCGTCGCCGTCCACGTCACCGATTCCGAAACTGAAGGTGTCGTCCGAAACCATCGGAAGCCGATCGGGGGTTTCATCCAAAAGGGCGGCAGAGGCTTCGCCGGCGGACAGCAGAGTTGCGGCAACGTCTAGCGAGGCTTGGAAAAATTGCCTGAGGGTGGTCGGCTCATAGGCGGTTACGAGCACATATTGCCACGTGAATATGACGAGCAACAATAGAGAGATCCATTTTTTCTGAAAGGATCGCATGCCCTGTTACCCCTGTGGCTTTTCAGAATGACCGATTTTATTATCAATTAGATTGTTTGGTAGGGTTTAGATAAAGAGAAGTAGTCAGATCTTTCCTTTTCGGCCAGTCATAGTTGGGTATCACACGGTGGTATAGACTGTCAAGTTATATTTAATGACTTAATTTTGCACGCAATGGAGTTAATTGGTTTTCAAATCCGCGTGCATCTGCGAAAATCTGCGTCCTAAATTACGTCAGCGTGACTCCCATCTTTTATAGATAATCATCGCCAGCCAGGGAACCAGGATCGACCCGGCCATGGCCAGCAGAAATGAATTTATGGTTGCCGACAGCGCGCCAATGGCGGCGTAGACCGCCGATACTCCGAGGTTTGATAATGTTGTCAGCATCATAAAACGATGGGTTCGCATCCGGCTCATTCCGGCTAATATTACGGATGCTTCCGCCAAAACGGGAATCGGCCGGGCCACCACGACCACCCAGTCGCCTAACCGGCGGCCTTTTTCCTCCAGCCAGCACAATTCTCCGGCACCGACCATTCGGTCTGCCAACGGCCGGCCGAATCTCGCTCCCAGCCAGAAACCGGCCACACAACTGATTATCATCCCGACCAGGGATGTCAGCATGCCCCCCACAAAGCCCAGCAGCAGGCCGGCTGCGGTGCTGACCACGCTGGACGGCACGGGCAGCAATATATCGGTCGCCAGCAGCCCGCCCAACACTATGGCAATCAGCAGGGGGCGGCTGGCGGCCGATTCGAGAAAAGCGCGGGTCCAGGTTTCAATCTGCGCACCAAACAAAAAAAAGGGGAGCAGGATAAATGCCAAAAGCAGGGCACCCAATAGCAGCCAACCTTTCTTCCCTTGCATCGCCATCAAATTCTCCTTATCTTTTTTCTATAGTTTCGCAGAATCTTTACCACAAAATAGCGGAACCCGGCAACCAAACGCCGGACGGCGGCCGCCTAAATCGATTGACGTCATATCGTTAATACGGTAATTGAAAAAATAAACGACCGCTTTCAGATGCTTCAGGCATGCCCTGAACACGGGTTTTAAGGACAACAATTGAAAGCCGGTCGCAAGCTATTTTATCACGGAATCGGAGTTTACCGATGAATCCACATGTGCTTGGGCTCAAATCTCAACGGCTTCTTTATCGCATCATAGTTCACTTCACCCTGTTGTTGGCGGCGACAAATTTGTGGAGTGATGTTAAAACTTCCGATCAACCCCAGGCGCAACATATTTTAAAATTAAACAACATCCTGGTGGACAAGGTCAAAAAAGAAATCAGGATAAGGGCTAAATTGGCGATCACCCAGGGTATCCTTGAATATTTGCTGGTTGGTAATCATGGAAAAACCTATGAGAGCGTCTTCAAGGTCGATGACAGCAAGCCATCGGAGCTAAACTTTGCGTTGTTGCTCATCGGCTCAAAGGCAATGGATTTTGATGAATTCTTGGAATTAAAAAATGGAGACAACGGGCCGGCGATACTGTCTGCTAACCACCGGCAAAGTCTCCTGGAAATCGATTTACTTCGGGAGGGCAAAAAATTTGATCTACAGCGTTTGGTGACAGATCGCGAGAAATCAGGCCAGCCGTTTATCTGGGTATATACGGGAGGGTTTCTGATCAAAGACCATGGCTATGCCGCCGATCTTGATTTAAGTTATATTGGAATCTGGTCCGACCGGCTTGCAGTCATCAATCTGTTTTCCGACCTCAAAAATCCCTACCGGGGTGATTTTGGGTATGAAATGAATCAAGCATTTGAAGAAGAGTTGGAGGTGGATCAGAATTTCGAGATTATCATAAGGAGACCCGAATAATGTGCGCCAAAAGAAACCTTGCCATTTTCCTGGTGTGGGGATTTTTATTCTCACCATTGTGCGACAGCGCTGCAACGACCACCAGACTTGCCTCCGCCAGCCAGGCGCCCGCGAACCTCTCTCTTTTAAAGGAAACCGAGCATTCCTTGAAAAATGCTCATAAATATCTCTTGAAATCTCAATTGCCAAACGGTTCCTGGGACGATCATCCGGCTATTACGGCACTTGTCCTGTATTCTTTTTTACTTCCGCCGCGGTACAGCCCGGATACGACCAGTGAGCAGGCGCTGCAAAAGGGATTTGCCTACCTGGAAACATTCGTTCAACCCGATGGCGGAATTTACGGTGAAGAATATAGAAATTATGTCACTGCCGTCTGTCTGCTGGCGTTTGCCGAAAGCGGTGAGAAGAAATATGAAACGATTATTAAGAATGCCAAAAAATTCCTGATTAAAATTCAGGTCGATGAGGATGAAGGTATCGCCAGGGATCATCCCTATTATGGCGGAATCGGCTATGGCGGAGATGATCGGCCGGATCTCTCAAACACCCAGTTTGCCCTCGACGCCATCAAAGCAGCCGAGGATTATGAGACCCGCTATAGCAGAATCATACCCGCCAACGCGGATCAAATTGAGAAAGAAGAAACGGAGCTGGGATTACATTGGCGAAAAGCATTGATCTTCCTGGCACGCTGCCAAAATGTCAAGGCCGTCAACGATATGCCTTATGCCGGCGATGACGGTGGATTTATTTACGAAACCGGCACCTATAACAAAGAACGCAGCCACTCATACGGTTCCATGACCTATGCGGGTGTAAAGAGCCTGGTTTATGCCAAGGTCGATAAAGACGATATTCGGGTCCAGAGGGCGGTGGCATGGATAAAAAGCCACTACACCTTGGAAGAAAACCCCGGATTCGGTCAGAAGGCCTTATACTACTATTACATGACCTTTGCCAAATGTCTGGATGCCTTTGGCGAAGAGGTTATCGTGGACGACAACGGCCGGAAGCACTATTGGCGCGAAGATATTATCGAGAAGCTCCTTTCCCTGCAGCACGAGGAATGGTACTGGGTGCACACCGACGGCCGTTTCTGGCATAAAAATAAGAATCTCATAACCGCTTTTTCGATTATCGGCATCAAATTTGCCGTCAAGGGAATGATTTAAAATGGGAGATGAACAATGGAAAGTTCCGCAGGAAAACCGCAGCTGAAATCTCCAAAATCGGCCAAGCAATTACTTGACATGTATTTTTTGGACGCCCGCTGTGCCCTTTTGGAAACTGCCGCCGCCTTCGACAGACTCGAACGGTCTGACGGCGGTGGCGAGATATTTAACGATCCCCGTCTGAAGTGTTTGCTGGAAGCCTGTGACATCATTAAAAACAGCAAGCAGAATCGAGTGGAGAAAATTCTGACGCGCTTATCCGATATGTGAAACCGAAAGGATTACTCCCATGAAAGTAATTGAGCCACATATCCATATGATTGCCAGAACCACCCAGGACTATGAACGCATGGCACGCATGCACACTGCAGCCTGCTGTGAACCGGCATTCTGGGCGGGATATGATCGAACGTCATCCCAGGCATTTTACGACTATTTCACCCATATTTCGGAGTTCGAGCCATCACGGGCCGCCCAGTATCTGATCAAGCACTACTGCTGGATCTGCATCAACCCGAAAGAAGCGGATGATTTAGTCCTTTCCCGGGAAGTCATATCATTCATCCCGGAGTTTCTGGCTAAACCGACTGTTATCGGTATTGGAGAAATCGGCCTCAACCTGAATACCCCCAACGAACTGACCATCTTTGAAGAACAGGTGGAACTGGCACTCCAATACAATCAGCTTATCTGGATTCATACACCCCATTTAAAAGATAAGCTAAAGGGTACCAAGATGATGTTGGATTACATGAAAGGCCACGGAAAGATCGACCCGGAAAAAGTCTGCTTCGATCACAGCGAAGAACATACATTGAAAATGATTCGCGATGCCGGTTTTTGGGCGGCCATGACCATTTATCCCATCACCAAAAACTTGCCCACCCGCGTAGTGGATGCCCTGGAGCACTACGGAATTGATCATATGCTGGTCGATGCCTCCGGCGATTGGGGCCCTTCCGACCCCGGCACCTTACATGATGCCATATTTGAAATGCGCAAAAGGGGACATCGAGAAGAGCACGTTGAAACGGTATTCTACAATAATCCATGCTTTTTCCTGGGACAAAATGAGAAATTCGAGCCGCAACCTTTGGTTTCGCAAGAAAAGGCATGGGCCATAAATGGATCGAGGGATTGAGGAATTGAGGAATTGAGGGATTGGGGGATTAAGGAATTAAATAGACAGAATACATTCAATTCTTAAAGTCCCAACCCGGACAAACCGGATATAGTCACAAAGCCACTAAGACACAAAGGAAAAAAAATTAAAAAAAACTTCGTGTCTTCGTGTCTTGGTGGCAAAAATCATTTATTTGATAAGTCCTTCGCAAACATGATGTAATTTCAATAGATAGGCACTAAACTCGCAATTCCTGAATTATACTTATACCTGTTGTTCACATCCTTTTTTTCAGAATAAATGACGAGGCCTGAAACCAAATACTAAACATCATGCGCGCAATGGTCCACACAGGAGAAGGTGATGTCGCTAGATCCCGGTCGCATTATTTATATGGCAAGTGCTTTTTATGACTCCTGCATCCTGTTTGCAGCAACGGATCTGGGGATTTTCAAAAAATTGGCCGAGCTGGGGCAAGCCTCAGCCGGCCGGATTGCAACGGAACTCATGCTTGATGAGCGTGGTACCCGTTTGCTGCTCAATGGATGCGTGGCCGTAGGCCTCGTTGATAAAGAAGACGAATCCTACCAAAACACTCCAGAAGCCGGTGCGTTTCTGGTCCCCGGTAACCCTGGTGATCTCTCCGGCGCCATTCGCTATAACCGGGATGTCTACCCAGCCTGGGGAAATCTGACTCGGATGGTGCGGTCCGGCAAGCCCGCCGAAAAGCCGGAGCTGCATCTCGGCCAGGATGCGAATCGCACGCGCAACTTTGTGATGGCGATGCATGCCAGGGCCTTGTGGATCGGCCGGGTTCTGCTGCCCTTAATGGATCTTAGCGGCTGCAAAAAACTGCTGGACATCGGCGGCGGCCCGGGGACCTTTTCGGTGCTGATCGCGAGGGAATATTCGGATATTGCCTGCACGGTTTTGGATCTGCCCGAGATTGCCGAGATTGCCGAGGAACTGATTGAACACCAGGGAATGAGCCGGCGTATCGCCACGCTTCCCGGAGATTATCACAATGCAAAATTTCCAGCCGGCAATGATGTCGTGAATATCTTCGGCGTATTGCATCAGGAATCCCCTGAGTCCATTCAGCATATTCTCAGCCGGGCATTCGAAGCGCTTAACCCGGGTGGTTTGATCAATATCATGGATATTATGACCGATGCGTCTCACACGGCTCCAAAATTTTCGGCGCTTTTCGCCGTCAACATGGCATTGACAAGCAATAACGGATGGGTTTTTTCAGATAAAGAACTGGAGCAATGGCTGATCGCGGCTGGCTTCAGCCACATGGAGGTTCAACCACTGCCTCATCCGATGCCGCATTGGCTCTTATCCGCCCGCAAGGTTTGAGCTGGATTTGGGGATCGAAGAATTGGGGAATTGAGGGATTGAGGTATTGAAGAATTGAAGAATTGAGGGATTAGGAATTTAAATAGACAGAATACATTCAATTCCTAAATTCCTAAATTCGCAATCCCTGAATTAATCCCATTCAATTCCTGAATCCCTGAATTCGCAATTCCTGAATGATTCCGATATTCATTCAATTCCGTGAAGAACAAAGGTTGTCCGCCCTTTTTTCAAAATAAACGATGGGGGCTGAATCAGGGGTAAATTGAAACGTTCATAGGTGCGGACATGGCAAAAAAAATCCAGGCCTATCTCCAGATAATGCGTTTTCCCAATGTTTTTACGGCCATGGCCGATGTGATCGCCGGCTATCTGATTGTCCGGGGATCTGACATTCAATGGTCGACGCTCGTTGGGCTATGCATCTCCACAGCAGCGATCTATGCCGGAGGATGTGTCCTCAACGATCTATGCGATAGAAAAATCGATGCCCAGGAACGTCCCTCCCGGCCGATCCCATCCCAGAGAGTGCGGGTTAAGGAAGCCTTTTTTCTGACCGTTTTTTTGTTTGCTTTGGGATTGCTGGCAGCAATTACAGCCGGACTCCCCTCGTTTATTACTGCACTCGGATTGGTTCTTCTGGTCGTTGCTTATGATACCCTGTCAAAGAATATCGCCGTTGCGGGATCATTGAATATGGGTGCCTGCCGAGCATGCAATTTAATTCTCGGCATGAGCCCTGCGCTTCAGTTCGGCCCGCCATTTACGCTTCTACCTCTTGTCACTCTGCTGTATGTTACGACATTGACGGCATTGAGTAAATTTGAAGTGCAGGGCGGTTTGGGGCGCCGCAGAATTCCGGTTTTGATGGGTTGGGGCAGCGTCATCCTCCTGGCCTTGTGGCTGAAGATCCATGCCGATTTGCAACCCGGGATGCTTGTCTTCCTGGCGTTCTTTGTTTTGTTCACCGGGCCGGCCCTGTTGAGGAGCATGCAAAATCCACAGGCCAAGTATATCGGCCTGGCAGTTAAATCACTGGTGCTGGCCATACCCATCCTCGACGCCGTTTACTGTGCGGGATTTCAAGGATTTATCTATGGTATACCGGTAATATTGTGCATTGTGCCTTCATTGATACTGGCCCGTTATATGTACGTTACTTAACTCCAGTCATAAGCCATCCCGAACCGGCGGGATGAGAATTGAGATGCCGGTGGCTTATGAATGGGATTTGAATCCTGTCTGATAGTTTTGGATGCCAATTCAGAAAGCAGATTATGAAACCAAAGCACGTTGTCGTCATCGATGTCATTGGGCTCAGTTTGAAGCATTTCGAAAATAAACAGAACATGCCCCATATAGCTTCATTGCTGGATGACGGGCGTCTTTTCGGAATGAAACCGGTATTTCCTGCCGTCACGCTAACTGCCCAGGCCAGCCTGGTCACCGGGGTCTATCCGCAAGGGCATGGTGTCGTATCGAATGGATTTTATTTTCCGGAAAATTTTCAGATTGCCTTCTGGGAGCAGGCTGCCGGTCTCATTCAGGCTGAAAAAATTTGGGAGCGCCTCAAGAGAAAAAAACCCGAGCTCAAGACGGCGGTACTTTTTTTGCAAAATTCACTTTATGCCAGCTGCGATGCAGTTATTACACCAAAGCCGCTTCACACCGAAGAAGGCCTGGTTCAATGGTGTTATTCCAAACCGGTCGGGTTCTACGAGGAGTTATGCGACAAAATCGGCCAATTTAATCTCTTTCACTACTGGGGTCCTTTGGCTGCCATCGATTCGAGCCGCTGGATCGCCAACGCCGCAGTGGAGACTATGGCCCGCTTACATCCTAACCTGATGTTCGTCTACCTTCCGCACCTCGACTACTGCACTCAAAAATACGGACCGGGCAGCCCGGTAATTCAGCAGGAGCTGCAAAATATCGACCAGGAGGTCGGCAGGATATTAAGCGGCATCGGCGATGCGGGTTTGATCGATGAAACCATTTTCATTGTCCTGTCTGAATACAATTTTCACGCCGTGCAGGGTGATGTTCCCCTGAATCGAATCCTGCGGCAGAATGATCTTCTGAGCGTTCGGACAATTCAGGGGCGCGAGTATTTGGATCTGGAAATGAGTCCGGCCTTTGCCATAGTCGACCATCAGATTGCTCACATTCATATCAAGCCCGGCTATGTAAATGCGGTTCGAAATATATTAGAGCAGGTCGACGAAATCGATCTGATATTAGATGGCAAGGGGAAGAAGCAATATCATATCGACCATCAGCGCACCGGTGATTTTATCGCAGTCAGTGCTAAGGATCGTTGGTTTTCCTATTATTGGTGGGAAGATCAAAATAAAGCCCCTGATTTTGCAAAGCAGGTGGATATTCATCGCAAGCCGGGATATGATCCTTTGGAACTATTTCTGGAACCCGGCACCATTCATATTTCTCAGGACCCGTGTTTGATCCATGGCTCCCATGGATATCTTTCTAAGACAGAGGACGATCGCTTACCGCTTCTCATTAGCGGGGATTGGGACGGGATAGCAAACCTGAAGCAATTCCTGAATATCGTTGATATCGCCGGTATTATCGAAAAGATATTGGTTGAGAATTAATTCGGTGCGAAGCGGATTAATCTGCCACTCCCATCACCTCCAGCAAGTGCTCGAGGGCAACATCGGCAAATTCATCGTCGTTGATGTGGGCTTCGACCTCGATGACGGGGATACCCGACCGCAGGTTTCCTTTCAACTCCGCCAAAAAGGGAATAAAGGACAGGCACTTTATTCTTGTTTCCAATTAACTTCGCATTTAATTGTATGTTGCAGAATGCGCTTTACATTGAGAGCCTGTTTCTTTATTCTCTTTCTGCACGGCGATTAGTTTGGAAGGTCCTCAGGGACAATGTTATATTAAACCTGCTTTTAAAAAAGGCAATAAATACCTCAACCAGAGGAGAAAAATATGCAACCCATCTTACTTGAAACTTCAGAAGAAATAACGTCTCAAATTGAGCCTCCTCCAAAGCGGGCCAAGATGATGCTTGTGGAGGAACTTGTGCTCCGACTTTATTAACAAGGCATATTATCACATCCGTTCATGGTGCTCCATTGTTTAAGAAGGATCGGATTTTTTTCGAAAGATTCTTGGTGGAACACGAAATCGCATTTCATGGGGATCCGGATGAGATTGATGGTGACTCGACGATTTTGAAACAGGCATTATTATCGTCAGCAAATGAAAGCAAAAAAGATGGGAATAATTGAATTTGTAAAAGAGCCTATGGTCCGTCTCAGAACCGACCGTCACTATTGGATCGATGACGCGATGTATAAAAATGTATTGAAATTATCCGGTGAATAACAGATTGTTTTTTGTAGAATCGGGGGGGGTTATAGTATAGCGTGTGCTCTTCGGATTTTCGGATTATTCAAACCTCGCCCAATAGTTTCAATCCCTGATCTTCGACGATCTACTGATCCCTTGTAACCGATTTGCTTGTGCCGAGAACGCGAAGTTCAGTTTTTTCGATTACTTTTCCTCACAATAACTTGGTATGTTGCTCCAGAGACGTCTAAGCAGGATTTGCGAGGCAATTCTACCCGACATCAAATGCATTGGATTTCTAAACCGTAAATCCGAGGATGTCGCCTATACCTGGTGCTTTTGCGAAGTTGAGCATCAGACAGATGCGCGGTCGACGCCATTGACCATTGTTGTCTTTTGCATTTAACGCGGGAGGAAGGGATATGCACCATGAAACGAAAGAAACAACTTAATGGGGCGGTTTTATTATGACCCTATGAACAAACGCAGAAGAGGGTTCTCTTCCAAAACGCACGTCAAGTGAGACGTTCACATCTCGCAGGGGGACAAGGAACTGGTCGAAAAACTTGGCAGATACGTTCCCTGCCCCCTTTAATCTGGCCGTTTATTTCAAATGTGTCGCATCAAAACAAAGGGTTTTAATGGAGCAAATCGAAATGATTATTGGCTATACTTTTATTTTCCGTCGCTTATTGAAACCCGCCAACCCGAGCAGGCCTGCTCCCACCAACAACATGGTGGCCGGTTCAGGGACTGGCGTGCTGGCGTCATATTCACCAAGTTCCGCGATAAAACCGGCGATGTTATCTAGGTTGCCTTCGTCATTCCATTGCCAGTTAAATCGACCCCAGGTCGCAAGGTGTTGTTCAAGACGACCGCCGGCGTCGTTTGGTTCGCCTGATTCCCAGTTAGTATAATCCCAAGTTTCTCCAGTGACCCAGGACCAGCCGGCATTTTCATCTGCTTCGTCAGACGGATCTTGAAACCCCCCCCCAACCAGAATTCGCGCTGGTCATCAGGATCGACGAATAATGATTCCATGACTTGCTGCTCTGCTTCGCTCGTGATGGTCGCGAGATATAAATAGGGATTATTCAAAGAAGTCACAAAGCTGTCAGCTGAATCCCAACTTTTATTTGGAATAGTTGGATCAGAATCGTCCATATCGTATACGACAAGGAAATAATAGTGATCTATTGTCGAATCATAAACTCTATTTTCCACTGTTATACCCAGAGCGTACGCACTGCCTGCAGTGCATAAAAAGATTCCCGCCACTAAAAATAGTGCGAACTTTTTCATTGACCTTCTCCTTTGCTTGATGAGTTTTTGCAAAACTGTGAAAATAAACTTATTAGCCTTTAAATGATGAGTATAAATGGATCTGTTTCAGAAATAAAGCTGATTGCAGCGACTGGTAGCGCTGTCTTTTAAACTAGTTTCAATGCAGGCCAAAGCCAACGAAGTGTCCAAAGGGTATGTTATCTTCCATGCTTCCTTCGTTTATGAGCTCTGATTTTACCCCCGCCAGCATATCAAGCAATAAAAATGCCAAGAAAGGTTTTAGATTAAACAAAAATTATACCGTTTGTTTTTAGGTACATATATGGGTGTATAGAATTATAGAAACATAGTATATGTAGATCGGTTCTGCATTGTTACGCCAATTGCCCAATTCATATATAATTAATGTAATAGCTTTGTGAAAAAAGAGTAATAGCTGGTAAATATTGCTCAGCAGCGGGTCGGTGTCGATAAATTCCTGTCGGAAGTTTGCGAGCAACTAAAAGCGAACAATACCGGCCGCAGCCTGTGCTGCGGTGCTATATCGACAAACCGGGTAAAGCTGAGAAAAGGCCGTTAGGGATTCCGGTCATATTTGACCGAGTCTGTCAAATGGCGACCAAACTGGTAATCGAACCAATATTTGAGGCCAATTTTTTGGATTGTTCTCACGGATTTCGTCCGGAGCGAAGTGCTCCTGATGCCATTCAAAAAATCGAGCGAACGAATACTTTCAAAGGTCAGCGAGTCGTTTTTGACGCCGATATCATGGGATTTTACAATAATATTCGTCAAGATATTCTCCTAAGCCTGGTTCAGCGCCGCATTGCTGATGCTCGTGTTGTAAGATTAATCCGAATGTGGTTGGAGGCCGGGGTCATGGAAGATGGCAAATATATTGAAACGAACGGTTTGGGTACTCCACAGGGTGGGGTGATTTTTACATCTTTGATGTATTCAAAATCCTGCTTATCCACTCCGGGCGCCCCTTTGTTGGCCTTCACTCGCCTCCAGGCCTCCCTAACCACATCTTCACGATAAATCTTATCGTAAAGCGCTCCGAATTTCCTATTTCACATCTAGCCACTGTTTCGCATTTCAACTCACATCCTAAACACGGTCGAAGTATGGCCCCACGCTCAGAACAGGTTGTGTTGTCCTGTCCGTCATCACTTCCAGGCCACTCCGACTTCCCTACGCCCATCACCACCATCTTGCCGGCTTCACCCGACTTGATAGCGGCTTACCGCAGGCGGAGTCCTGCGGAGACGCTGGGACCTCAGGTCCTACCTCCGTTATCTGTCACCGTATGCCGAGGGCCTTACTCCGGGTTCCTGTCAGGTGCATATGCCCTTTGCTTCCCTGACAGCATCGGCCTTCTCTCTCATTCTAGAAGATCGGCGTGTATCCTTGCATCTCGCGAGGTTTATCCCACAATCGAACTCTCCCAGCTATTCCCGTTCGATCAACGTCTTACGAAGCTGCACCGTTCGCTTTATGCTACGGCCTGTCGTTTGATCCTGAGGCTCCCGAAGGGCGATTTTGGCAAGCACCCCTGGCTGGGTAAGACTCACATATCCTGCGAGCCGCCTCGGTACCGTGTCGGGGCAAGTTCAGCCCGTGTGTTACCACACGAACCCGCCCCCAGCCTACTTATCTAAATGGGCAACTGATAAGGTGTCGGGTAGAAATACGGCGCGCTCAGCTTTAGGCGGAGAGTTTCCATCATGCACCCTTTCGGTTCGTGCAGTGGGTTCCTAGTTCCACCATGGCTAACGTTTCCGCAAGCCCCCCTCTCATCCCGGACGGTCGGATTTCCCGAGTCCGGTTGGCAGCAATGGCATTTCCTCTGAGAACCTTCCCATTCAACCCGAAACTTAAGTGCTTGCCCACATACGCCCCTTGGTTCAATAGTTTGATCTCAAACTCGACATTTGTGGCACCACTGTTTCTCCAGCTCTGTGTCTGGTCAGTGTTACTTGCAAATGCCCGCCATTTACCGAGAGCCCCTTTGCCCGCTCAAGGCGTTATCTTTTGCGGTGTCGTGTCTATGCACAACATCAGAAAGCGCCACCTCTCCTTCATCGCTCTTACGGGCTCATGCGTCAGACCATAATCCTCTTACCGCCTCGGAATTAACCTTGCGCAGTAAGTCTTTGCAGGTTGTTGCAAGTCCCTGCTGGAAGATGGCCCTTCCCGACATTATCTCTGCAATCCTTGTATAGGTGCTAGGACCCATACCCCGCAGCGTCTCCCTGGTGCATGTACTCGTTTCTTCCCAGCAAGCTCCGGCCTCACCTCAGAGGTTACAGGTTCGGCACGCTAAAAATATTCCTCGATATGCAACTTTAACGAGGCCTGATTCTCGGGGCTGCAGTCATTCCGTTATGTTCTGGCTCCCATACTTGCTAGACCCCCAGATTGCACCCACCGCTATGGTTTCACCACAGGGCGGCCGGGCCTTTTACACCACGCATAGCTCGGTTGGTTGCCTGCCCCGAGATGTGGTATCGCTACGTATCCGACACGAGCAACTGATACGGCGGGACTTTCACCCGCTGGATTGTAGCCTTGTCGGCTGCTCCAACCTCCTTTCAGGTTACTAGATAACGGTCTCGCGACCTCGTACAAAATGAAGACGCAACCCCTTTGTTTTCGTAAATTATTTTCTGTTGAGCTAAGGAATATAGAGCGTCCCCTCTATACCCCCGTGCCAATTTCATCGAGTTTCTTAATCGGACAGGTTTCGAAGGAAAACTTATCGATTAAGCCTAATTTAACGACGTTTTTTGACATTTTCTCCTCAATGCCAATCACTTGGCGTGGCCTGATCCCCCAGCCACACCTCCCGAAGTTCAAATGTATAAAATGACTTTTTGCACGGGATATTTTTCGTCGAGTCTCTTACTTAATTGGGAAATTTTAGGGGCAATAGCAGTCGATTAAGGCCGATTTGGAGACATTTTTAAGGCATTTTAATTATCGATCATATGGCGTGGCCTGACCCCCTAGCCTCCCTAGCCGACTGATATAGGTATTTTAGAAAATAACTCTTTATTTTTATGCTTTTACTATCTATATTTTGTAAAAGTCCAATTAAACCGCCGAGAAAGCATCAAGGAACTTGCTTAGGTCTCAATAGCTCTTTTATCTCGTATCAAATTTTATAAAATCTATTTTTTAGGTCGGAGTATATGGGCTTCATCCAGATCCTGTAAACCGTGATATTTCTGCATAAATTCCGACGGCGGGTGGATATTTGGTTCTGCCCGTAATTTAAACACTAGTGGTTCTTTATTGTACCCATGATAAGCGATAAAGCTTGAGCTACGAATTTTGACAGCCAAAGATAAAACAAAAAAACTGCCCAGGTGGCTGAAGATCGTATTTACCATATGGATTGTGATCTGGGTACCGGTTTATATCAGCGATCGTGGAATGCAAAATTTTTTATGGATCTGCGACCTGTGTAACTTCATTCTTCTTATCGCCCTCTGGACAGAAAACAGACTGCTCTTTTCAAGCCAGCTTGTGGCCGTATTTATTGTGGACTTACTGTGGAGTGTTGATGTTGCAATAGCAATTCTATGGGGCTTTCATCCCATCGGTGGAACGGAGTATATGTTTTATGCAGATATTCCGCTCTTGGTGCGACTGATGTCGCTGTTTCATGTCTTCACCCCACCGCTGATTATTTATGCGGTCCTTCTTTTAGGGTATGACCGCAGAGGACTCATTCTTCAATCAATTCTTACCTGGATCGTCCTTCCGCTGAGTTATTTGTTGACTGACCCAGCAAGAAACATAAACTGGATTTATCGTCCTTTCGGAAAAGAGCAGACACTAGTCCCACTCTGGCAATATTTTATTATTTTAATGATCGCATATCCGCTGCTTCTATATCTCCCAATTCACGGCCTGATGCTGTTGTTTCAGCGATGGAAAGGAAGGGCTTAAGTCACAATCTCACAAAGCTTTGGCGGTTGGCCTATTTTTCTTGTCGGACCAAGCTATGTAGTTGTATTTTATCAGAAAGCCTTCCAAAGATAGTCGTTATTCAGGCTTAGCCTAGCCCGCTGTTTTCAGGGGTAAAAAGAGGGGTGTAAGGATTTTAACGCTCCTTAAGCTCATATCCTTCATCATTGGTCACCCCTCGGTGGCCGATTGCCTTCGCACGCAGAATACTGAATACTATGACCTTACCCCGCTAGTGCATTATGGCGCCGCCGGAGATGTTGAAGGCCTGGCCGGTAACGCTCTTGGCGCTGTCGGTGGCCAGATAAACCGCCAATTCAGCCACCTCATCAGGCTCCAACAATCGCTGCATGGGATTCATGCTTTTTTCGATATCCTCAAGCGATTGGCCGCTCAATTCAGCGGTGGCTTGCAGCCGCCTGGCCAGCATGGCGGTCCGGATAGGTCCCGGACATATGGCATTGACGGTAACACCCGTGGTGGCGGTTTCCAATGCTGCTGTGCGGGTCAGCCCGATGAGCCCGTGCTTGGATGCGCTGTAGGCTGCGCCGGTCGGAAAGCCGATTTTGCCGAGTATGGAAGCGATGTTGATAACCCGACCCCAGCCGGCTTTGATCATTGCCGGCAAAAAAGCCTTGGTTAGGAGATAGGGTGCGGTTAAGTTCAGGGCAATCGACCTACCCCAAAAATCATCATCATAATCGACAACCGCTTTTGCGTTCGTGCCGCTGCCGATCCCCGCATTATTCACAAGAATATCGATGCCGGGATTTTGTGCCAAAATCGATTCCACGAGAGAAGCGACGCCCTCCCGCCGGTTCAAATCTGCGGGGATCGCGGTGCCTTTGCGCCCGGCGGCTTCGATTGCTTTTACGGTTTCCTCCAGCTGATCATCGGATCTGGCCGCCACGATCACATCAGCACCTTGTTTAGCCAAGGCAACCGCGATTGCTGCTCCGATTCCACGTCCACCGCCAGTCACAAGAGCGGTCTTGTCTTTCAGTTTCATATGCTAATTTCCTTTCTGAATCACGAAAAAATCCTGTCTTTTACCCTAAAGAAATCCAATATGCTCGATGGTACCATCTGGACCATTAACAATTGCCAAAGTTTGCCCGGACCTGCTGCGGTCCCCGCTTCCACAGGCAGTTTGGTGACGTAGGTCACCCAGCAACAGATCTTTTCCATATCAAATCATTGGGCTCAATTCGAGCAAAATGTGTTAATCAACCTAACCCGGATAAACCGGAAATTCGAAAATCGAAATACGAAATCCGAAACAAGCCCGAAATACGAAAATTCAAATGTCTCAAACGAAATCATCGTGCCGACAAATTTGAATCGAGTCGGATAAAAGTTGATTCCGTTATAAATCTTTTTGAATGCCCGTATGTCAGTGCTTTACACGGTTTTCTCAAATTATTTTGCGTTTTTTACGCAAAACTGAATTGGTAACTGTCCAATTTAAGTACTAATTCGAGCTCCAGCGAAGACGGACCTGTCGCGGCGTGGCTCAAGCGAAGACGGACCTGTCGCGGCGTAGCTTCAACGAAGACCGACCTGTCGCGGCGTGGCTCAAGCGAAGACGGACCTGTCGCGGCGTGGCTCAAGCGAAGACGGAAGCTGTCGCGGCGTGGCTCAAGCGAAGACGGAAGCAGTAGCCGATACAAAATTCACGCTTTCCGATTCTTTCGCTTCGAGAAAGCACCTTCCTAATTCCTTTAAGATTCCAAACATTAGTGCCGATAATACATTTAACGATCATTTCGTACACTGAGGAACCGAAATGGTAAAAAAACTATATAGGGGATTTTAGTACGGAACCCCACTAAGAGGCCCGGAATGAACGATGACGCGACAAGACTGTTGGAAGAACTTGGAGGTATCGGAACCGGCCGTATCGATGATCCTTCTGATCAATCATCTGATGCTTTACTTGAAAGCCTGTCCGCCGAATCAAGTGAGCTGGATAAATGGTATCTTCTGCTTTTGGAATTGGCATATATACTGAATGCATCTTTTCAGGATGCGCACTATTGGGAAGGCGTAGAATCCAAACAGGATACCTTTCTCCAATTCGTCAAAACGCTGCATCAACTCGATCGCATGCAGGCGCATGACAGAACCATTCGCATCAAGTATCGCGGATCACAGCTAACTGGTCTTTCTGCGAAATTGGATTATGTTATTCAGTTTGGAGAACGGGTGGTCGATTATAATGTCGTCTCCGAATTGATTAAACGCCAGGGAATTCGGTTTAAGCATTTTGAGGGGCGCATCAAAAAAGCCTTTGGAGCCTTTGCGGAACAGGCAATCAGCAATATATCGTTGAAAATTCTCGGCCGATCACAGCGGTCGCTGGAATTAATGCGAATCTCCATGCGGATTTTATCCTGTTTCAACCAGGCGGCCGAAAACCTGACACCGATTACATTTGAAAGGAATGGCAAACAGCGCTCCTTGGTGCCGATTGCTGACGAATATGGTCAGCTCGATCCGAATCTGACACTGGTGGCTGCACTGAACAACTTGGATGAATCAACCATGCAGGGGTTGGTTCGCAAAGTAGCGTCCATGGCCGGAGGAAATAATGATGATTTTTCCGAGGAGCGATATTCCGTTATTTATCAAACCTTTTTTAAAGTTAAAAATCTGCGGGATAAACTGACAAAACCACCTCTGGAGGTTAACGGCAATAAATCCTTGGTCAGGTTTATGAGCCAGGGTGAAACTGCGCCGGATGAGGTCTTGCATGCGGAATTTGCCGGCGGTTCCGTCGGCCAGGCTAACTTAAATATCGATCCCGCGATTCTCAAAAACGGTGTGGCCCAATTTGCCAAGGCCACTTTCAAGGGATCGATTCAGCATGCTCAGTTGGCGATGAAAAGTGTCTTCGCCCAGGATTACAATCAGGTTAATTTAAAGATACTCGGGCAACGCTTCAAGTTGCTTTCCCATCTGCTGAATAGCATGGAAAAAAGTCCACAAGGCCAGCAGATCATAGACGCGGTGCTGCAAACATTACAGACGGCTGTCGATCAAGTGCCTGATGAGTTGCTCGATGATTTGGTAGTGCAGGACAACGTGGTTAAATTCTGGTCCGGAGAAAAAGAACTGGTCATCGGCGCAACCGACGACAATCTGCTGGATGTTCTCGAAGTCTCCAAGTGGCGGGCCATCGATCGGAAAAGGAACCGGTCCGTCATCAACCCCTTTGAACCGATGGATTATGAAGACTATCAAACGATGGCCGAGCGGTTCGATATCACGGTGGTGGATGCCGAACAAATCGTTTCCCTGTTTAATAATTGCTTTGACAAACAGCACAATTTTCAGCGCGCCAATTTCGCTAAAAATGTACCTGACTTCAAACGCTTTGAAAAACATATCTTGGAGATATTGTGGGAATTTCTTAAAGAAACACCGGAACGCAAGGATCGACTGCCGCTTTTAAACTCCCTTCAGCTGCTGGTCGATGAGACTCCAAAGCGCTTAAAGGCGATAAAAATCCTGTTATCGGATTTTATCGTGAATCCATTCGTAATCAGATTTCCGGATCGAAATGCTATTATGCTTGTCAACCAGTTCCTGCGAACTTACAACAAAGAAAGAAACATTGACATTGAGGTTACCCCGGAAGAAGTGCTTCTAGTGGTAGTAGGACTGGACCGGAAAGTTGCCGGCTATGCGTCATGGCGGGTCGACGGCGAACAGCCTAAATTTTTGCATAAAATCATTATGATACGCAAAAGGTTGATTGAGGCCCTCGAGGAATACGAATCGGAGGAAGACCGTCTGCCCATTCGATTCCTGCTCGCCCTCGAACGCGAGGTCCACCTCTTCCTGGCGTTGGCAGGAGGTGAGACGGCTGCCATGGTTCTGCGAAGCGCTCTGAAGGTATACGGCAATCCCGACTCGCAAGTATATCGCATGAAGGAAAGTGCCGCGCACATGACATCCCTGATACAGCACCTGGCGGCAACGGTCCGCGGATTCGGACGCGTTGGCGACTCGGAAGATCTGGTATTGCTCGATGAAATCAAGGAATACAAAGATGGGTTTTTAAATCTCGATGTTAAAAATCAACGTCATGAAGCGCTCATAAAGCGCACCATGGGCTGGATCGACATGGCCAAAAACGAAATTGTCTCCCGTTCGACCCAAATTGCAAAGAACTTGGCGTCAAATCAGGATGATTGATTAACTGATCTAGCCGCAGTTTAGCTGTTCGATGGTACCATCTGGACCAATAACAGACGCGTAAGTTTGCCGGGGCCTGATGCAGTCCCCGCTCCCTCAGGTAGTTTGGTGACGCAGGTCACCCAGCAACAGATCTTTTCCATATCAAACCATTGGGCTCAATTCGAGCAAAATCTGTTAATCACCCTCCTGAAAAAACCAATTCGACCAGAGCATTATATTTCATTTAAAATTAACCAATTATTTAGTTCATGCTCTTTATGCAGTAAATATGTAGCTGACAACTAAATTTGCAGCTATTCGCATTAGTGTAAACCAAATAGATATAAATCTGGAGTTTCTTTTTTAAGTCAAATAAGAATACCGACATCCTCCAAAAAAATTCAATAAAAATCAGATAGATATATTGTATGTGCATTGCTTCTAAGTTACTTTTGAACGCTGGCATTATATTTGCGATACATTGTGGTATATGTGTGATGCTAAAAAAGGAGGTCCAGTCATGAAGCGTGCAATTGCATTCCACCTGTTAATTTGCATTTTGGTGATCAGCGTAATCAACTCGAATGCCGAACTTCGCCCTAAGGATCTTATGAGTAACTTTGCCGGTATAAGCCGAGATACGCGTATGAGAAAAGCTCTTGAACAGCAGCAGATCCCCGAACATCGGCGAAAAGAGTTAACCGGGAGGGCGGAGCTATCCATTACTCATGTTGAACGCATCGGTCGAGAGACTTTAGAACCCGGCGAGATTGTGCGGACAAGAGTGCGTATCAACAACACTGGGTCTGCATCGGCGAACGTCTCTGTGGCTAGTGTGGGACGCTCTGCCACGGTAAACCGCAGTCGAAATTCAGCCATAATTCCAGCTGGCGGAAACGGTTCGATTCGCTTGGATATACCGGTGGCAGTTGAGCAGGTTTCAGATAATCGTTTTCGTACTCGAATCTGGATCGTTGCAGCCAATTCAAATCAGAGTGCAAGTTGGCTAGAACAACTGTGGCGGGACCGAAGCAATGATGACAATGTCCGGCAAGTCAGTTTTCCTGTGAATATAAGTGTCTACAATGTGAGAGCAGTTATTAAAATGTTTGAAGTTCATGACGACTGTGACTCGGGTTCGGAGCCCGGAGAATGGGACATTTCTTTTAGTGTCGTTTCTGCCACCAGAACTTACAATTTCTGCTCATCCGGCTGCCCGTCGTTCAGAACCAGCTCTGCTGGTGCGCGACTGGGGCGTTCGAACAGGTACGAGTCCGAACTCAATTCTGGACGATCCTACCGACTGAACCGAGAAATTTTACTAAGAACAGTCGCCTCAAATCAATTCATAGCAGTCACAATCGGTGGAAGGGAGCACGACAATAATTGGGCGGTAGGCTCTAATGAATGCACTGGTGGCGCACATCGATGGTTGTCTCCCGACCAATGGCAAAGGGGAGGAGAATTTTTAAGTAACGCAGGAACGGGTCACTTCACCCTACATTTTCAAATCGGCTCTTCACCGGCGACCTTGCACTGACATAGTGAAGCCTTGGATTTTGCTGAAGTCTTCCATTAAACTTAGTCCCAACCCTTGTCAGAAGAAGTAAAAGCAAAGAAAATTATGAATATAAGAACGACAACACTTCTCAAATAGATTATGGCATTGGGTCGGGCCAAAGCAACAAAAAAGCACAGGGACGTTGATGACTATATTGAATAACTTGTGTACTGTAATGGGCAAATTTACTAGTTTAGGTTTGGGTGAAACACGATATCAAGCGACCAAGTCAAGCTCGGCTGGACACCTCTGGAGCTTTTCGTGAAGTCTCCCAGTCACATTGAACTCGGTTAGCGCATGCGATCTGAATGACATACGGGATTGCTATATATCCAAAGTTACCAAGTAACTGGGTTTTTGGAATCACCACATCGACAAACTTTAAGGGGGAAGTTAATTAGTCAACTCAGTCCCCGAGATTCATTTCCAAAGTGGGATGATTGTGTTGCGGGTTCTTCTCCAAGGTATGATCATACCAGCAGGATTCTTAAATCAACTTGACATCTTACCCACAATGTGGCAATTTCAAGCTAAAAGTTTTGACTTTGCCTTGGAAGCTATTTTCAAAATCCTCACGGTCAATCCGAAACCTCCTGCATCTGGAACCTGAATAAACCCCATAGTTGCATATCAACAAGTCACAGGAGGATTTGACGCTTCAGGCAGTTAGTCGAGAAGAGAATTTTACCGATGGATGAAGACAGCAATATTAAATCGCGTGAATTATCCAAATCCGAAGAGCAACTGCAAAATATGCGAGATCGACACAATATTCTATCCTCATCGGTTCAGCGAACAATGTTCGTTTTGCTCGCCTATAGCGTCTCGTGCGGAGTTATCATTGCCCAATCAGATGCTCTGTTTGTGCGCACGAGCGGTGGTGTGCAAATTCCCATTATAAATGTAACCGTCAGCCTCAATGCATTTTTGTTGGCCGGGCCAATTGGCATGGTCGCGATTACTTCCTATCTCCACATTTTTTTTGCCAAGCTGAATCAGATTTCGGGGTTGGATGAGTACGAAATTCTTCCTGCTCTTTTCAATTTTAAGGATAGGTTGCCCAAAATTCTTACTTTTCTAATTTTCTACCTAATCCCGGTCATTTCAATGATAGGATTCAGCTGGAAGTCTGCGGTTACCAGATGGCGATACTTAATGTTTTTTGCAGCAATTGTCATGACATCCGTAATGATATTACTTTGCTTGAAATCAATATTAAAACACCAGCTGAAATTCGCGTGGTGTGCTATCGCTTTTTTTATAGCTATCACTGGCTTGGGGTGCGCGATTTATTTTACCATTGCGGCGCCCGATTATTTTTCGCGCCATCTAAACCTGGCGCGCACGCAGCTTGCCGGGACGAACTGGCCGCATGCCAGATTAACTGAAGCGGATTTGAAGAATACCGACCTAAGCAAATCCCACTTGAGATATGCCAAGCTGAACAACGCCCAGATGTACGCCATTGACCTGCATGATACTGACCTTTTTCATGCGGACCTGACTGGAGCCAATCTGGTCAAAGCCGATTTGATTGAAGCTGACCTAAGAGAAGCCATATTGAAAAACGCCGTCTTGAGGGACGCCAAATTGACCAAAGCCAATCTAAACAACGCCAAATTGGTGGAAGCCGATCTGTGGAGGGCCGACCTGCGCGATGCCAATTTGGCAGGAGCCGACCTGAGCAATGCCACTCTGAACATGACAAACCTGGCTGGAGCCGACTTGGGAAAGGCGGTTCTGAACAATGCAACAATGAACTTTGTTGACTTAAGAGAGGTCAACGGCCTAACAGCAGATCAGCTGTGTGAGGTAAATCCTCCAATCGAAATTAAATTAGGTTTGGAATTAAAAAAGCAGTTATTAAAGAAATGTGATAAATTTTTGGATGGACCGGTAAAAAAAGAGTAAGTTGCTCCTCTAGTTCATTTCAGCCCCACCTGGCCTTTCCTTTCGGCTGAGTTCGTCGATTGCCGTCAACGTGAAAAAGAGGAACGTCCATTCTATATCTCTATATCTATATTTTGCAAGCTTGGGGACGTTGTTGACTAGGCTGACTAATTTTATCTATCTCGAACTTGATCTCACTTGTCATATCAAGCTATATGACTGAATTTAAATAAGATACCCACCATAGTGGTCGTTTTTCAGTCTTAGTCACACTATTCTTGGTCAAAAACACGGTTGTAAGGACTTTGAGGTTCCTAATCAGATAAGAACTGATTAAGTTCCTAATGATGTTCTTGTAAATCGTCTTCGGGACACTCTTGGTAAATGGCCTGTTTGTTAGGTTAACGGCGTTTGGCCCGGTCCCAGCGATTAGCGACCAGAGACAAGGCCAGTAATTAGTTATTTGACTTATTGCCCTAATTTTGTCTATTACCTAAATCAGAGACCACCAGCAGAGCTGGGATATGAGGATGGCCCCTCGAAGGGCCATTGGCCACGCTCTACTGGTGGCCGCTGATTTGTCGAGGTTGTAAATCGACCTTTCGCGAGCCGTTGATCCGCTTCACCATTTTAGAATCCTGTACCCTGAATCTGAGTCAAATCAAATCTTGATTGCAATAGGAATACCGCTATGGACAGCTCTAATTCAATGATCATGAATCCACCGCACGAACGTGAAATCTTTGCCAACCGAACTTTGAACCTCAAGGCTATCCAGGCCATCGGCTATGACATGGATTACACCTTGATCAATTATGATGTGATGCGCTGGGAACTGGCGATGTACGAATATTTGAAGCGCAGGATGTTGGAGCTCGGCTGGCCGGTGCAGGATCTTGAGCATGATCCGGAGATGACCATCCGCGGACTTGTGGTCGACACTAAACTCGGCAACTTCGTCAAGCCGAATCGTTTCGGCTATATCAAGCGAGCCTGCCATGGGACGACTCCCATTGATATTAAAGCGCTGCGCCGGGTTTACTCGCGGGTCACTGTTGATATTCGTGATGATCGCTGGCTGCTGCTGACGACGCTGTTCGACCTGCCGCTTGCGTGTATATACGCTCAGCTAGTGGACAAACTTGACGGATCTGGGTTGCCTCAGGTTTCGAGTTACGCCGATTTGATGGAACAAATGTTGAGTAATCTTGATGCGGCATATGCCGAAGGCATGATGCGAAATGAAATACTAAAGGATCCGGACGGCTACGTAGTTGAAGATGCTGAAATTCCGCTCACTTTGCTGGATCAAAAGCACGCCGGCAAGAAGCTCATCCTCATTACCGACTCCGAATGGGAATACGTTGGAAAGATAATGCCATATGCATTTGACCCCCACCTTCCGGCTGGCATGATCTGGCGGGACCTGTTTGACTTGGTGATCGTCTCAGCGGGTAAACCCAATTTCTTTCTGCAAAAACAGCCTGCCTTCGAGTTGGCCACAGAAGAGGGACTGCTGAGACGGGTGGTCGGACCTCTTAAAATGGGTTCGATCTACGTTGGCGGTCACGCCGGGTTGGTGGAGGAGGCGTTCGGGCTGCAAGGGGGCGACATCATGTATGTGGGTGATCATCTGGAGTCCGATGTCCATGCCACCAAGAGCATCCTGAGGTGGCGTACGGGATTAGTACTGCGCGAATTGGAGATCGAATTCCAAAGCCTGCAGGAATTCCACGAACAGCAGGTGGAGTTGTCTAAAATGATGGCGCAAAAAACCGCCTTGGAGCGGCAGCAGGTCCAACTCAGGCTCCAGTTGCAACGGCAAAAACTGGGCTACGGCCTGGACTCAGGCGAATCCGTCGAAAAATTGCGCCAGCGACATGAAGCAATCACTGAAGACATAGCACGTCTGGATACCCACATTGCGCCGTTTGCTCAAAAAGCGGGGATGCTATTTAATCCGCGCTGGGGCCTGCTGACTCGGGCCGGCAACGACAAAAGCTATCTGACCCGAATTTTGGAAGGATACGCCGACATCTATATGACCCGGGTATCCAATTTTCTCTATCGGACGCCCTTCGCCTACCTGCGTTCCACCCGAAGCAGCCTTCCCCATGACGGTGGCATTATCGGCGGCCCGCACGAAACCGAGTCGGCTGATTAACCGGCCCGGTTTCGAAATATTTCAGTTCTAAACCCTAACATTGCATTAATTCTTGTATGGTTGCGAAAAACAAAGGGCAGGAAGTTGGAGATGCTGCCCTGAAATTTCCAATACTATGAAATGATATTGCTAGAATCGCTTTTTCCTGGTTGCGACCACGCCAATCAGACCGACCCCTACTAGCAAAAGGGTTGCAGGTTCCGGGACCGGCGCCTGCTTCGATTCCTCCAAACGAGGATTTACATTCGATAGTGCGGCTTCAAATGCTTTGTACCCCGATTTACCATCAATTTCGAAATGGCCGGCAATATACCAGGGATTGTGAGGAAACAGCTCACCTTCTTTTAAATTGTTTTCTTCGAGAACACCGTAAAAATAGAAAGTGTTGGTTTGACTAGCGTGAGGATTTATCTCAAAACTGCTGAAACTTCCTTTAATTTTACCTTTTTTCTCGATCTTACCTTTTTTACCAAGATTTCCAGCCTCGACCTTGGATTTGCGCAGCTCTCCGTATTTATTGAATTCGACTTTGAACTCCCAGTAACTAGGGAGGAGTAGGTCATCCGCCAGGGATTTGTTAGCCGGGTGGGATGAGACATCCGAAGCCAATACCCCTTCAAATTTTAATTCTTTCTTTTTGTACTTTAATTCGTAGGCTTCATCAAAGGAAATCACAAAATTTTTACCAAACGAAATGGCATTCGCACCATCGGCGAGCCCCAGAAGCAAGAAGACAGCAGATAAAAAAACGGAGACTTTCATTGTTTTCATTTTTTCACCTCTCAGACATTTATGAGTCATCTTTAGGCCAAATCGATCCGCAGCAATCGGCGAGATCTCATATAAGCCTGTCTCGACGCCATACCCCTAACATCGAACTTGTTCAACTCGGCTGGACTCGCGCAGGCTGCTAAGAGGAGATGGCTACGGTCGGAAATGAGAAGTCAGATTCAGAGAATATTAGAGTGCAACGTACAACATTCATTACCATTAATTCTGTAAAATGCAATAAAAAAATGACAAATGAAGAAAATTTTTTCATTTCGGATTCATTACGTGTATTAATTATGGATTATATTGATCAGATGGGTAATTTTCAGTATCATATGCTCTCAAACCAAATTTTGAATAGTGTGGGATAACTTTAGATTTTGGAGAAAAAGTGCATGAACGCCGACATTAAGTTAAATTCTCAACAAAAGGCCGCTGCCCAGTATCGGGGTTCGGCCCGGAACCTCCTGATTATGGCCGGAGCAGGCTGTGGCAAGACCCGTACCATAATTGCCCGCGCTTCATATCTGATTGGATCGGGCGCGGATGCCTCCCGGATTTTGATGATGACATTCACCAACCGGGCCGCCCGCGAAATGAAAATGCGATTGAAATCTGAAGTCGGGCCGGTATCGAACAAAGTTCAGGCCGGGACGTTCCATGCATTTTGCCTCAAAATCATGCGAAGAATACCGAATAGTTTTGGAATTCAGGGGCTGAACGTTATCGACGTCGATGATCAAAATGCGCTCATGAGCCTGGTCCGCCGACGACGGCTTGGAAAGAAAGGCAAAGAAATCAGCAAACTGGTACCTCGGGCCGCAGAACTCATCAAAAACTATTCTTATTGCAGAAATACATGCCAGGAACCGATGGAATATCTCAACCATCACAGTGAAATGAGCCAGGAATACATTCGTCTGTGCTCTGAAATGTTTGCCGAATATCAAAAAATGAAACTCGAGCGCGGCTATCTGGATTTCGATGATCTGCTGGAAGTGTTCGGCAGGGTTTTAGAGCAAAAAGCCACGCTCAGAAAAGATCTTGCCAAGCTTTTCGATGAATGCCTGGTTGATGAAATGCAGGATACCAACCCCCTGCAATTCAGGATTTTGCAGCAATTCTCGCGGGAGGGCGTTCGGTTATTTTGCGTCGGCGATCCGGCCCAATCGATTTATAGATTCCGCGGCGCGAATTTCGAGCACGTCTATCTTTTTGATGAACTATTCCAAAACAGCAAAATATTGATGCTGTCAAAGAATTACCGCAGCTATCAGGAGATCCTGAATTTGTCGAATTGGCTGCTGAATCAATCGCCGCTGGACTACAAAAACCAACTGGTTGCACACCGGGGACACGCCGGCATAATCCCTGAACTTATCGATTTTGACAGCAAGTTTGAAGAATCCAGCTGGATCGCAGACAAAATAATGGAGCGGTCTGAGTCCGATACACGTTTGCGGGATATGATGGTGCTGGTTCGCACGGCATTTGATGCCAAACCCATCGAAGCCGAATTTATCCAACGCGAAATTCCTTATCGGTTTATCGGTGGCACCAGTTTGACAAAATCCGCCCATGTGCGTGACATATTGGCCCTTTTAAGACTCGGTCGCAGTGCGGACGATGATCTGGCCTGGATGCGATATATGCAGCTGTGGCCGGGAATCGGCCCCAAAACCGCTGAGAAGATCGTCTCGGCCATAATTGAGTCGCACTCCAATGATGTTCTGGAAGTATTGTCAGAACGAATGGGGCCGGGCCATCCGGCAGCGACAGGCTACAAAAACCTGATTGACGCTTCTTCGACGCCACCGAAGGCCGTGGACAGCGCGATTCAAACGCTCTCTTCCGTACTTGAATCCCGCTATGACCGCTGGCATCTAAGGCAAAAGGATCTCGAGTTGCTTGCCACCATCGCCGGGCGCTATCAATCCCTGGAACAATTTATAGAGGCCTTTACGCTGGAGCCAATGACCAATACGCAAATTGACAGTCTTGAAGTCGAGGATGCCATCACCTTGATCACCGTGCACAGCGCCAAAGGAACCGAAGCTCCTGTTTGTTTCGTTGCCGGCGCTAAGCCGGGCACCTATCCGCATATTAGAAGTTTCGGTGAACTTGAATCCGAAGAGGAAGAACGGCGAGTCTTATATGTGGCCATGACGCGTGCCAAGAATGAGCTTTTTATCACTCGCTCAACCGATTATCGCAGTGGTTTTTGGGTGATGAATTCTCCGACCGAGGGTGAAGAATACTTCCTGGCAGATGTACCGCAAGACCTCGTCGACCATAGATTCGAAGGCTGGTCACCATCCGGCGCCTATGGACTTACATCGCTTAAAGATATCTACTGAGGGACTGTGCTTTTTATATAACCTAACCCGGACAAGCCGGAAATGACGAATGACAAATGACTAATGACGAATTGTGGAATCGCTTCGCTCTGTCTATTATATTACAATCGATCATTAAACTTTTAGCCATTTTAAAAAGTTGACGCCTAAATTTATCTTCGTAAACGACTGTATACCAAAGGTTTACAAAGAAACTGAAAAATATTTTGCGCTATTTGCGCAAAACTGATTTGATAACTGTCTAACCCAGATAAACCGGAAATACGAAACTCGAAATACGAAACAAATCCGAAATTCCAAAATTCAAATGTCTCAAACAAAATTACCATCGTGACAAAGTTGAATTTAATTCAAATCTTTGTAGATGCTTGTAAGTTAGTGCTTTACAAAGATGCAAACATATATTTTGCACAATTTGCGCAAAACTGAGTTGGTAACTGTCTAAAGACGGGTTAACAGATTGTCTAATAACCTGCGAATTCCGCTAGTACCAGAACTCAGGGTAGCGGCGATTTTCGGGGATGTTGTTCACCAGCAGTGCTACCGCCAGCATAATGACCGGTCCGACGAGTGCGGGAATTAATACATATCCGTATCCAAGTTCATGAATTCTCTCACTGCCGATAACGGCAATCAACGCGGTAGCACCGCCGGGCGGATGAAGGGTTTTGGTGGCATGCATCAAGGCTATGGCAGTGGCGACTGCGACCGAGGAAGCCAGCCACAATTGCCCGGGAAACAGCTTGTAGGCGGTTACTCCGACCAAGGCTGAAATCACATGCCCCCCGATCAGGTTCCTCGGCTGGGCCAGGGGGCTTCGGATGGCGCCGTAGACTAATACGGCCGACGCACCAAAGGAGCCGATGATCATAACAAGATCGGTTTTATCAACGATCCTGTAATTTATATAAGCCGCCGCCGCGATTCCGATAAATGAACCGATCCACGACCAAAAAATTTCCGACCAACCGACGGCAGGGGGACTTTTTGTCGTCCCTTTCATTTTGCTGAAGTAACTCATTCCGACACCCTTCTACCAATAGATAAAATGAGTTCGGTCTGACAATCAGAGGACACACGTTGACCGGAAGATATCCGCTCTTGTAACGATTCCCGCCAGACGACCGTACTTATCAATCACAGGCACCCGGTTAATATTTTTTTGAGCAAAAATCGAGGCTATTTCCAAAATGGAAGCGGTTTCTGAAACGGTATAGGCCGGAGATGTCATGATGTCTTTTGCGTGACCGGTGCGCATTGAAATGGCAACGCACCCATTGCTTGATAGGCACTGAGCGATAACATGCATGATGGAATGTGACTTTTTGTCTCCCATATGTGATAAAAAATCTTTCTCCGAAATAACCCCCACCACCGATCTCAGTTCGTCGACAACGGGAATACCGGATACGCCATGAACCGCCATTGTCGTAGCAGTTTCTTTTAGCGAGGTTTTCGAATCGACGGATATCACCTCCACGGTCATGACATCTTTGGCTAGATGGGAATGCGCAATCCGTTCGATGGCTTGGCGATAGGCAAAGCCGAATATTTCTTTAAAATCACCGGGGGTAATGTCGAGGTAGCCAGGAATGGACTTCATGGCATCCAATACGTCTTCCTCTGACATGTTTACGGGACAGGAGCCAAAAACGGTATCGAGAACGTCTTCATTCAAATATTTTTTCCTTTCACGCGAAGTTTCGAATTGGAAAAGAAACAGGTGATTTCAAATATCACAATGTGTCACCAAGCGTCAAACTATGAATACTTGGATCTTTAATATTTTTTAAAGTTTTACGGACATATCCCGAATATTGAAGATGGGAAGGTCGTTCAATAACCGCCGATCCTGTGCAGTCTGCGCCCCATGGGCAAAAAGCGGATTATGGCGGAAAAATTAGGAGTTTCAAATGTCCGAAGATTCATTTATCGAAGTTACATCCGAATCATGGTTCAGCAGAATGGGAAACGCCTTTGTAGGAATCCTGATCGGCCTGGCACTGTTTATCGCGGGTTTTCCGGTATTGTTCTGGAACGAGGGCCGCGCCGTCAAACGCTATAAAACGCTCAATGAGGGCGCCGGTATCGTCATCTCTTTGCCTGAAGCCAGGGTATCTCCGCAAAACGACGGCCGGCTTATTCATGTTTCCGGCACGGCGGACACTGAGGAAACGGTATCAGACCCGGAATTCGACGTGGCTGTCAATGCAATCAAACTCAAGCGCCAGGTAGAAATGTACCAGTGGCAGGAGAACAAAAAGCGCAAAACCAAAAAAACTGGGTGGCGGCAAAAAAACAGTTACCACCTATTCCTACAGCAAGACTTGGTCATCGCGTCTGATCGATAGCAGCAGGTTCAAAAAACCGACCGGACACCAAAATCCCGACTCGATGCCCTATGGATCCGAAGAATATGTCGCATCTGAAGTCACTTTAGGCGAATTTATGCTTTCACGCTCGCTGGTCGGTAAAATTAACCAATCCTCCATTTTGCCGGTGGCAGATCTGGCGAATATTGAGGACATTCCCGATGCTGAATTTCACGGCAGCAGTATTTATCTGGGGGATAACCCGTCATCTCCGCAAATTGGCGACCTGCGGATCACCTATCACGTTGTCGCCCTGACCGACGTCAGTATCGTATCCAGTCAAATCGGTCAGACCTTTGAACCCTACCAGACCGAAGCCGGCGGGACCATCGATATGCTTAAGCCGGGCCGAGTCGGCGCGGAGATGATGTTCCGGCAGGCCCAACAGAGCAATGTGATGTGGACCTGGATATATCGTTTGGGCGGATTCGTCCTGATGCTGGTGGGTATGGCAATGATTCTAAGGCCGCTGTCCGTCGCCGGCGATGTCATTCCTTTTCTGGGCAGCATTGTCGGTGCCGGAACCGGCATCCTGTCATTTCTGATAGCCGCGCCTTTTGCCTGCTTGACCATAGCGGTAGCCTGGCTGAGGTATCGACCGGCAATCGGCGCTTCCCTGTTGTTCGCGGCAGCGGTTGCTGCCGTTATTGTTTTCATGCTGTCGAGGCGCGGGAAATCCGCCGCCAAGCCGGCCCCATCAGACACGCAAACGATCCGGACAAATGAATATACCGGATTAGATTCAAAGAAGATGGATCAAGCCGCGAGTGCGACTTCAGTTCAGATGAATTCGGATGGAATTGGGTTGGCCGATTCCGCCAAAGTCGAGCAGTCGGCCAAAGCCGGGTCGGACCAGAATCGTATAGCATCCAGCGACCCGCTTAAAATGGGGCAACAGTATTTTCTCAATGGACAGTTCAATCAGGCGATAGCACAATTCTCCCGGGCCATAGAATCCGGCGGGAATCGCAGGGTGGCCCTTTATAATCGCGGGGTGGCGTTTTACAAGCAGAACAACAAAAAGGCGGCCCTGCAGGATTTTAAACAGGCAGCCAAATTGGGCAATGCCAAAGCGCAGGCGATCCTCGATCAAGTGGCCGGTTAGGCGGGCTTGCAAGTTGGCGCCAAGCCGAAAAGGCTTCCCGCTAAAACACCTGCCCGGGCAAGGTTGGACTGAATCTCATTCCGTTCAAGTTTTGCCGTTGGCCGCCGATAACTATATATAATCCGCTCTTTCGATCAGGAAAATAGTAAATTAGCTGTTATGGGACATAATTCAGGCTCCGGAGGAACAATGAAAAAACAGATCATGTCGTTTGTCAGCGAACTAAAATCTCACAAAAAGCTGACGACATTTGATGAAGCTTCAACCAAACAGGCCGTGGTGCTGCGCTTACTCTCGTTTTTAGGCTGGGATATATTCAATGTCGAAGAAGTATATCCGGATTATTCAGTCAATAATACAAATGTATCCTATGCCCTGCGGATCAGAAACACCAATAAAATTTTTATCGAGGTGAAAAGGGCTCACAAAAAATTGGACCCCTACCAGAAAGACCTGATCAGCGCCGCTTCCCGGGACGGCGTCAACCTGGCGATCCTGACCAACGGCATTACCTGGTGGTTTTATCTGATTTCCGCCCCGGGCGACTGGAAGCAAAAATGGTTTCATTCGGTCGATCTATTGAAACAAAATCCGGAGATTTTTATACCCAATATGATAAATCTGCTCTCGAAGAGCAAATTCGTCAAAGGTCAATCCATGAGAGCCGCGAAATCACTATTTCAGAAAAAAAGGCAGAAAATAGCAGCTGATTTTTTACCCGAAGCCTGGAATCTTATCCTCACTCAACCCAATAAAATATTTGTCGAATTGTTAAGCGAACAAACCGAAAAACTTTGTCGTTATAAGCTCAAGGCGAAAACGGTTGAATCGTTTCTAAAAAAACACCAGGACCGCTGGATGCTGACCAATAAGGCCAGTTCTGTGGCCGCACCACCTGCCGCGGCCATGGAACCTGAGATATCGAATTTACATGACGAACATCCGAATAAGACAATCACGCTTTCAGAGCCTTATTCCAAAAAACAAAAATCTCTGTCCGGCACCGATACATCATTGATCCATACCGACAGTGTCGATCTTGCTGAAATATATAAAGAGAAAACCATCGAATCATTCAGATTTAACGGTAACACCTACAAAGTGGAATCCTGGGCTGAAATGCTGACGACATTGTGCGCCTATTTTGCCTCGGCGAACAAAAAGGATTTTGAAAAAGTGCTGTGGATTTCGAATGACCAAAAGGCACGCTTTTCCCGCTATGGGGATCAATTGCGGATGCCGGAAAAAATTAAACGGACGGATATATATGTCGAGACCAAAATGAATCCGGGGGAAGTTGTCAGAACGTGCTACCAACTGTTAGCGGAGTTCGGTTTCAACAAAAATGATTTGGATCTTGAAGTCACGTAATGTGGCTAGTTTGGTTAAATAAAACCTAAACCGGCGAAGCCGGAAATGTTTATTAATATTAAGGATTTTAGGTGTCAGGTTTCGGGTGTCGGGTGTCGGGGAACCGACGTGCTAGATTCTGACACCTGAAAACTTGTAAGAAATTTCATTTAAAACGAACCGCAAAACCACAGAATATCAAATATCGAATGTCGAGGGTGGAATCGCTATCTTTTCCGAATTAGGTCCCTAAGAGTATTTTAAGCCTTGACAATTTCTGGTAGATCGCTGATTTTAGTAGCACTTACGTTTGCTGCACAAGAAATGAAATTTCATGGCCATCAGCTATCTTTTTTACGATATTGAATCCACCGGGTTAAGCAGGGCTTTCGATCAGGTATTGCAGTTTGCCGCCATCCGCACGGACTATCGACTAAAGGAACTTGAACGCCACGATATCAAAGTCAAATTGCGGCCGGACATCGTCCCCTCTCCCCTGGCAATATTAACCAATCGCATTCCCGTTCTCGATCTTGCCAAAGGTCAATGCGAGTACGAGGCCACCTGTCAGATTCACCGGCTGATGAACGAACCGAACACCGTCAGCCTCGGCTATAACACCCTGGGATTTGATGACGAATTCCTGCGCTTCTCATTTCACCGCAATCTGCTGCCCCCCTATACCCACCAATACCGCAACGGCTGTCGCCGGATGGATATTTATCCGATAGCCATTATTTTCTGGCTATACAGAAGGCAGATCCTGAACTGGCCGGAAATTGACGGCAAACCGTCTTTAAGACTGGAACATCTGGGAGCAACCAACCGCATGGTCACCGGGCAGTCCCATGAAGCCCTGGCCGATGTTGAAACGACGATTGAATTGGCCCGAAGATTCTTCCATGAAAATCAGATGTGGCAGTATCTGGAAGGTTACTTCGATAAGGAAACCGACGCCCATCGGATGAAGGAACTGCCGGTAGCCTTTCAAAGCGGTGCCGGCGATCACCGCCAGGGTTTGATGATCGGCGGAGGGTTCGGGTCGCGACAAAACTACCAAATTCCGGTCATATCAATCGGAGAGTCCATCCCGTATCCGAATCAAACCCTATGGCTGCGTATGGATCAGCCCCAGCTGTGCGAAGCCACCCCGCAAACCATTGCGGATACAACCTGGACCATTCGCAAACGCCTGGGCGAACCGGGAATTCTGTTGCCGCCCCATGACCGCTACTGGCGGCGAATCGGCGATGATCGCATGGCAATGTATGAGAAAAATCTTCGCTGGCTGCAGGACAATCAAAAATTATTCGAACGGATTATAAATTACTACCGGGAATATCGCTACCCGTTTATTCCCAATTTGGATGCCGATGCCTCCCTTTACCAAATCGGGTTCTACTCCCGGGCGGATGAGAAATTATGCCGGACGTTTCAGGAAGCTCCCCTGGAGGACAAGGCGGATCTGATTGGACGGTTTAAAAGCCCTGACGCCCGTATCCTGGCCGAGCGAGTTTTATATCGCAACTACCCCGATCGCTTTGCAACCGAAACGGCACCCGGGTTCAAACAGTACCTGCAACGCATCAATCCCCCCAGACAAAAGGATGCGCTGGTCGATTACCGCAATCAAAAGCGTACAACGCCGAAAGATGCGCTGATCGAAATCAGCCGCCTCCATCAATCCGATGAGTTGGATCAGGAACAACTCCGGCTGCTTAGAGATCTCGAAAATTACATCCGGGATCAATTCAAAATCGACACGGATCACCAGGGGCAGGCATCAATCGATTTCGGGGAGAAATGAACGCTCCTGCTGCTGAAACAGGAGGCCTTGGGAAGTACCTGGAAAGGTGGCGAAGACGACTAGCACATATATTTAAATTCGAAATCCGAAGCACGAAGCACGAAACAAATTCGAATGCAATAAATAACAATGACAAAAACAAATTTCGATCCAATACCCTATCTAATAATGAGTACTTTGATCGATTTTATGATCTGAAATCATCGCCTTGTTTTGATTTTTTTGAGCATTTTGACATTCGAATTTAAGATTTGTTTCGGATTTCGGATTTCGGATTTTTTCCGGCGCACCTGACTCGTACCGGATCGGCTAGAACCTTTCCGGGTCAAGCACCATAGGTCGTGCTTTATGACCGGAATTAAAGCTCCACCCCCCTTCACTTTTTATCGGCCTCTTGTTTAAGCAGGGGCTGTTTCGCGTTGTCCGGCGTCACGTCGATCACAGGAACCTTATCCACATCACCGTTCGGCAATCGCAATTTATTTTTCTCCTGCCGCACCCGCAAAAAATAACCGCCTAGTCCTCCGCCGGCGGAGGCCAGCAGCAGCAATCCCAACGACATGAACTGGGTCAGGACCAGCACGCCGCCTACCCCGGCAGCACCGGCAAAGACAAGCCCGATTTTGAAACTCGCCCGCCTCGATGTGCGGCGCGTCTCCTGCAGGGTTTTCCGCTGCGCCTGTTTAACCAGTCTGGTCTTGGCGCGCTCGGCATTGACCCGGATCGTTTCGCGCTGTTTGGCGTGATGCTCCTTCAAGCGACTGATTTCATCCTTGCGCGACTGGGCGGCAATCGACCCGAACCAGAAGGCCGTTAATAAACCGGCGATCAAAACGGGAACGGCCAGCCGCAGCCAGCCCCAATTCGCCAGTTCGGGCGGGGCCATCAGCATCAGGGCGATCGTGATGGCCTGCAGAATCAGTATGCCGGGGATGTATTTCAGCATGAGTGGATAATTTATCAGGTTTTGTTTAAATGTCGCAAGAGTTTTTCGCAGGTTAGGAGAACGGTCTCCCTTTTTCCATTTGACATCACTAAAATTCTGATAAATTATGCGGCCAGTATCATTTCGCGTGCCTTGGCCCCGCAATTGAACAGCAGATCAAACGCCGACAGATCAGGAATGAAATTACCCCATAGTTGGGGGTAGACGGGAGCCCGGGATTTGACCGGACGCAGCTCGACACCGGCTTTTTCAAAAAGATTGGCATCGAGATGCCGGGCAGCCGCCCCCCGGTACCAGGTACGTGGAGGCCTCAAAATAACGGCAGATTTCAACCAGCAACCGGTCCCCGGCAGCGTTGATGTTCAGTTCGGAGAGTCGCCGAAATTCTGTATCCAGGCCCAGATTCAACATAAGATGCCGTATGATCATCAGGTTAAAATCGATCAGCCGGTCGGAGCCCAGAGCAAACGCAGTATCCAAAAACTGGAGGTGCTCGGCAAAATAAGGGGCGTTGGCATAAGCGTGCTTCAGGCCCGTCAAATGTTTATGCGCCCAGCGGCCTTCACGGCAAATCCGGACATCATTGATAACTTGCAGCCCGCGTCCCTTTTTCCAGACGGGAATTGTCATCCACCAGGTTCCCTGGTCGTTTTTAAAGCGATTGCGCGTAATCCAGCCCGTTCCCCGGGGGAATTGCACCGTGTCGAGAATGACTGTGACATCGGCGAGGTGCGCTCTAAAAAAGAAGCCGGTAAAGGGCGCAAAATAGGGCCGGCTGGCGGTAATCATCATGGCTGCAAATTTTCATCCAACACTTTCCTCACGGTTATCGCCAAATCACTCATAATGATCGGCTTCAGGACAAATTCTTTAATGCCGATCTCGTGGGCTCTAATTTTAGAAATTCGTTCACTGTAGCCGGTACAGAGGATCACCGGTATATCAGCCCGAATTTCCATTATTTTGGCGGCAAACTCGTCACCGGTCATATTCGGCATGGTCATATCGGTAATGACCAGATCGAATTTATCGGATTGGGCCTCGAACAATGCCAGCGCCTCGAGGCTGTCGGTGCAGGTGGTGACGGCATAGCCCAGACGATCCAAAATCTGAAACCCTAAATCGACCAGCGCGACTTCATCATCGAGCAAAAGAACCTTTTCCGTGCCGGTGGGCATGTTGACTTCGGGCCGGGTTGCAGTGTCGGCCTCCGTTTCTATTATGGGTAGATACACATCGAATCTTGAACCCTGGTCAAGCGCACTATCCACTGTAATGGCACCGCCGTGGCTTTTTACGATACCCAGCACCACGGCAAGTCCCATGCCGGTGCCCTCGCCTCGTTCTTTCGTCGTAAAAAAGGGGTCAAAAATTCGATCGGCGAGGTTTATCTCCATGCCATGCCCCGAATCGCTGATTGCCAGGTTTATATAAGTTCCGGCGGTCAACGAGCGGTACCGTTCAATTAAGCTGTCGTCAAGGCTGGTATCGGAGAGTTCAACCTTCAACAGACCACCCTTTTCCCGCATGGCATGGGCGGCATTGGTGCACAGATTCATGACTACCTGATGAATTTGGGTTGGGTCAGCCAGCACTGCCGAATTGCTTAGCAGCCGGGGCTCTATTCGAATGGTCGTCGGCAATGACGCCCGCAGTAGTTTGAGGGCTTCTATGACGATCCGGTTTACCTGGACCGCCTTTAACTTCTTTTCACTCTGGCGGCTGAACATCAGAATTTGATTCACAAGGTCCCGGGCGCGGTTGCCGGCCCTCAGCACTTCCTGTAAATTGCGGTGTTGCGAAGTGTTTTCAGGGACATCGCCCAGGACAATCTCGGTATAGCCGATGACCGCCGAAAGAATATTATTGAAATCATGGGCGATGCCGCCGGCCAGCGTCCCGATCGCCTCCATTTTTTGAGCCTGCTGAAGCTGGGCCTGAATGCCCAGGCTCTCTTTTTCGAGTTCTTTGATGCGTGAGATGTCAGTCGCAATCTGCAGGCGAACCAGCCGGCCGTCCACCCATTTTATGGCCCGATCATAGTTGATGTGCCACTTGCCGGTAATGGGATGTTCTCCTTCCCAAACACAGGGACCGGCCGGTTTACCGGACGAATCCACCAATTGCTCATTGGTACAATGACTACACGGTACCGTGTTGTTCCGAAAGACTTCGTAGCAGGTTTTTCCGACCAGATCTTCGCCAAAGGTTTCACGCATGTGTTGGTTGACCAGCAGGACCTCGTAGTCATCCATATCCGCCACGTAAATATCGGCATCGATGCTGTCCAAGACTGTCAGAAATCGAACATGCGAGTCGATCAATGCTTTTCTGGAACGATTGCGCTCACTGATGTTGGTGGCGATAATGGCAATGCCACGGGCAGCGGTCTCCGATCGCAGTGGCGACACACTGATATGGGCGGGAAATTGGGAACCGTCTTTCCTTATGGCAACGGTCTCGAAACTTTTGGCGGTCTCATCTTCGACGCATTTGGTTATTTGGGCACTTTGTATGCTCGTGAAATCAAATAATTCATCGATACTGCGTCCCAATAGTTCATTTCTCTGATAGCCGCAGAATCCCAGACTAGCGGCATTGGCATATACAATCCGCCCGGAGATGTCGGCGGCAATGGCCAGTTCCTCTACACTTTCAATCATGGAAGCTATCAGTGACAGCTGCTGGGATGACTCGTGGTGCTGAATGGCCTGGTCCAGCCTGATATCCGAGTCTAGTGTGTCAATGTTATCATGGGTGACAATAATGAACCCGGTGTCGACACTGCCGGGAATGTTGATGGCTCCCGGCATATGGCCGGTTGCCTCGGAGCCGTGGTTATAGTCATGCAGCAGTTGGAAGGCGCGGCAGGTGGAGACTTCGCTTGGCCGGTAAAATGCCGCATCGATCGCCCCCGATCTGACGAGACGCAGCTGAGAATGGTCGGCTCCGGCGCAAATGAGTTTTACGGAATTGTTCAGATTCATCTTCTCAAGAACGCCGGCTGCTACCGAGCCGAAGCTGCCATCGAAGGCGACCAATCCGTTCAACCCCCCGTGGTCGCCAACGCGGGCAGCGGAACGGATCGACTCAGCGTCTGCCGCAAGACTTGCATCGGGTGTTAGGATTTCGATATCGGCGTAGTGGGCGACTCGTTGCCGAAAGCTCCGGATGCCGTCCTGGATATGATCCGATTCAGGCGTCCCCAGCACCAACACCCTGCCCTGCTGATTAACCAAAGCCGCTAGTTTTTCAGCCACGGCCGTGCCCATGCGGCGCCAATCGGTTCCGACATAGGCATGCCGTTTGCTCGCGGGGATATCCTGATCGACGCAGACAACCGGTATCCCGCTATTTACGGCTGCATCGACCGCAGGGATGATGTCGGCCCCCCCCCCAGCCGACAATCATCAGGCCGGCAACCCGGCGCTGGATCGCATCGTAGACGGCAGTAAGATAATCCTCCGTATCAGTGGTGTTATCAGGATCAACGATTGAAATCTTGACCCCGAAATAATCAGCTAGGCGAAGCAGTATCGGGCGGGATGGATCGCTGGAATCAGGATCCCGGGCCATTTTGGAAATCCAAACATATTCTTCCATCTATTGAACCCTTATGGCATGAACAATGTTGATTACCCCGGGGGGGCCTGGCCCTGATAAGAATGCCACGAAGGAGGCGGCGAGATAGATTGGGCTTTCTGACCCGGACTAAAATATAAGAAAGGCAAATGATAAGAAATATTTATATCATATCAAGAGAATGGAGGCAAGGTGGAACTGTTGAGGTGTAGGGTGTAAGGTTTAAGGTATAAGGTATAAGGTAAAAGATCAGGTATAAAGAGCTTTTTGAGCAAACGGTATTCGCCGTTCAGCGAACGGCCCATTGCTTGCGGCTGCGCACCCTAAACCCTATACCCTATACCCTATACCTTAAACCCAGAACCTTGAACCTCTGAACCCGGAACCGCTGAACCCTGCTTGTGGGGTCGTAGCTCGAAGAGCGAAGCCCCAAACCCGGAACCCGCACCCCGCAGCACGAACCCCGCAACACACATCCCGAATCCCGAAACTCGCAACCCGTAACCCGCAATCTGCAATCCGCAATCGAAACCCCGTAAGCCGAACGCCGAATGCCGATTTATTCTACCGCAGCGCGATTTCACGGTAAGGCAAACCCAGTGATTCGGCCAGCTGCATCAACTGCATCTCCAGGGTTATTTCATCACCGCTGTCATTTTTTACCTTTATCATTTTGTCCGCCACCACGAAAATCTGAATCTTCCGGGGCACCAGATATTCCTGCGCCAGGCGGCGCAGATCGTCGCGGCCGGCAGTAAAAAAAGCGTCCTGAATTTTGCCCAGAGTATCGAGGGGCTCGTTACGCATGAAATAGCGGCCGTATACCTTTACCAGGTCTACGGGGCTATCCACATTGAATACAAAACTGTTCAGGGCATCGAGCCGTTTTTGCTCGAGCTCCCCGGGGGGCACATCCTCCCGCAGTGCCTGCATGATATTTATGGTTTCGGTGAGCGCCGGCACGGTTTTGTCTCCTTTGCAGCCAATATAGCCGATGAGCATCCCGGCCCTCCATTTGTAGGTCTTGAAAAAGCCGGCCGTATACACCAGTCCCAGATCATCCCGCAGCCGGGTATACATCATTGAATCGCTGCCGCCGAAGATGCTCATCAGGAGGCTTATTTTCCAGTAATCCGGGTGGGTGCGCTTGACACTAGGCAGGCTCAATGAAATTTGAGACTGCACCTGTCCGGGCTTGTGGATCAGGGCCAAAACCGGCGGGGTTTCCTCGGGATCAGCCAGTCTCCGCGCGGGCGCAGTGGTTTGGGGCAAAGCGTTGAAGAAACGTTCCAGGTCGCGCATGACATCTTCTTTTTCAATATCCCCGGCCACAGCCGCTACGATATTGGCGGGTACGATATATTCTTTCAGGAACTGTTTCAGATCTTCGCGGGATATATCAGGGATCGTTTCCAATCCCGCCAGGGGATCCCGACCATAGGGATGACCCTTGAAGTGCCAGATCTCCCTCTCGCGTCCAGCCACAGCCTGGGCATTGCCGGCCTGACGCCTGAGTCCGGTCAGGGCCTGGTTTTTGACGATTTCCAGCACCCCGGGTTCAAATCCCGGCCGGGTCAAAATTTCCTGCAGCAGATTCAATCCCGCCTGCCAGTCTTCTTTGAGCACGGACAGTTGAATGAGAGTTTCCTCCTCGCCGACGCTCACATTGATCTGAATCGCATTTTCGTCAAGGATCCGGGCCAGCTCCGGCGGTGAATGGATCTCGGTACCGCCGCGAATAATCGTACCGTTCAACAGACCGGTCAGACCGATCTTTGATTCATCAACATCAACCGAACCGGCTTTAACCAGTAAGCTCAAGTCCACCAGCGGCAGTTCGCGGTCCGGCAGATAAAACACCTTGCTGGGGCCGATATCCAGGCTGTCGGCCAAAGGATAATCTATTTTTGCGGGATGGCGTTGGAAGGACAGGGGATGCTGCCAACCCTCCGGGGTCGGATAGATGGAGACGTCGTCGAAATTGTGCGGACGGGCCGCTTGAGCTGCCCGGCTGCCGGTAATCGAACGCACCTCCGAATAGTTCTCAGGCGGTCGGTCCGGCCGGCCTCCCGGGATAACATAAACGCTGGTTTTATTATTTTTGCGGATATATTGGTTGGCGGCCCGTCGAATATCTTCGGGTGTGACCGTTTCCAGGTTATCCAGATAATGCATCAAATACCGCCACCCGGCCTGGATTTCAAGCGTGGCCAGGGTACCGGCCAGGCTTTCATTGCTGCGCATCCTATCGATGAAATCACGTTGATTGAGCTTTTTAATGCGCTGCAGTTCCGCGGTGGAGACCGGATCGGTTTTCATTTTTTCCATTTCCGCCAAAAGCAATTCCTCCAGTTCCTGACATGCCTCGCGGTAGGCTGCACGTTTTTCTTCATCGCTCATGTCTTGATTCCCGGCCATATCGGGTTCATTGGGTGAGCCGCCCACGATGATCATGCCGGAATACCGATTATCGGGATTGTAGGCCCAGGCTCCCTGGGCCAGGCCCTTAAGCGTAAGATTTTGGGTCATGCGGGCACTGCGGCCATGGCTGAGAATCATGGTCATGGCATCCAGGGCGTAAAAATCTTTGGTACCCATTTTGGCGCCGTGAAAGCCGATTCGAACCAGCGGGGTGCGGGCGCCTTTCAAGTAGCGAATACTTTGGCGCGGCCCTTGCTGCAGGGGTTCGCGGGTCACCTTCTCCGGAGCCCGCTCTCCGGCCGGGTAGCGTTTGAAATATATGTCTGCCATCTGCCGGACTTTTTCCAATGTAACATCCCCCACCAGGACACACACGGCATTGGCTGGGTTGTAAAATTTCCGGTGAAATTCAATGGCATCCCGGGTACTGTATTTTTCCATATCGGATTTCCAGCCAATAATCGGATTGCGATAGGGGTGGGCCGTGTAGGCCGCCGAATTGAGATCCAGCCAAGCAGCACCGTTCGCGTCATTGATATAGCGGAAGGCCCACTCCCGCTGAACGACCTCTTTTTCGACATAAAACTCCCGCCAGGCCGGTTCGAAAAGCTGCTCGCTGACAATCGAAAACCATTGTTCCAGCATATCGGAGGGTACCGAAGCCAGATATTGCGTCTGATCCCTGCTGGTAAACGCGTTGACGCCGACAGCGCCGTTTTTTCCCAGCTGGGAAGAAAAAACCTGGGGCTCATAAATTTTTTGCACTTCCTGCCGCAGGTCGTCCATCTCGGTTCTTTTTTTTTCAATCAAGGCGTTGTCGGGGTTACGCTTATTCTGCTCTGATAATATCGTTTGATAGGCAGCTTCGATCCGCGCCTGCAATTGCTCATCCTTTTTGTAGTCAAGAGAGCCAAAATTTTTAGTGCCTTTGAACATCATATGCTCTAACAGGTGAGCGATGCCGGTTTTACCGGTTTCTTCAAGTGCCGAGCCCGCCCGAATTGCCAATCGTACGGCAACCTGGGGCGCAGCCGGGCGTTCGACCACCAGAAACAGCATACCGTTGTCCAATTGAAATTCCTTGACATCGAGGTTGAGGTCATTGGACGAATTTTCCGCCACGGCGTTGCCACCGGCAACCAGCAGCATAATAGTCAGGAAAGTCGATATAAAAAATCGCATGAATAGTTCTCCTTACATCGGTGGTTCAAAGGTTCAAGGTTCAGGGTTCAAAGGTTAAAACCAATGGACACGACGCACTTCATTGATCAAGTCCGAAATACCCTGCATGTCCATTACGTGAATCGAATTTATATTCACTGTGATAATAATATCCGCTTGATATGAGCTGTCAGAAGGTTTTTAACCCGGGACACTGTCCTCTGAACCCCTCAACCTAATTTTCGTTAAAACTATGAACGGTTTTGCTGCTTTTCAAGATCATAGATCAGTATTTTGGGGCCAGGCTTGATTTTTCAAATTCGCCAATATATTATCAGGATATCTAAATATAAGTGTTTGGCCGGCGGCAGATCGTGTCAATCCCAGTTCAAAGAGAGAACATATGATTAGTGCAGTTGTATTGGCAGGATATAACAACAAGCGTGAGGTCAAAAGATACAGCCGAATTGTCGCCGATCACTATGGTGAAAAATTTATCGAGGCGGGCTACAAACCCCTGCGGGAATTCAAGACCGTAAAGAACGGCCGCGAAATCAGTAAACCCCTGGTGCAATATACTCTCGAAAAGCTTTACGAAAACGATCGGATTGATGACATCGTCATTGTGGGCCATCAAATGCTGCTCGAACAGCGATTGCGCAAATTTATCAAAAATTACGAAAAACCCTGCCGTATTGTAAACCAGAACACAAAAATACCCGCCGAGGTTATCCGCCAATTCAATATCAAAACCAGAAAAGTCAAATACAACTCCATCGCCGGCAACTTCATCAAGGGATATTCGGCCAGCAAGGCTTGCCGGGAAAAAAAACACGCGCTATTTGTCGCATCCGATTCACCGTTGACAACCAATGAGTTCGTCAATCGTTTCCTCGTAGAAGTTCAAATCCTTCAGGAAGAAACCGCTATCATGGTACCGGCAACTCTCATCGACGAACGAAAAGACAAGCTGGGTCGGTTGCCCTTGAGGCTTCAAAACGATTCAGCGTATCAGCTACCAGGCCCCCGGGATGCCAACGGCCGGCAAGGCTTCAGGCTCTCCTCCCTGCTGTCCGCCAACCCGTACCGCTTTGATGTCAATACAGCCAATACAGCGTACCGGCTTCGTAAATGTCTGAATCCCAAGGTCCAGATCAAATTGTTCAAAATTACACGTCAGTTGGGGTATCCCAACGTGTATTCAAAGTATTTTCTGCATAAGGACCTAAGTGTCATTGAAGTGGAAAACATCGTTTCCGCACATTTCGGGGGTAAGCTCAAACTTATTCCAATGCAGGGGGAAGAGGCGACCTATGACTATGACGGCACTGATCTGGAATATCGCCGGATCAGTGAAATGCTAAAATCCGGTGCTTAGAACGGAGAAAAAATGCAACAAATTATCAGCAACAAAGTCATCGTATCCTTATTGACCGCAATTCTCATCCTGTCAGTTACGGCATGCGCCTCCCTGCGTGGCAGCAACCGGGTAGAGGTGGAAAAACTGCTGACGGCGGCCGGTTTCAGGAAAGGGATCGCCGATACACCGGACCGGCTGGCTGCAATAAAAAAGCTTCCCCAACGGAAAGTCGTCCCCCAAGAGGACGGCGACAAGCTGGTGTATATCTATGCAGATGCCAAAGACTGCGAGTGTGCCTATGCGGGTAATGAGGAGGCTTATCAGAAATACCTCAAGCTGACCCATGCCAAACAGATCGCCGACGACGACCGCCGCGAAGCGGTCCGCAACAAACAACGCCAAATGGATTCCGATGATGCCAGCTGGGGCCGGGACTGGTAGCATATATCGATTGAAGATTGAAGATTGAGAAATGAATACATGAATTCAGGGATTTAGGCATTTAGGCATTTAGGAATTCAAGAATTGAAGGTATTCTGTCTGATTTTTTTGTCTTACAATCGATCATGTTTATTTCCCTCAACTAACGAAAAATCAAATTAACAGCCGGACTTGTCAACACCCAGTTGGCATGCCCTATATCCGTTGTTGCATCGACACGGCTCCCTCAGGTTTGTTGTCTCACGTTCCCTCGCAAACAACTTTGCGTAAAACCTAAATAAGCAAAGCAATCGTTTTTTTTGCAGCTCTTCAATTCAACTCCGGGCTCTGTTTTTCACCGACAGTTCACCAATCCCAAAAGGATACAATCCATAATTTAAGAGAGGCAGATCTCCTCCAATTCCTGAATCCCTCAATCCCTGAATCCCTGTATCCCTAAATCCCTGAATCCCTAAATTGACCCATATCCAATTTTCAAACAATTTGGGGACGTACATTGGTTAACGGCCATTTTTTTAAACCAACTTTCGAGATCTGATTATGATATTTTGGTCATCTTGCCGTCATATTTTCGTTAACTTGACAGTTTATTATTCAACCATACAAAACGACCGGTTCCGGTCAAAAAAAACAAGGAGGTATTGCAAATGAAAAAAAAATTAAATCTTTCAAACTTCGTTGTGGCCTTGGTGGTCGTCGGTTTAATGCTCGGCACCGGATTTACGATGGTGGACGCCGCCAAAAATGCACCCGTGCAGATGGTGCCGAAAAATTTCGCCGATTTGGCCGATGCGGTCAGTCCGGCGGTAGTTCACATTAAAGTGGAAAAAGTGGTCCAGGGCAACGAACGCGCTTTTGGTTTGCCTGGTCAGAATCCCTTCGGCGGCAATAAACAATTCAAGGATTTTTTCGGCCGTCATTTCGGCGAACAGCGCCAACCGGAATTCAAGCGACCCGGTCAGGGATCCGGCTTTATCATTGACAAGTCGGGCTACATCGTTACCAACAACCACGTGGTGGAAAAAGCCGACAAAATTACGGTTATCCTCAGGGACGAAACCCAACACGACGCTGAAGTCATCGGCCTCGATCCCGTCACCGACATCGCGCTGATCAAAATCGCAGTGGACAGAAGCCTGCCCAGTGTCCAGCTTGGAAAATCCGCTGAATTACGGGTGGGTGAGTGGGTGGCAGCCATCGGCAGTCCGTTCGGCCTTGAATACACCGTCACGGCCGGTATCGTCAGCGCTAAAGGGCGGGTAATCGGCTCCGGCCCCTACGATGATTATATCCAGACGGACGCTTCCATCAACCCGGGCAACAGCGGCGGCCCCCTAATCAATATGCAGGGAGAGGTCGTGGGTATCAACACCATGATTATCGCCGCCGGCCAGGGCATTGGATTTGCCATACCCGTCGACCAGGCCAGGGGCATTATCGCCCAGTTGAAGTCCGACGGCGAGGTAACCCGCGGTTGGCTCGGTGTTACCATCCAGGACCTGAAAGGCAATCTGGCGGAGTATTACGGAGTCGAAGGCAATAGCGGGGTCATGGTCATCGATGTCGTGCCCGGCGATCCCGCTGACAAGGGTGGTGTTTTACCCAAGGATATCATTACGTCGGTCAACGGCAAAAAAATCACCACCAGTCGGGATTTAACCAACCTGGCTGCCGGCCTGGCTGTGGGAGATACCGCCGACGTGTCGATTTTGCGTGGCGGCGAATCCAAGACCCTGCAGATCAAGATCGGCCGACGGCCAATAACGCTGGCCGCTGCTTCCCAGAACCAACGCGAGCAGAAAAAAAGCGAATACGGTTTTGAAGTGACCGAGCTGACGCCTGAAATTGCCCGGCGCTTTAACGTAAATGAAACAGCGGGGGTTATCGTGGTCGGTGTTGCACCCAACAGCAAGGCAGATGCGGCCGGCGTCAAGAAAGGTGATGTGATCATCGAGGTCAATCGCCAGAATGTCGAATCGGTAAGAGAATTTAAAGATTTGCTTGACCGATATAAGGACGGCGACGGCATCAGCCTGTTGGTCCAACGCATGAACGCCGGCCTCATGGTGATTCGGCTGGCGTAAGGCAGAAGACAGAGATGAGATGTCAGAAGACAGAGATCAGACTTCAGAAGACAGAGAACAGATGTCAGAAGACAGAGGTCAGAAGCTCTCGATTGCGGATTTGGGATTGCGGATTGCGGATTGAAGGGCACCAAGATCATAGCCGATAGATAATAGTTCAGATTGCAGAAGGTTAGAAGACAGAAAATGAAGCCGGAAATCGGCTTGCATTGAGCTCAGCCGAGTCAAGTGCGGAAGTCGGAATAATAATAATTGGAGCAAAGATCATTGGGCAGAATGCATAGTGAATAAAACCTGATAGTTAACTATTCTTTTTTGCCCGAATCCATGGCCTTTTCCCTCTGCCGACTTCCGCACTGAAACTACCGAATTCTTTTATATGCGCTTTGCATTTTGGTCTTTTTCCCACCACCCGTAATTCGCAACCCGAATAAAGCTATGACTCTATGACTTCAGGAGCAAAAAATGGCGACAAAACACCTCAACCAAAGGACCTTAACAGGGCAGATTCCATCCAGACTCTGGTGCTGGATCAAAAATGATTTTTTGGGGATCGCCCGGGAAATGCGCTGGAGTTATTTGCCGCCATTGATGGTTTATTTTGCCGCCGGAGTTTCAGGCTTTCCGGGAATCATCGAATCCTTTTTTGTCAAGGAACAACTGGGCCTGGGCGCATCCTTTTTGGCAAGTCTTGGTTTCTGGGCACAAAATACCTGAACAAAGTGTTCGTAATCGAGCGCGGCCACTATGATGAACTGGGTGCTTTAATGATTTCCGTGTGCTTGATGACCCTGATTATTCCAATTATATCGGTGGTCATACTCCGCCGGCCTAAAACCGGAATTCCGGCAATGCGGTTCAGAACCCGGAATAGCGGTTGAAAGCAAGTCTTTACTTTGGTCTGAAAAGGATTATAATAGATACTCAGTCGGTTGCTTTAATCAGCATCTAATACTTATCGTATGCGATTTTTACTATACAACATACGCTACGCAGCAGGGATCGGGAGGCAATTTCACCTGCCGGTGCCATATAGCGGATATTTTAAACGCACGAACGGAAATCTGAAAAATATCCTGGATTTCATAAAATCCGTGAATCCGGACATTATCGGATTGATTGAGGTGGACAGCGGATCATTTCGTTCCCAAAAAAACAACCAGGCCGAAGGGATCGCCTGGGAACTGCAGCACGATCATATCTACCAGTCGAAATATCCCGCCAAATCCGTGGCTCAAAAGCTGCCCCTGCTGAAAAAGCAGGGCAATGCCATATTGACCAACCAGGAAATATTAGATCAAAAATTTCATTACTTTCGACATGGCGTCAAACGCCTGGTGATCGAGTTGGAACTGGCCGATCTATCGATTTTCCTGGTGCACCTGTCGATCAAATTCCGTCACCGCCATTACCAGCTGCGAGATCTCTACGGTATGGTAAAAGATGTAAAGAAACCTTACATTATCGCAGGTGATTTTAATGTATTATGGGGAGATCGCGAACTGCAGCTATTCATCGCCGCCACCGGTTTAAAAAACGCCAACAGCCACGGTCGTCCCTCTCATCCCAGCCGGTCGCCGCGACGGCAGCTGGACTATATTTTTCATAGTCCCCAGATCCAAATCACCGATTTTGAGATTCCCAAGGTCAAATTCTCAGATCATACACCCCTGATTTGCGAATTTGACGTGGCAGCCTAAATCCAAGCCTTATAAAGAATCAATCTAACTGAAATTGAACTATCGATGCTCTTTCTTGCAGAGCGGTAACCTATAAATCCCAAATCTCAAATTACAAATTACAAACAAATCTCAAATCACAATAATCAAATTCTAAACTATTCTTAGATTATAGTGAAATTAGTCGCTTCGGCTATCTCTGATAAAATTCATCCTGCCTCAGTTAAAACCCATGGAACCACCAAGTATCAAGTGACCGCTGTTTGGGTCATTGGAGCTTGGAAATTGGATATTGTTTGTTATTTGTTTTTTGGTGCTTGGAATTTTGTATATCCAAAGACCAGACTAGCTCGCACTTCTTGCTTGAAATCCCGCTCCTTAACCTTCGTACAGTACTGCCAAAATAGTGGCTTTGTCTTTTTTGGCGGCAATATGATGGGGCGTGGTCGACAGATAATAGACGCTGTCTCCCGGCTCCAGTTCAAACTTATCGTCGCCGATCTCGAGCGCGACGATTCCATCCAGCACAAAAATAAATTCTTCCCCGTCGTGGATGGATATCTCTTTATCGGGGTCGACCTCAAGCTGAACGATCAGAGCCTCCATGTGGCGTCCCTTTACTTCGGGGGCAAGGCTTTTGTAGGTGTAGACCTGTTTTTGACCGGTACTGGATGTCGAACGGGAAACAGTTCGGCGCTCATTTTTGCGGGTTATCGAATACAGCTTGTCCCCAACCCCCGAGACCAAACGACCAAAGGCGCTGTCCAGGGCCTTGGATAACTCGATCACCGTGCCCAGCTGGGGTTGGGCTTCATTTTTTTCAAGGCGCGCTAAAAAATCAACATCGAAACCCGTCAATCGGGACAACTCTTCCAGGGACAATCCTTTTTCTTCCCTTATTTTTCGGATGCGCTGGCCGACATCTTCTATTCCTTTGGGAGGCTCGACCGGAATGTCACCGGTCAGGTCCTCGAAAAAATCCATGTTCATAAAGGACTTGCGGCTTTTCTCTTCCATTTTATCTCCTCTATAATATTTTTTTTGTATTGATTGTATCGTTCATTATAAGTTTTAGATTGATCGCTAAATCTTTCTTTTACTAAATCTTTCTTTTAAAAATCTAAATAATTAATCCGCCCGCTCAACATCCAAGATATAATTGCCAGAATTAGTAAACAAATAAACCTAATCACACCTGGTCTTAAAATTATTCAGGGCGGAGTGATTATTTAGAGGCATTTTGCACCAATATGCCTGGCAATAACGACCCGCTGCACCTCGGATGTACCCTCGCCGATGTCCAGCAGCTTCTGGTCCCGGTAAAATCGCTCCACGTCATACTCTTTCATCAGGCCATATCCCCCGTGGAGCTGTACGGCGTGATTGGCACAGCGGTACATGAGTTCCGAACAATACAGCTTGCCCATGGCTGCTTCCTTTGAAAAAGGCAGATCATTGTCTCGCAGCCAGCAGGCCTTGTAAAGCAGAAGACGGGCGCACTCGATTTCCATTGCCATATCAGCCATTTTAAATGCATTGGCCTGAAAGGTTGCGATCGGCCGCCCGAACTGCTCGCGTTCGTTGGTGTATTTGATGGACATATCAAAGCATCCCTGGGCACCGCCCAGTCCCATGGCTCCGATGGACAGGCGACCCCCATCCAGGGTCTGCATCATCTGATGGAATCCGTTGCCCCTGGGTCCCAACAGATTTTCTTTGGGTACCCGGCAGTCTTCAAAATAGAGCTCGGCCGTGTTTGAGGCACGCCACATCATTTTGTCATGCATCTCCCTGGCGGTGAAGCCCGCGGTTCCCGCTTCCACAATTATGCAGGATAGTTCAGGCCGGCCGTCTTCCCGTTCGCCGGTTTTGGCCAGAACCGTCACCCCGCTGGTGATATCGGTAGCGGCATTGGTGATAAAGATCTTGCTGCCGTTGATCACCCATTCATCGCCGTCTAAAACCGCGTTGGTCGCACTGTTGGCGGCATCAGACCCGGCGTTGGGCTCCGTCAGTCCAAAGCCCCACAATGCTTCACCGCGGCACAGCTTGGGCAGGTACTTTTTTTTCTGTTCTTCATTGCCGAAATAATATAACGGCCCGATGCCCAGCGAGTTTTCGGCAGCCACGGTGGCGGCATGGGACCCGTCGACCCGGGCGATTTCCTCCACAGCAATGATATATGACAGATAATCCATTGCCTGACCGCCGTAGGCCTCTGATACAAAAACGCCGAAAAGCCCAAGCTCAGCCATTTTCTGCATGGTTTCATAGGAAAACTCCTCTTTGGCGTCCAGTTCTTTGGCAACCGGCTTGATCTCATTTTCAGCAAAACTGCGGACGGAATCCCGTAGTATCTCATGATCGGTTGAAAGACTAAAATCCATGCTTGCTCCTTATAATTAGGGTTAACACGTTAATATATTGAATAATTTTATTTAGAGACAATATTTATCTGGTGTTTTATAGGTAGATGTCCTAATAATGTCAATCTAAAACAGAGGACAGACGACAGACGACAGAAAACAGAGAACAGACGACAGCGGATAGAAAACAGATAACTGAAGTCGGAAAGACCGAAGTCAGAAAGCCAAAATCCGTAAACAAACACTTCATATTTCCTCATTCCCATTTCATTGTTATTTGGATTAAGTTTTCGGTTCTCTCACACCTGCCATCTGACATCTGTCCTTTGGCATCTGACTTCTGTTCTCTGAAATCTGACATCTGACATCTGTCGTCTGTCATCTGACTTCTGACTTCTGACATCTGACATCTGACATCTGTCTTCTGTCTTCTGTCTTCTGTCATCTGTCTTCTGTCTTCTGACATCTGTCTTCTGGAGAAACCCATGCCCGAATTGCCTGAAGTTCAAACAATTGTCGACGATCTTAACGCTGCGGATATAATCGGCATCCCCATCATCCGTACCAGTATTCTCTGGGCGCGCACGATAGCTGAACCATCGCCGGCAGCATTTTGCAAACGAATGAAGGGCGTTAAATTTACCGCCATTCATCGACGCGGAAAGTACCTGGTCTTCGACACCGACAGCCAATACACCATGCTGCTACATCTCAGGATGTCGGGCCGTCTGCATCTGGTTGCGGTCGACACCCCCCGGGTCAAGCATGAGCATGTCATCATCACGTTCGAGAACAAACGGCAGCTGCGATTTCACGATACGCGCAAATTCGGCCGAATGCACCTGATTGCTGATCCGGCAAGAATATTCAGTCGCCTGGGACCGGAACCCTTGGCCAAGGAATTTACCGTGCAGGTGCTGGCCGACCGTCTCCGGTGGCACAGGCGTCTTTTGAAACCATTGCTGCTGGATCAGACCTTTGTGGCCGGTCTCGGCAATATTTACGTGGATGAGGCGCTGTGGGATGCTAAGCTGCATCCCAACCGCATCGCCGCCGCATTGTCTAGGACGGAAATAAAAGCCCTGCACCGGGCCATTCCACGTGTGCTCAAACGGGGGCTGAAAAATTTGGGAACTTCGCTGGGCACCGGTGAGACCAACTTTTACTCGGTTGCCCGCCACCGCGGCCGCAACAAAGATGAATTAATGGTGTTTCGGCGCACCGCCCTGCCCTGCCCCCGCTGTAAAACGAAAATCGAAAGGATCGTAGTTGGACAACGGAGCACGCATATATGTTCGAAATGTCAAAAAATATAAATTTTCGATTGGATTTTAAAAATCCCGATTTCCAAATCACAAATTACAAACAAATTCCAATATACCAAATTCAAAATCCCAAACTTGTCGCTAAGAGGACCATGAAGATGTTTTGGTCATTGGTTATTGTATTTTTAGATTTATTTGTTATTTGATGATTGAGATTTGGAATTTGAAATTTTTATAAAGAAATCAAATATTTCCGTAGCGTCGGCCACCGTGCCGACCGGTTTTGGCGGGTACGGTGACCCGCCGTGCGTTCTTCTATGAATGATGAAGTTTCACACGTGCTGTTTTGGTCATTGGTTATTGTAATTTGAGATTTATTTGTTATTTGGTATTTGAAATTTGGAATTTACATTTAAGATGTTGGCCGTAGCATCTGAAGTACGGTGTTATTCCAGGCTTCTTCAAATAAGTGAGGTGCTCTAATGCCAACCGCTGCATGTGGAATCAACTGCGATGTTTGCAAACTTAATCTGCTGGGGACTTGTTCCAGCTGCGGGCCCGGAAAAAGCCTGCAGGCTGAGAAGAAACTGGCGGCCCAGCAGCGGTTGCTGGGCGGCACCTGTTCGATTCTGGCTTGTGCGAATATGAACCGGATTGATTACTGCATGCGCGATTGCAATCAATTTCCCTGTGAGAATTTCAGCACCGGCCTTTACCCCTACAGCCAAGGATTTTTGAACATGCAAAGAAGACGTTTGCAGGAAAGGCCACCCGCTTATGCCCCCGATGGATCGCGGGTCAATGTGGCGCCGGCCCATTGGGAGGATTTGCGGCAAAAAGACATCAATGCCGTCTGCAATTTGACCCTGTTTACCCCGGTTACACCCGGCCAGGCCATGTTCCGCTTTTTAAACGAAGATGTCATCATCGATATCGAAAATTGCTGCTTGAAACGAAAAGATGGCGACCAGTGGGTGGTCAGCGAGGATCCCCTGTTGGAGCTGGTCACCGTCCTTTATTTGATCAATGTCGACGACATTTACCCCATGGGCAAGGATATTGTCGGCGTCAAGGATTTGAAAGAGGCCCATTTTTTCCAGGGGCCCCACGCGCTCAGGACCGATCCCCTGCTGAAACGCTACGGCGACGATTTAGAGGGATTCCGGCAGGCGGCCGAGTTTTTGGCGGGCGAGCCCAAGGATATGGCCGACGCCGCCTTCCAATTGTCGCCCTATCCCCGAATCAATCTCTACTTTTTGCTATGGCAGGGCGACGAAGAGTTTTCCCCCCAGGTCAGCGTGCTGCTCGACCGTCCCATCGAACGCGTGCTGGCGGCCGATGCGATCTGGGCCTTGATCAACCGGGTGGCCACCGCCCTGTTGGAAGGACCCAATAACTGAGTTCGGAAGTCGGATTGCGGCCTTCGACAAGCTCAGGCGAGACAAAGTCGGAAACGTGGAATTGATCGAATTTGAATATTGAAATTCGGGATTACTTGATGTCGGGATTTATCGATTTCGGATTTTGGATTTTGGAATGCGGATTGAAAGGATAAAGCACAGAGGGCATGGGGCAAGAAGCATGGCGTTGAGCGCATATCGAACGGAAGATAGTTGCTGGCATAGGGAAATTGGTAATCATTTGAATTCAGAAGCCGGATAAAGTAAGCGCAAAACCGGACAATTCCTCAATCCCTGAATCCCTCAATTCCTAAATTCCTGAATCCCTCAATCCCTCAATTCCTCAATCCCTCAATTCCTCAATCCCTGAATCATGATATTAAAATTCACAAATCCCCGTATAATTCTCGGGGGTGATGTTCAACAGCTCATCTTTGACGCTGCGGGCAATATCCAGGGTTTCGATAAATTCCGCGATGGCATTTTGATCGATATTCGTATGGGTGCGGGTTAGCGTTTTCAACGCTTCATAGGGCTCCGGGTAGTTTTCGCGGCGCAACACCGTCTGAAGGGCTTCGGCCACCACCGCCCAGTTTTTTTGCAGGTCGCCCTGAATCGATTCCGTATTCAGAATTAGTTTGTTCAGGCCTCGTAGCAGGGACTTCAAACCGATCAGGGTGTGGGCCATGGGAAGGCCGATATTGCGGGTGACCGTCGAATCCGTCAGGTCCCGCTGCAGTCTGGAAATCGGCAGTTTGGCCGCCAAGTGCTCCAGCACGGCGTTGGCCACCCCGAGGTTACCTTCTGAATTTTCAAAATCAATAGGGTTGACCTTATGGGGCATGGTGGATGAACCCACTTCGCCTTTTTTGATCTTCTGTTTGAAATAATCCATCGAGATATAAGTCCAGATATCACGGTCAAGATCGATCAATATCGTATTGATTCTTTTCAGATTATCGCAAAAGGCCGCCAGGTTGTCGTAGTGCTCGATCTGGGTTGTCGTTCGCGAGCGAATGAGCCCCAGGGTATCGTTTACCAGCTTGTCCGCAAAAGCCGGCCAGTCAATATCCGGATACGCAACATGGTGGGCATTGAAATTGCCGGTGGCACCTCCGAATTTTGCCGAAAACGGAACCGCCTTCAACTGGTCGGCCTGAACGACCAAACGCTCGACAAAAACGTAAATCTCCTTGCCCAGCCGGGTGGGCGAGGCCGGCTGGCCGTGGGTGCGGGCCAGCATCGAGACATCCTGCCACTCGCGGGCCTTGGCCTGCAAAACTTCGATGAGTTCATCGAATACGGGGCCGACGACCTCCTGCCAGGCATGTTTCAGAGAAGCCGGCGTGGCCGTATTGTTGATATCCTGGGATGTCAAACCAAAGTGGATAAATTCTTTAAAATCCTGCAAATGCATTTCATCGAATTTTTCCTTTAGAAAATATTCGACCGCTTTAACATCATGATTGGTGATGCGCTCGATGTCTTTAACCCGACGGGCATCGATCAATGAAAAATCCCGATAGACGGACCTGAGGGGCTCAAACAGCTCCCGATTAAAACTTTTCAATTGAGCCAACGGCAACTCGCACAGGGCGATGAAATACTCGACTTCCACCATCACCCGGTATTTGATCAAGGCGCCTTCTGAAAAATAGTCCGCCAGTTTTCGGGTTGCCCGCCGGTAGCGGCCGTCTACGGGGGTGATCGCTTCTAAAGATGTAAATTCCATGATATTTGCCTGTCCTTTGAATTTGTACCGTGAATGCTATTTGAGAAGATATCGATGCCAGCGAGTATAGAAAAAGGGATTTGTCGTGTCAAGAAGGTGGAAGACAATTTGACAATTCAATCGGGTGTGGCTTAGGTTAGACATTCTATACAGGTACTACACAAGATTTTTATATAAACACCGACAATGTAGTGGCGGGATTTACCCCCGCCAAAACGGCGAATACCGCCGTTTTCCACCAACGAATCGTTTAAGTGAGTTTATGGGTAATAGTCGCCAGGCTCATGGCGGGGATAAACCCGCCACTACAATGATCGCGTTTCGTCCTCATGCTCGAACTCGTCCTCGAAGCTTTTGAGCCTCACGATATCGAGGAGAAGTACGACGACGAGCACGATTTAAATACCAAATATAAAGGAGGATCTCATGAATTGGCCAATCCTTATCGCCGGCATCGGCGCCGTATTTATCACAGTCGGTCATTTTACCGCCGGCAGCAAAATGTACCTGAAACCCATGCTGCAGGCATCTTTCGACGATGTGGCGAAAAAAGTAAACCATTGCGTTTTTCACTACGTTTCGGTGTATCTGGTGGTGTCAGCCGTTTTTCTGCTGTTAATCGGCACCGGTTATAGCAATCAGGCGGATATATCCTGGTTGGTGAAACTGATAGCCATCAACTATGGATTATTCGCGGTCGTTCAGATCGTTATTGCCGCCACTTCAGGCATCCAGAATGCGATCTTTAAAATGTTTCAGTGGACCCTGTTTGTTTTTGTGGCCGTATTTGCCTGGATCGGAATTTCATGATTTCCGGTCAATCCTGTCATCCGGTCTTAATGAGGCTAGTTTCAAAAATGGAAATAAAGAATATCTGGCTTCAAATTTGGTTTCCGCCCTTAGTCGTGCTAAAATTAAATATAAAATTATGCGAAGCATAAAATAATTAATCCGCCCAAGCTTCGTCATAGTGACATTCTTCGGCTTTCAAATTAAATTTGCAGCCGCAAGTATTCTAATCTCAAAAAGCGGATTAATTGCGAACTATTTGCGGATGAGTCGATGAAAAAAATAGTATTGATCGTTCTTGTTATCCTTTTCCTCGGGGCTACCGGATTTTTAGCTTACGACTGGCATGTGAAAACAACCCTGCATGAAGATGACCAGCGTGTCACCCTGTATTCCTGGAAGGATAAAAATGGTGTACCGCACTACACCGATACCCAGCCGCCGGATGGTGCCCGGGACATTGAAGAGCGCAAGGGATTTAAATATACCGATCAGCCGCTGGTGGCAAAGATAAAAGACAAAACGGTTGCCGGCTTTAAGCGGGTCAAAGAAAAAATATTCAAGAAGAAAAAACAGAAAAAGTGAAGATAGATCCCAACTACCATGATTCAAACACTGATGTTGTGCGTTTTTGAATATTATTCCATGATTCCAGCATTCCATCATTCCATGTCGGCGGCATAAAACCAGTGCCGTTAAAAGCTACATTATTTCAAAATGTTATAGAAATTCCGAGATGTTTGATTGATGAAGATCGTCCTGGCTACATTCGGATCGAGAGGCGACGTCCAGCCGATGTTGGCCCTTTCTCTGGCCCTGCAAGCAAAAGGCCATAATGTTTTGTTGGCGGGTCCGCCGGAAAAAGAGGCCTGGGCCAAACAACTGGGATGCCCGTTTTACCCTCTCGGCAGCGACGTCACCGCTTTCATCGATGAAATGGACAACGCGCATACGCTGCGATCGGCAGTGTATTTCGTCTCCTTCTTGCGGCGCGAATTGACGGCGCAATTCGATCTTTTTCCCAAGATCATCGACAGCGCCGATCTACTGATCGGTTCATCTTTAACCTTTGCCCTGGCATCCCTGGCCGAATATAGGGGTATCGCCTACCGTTTTATCGCCTTTGCCCCCCAAATGTTACCCTCCGGCCATTATCCGTTTCCGATCTTCCAACACCAAAGATTTCCGCAGTGGTATAATCGCATGACCTGGCGATTTGCCCAGCTCCTGGACCGCTGCAACCTGGCCCGCTTGATAAACAGCCACCGCCGGCAGTTGGGCCTGGGGTCGATCACGGACGCCTGGCGCCATATATTGGGCCGGCATGTGATCGTCGCCTCAGACAGCGCAATTGCAAAAGTTCCGTCGGATATTTTATCCCCGGCCTATACTCAAACCGGCTATATGCACTTGATTCAGCCGGATCGACAAATACCGGAACTCGAGGCATTCCTGGAAGCCGGTCCGCCACCGATCTACGCGGGATTCGGCAGCATGCCCGTGCGGGATCAGATTCGCAACACAAATTTAATTGTGAACGCCGCTCGCCAAGCCGGCCAAAGGGCGGTAATCGGCAAATTCTGGGACGAACCATCCGAATATGAAAATTCCGATGATATTTTTTTTATTAAGAAATACCCCCACTTGAAACTTTTCCCGCAAATGGCCGCCGTAATCCATCACGGCGGCGCCGGAACCACTGCCACCGCGGCAATTAGCGGGGTGCCCCAGATTATCGTGCCTCACCTGCTGGACCAATATTACTGGGGCAATCAGGTGTACGTATCCCAACTCGGCCCCAAACCCATTTGGCGTTCGAAGTTGACTTCCACCAAACTGGCCCGGGCGATCCGGGAGTGCCTTGCCAACGAACAAATTCGGCAAAAAGCCGGGGAGGTTTCGGGTTTAATCAAGCAGAATGACAGTCTGGAAGCGACGGTGACCGGGATAATGAAATCCCTAAATTAAGGCTATCAATCAAATTACCTGATTTTCATCGGAAAAAACTCCAAGCGGCAATAATATAAGACTCCGATCAGACCCGGTCGCCAAAACACATGGCTAATCTTTTTAACCGTCGGCAAGTTATTACTTGGGTTTGCGCGGCAAATCTGATATAGTTTAATGAAGAGTTCTTAGGTGACGCTTCCAGATTTTGCTTTGTGTTATTCCATTTAATCAGCAGAATAGACCTGAATAATTGACTAAAATGGACATTCCTAAAAACGTAAAAAGAGTAGTCATCACGATAGGCCCTACCGAAAACCCATATGCCAAGATCTTCCTGCCAGATAATCGCAGCGGTGAAAAAGACCGGCGCAAATCAGATGCATTTCTAACCCAGGATCGGCGCAGCGGCATCGCTGACCGCAGAAGCCCGGAAAGCTAATTTTAATTTGTGGGCAACGATAAAACCGAAACAGTCTTGACGCAGCCAGCAGACCGTCCATTGTCTGATGTCACAGTTTTCGGTTTTACGATTCGGATCCAAATTACAAGCGCGTAGATATGGTCCAATGCCCTGATGTGGGGTTGGATAAAGGGGGATGAGGGAAAATCCTGATGAATGTCTACGTCGAAAAATCGGCCTGAAACCCTTCGGAGATGATCCAAATATGCCGGCTGGGTCAAACGATCAAAATCCCACCGCCACGCCACCGCCCCTGAAGCAACCGGTAAGTGTCCATCGTGCCGTAGTTTACAGTGCCTGTGCACCCGGTTGGGGCGACATCTATGCCGGTTCGCGTTTTAAGGGCTATGCGACGTTGTCGGTATTTCTGATATGCGTTGCCTGGGCGACCTGGACCATGGCTCTGACCGCCAGAGCCGTTGTCGGACAATTTTTTGACAGCCTGGAAGGCATAACGCCGTTTGTTATGCCGGATCTGCCCACTGTCGAGTTGGCCATTTCGGTTGCCGGGATCTACTTTACCTGGCTGTGGAGTATATTCTCGGCCGCAGATACGGCCACCGCTGAATGCCAAAAAACCGGGGTATCTGCCCAGGCAAGCGTCGGTTGGGCCGTGGCGATGTCATGGTTTTGCCCCGGCAGCGGCCTGGTCTACGCCGATGACCGCCGGTTTGGCTTTATGGTATTCGGCGCCTATATTTTGGGAAGTCTTCTTATCATACCGGCCTATCAGCAATTATTTTCGGGCCTCCACGATCTGGTAAAAAGCGGGCAGTTGTCGCCCAACAATCCTTTGGCCGTCGTCGGGTTCGTCCATGGGTTGATTGTCCGGTTGGACTATAGCTTCGGCAAGATTTTTCAGGCGTCGACGAAATATTTTGCCGTTGCCGCCACGCTGGCCGCCTTAAAGCAGGGTCCCCTATCGGCTGACACAAAATGGCTGACCCCTGCCCCGGGTTATGGCATTCCGCTGTTCGGACTCGGATGGCTCTGTCCGGGATCGGGACAGCTGCTGCAAGGCCGCAACCGGATCGGCTGGGGCTTTTTGGCCGGCTTTTGCGGCAGTCAATTCCTAATTGTAACGCTGCTGGGCGGGGGTTTTATCGGGGTTGAAATGGCTGACCAATTGGCCTGGCTGCCGGTAATCGTGCAATGGAGCGCCATGATCGAAGCATCGGTCGCGATGGTGATGGGAAAACGCTCTGTTTCGAACTAGGATAAGAAGTCCACTAACACATCCATCTAAATCCGAAATCCGAAGCACGAAATACGAAACAAATTCGAATGTAATAAATACCAATGACAAAAACAAATTTCGATCCGTTACTCTATCTAATGGTAAGAATTTCGATCGGTTTTAAAATCTGACTTCATCGTCTTGTTCGCGTGTTTTGAACATTTTGGCATTCGAATTTGAGATTTGTTTCGGATTTCGAATTTCGGATTTCGTATTTTTCATGCGGCACTTGACTCTCGGTGATCGGTAGATGCTTTCCGGATTCATCATTGAAAGTGGTGGTTTAAGGCAGGAATTAGTGACACCGCGAGATAAGCCTCACTCGCCGATCCGCATTTTAATCCACTCCGCCGGGCGCTGTCGATTATCTGCTTCGAATCGCACCTCAACCAACATACCTTTTTTCGCGTCTGCCAAGGAGCCATACCGGTTAGGCTGCCCAAGTCTGCTTTTATCCAAATAAATAAGCGTGTATTCCGTAATGAGCACCGTAACGGTATTGCCCGCGCCGGTCACTGTCAGTGATTGCTGCCGGGGGTCCACTTCATCAATGGTGCCGATAAGATTGATTTTATCGGACAATCCCGGAGACGCGCCGATAGGGAGATACAATTCGGTCGGGTGCTGCGCCAAGGCCGGCGCAAAGATCCCCAAAACGATAATGAAGATCATGGTGCGTGCATTAGCGATATAAATCATAGTCGTTTTCTAATCGGTAATAAATCCGGTGTCGGACCCAGGCAATTGGGGTGGTGTAAATAGTAATTCTCAGAAAGGTTATTAAACCTATTTTTATGCCTGAAAATCTGAGTGCAATTATATATTTGGATTCTGGATTTAAATATTCTGCCTGCCGTGAGCTTCTGCGTGGAAAGGTCCATTTTAATTGATAGAGCGCCCTGTCGGGTCGTCTTGTGGGGTCGTAGCCCGAAGGGAGAAGCCCCAAGCCGAAGGCGACGTGTGGGGTCGTAGCTCGACGTGTTGGGTCGTAGCTGAAAGCGAAGCCCAAAGAGCGAAGGCCCAAGCCTGAAGCGATTCCATCAATCCGCAATCCGAGATCCGCAATCCGCAATCTAAAATCCCAAATTATAACTTATGACCTTCTTCAATTCTCAATTACAGCTTATTAGGGTTACGGCCTCCTTTATAACACCAGTTCCCTGCGTGCCTGTAGAAGCATTTCTATGGCCTTCCGTACCAGTTCGTCCTTAAACCCCGAGCCCTCCCGCGCCTTGTCTGCAAGCTGCTTGGCTTCGATCAAATGTCGAACCGCTGCCGCATGCAGACTGCCGCCCCGCAGGACCACCGTACTGTCCTGAATTTCCGCACTTGCCTGCAGCAGCAGTGCTTTTCGGTCTTCAATTGCCAGGGTCGGGGTCGATGCAACATTTTCCAGCAGCCCGATGCTTTGGCGAATATTTTCCAATGTATTGATGATTCGTAAAAAGGCCACTACCTCAAGAACCTCGGCCGCATCGAGCTTTATCCCGCTTCCCGTTTCGGCCTGAATAGACTGGCCGGCCGCCGAATGGTTAAACGCATCACTATTGTAAAACGCAACCGCCGCTTCGAGGGTGTCGACCGCATTATTGTGAAAATAAGGACCGGTGTCCGCCGCCTCGACCAGGGACGGCGTATTGAAGGTACCATCTCCCGGGGCACCGAAACCATCATCGGGCGGAACTCGCTCTGCAAACAGATCCTGGGAAGGATCGGGAAGATCTTCAACACCGGTATCAAAATTAAGGTTGCCGGCGTTGGCGCCGAAGATCCGGGGATCGCCTGTTGCACCGCCGTTGAAATGACAGATAAAACACTTGCCCCGGGCCGGGTCGTTGAAGATTCCCTGTCCCTTCGTGGCGGATCTGTTTTTCAAAGCCAGGGGCAATTGCAGCTCCACCTGCCTGCCAAGCGACAATTGGTACGCCGCCAGGGCATCCAACTCAGCGACGGTGGGAAGCCTGAAATCCACCCCAGGTATCCGGTTCAAAGACCGGGTAAAATGCTGGACGACGGCCCCGGCAGCAAAAGCGCGCAAGGAACCGTCCCCGGGTGCGCCGTCTCCCGACCATCCGGTAAGCGGTCCCAGGTCACTATTCACCGAAAAACGCAGTCCCAGCAAGTGAGGCACACCCCGCAGGACAAAGTTTTGGGTCAGATCATCAAACCCGTCTGCATTTTCCAGCACCAGGCCGAATTTTCGCAAGAGACGCGGACTTTCCAAATGCTGTTTTAAATCCGGGTTGAGTTCGGCAATGAATAACGGGTCGTCGGCCGGCAGTGTCGCGATATATTCTGGATCGATGGTGAAGTTATTGTCCAGTCGGTGACAGGTTCCGCAGGTTCGGCCGTTGCCGTTAAAGGTTTCATTGAAAAAGATTTCCTTGCCCCGGGCGATCAAATCATCTTCGGGATCCGCAAAAGCCGATGGTGGCCTAAAACCGATCGTTACTGACATGACTAAACAGACAACCGCCAAAACTGAAATGAATTCATCTATCTTAATTCTACGTGGCATTTTATTCAATCCATACCCAGTCAAAGCCCTGTCGCGCCCAATTGCGATCTGGTGCAAAACGAATAATGAATAACCAATTACCAATTCCTTGCAATGAAAGTAAAAAAACGGGCCCTGAGGATTCGGCTTTGATTTCACTCCAGAGGGGCTCAGTTTACCCCAGACACCGCGTGGAATGATGGAATAATGGGAAAATGGAAAATTGGGTATTAAAATCGGATGATGGTCTGATTTTGGTTTCTGATTCCTGCAATCATCATGAGATCAGACATCATTCCGCTAATCCCATTATTCCAGCATTCCAGTATTCCATTATTCCGCGGCATGCATGCACGGCACAGTCTATTATATCTGACCTGGCCCTGAGGACAAGGATTTCTAAGTTGGATCAAATCAGCCGATGCCGCAGGCGCGTATAGCGCTTGCGGGTCTTGTTATTGGAAACGCCGATAGCCATGGCCTTGCGGCTGCCGACCAAAATCACCAGTTGCTTGCCCCGGGTGACCGCCGTGTAGATGAGATTGCGCTGCAGCAGAATATAGTGCTGGGTGACGATGGGAATAATCACCGCCGCGTATTCAGAGCCCTGGGACTTATGCACGGATACGGCATAAGCCGGCACGATCTCATCCAGATCGCTGAATTCGTAGACTACCTCCCGGCCGTCAAATTCGATGGCGATCTCCTTGTCTTCGCATTTTATGGCGGTAATCCGGCCGATATCGCCGTTAAATACTTCCCGGTCGTAATTGTTGCGAATCTGCATGACTTTGTCGTTTACCCGGTGAGTGCGTTCGCCCCGGGTAATTCCTCCCTCGCCGGGATTGAGCGCCGCTTGCAATTCCCGGTTAAGGTTGGCGGACCCGACCAGGCCCCGGTGCATGGGTGTCAGCACCTGGATTTCGTTGAACGGATCGAAACCAAACCGCTTGGGAATGCGCACTTTAACCAGCTCCAGGATAATGCCGACGATTTTTTCCGGATCCTCCTGTTCGATAAAAAAGAAATCATTGTGGGGATCATGCGATTCGGCACGATCCGGATACGGCACAATGCCTTCATTGATCTTGTGGGCATTGACAATGATCCGGCTGGTTTGGGCTTGGCGAAATATTTTATCGAGCGCCACCACCGGTACCGCGGAAGATGCGATAATGTCCCTGAGAATATTGCCGGCCCCCACCGACGGCAGCTGATTCACATCGCCGACTAGGATGAACGTGGCCAGGGGTGGAACGGCCTTTAGCAGGTGATACATCAAAATGGTATCGATCATCGATGTCTCATCGACGATCAGGACATCACAGTCGAGCGGCCTGTCCTCGTTGCGTTGAAAGCCGCCTTTCCGCATGCTGAACTCCAGCATCCGGTGGATGGTTTTGGCCTCGAAACCGGTGGTTTCACTCATCCGTTTGGCAGCTCGGCCGGTGGGCGCTGCCAACAGGATGCGGGTTTTCAGCTTGGCAAAAATTTTTAAGACCGCGTTGATAATGGTGGTTTTGCCGGTACCGGGGCCGCCGGTGATCACCATGACCTTGTTTTCAATGGCGCAGCGCACAGCCTCGATCTGCTTTTCGGCCAGTGTGATGGCAAGCTGCCCCTGTATCCAGCCGATGGCTTTGCCCGAATCGATATCCCGCACTGATTTTGGAAAATTGACCAGCGTTTTGATGCGACGGGCAATACTGGTTTCGCACAGGTGATATTTGGCCAGAAATACAGCCTTATTGTTTTCCTGGCCATTATCCGGAACCTCGTTTAAATCCTCCAACACGATGATCTGATCGTGGGCCAGTATTTTCAAAGCCGCAATGACTGGCTCGCGCTCGACTTCAAGGATCAGGCAGCTTTTCGAAACAAGGGGCTCATAGGGGTAGTAGACATTACCCTCATCGGACAATTGATACAAGACATAGAGGATGCCGGCTTCGACGCGCATTCCGGCGTTTTTGGCGATTCCGAGCTTGGCGGCAATATGGTCGGCGGTCACGAATCCGATGCCGAAAATATCGGCTGCCAGGCGATAGGGATTTTCTTTGACGACCGCGATGGCCTCATTCCCGTATTGCTTGAAGATTTTAGTGGCATAGCCGGAGCTGACCCCATGGCTCTGCAAAAACAGCATGACGTCCCGGATTTCCCGCTGCGCCTCCCAGGCACCGGCAATCATGGCGATGCGCTTCTTCCCGATACCTTCCACTTCGGCCAACCGCTGGATATCGTTTTCAATGATATCCAATGTTTTTTTTTCAAACCGGTCCACGATGCGACCGGCCATTACCGGCCCAAGCCCCCTGATCAGGCCGGAGCCCAGATATTTGCGAATACCGTAAACGGTAGCAGGTACTTTCGACCGATACTCCACCACTTTAAACTGTTCGCCGAATTTGGGATGGCTGGACCACTCGCCCTTCATATCGAGTATCTCACCGGGAGCGGGTGCCATCAAGTTTCCCACCACCGTCACGAGATCCCTTCGGCCGCGCACCTTTACCCTGGCGATGGTAAAGCCGTTTTCTTCATTGGCAAAAGTGATGCGTTCGATCTGGCCGTTTAGGGTGGTGAGCATGGTCGGCTTTACTTGTTTGGGACCTGGGGGCATTTATCCTATCAGTGAGTCGTCAGAAATAGAAGGTTTCGGGTGTCAGGTTTCAGGTGTCAGCCACGCCGCTGGCCAAACAAACGGCCGGTCTGATCGACATAGAAACTTATGAACGTTGAACATCGAACGCTCAACATCGAACGTCCAATGTGGATGACGCTTCGCTTTGTCCTTTTTAATCAAACATAAACGCTGAATGCTGATCCAAATAATTTCGAATGGTCGATTCGCATTGATCTGTCTTGTTGAAAAATGACAGAATTCATTATTCTATGTTGGACGTTCAATGTTCGATGTTCGATGTTCATTTTTTTCCTTTGATTCGGTTATCTGAAGTAACATACAGGGTGTCAGCAACTGAAGTCGACCCACTGGAACAGAATGGTTTCTAATTTGGATTTTCTTTCACCGCTGGTGACCTTCATCCACAACCCAAGGTTAGTTCAGGGCTCAGAATTCTTTTTATAACTGACACCTGAAACCCTTCATGATTATGAGCTTGTCAACCCACGATCTTACCAGCTAAACTTAAACCCACCCCGGCAGCCGCACATCGGCCTCCGGCACGACGTCCGGTATGTAGCATTTGATGTCGATCACCGGGGATTTGTCGTAAGCATCGATTTCATCGATCTCAATTCGGTTTCCCCGGATCGCACGAATTCGGCATCGCGTCAATGCAATCAGATTAGGTCTGCGCGGCGAGTGGGTGGCAAAGACCCCGGTTAGTGGATTGGCGGGATCTTTGCGGGGATGGACCTGCAGTGTTCGGCGTTTCTCCGGGCTGTCATTTTGATCAAACCAGTAAAGCACATAAATATGCGAGAATCCATCGAGCCCCAGCAGGCCATCGGCATATTCATCAAAAACCTCTATCCAGGCTTGGTCGCCGGTATTCCGTACCGTGCCGACCGGGTTAAGAACAAAAGATTGGGTCATCGATCGCCTTTCTGTTGCTGGGTTCAGAGGTTCAGGGGTTCAAAGGTTCCGGGTTTAGAGGTTCCGCGTTCAGAGGTTCAAAGTTCTGGGTTTAGGGTGTAGGGTTTAGGGTATAGGGTATAGAGTTTAAGGTTTAGTGTGTTCAGCCGCAAGCAATGGGTCGTTCAATGAGCGCCGAATGCCGTTTACTCAAATAGCTCTTTATGCCAGATCTGTTGCCTTATACCTTAAACCTTACACCCTACACCTCATTTTTTCCTTATACCTTAAACCTTACACCCTAAACCTCAATTTTTTTACCTTTGAGCTATGAGCTATTAAAATATGTGGCCGTACCCAACGTATTCCGCACATCTTGCGCCGTTCACCGAATACCGAATGCCGAATACCGAATGCCGTTTCCGCCTTGCACCTCACAGCCTTGAACCTTCAAACCTTTGAACCTTCAAACCTTTGAACCTTGAACCCTTGAACCCTTGGAACCATTAAACCTCTGAACCTCTTAGTCTTCCTCCAATTCTTTCAAATCCGCGTAGTGATCCAAGGCCTCGGGATTGCTCAGCGCATCTTTGTTGAGAACCGGTTTGCCTTCGACGATTTTTTTCACCGCCAGCTCCACTTTTTTCATGTTCAGGGTGTAGGGCACAGCCGGTACGCTCAGTATTTTGGCCGGTACATGTCGGGGAGAAGCGTTTGTGCGAATAGTCTGCTTTATTTTGTATTGCAGTTCGTCAGTTAGTTCCTGGCCCTCGGCCAGTTGGACAAACAGAATAACCCGGATGTCATTTTTCCAGTTTTGGCCGATCACGACGCTGTCGGCAATTTCATCCATCTGCTCCACCTGGCGGTAAATCTCGGCGGTACCGATGCGAACGCCGCCGGGGTTCAAGGTGGCATCCGAACGGCCGAGCATGACCACGCCGCCGCGATCGGTGACGGTCACGAAATCACCATGGCGCCAGATATTGGGATAGACGTCGAAATAAGCACTGTGATATTTGCTGCCGTCCGGATCGTCCCAGAAATAAATCGGCATGGAAGGAAAGGGTTTGCAGCAAACCAATTCGCCCTCTTCGTTGACCAGCTCCTTGCCGTTTTCGTCAAATCCCCGGACATCCATGGCCAATCCCCGGCATTGCAGCTCTCCTGCATAAACCGGTCCCATGGGATTGCCGAGGGCAAAACAGCCGTTGAGGTCCGTGCCGCCGGCGATGGATGCCAGCTGCAGATCCGCTTTGACCTCGTTATAAATATATTCAAACCCCTCGATGGACAGGGGCGATCCGGTGGACAGCACGGCCCGTAGGGGGCTCAGGTCATAAGTTTTGCCGGGCTCGACCCCGGCATTGATCAGGGCTGCAATATAACCGGCGCTGGTGCCGAAGACGGTAATTTTTTCTTCCTGGGCCATCTCCCACAGGGCGCCGGGATGCGGGTGAAAGGGATTGCCGTCAAAAAGCACCAGGGTGGCGCCGACCCCCAGAGAACTGGTCAGCCAGTTCCACATCATCCAGCCACAGGTACTGAAGTAAAATATCGTGTCCTCCCTCTTTAAATTGGTGTGCAGCATGAGCTCTTTTAAATGGTGGACCAGAATTCCCCCGGCGCTTTGCACCATGCATTTGGGCAAACCGGTCGTGCCCGACGAATACATGATATACAGCGGATGTTCAAAGGGCAGCTGCTCGAACTCGATCTCAAGGCCGGACTGCGAAGATTTGAACGCGTCATAGTGAACGGCATTGGGCAGGGCGCTGATATCCGCCTCGGCCTCGGTATAGGGAACCACGACCACTTTTTCGATGGATGGCAGCTGTTTAATGATATCGCCAATCCGTTCCAATGAATCCAGTTTGTTGCCCTTGAAAAAATAGCCATTAGCCGTAAACAGGACTTTGGGTTTGATTTGTCCGAACCGGTCCAGCACCCCTTTGATGCCGAAGTCCGGTGAGCAAGAAGACCAGGTCGCTCCGATACTCGTGGCCGCCAACATGGCGATGATGGCAGCCGGCATGTTCGGCATGAAGCCCACCACCCGGTCGCCGGCGACCACCCCGGCATCTTTTAGCGCCCGGGCCAAGCGTGCCACTTCATCGTAGAGTTCGGCATAGGTCATCCGGGTCGACGGCTGTCCCTCGCCCTTGAAAATCAGGGCCACCCGGTCGTCGCGGAAACGCAGCAGGTTTTCGGCAAAATTGAGGCGCGCTCCGGCAAACCAACTGGCTCCCGGCATTTTGGCAACATCGTCAATCACCTGCTCATAGGGCGTTGAGGCAATGATATCGGCATAGTCCCACATGGTGGCCCAAAAATCCGCAATGTTGTCAATCGACCAATCATACAGTTGACTGTACTCACTGAAATCAGTCCCGTATTTTTCATTGACGATGCCCATAAACCGGTACATGTTGGAATTCTCGATTTGTTCTTCCGAAGGTTTCCACAATAATTTCGCCATGATCGACCCTCCAAATGGTTACTTAAAATTTAATTTATCGTCGGATTAATGATTATATTTTAAAAAAAAGCCACGAATTAACACGAATTTTCACGAATTAGTTCATCAAAATATTCAGCTTTTTACCGCCATCGATATTCATTAGTCAAGAAAATCCGGTTCCGTTAATTTACGAGCGGCAGAATTGTAATCCAAAATTTTAACTTGCAGGGGAAAAAGATATCAGCTATCAGTATGAGCTGTCTCAAGAGTTTTATCTCTTAGAAAACGGTATCATGTATAAAACGAACTATTTAGAAATAATGGAGCGAAGCGACCTCCTTCATTAGTCATTATTCATTCGTCATTATTCATTCCAAAAGGGAGCCCCCATGCGCATTGTGGACCTGAGATCCGACACCCTGACCCGCCCTACCCCTGCCATGTCACAGGCCATGGCCCAAGCCGAAGTCGGCGACGACGTATTCGGCGAAGATCCGACCGTCAATAAATTGGAAACCTTGGCCGCCGAGCGGTTGGGCAAAGAGGCCGCTTTATTTGTCGCCAGCGGAACCATGGGCAATCTCGTCAGTCTGCTGGCCCATTGCGGCCGGGGCGAAGAGATTATCCTGGGAAGCCAGTCCCACACCTTTTTCTTTGAACAAGGCGGATCGGCGGTGGTGGGCGGCATCCATCCGCGCACAATCCCCAATCAGCCGGACGGCACCCTGCCGCTGGCCGATATCGAAGGGGCGATTCGAGCCGATAATGTTCATTTTCCACAGACCCGCCTGATCGTGCTTGAAAACACCCACAATCTTTGCAGCGGCTATCCCCTGGACCTTGACTACATGCAGGCCGTCGGTGGCATTGCCCGACGCCACGGATTAAAGGTGCATGTGGACGGCGCCCGCTTTTTCAATGCCGCGGTGTCCCTAAATGTGGCACCGGACAAATTGGCCGCTGAAGCCAACTCGCTTTCGTTTTGCCTGAGCAAAGGACTGGGGGCCCCGGTCGGCTCGGTGGTTTGCGGCAGCCGGGAATTCATTGACCGTGCGCGGCGGGCGCGCAAAGTTGTCGGGGGCGGTATGCGGCAGGCGGGTGTGCTGGCGGCGGCCGGGATCGTGGCGCTGACCGAAATGGTCGACCGCCTGGCAGACGACCACACCAATGCCCGCAAACTGGCTGAAGGGCTGGCTGAAATGCCTGGAGTATCCATCGATCTGTCTCAAATAAAGTCCAATATCGTCTTTTTCGAGTTGACGCGCGATGACATGACCGCCGAACAGCTAGTGCAAAAACTCGATGACGGGGGCGCAAGGATGCTGCCGGTGGGAGTCGGTCGGGTCCGAGCCGTAACCCATCACCACATTTCATCCGAAGATATCGACTATACGCTGGGGATATGTTCGAAGATATTAACGGCCTAGGGCAAAGGGCGGGGCGCAAAGCAGATGAAATTTCGAGCGCCACAGGCCGGTCAAATGGTGGGAGGTAAAAGATATACGGAGAATGCAGGTATGTGCAACTCGATTCATAAACCTCCAATCCTATTGCAGTTTTTTGATATTGACTTTCATTTTTTACGTTAACATAACAACTTCCGATTCAGGTGCCGTGGATTGCTATTTATAATTTCTGATTTTTATCTTGATTCGAAGGGGTGAATCCAGCGAACTGGATTTGCCCTTTTTATTGAGTTTAGTTTGACACGTGATTTCCCATTAAGTTATGGTGCATTTATTCGAAACCTATCATCACACATTTCGATAATCATCGAATCATCTTGATCGAACCAATCTGACCGAATTCTGCTGCGTAAAAAAACCTATCGTGTGCGTTGGGGACCACCGCCGATATCCCAATTTCCCATTAGGGAAGTATTTTGATTAATGCGGTTACCGTTGACTCCGTTTTGTTTACAAACACTCGGTATTTATGATGAATCAAAAACCAACATATGAAGAATTACAACGGCAAATTAGGGTTCTTGAAAAGGAAAATAAGGCTGTCTCAAAAGCCCTTCGGGAGCTAGAGGATGCAGAAAAATTACATCGCATCACTTTGGAAAACATATCTGATACGGTATTGATTACTGAAGATCACGGAAGAATTCTTTATGTTTGTCCCAACACTAGTTTCATTTTTGGGCTTTCTCAAAGCGAGGTGTACCGCCTGGGTACAATTCATAAGCTGTTGAATGGAACCGTCTGTGAGATTTCGGAATTGAGAAATAAAAATGAGATCACCAACAGAGAATGGCCAGTAAAAGATAAATCCGGACATGAACGCTTTTTGCTAATTACCGTTAAATTGGTAAGAATTCAAAGCGGAACCATGCTTTACGTCATGCGCGATATCACCGATCGTAAGCGGGCTGAGATCGAATTAGAAAAGAATCGCATCATCCTGTCAGAGGCTGAGAAACTGGCTAGTCTGGGTGGGTGGGAATGGGACATCACGAACGATGCCTGGACCATGTCAGAAAACTGGCTGCGCATCCACGGTTGTTCGAATCCTCACCTCGCAACTTCCGAGCTTATGCCCATCGCGCATCCGGAAGACATACCCAAAATAGAAACGGCCTTTGCCAGAGCAGTTGATCACGGAGAACCTTATAAAATCGAGCACCGCATTATGCGCCAGGACACCGGCAAGGTGAGATATATCCAGGCTTATGGTGATGTGAGGCTTGATAAAACCGGTAAAGCCGTAAGGATGTTCGGTGCGGCTCAAGATATCACCGAGCGCAAAAGGGGCGAGGAGGAACGAGATAACCTCAGAGCGCAATTGCACCAAGCCCAAAAAATGGAAGCCATAGGGACTCTCGCCGGCGGAATTGCCCACGATTTTAATAATCTGTTGATGGGTATTCAGGGCCGGGCTTCTCTCATCTCTATTGATCTTGATCCTGCTCATCCCGTACAAGAGCATACAAAGGCCATTGAGAAAACCATTCGAATCGCTGCAAATCTCACCAAGCAGTTGCTGGGTTTAGCACGCGGCGGCAAATACGAGGTCAGACCTGTCGATATCAACGGACTGGTGGCGGCCAGTGCGGCCATGTTCGGCCGCACCCACAAGGAAATCCGAGTCCACCTCACTGAGCAGCCTGAGCCCATGGTGGCCAAGGTCGACCGGCGCCAGATCGAGCAGGTGCTGCTGAATATTTTCGTCAACGCCTGGCAGGCGATGGCTGACGGCGGTGAGCTATATTTGGCAACATCGATCCGCAACCTGACAGAAGCAGATTGCCGCCCGCATCAAATCGAGGCAGGACGCTACGTGAAGATTTCAATAACCGACACGGGAATCGGTATGGATGAGAAGACCCGTCAGCGGATTTTCGATCCGTTTTTTACCACCAAGACCAAGAGCCGTGGGACCGGCCTGGGCTTGGCGTCTGCTTACGGCATCATCAAAAACCACGGCGGCATCATTACGGTTGACAGCGAGGTTGGGCGGGGGACCACGTTTAAAATATTTTTGCCCGGATCCGAACAGGAACCGTATGAGGAGACTTCCATTCGGGAAAGCCTGATAAAGGGATCGGAGACAATTCTACTGGTCGATGATGAAGCAATTATCACCGACGCAACTGAGGTCATGCTGGATAAGCTGGGCTATCAGGTAGTGATTGCAAAAAGCGGCGAGCAGGCAGTTGATGCGGTTTTGCGTAAGTGTGATGAAATCGATTTGGTGATACTCGATTTGATTATGCCGGGAATGGACGGCGGCAAAGCCTTCGACCGTATTCGTAAAATCAAACCGTCGATGCCGGTGATTCTGGCCAGCGGGTACGGGATGAACGAACAGGTCCGCCTGATTCTACAACGGGGCTGCAACAGATTTATCCAAAAGCCGTTCAATATTTCGCAGCTGTCTCATAATATACGAATAGTATTGGACGAGGTAAAGCAATCCGGCAGCACATAAAACCGTTTCATAATTGCTCTTTGTTTTTCTGTTTCGATCATGTTCCTCCGACTTTTAGGGCATGCCATGGATAAAAGCCATTCTTCATAAATATCCTCCCCAAATGGAAACCCTGCTTCTATTCCTGCACGAATTCCAAAACACCAACCCGCATCATTATCTGTCTGAAGATGATCTGTCCATGACTGCCGGATACTTAAACATGTCCTTCAGCGCGGTATATGGGGTGGTGAGCTATTACACCATGTTCAACTTGAGACCCCGCGGTAAACATATTGTCAGAGTTTGCCATTCGCCGGTCTGTCAGATGGCGGGTTCAAATGATACACTGACGACGCTGCGCGCTCATCTTGGTATCGATGTCGGTGCGACGACCGCCGACGGTGTTTTCAACGGGAATGAAAAGATTTGCGATACTCGCTCAGCCACAAGCGGGTTCCAGAGACTAATAGCGTTTTTTCAGCGTCACTGATACCAGCAGGATCAAACCGGTGTCGGTAGTGAAGATCCAATAGAGATTTAAGGTTCTCGGCTAAGGGGGCGGCAAGCTGATCCGGGGGCAGTTTCGCTATCCAATTGGCCATCGATTCTGAAGGCCGGCGTGCAAAGCCCGCCTGGACCAACGCCTTCTCGATTAAATAGAATTCAGATTCTAAACCGGCCGTTTTTTGGACGGCGCCGACCGCCGCAACTTTTTTAAAACCCGGGCGCCGCAGCCGCTTACTGAAGAAAAAACGTCTCGCCGAAAAAATAGCCAGCGGCAGGAAGATCCACAACCAAAGCTTTACTTCCATGCGTTGTCTAACCCAACGTATTGCTTGTGACAAATTGAATCCGCCCCAGGACCATAGATCGCTGATGTACTGCCATCCGGAAGCAGTAGCGTTTTCGGTCTCAACCCATGAGCCGGGGGTCGTGTCGAAATCGGTCCAGGCCCCGTCAAGGTGTACCAGCGCCCAGGCATGGGCATGGCGGTCGCGCACGAGATACCGTTGTTCCAATTTACTGAACTCATGGACCGAGTACCCCCTGGCATAACGGGCCGGCAGGCCGGCGGCACGCAGCAGCAATACGGTCGCCGTTGCAAAATATTCACAGTGTCCCGCGCGGCTCTGCATCAGAAAATGGGACAGCGCGGTATTCCTATTTTTCGGGCCGGTCAGCTTGAGAGAGTATTGGAAGTTATTCCGAAAAAAAGATTCAATTTCTTTTAAAATTTTGCGCGGCGGCTCACCGCTGAGCCCTAACCGGTCGACAGTATCGATGAGCACTGCTCTTTCGTTGGACGGCAATTGAAGATCGTACTCCCCGGGCGGGTCATCACCGGCAACCCCTTCATCATAGGCTACCTGGTAGGCGACAAATTCGGTGTCCCCTTCCACTTTAACGGTACCGAACCGATTTTGTTCCATGCTTGCCAACGCCTGGGAATTGATTCGAAAAGCGCCATCCGGCAATTTCAGCAGGCCCTGACCCTGATCGTGATGGGTGAATACAGTTATGGCCCGGCTGTTGGTCGGTCCATTTCTTAGTCGCCAGGACGTTGAATTGCTGTCCGATGGCACGGCGGCAGTCCTGGGGTCCACCGCCACCCACAGTGGTGACAGGAATCGGTCGTAGGCACTGTCTCTCAAAAGCATGGTTAGCTCCTGCTGATCGTCAGATTTTACCCGGCAGACGATCCGGCCGGAGGGTTTCAATGATCCGACTTCACCAATGGCGGTATGGTTCCTGAAGGGGTCTGAGTCTGGTCGGCTAAAGTCGCTGGTCCATTCCAGCCCCTTTTCTTCCAAAAAAAGCTGCAGATGATGCAGGCCGGTATGGCCTATCAGGCCAAGGCCGCCGCCAAGCACTATCAGACAGATCCAGCAGAGCGGAGAAAATCGTTTTGAGCGCATGGCCCAGAGCGCCAGCCCGCATAACACAAACAAGGCCGGATAAAATGAGGTGCCCCGGACATTGGCCGCACTGGCCGCCAAAATGCAAACGGCAAAATAGGGATAGGTTAAATTAATCGGCGATGATGGGACGTGCCCATTTTTCCGCTTGCGCCGCAGGAGCATAAATAGCGCCCGACTATCAACCCGGTCACTGGTGGAATATTCTTGAGCAATCACAAGCGGCATGAAAACGACCGGAAGCCACTGAATTAGATCGACAATCAAGGTGACCGGTCTGTCTGCCATTAAAAAATAAATCAGCAAAATTAAAAATAGGATCAAGCACAAATCCGAGATGCGCCTGAAATCGGCACCGGATAGATCCCATCGATAGTTGACCAAGCGCGAACCTTCCAGGATACCGGCCATCAGCGCGGCCCATACCCAATGACCAGATTGCCAGCCCCAAAACATCAGGGAAGCACCAAGTAGCAGTACCGGTGTTTTCATATCTGCATCAGCTCCTGCTGGATGTTCTGAACCGCAATAAGGTGGAAGCGGTCCGGCCTGTCCGACATGGGTCCTGGATCAGGGTCACGGCGGTGTTCTGCGATATCCGTAATCACCAGAACGAGTGTCGCGATATTCAAGGACCTCAGATGTTCGACCATCGCTTTTCTTTCTTCATCCCAGGCGAGCAATATACATATGCAGCTGCTCAGTTCAGAGGCACGATTGACGACCACCGGTATCAGGTATTTAAATTTCTTGTCCCGGCATGCGTCAACGCCGGCCAGTACTTCGAGTAATTTATCGGTACCGGCCAGTCCCCTTCCGGCTGTAAAACAATAGGCTTCGGTCCCGACAAACATCAGATCCAGCAAAGATTCCTGGGTTTGTATCTGGCAGGCAAGCGATGCGGCGATGGATACGGCTTCCTCTAAAATCCGGTAGTTGCCGCCGGTCTGGAAAGTATCCAAAATCAACGCATGCCGGACAAAAAACTCATCCTGGAATTCCTTTACGACCGGTTTGCCGATTTTAGCCCAGCTCTTCCAATGAATTTTGCGCAGCGGATCTCCGGGACGGTAATCGCGCAAAGACACAAATTCCTCGGAATCCCCCACCGATGAGGCCAGCGCCACTCCACCGGATTGGTATCGCCTGTTTCCGGGCAGTTCAACAGGCGGCAGATCGTAACGTCGCGGCAATATCACCACGGATTCAGGCAGGGCGACAGTCTGCAACGCACTGATTAGTCCCAGGGGACCTGGACGCGCAATGATTAGACCGCTGAGCCGCAGTATTCCGCGACGTGACGGCACAATTTTGACAGTCAGCCGGCTGTCGCTATCGGGCTGCAATGAGGGCAGTCGCACCGCGTCAGCGGTGGCCTGCCGCTTTGCGGATAATAGCCACTGCCACCGATAATAACCCAAAGTTCGATCAATCGGGTTGCACTTGTGTTCATCGGGTTCGGATGCTTCGCGATATTCCTGATAACTTGGCCAGGTAAATTTCAAGTCTTCGAACAGCACCAGGCCGTGTTGAATTTTGCCGGTCTGATTGTGTATTTCGAGTCGATATTCCAATGGCTCGCCGGCCGTGCCAAACCGCGGCATCATCCGCTTGATGCTCAAGCGGCAACGGAAGAACAGACTACCGGCCAGTTCTATCAACAATATCGACAAGAGCAGGGTAAAGGCCTGGTAGGCCATGGTCTGTTTGGTATCTAATCCGACAATGGCCGACGCTACCAGGCCAATTAGCAACGCCTTTCCCGCCGGCGTGAACCGTTTGACGCGCCATAGTTTAAAACCATAACTAAATCGGAAAAGATGATAGAAGATGTAGTTCATGATGTACCGACTAATAAGATTTCGGATTTTGGATTTCGGATTTTGGATCTAAGGTATTCTATCTGATTGTTATAATGGACAGAGCGAAGCGATACCATCAATCCGAGATCTAAAATCTAAAATCCCAAATATAGAATGCTGAAAATGCTGAGGATTGCGAAACCTAATTTTAATAATCATTTTAAACCAAAAATCAGGTATTTCACATCAGGCCGGCACGGCCACGGAATCCAGTATTTCTTCGACGACATTTCCGGCGGTCTTGCCGGAAAATCGCGACTGGGGGTCCATCACGATCCGATGCGCAATGACCGTTTCGGCCACCTCCTGGATGTTTTCCGGCACCACAAAATCCTTGCCGTCGAAAAGAGCCAGCGCCCGGGCAATGTTCATCAGAGTGAGGGAAGCCCTTGGGCTGGCTCCCAGCTGAACACCGGGTGCAGACCGGGTGGCGTGGACGATATCCACCAGATAGCGCTTGATTTCGGGGCTGATCCTGACCTGGTTGACCTGCTGCTTCAGGCGGGTCACCTCCTGCATGGAAACGCAGGGTTTGATCGCATCAATCGGATGCGCGTGGGCCTGATCCGAAAGGACCGCCACCTCCTCTTCCGGTGATATGTAGCCAAGGTTGAATTGAAGGGCGAAGCGATCCATCTGGGCTTCGGGCAACGGGTAGGTCCCGCGCGATTCGACCGGATTCTGGGTGGCAATAACAAAAAAAAGATCCTCCAACTTCCTCAGGTCGCCGTCGATGCTGACCTGAGACTCGGCCATGGCCTCCAACAGCGCAGACTGGGTGCGAGGCGATGCACGGTTAATTTCATCGGCCAGCACAATATTGGCAAAAATGGGACCCTGGTGAAAATGAAACGATTGATCTTGTTGATTGAAAACAGAAATACCGATGATGTCCGACGGTAAAAGGTCCGGCGTAAACTGGATGCGCTTAAAATCGGCATTGATCGACAGCGCCAGTGCTTTGGCCATGGTCGTTTTGCCGGTGCCCGGATAGTCCTGCAACAGAACGTGTCCTCCGCCGGCAAACGCGGCCAGCAGTTTTCGGATGGCTGCTGACTGGCCTTTCATCACCTTTTGAATGTTGGCCTGAATTCTCTGATAAATGTCTATCCCGGCCAAATCCAGCGTTTCCGATGCTGCTTGATCCATAATCGTAAATCCTAACCCGGGCAGGCAGGCCGGTCGCCGCGCAGCGGCGATCCCGCTATACCGGGGAATTGAAGATTGAGTAAAGGTTTAAAATTTTAATCTGAAACAGTATCAATGCAATTCGAACTGCCATGAAATTAGATCACATCAATAAAAATATCATACGGCATGTTTATCCGCAAATTTTTTAGCTGCTGAATGGAAAACTGCGTGCCAAAAGGATTGGAGCCATTCTGCATAACTATCAAAACAGCGATAATAATCCGGGGAGAAATAGAAGGGAATGCTGGAACATCGAATCGCATTGAAAAACGCGGGTCGCATCGACACGGAAAACATTGAGGATTACATTGCCCCCGGCGGCTAGAGGGGATTGCGACAGGCACAGCACAAGCCGCCGGATACGATCATCTGCCAATTGATTCAAACTGTTTTTGGAAAGCCAGCAGTTTTCATTAGTAGACAAACTAAATATTGCGGATTGTTAATCCGGTATTCAGGAGATGTCCATAATCTTGACTTCCACCGTGCGAATTTGGTCGCCATTTAGAATATCGAGAACAATCGATTGTCCGATGGCATAATTGTCCAGGGCCCGGATAAAGTCATCAATATTCTTTATTTCCAGATTGCCGGCTGCAACGATAATATCGCCCAAAATGCGATTGCGGTAGTCGATGCCTCGCAATCCGACGCGCTCGGCCTCGGAACCCGGCACGACGCGATCGATAACGACGCCCAGAACGCCTAAACCAGCTGCAACCTCTTCATCCAAAACAATGATACCGATGCCCGGCCGGGGGACCTTGCCATTGGTGATTAATTTGGGTACCACCCGGTTGACGACATCCACGGGCACGGCAAAACCGATGCCTGCAAAGCTGCCCGATTCTGAAATGATGGCCGTGTTTACCCCGATCAGGCGGCCAGCCGAATCGATCAGAGGTCCACCCGAATTGCCGGGATTAATGGCCGCATCTGTCTGGATGACGCCCACAACCTCACGCCCGCCGGAAGTCGGCAGCCTTCGGTCCAGGGCGCTGATCACGCCCGTTGTCAGCGTCCGGGCCAATCCGAAAGGATTGCCAATCGCAAAAACCGCCTGGCCGACGGCAAGATCGGTGGAAGTCCCCACTGGAATCGGTCGAATGCTCGCCGGCGTGCTTCGCAGGCGAATAACCGCCAAATCATGATCCGGTGAACCGCCGACATAAGTGGCCCGAAGGGCTTCGCCTGTATCAAGACGCACCTGGATACTTTGGGCGCCTTGAATAACATGAAAATTGGTCACGACATGGCCGTAGCCGTCCCACAAGAACCCGGAACCAGCCCCCTGCCGGATTTCACGGCGACCGAAAAAACCGGATTCAGCATTTTCGGTAAATATGTAAACGACCGAAGGCGCGGCGGCGTTAAAGATGCTGATGGTAGAATTTTCATAGTCCGCCAAATCACCCCGGGGCACTATTTCACGCGGTTCACTGACAATTCGGCGCCCGCGATCGCCAAAGCGGTCAATGTAAATGAAAAAGACTGCGATGATAACGGAAATTAGGATGAATAGGGAAAGCCGACTAGGGCTGCGCATCGTTAAAAATTCCTTCTATGAGTAGGTGCTTTTATCGGCACGAAAGCAATCGCAAGCCAAAGCGAATGGAATCGCCAGCTAAAATATGGTGCTATTCGAATATATAAACGAAGGCCCTGAGGTCAAGTGCAAACTGAAATACCATTAGACAGTTACCAACTCAGTTTTGCGCAAATTGTGCAAAACATTTATTGGCATGTTTGTAAAGCATTAACAAACAGGCATTTACAAAGATTTGAATTGAACTCAACTTTGTCACGACGGTAATTTCGTTTGAAACCTTTGAATTTTTGAATTTCGAATTTGTTTCGGATTTCGGATTTCGAGATTCGAATTTCCGGTTTATCCGGGTTGGGATATTCTCAATGCGGCTAGCGTCATCTCCATCATGGTCATGTAATCTATAGCTTATACCTGTTATTAGCTCCTCAATATTCCCTGATTGATCATTGGAAGATAGTGGGTATATTATTTAGTAAAATCAAATATATGAATAAGAGGTGCATAATGAAAAATAATTCTGATGGTTCAAAAAATACGTTTCAAATAGGTCGTCGTCAATTTATGAAAATTTGTGGTCTCGGGGGCGGTGCGAGCCTCCTCTCGTTGGCACTTCCCCGAGAAAAGGCGCACGCGGCGGCAGATATCGAGGCCTTACTGCTGAGCTGCATGGATTATCGTCTTCTCGACGAGATAGAGCGTTTCATGTCGTTTGAGGAGCTTAGGGACAAATATGACCATTTTATCCTTGCAGGCGCTTCTCTGGGGGCGGTTACCGATAAGTACCCGGCCTGGAACCAAACCTTCTGGGCACATGTTGATTTGGCCATTCAGCTGCACAAGATCAACAAGGTGATGGTACTGGATCACCGGGATTGCGGTGCTTACAGGCTTATTCTGGGTGAGGACTTCGTTAAGGACCGTGCGAAGGAGACCGCGATTCACACCAAAACTCTTAAGGAGCTTCGCCGGCAAATAAACGAAAAATATCCCGAGATGGAAGTTGAGCTACTGCTCATGGACCTCGACGGCAAGATCGAGACCATCGCATAGACAGAAAGAGATTTAAGGTCAGATAACCGTATGTTATTATATCGACTGCCCCCTGCCCCGACGTGTTTTGAATCGAGCTCGGCGATCCAATGGATTTGATTGTCCTTGACTGGTTGGATCGCCTCTGCTAACAAGCATTCAATCAAACCTGCAATTTGAGCACTTCATATCCCGGAAAGCTTCACGATCCGATAATCAATCCGGCATTTTCTTTTAAACCGCTTCCAAATTGCTCTTTCTAATCTTATCACTCTGCATTAAACGCGGATATTGGGATATCACCCCGCCATGATTAAAACCGAAATACTTCACAAATATCCCCCTCTGATGGAAAACCTGCTCCAGTTGCTGCACGAGTTTCAGAACAACAATCCGCATCACTATCTGACCGAAGATGACCTGGCGATGATTGCCGGGTATTTAAATGTGCCCGCAAGCTCAATATATGGGGTCGTGAGTTATTACACCATGTTCAGCTTGAGGCCCCGGGGAAAACATATCGTCAGAGTTTGCCATTCGCCGGTTTGCCAGATGGCGGAAGCGAATACCGTCATGGCGAAACTAAGCAATTATCTGGGTATCGATGTCGGTGCGACGACGACCGATGGCGTGTTCACGCTTGAGACATCCGAATGCCTGGGTCAATGTGATTCGGCCCCGGGCATGTCAATCGATGAGCAGTATTATGGAAATCTTAACCCGGAAAAAATCCAAGCCATTTTGCAGGAATATCGGAACACCGGTAAAAATACAGGGAGAAAAAAAAGGTAATGTCGGTACATCGCATCGCATTGAAAAACGCGGGCCGCATAGATCCTGCAAAAATCGATGATTACATTGCCGCCGGCGGTTATCAAGGATTGAAACAGGCCTTGCGAATGCCGTCGGATAAGATCATCTACCAATTGATTCAATCTGGTTTGCGGGGCCGAGGCGGGGCCGGATTTTCAACGGGCATGAAAAAAAAATTTACCAGCGAAGCCTCCTGCATGCTGCTCGAATGCATGCGTTATATCGTCTGCAATGCGGATGAAGGGGAACCCGGCACCTTCAAAGACCGCATCATCATGGAGCAGGATCCGCATCTGCTGATCGAGGGTATGATTATCGCGGCCTATGCCGTGGGTGCTGAGAAGGGCTACATATACATTCGCGGCGAGTATCATAAATCCGTTGACATGATCGGCAACGCGCTGGAAAGTTCGGCGAAACACGGGTTTCTCGGAGACGATATTCTGGGCAGCGGTTATTCACTTACCATTGACATCAAGTTGGGGGGCGGCTCGTATCTGTGCGGCGAAGAATTCACCCTTCTGGAATCCATCGAGGGCAAAAGAGGCTATCCGCGCATCAAGCCGCCGTATCCGGCCGAAAAGGGATTGTTCGGCATGCCCACCCTTATTAACAATGTGGAGACACTGTCTCATATTCCCGCGATCATCCGCAATGGTGCCGAATGGTACAAAAGTATCGGGAACGATAAGTCGCCCGGCACGAAAATATTCTCTATTAGCGGCGATGTGAAAAATCCGGGAAACTTTGAGGTTGAAATGGGGACCAGTCTAAAGGACCTTATCTTTGGTCTGGCCGGCGGTATGCCAGGTGACAAAAATTTCAAAGCCGCTCTGCTTGGCGGTGCCGCGGGAACCTTCGTACCGGAATCATATTTAGAAGTCAGCATGGATTTTGACTCCCTGCAGCAAAGGGACGCCGTGCTGGGCTCCGGTGCAATCATCGTGATGGCTGAAGAGCAGTCCATCCCTGCCATGCTGCATTCGATCCTGCGCTTTTTTGCACATGAATCATGCGGCAAGTGTGTCCCTTGCCGGGTGGGCACGCGACAGCTGATTATCCTGCTGGAAAAAATTATGGCGGGCGGACCCGACGTGAGGGATGACGTTGACCAGTTGCTCAATCAGTCAGAAGTCATGGCCGCCACATCCTTGTGTCCTCTGGGCCAGTCTCCAGTGTTGCCAATTAAAAGTGCCGTGCGTCATTTTCGCAGAGAATTGGAACGATATAAATAAATATCAACGCGGCCTGAATTGAATTCCGTTGGAGGCAAATTTCGGCATAGATAGCAAACTGGGTTTAGATTTTGGATTGCGGATTGCGGATTGCGGATTTAAGGAATTCTATCCATTTTATTTAAAAGACAGAGCGACCTGTCGCGTCGTCTTGTGGGGTCGTAGCCCGAAGGGCGAAGCCCCAAGCCAAAGGCGACGTGTGGGGTCGTAGCTCGAAGAGCGAAGCCCCAAGCCGGGAATGAAAATTGAAGACTGAAGATTGAAGATTTAAGGATTTCAATAATTAGGGCCTTACTAAAAATAACCGCTGTTTGAAATAAATTCAGCTGGAGGCAAAATTCGGCATCGATGGTAAACCAAATTAAGATTTTAGATTTTGGATTGCGGATTTTGGATTTAAGGAATTCTATCTATTTACTTTTCGGACAAGATCAACTGGATCTACAGGATAGTTTCAACAAAACGAAAAAAGATCCTGTTAATCCTGTTATCCTGTCTAAATCATAGTCTCAGACGAGAAGTGGGTAACGGATCTTCATTTTAACGATTATTATAGACAGTCGGCCCAATAGACAGAGTTTATGGCAACAATTAAAATAAAAATCGACGGAAAAATAATCAGCGCGGCCGGCGGGGAAAATCTGCTGGAGGTGGCACGACAGAATAACATTCAGATTCCCAGCCTTTGTTATCACCGTAAACTGACACCCACCGGGGCCTGCCGCCTGTGTATCACCAAGATTAAGGGAATGAAGGGACTGATCGCCGCCTGTACGGTGACGGCAACAGACGGAATGAAAGTGACGGCCTTTGATGATGAATTGGAAGATACCCGCCGCTTGATACTGGATTACCTGTTATCCGAGCACAATGAAGACAGCGATTTAAGCTATGAAGACGAATTCAAGGCACTAGTGAGCCGGTACGGACTGGAAGATCCGGCCGTAAGACAATTTCCCTCCCTCTGGCAATCCATCGGCTACCCGGTCGACGACAGCTCACCGGTGCTCACCTATGACGCCAGCAAATGCATCAAATGCTTTCGCTGTATCAAGGCCTGCGACGAAGTGCAGGGCAAAAACGTGCTGTCGTTCACCAATCGCGGCATCTCATCCTATATCATCGGCGGATTCGGCGTCTGGGGGCAATCGGAATGCGATGGCTGCGGCGAGTGCATTCAGCTTTGCCCCACCGGCGCCATCGTAGAAAAACCCAACCGCAATATTCTCAAATCATCCCCGGTGGATAAACACGTCCAAACCGTTTGTCCTTATTGCGGCGTTGGCTGCCAGATGAATCTGGCCGTTAAAAACAACTGCATTGTTCGGGTCAACGGAGTAGAGGGCGTAATGCCTAATGATGGGAGGCTTTGCGTCAAGGGCCGCTTTGGCTATGAATTTGTGACCAGCCGCGATCGGTTGACCCAACCATTGATCAAGAAAAACGGACGGTTCGTTGAAGCCGGCTGGGACGAAGCCCTGGATTTGATCGCCGCACAATTTTCGGCCCTCAAACGAAAATACGGCGGTGACGCCCTGGCCGGTTATGCATCGGCCAAATGCACCAACGAGGACAACTATATATTTCAGAAATTGATTCGCACCGCCTTTGGCACCAACAATGTGGATTATTGCACCCGTCTCTGCCACGCGTCGACGGTCACGGCCATGCTGCGGTCTTTGGGTGACGGCGCCGGTTCAAATTCGATCGAGGACTACGAGACGGCCGACTGCACTTTGGTCATCGGCAACAATATGATCGAGACCCATCCGGTAACGGCCACTTTCGTCAAACGCGGCCTCGTCAATGGCGCCAAGCTGATCATCATTGATCCCAAATGGACGCCGCTGGTCAAGTATGCAGACATCTGGCTGCAGCCCCGATTGGGAACGGATGTCGCCTTGCTCAACAGCCTCATGCATGTCATCGTCAGCGAAAATTTGATCGACGAGGATTTCATCATCAATCGCATCGAGGGTGGCTGGCAGGCTTTCGAAGCCCTTGAAAAAGTCGTATCGAACTATCCACCTGATGATGTCTCGGAAATCACTGAAGTCGATCCGGACCTGATAAGGGCAGCAGCCAGGATTTACGCCCGGGCGCAGCGGGCGCTGATTGCCACCGGCATGGGGATCAGCCAGCAGGTTACCGGTACCCACACCGTATTTGCCCTGATCAATATGTGTTTGATCACCGGACAGATCGGTAAAGAAGGCGCCGGGTTGAATCCGCCCCGGGGCCAAAACAACGTCCAGGGCGCCTCGGATGTGGGATGTTCGCCGCGCATCTATCCGGGTTACATTCCGGTTTCGGATGACGAAAACCGTCGCAAGGTGGCAGCAGCCTGGAATTTTCCGGATGAATCGCTATCCGCCGACATCGGCCTGACCACCGTCGAGATCATGCAGGCCGCCCACGCCGGGAAAGTCAAAGGCATGTATATCATGGGTGAAAACCCGATGTTGACCGATCCCAATCAGAACCATACTCGTGAGGCCCTGGAAAAGCTGGACTTTTTGGTCGTGCAGGATATTTTTCCGAATGAAACCACGGTCCTGGCTGACGTGGTCTTGCCAGGGGTTTCATTTGCGGAAAAAAACGGCACGTTTGTGAACAGCGATCGCAGGGTGGCGCGTGTGCGGAAGGCCATTGACCCTCCGGGTTCGGCCCGCCAGGACTGGAAAATCTTGTGGGAGATCGCCAAGCGAATGGGCAGCCCGATGCCGTTCTATCCTGACGAAGCGGCAATTTTCGATGAGATTGCCGAAGTGGCGCCGATTCTGTCCGGCATCTCTTTCGACAGAATCGAGAGGGAAGGTATCCAATGGCCGTGTCCGACAAAAGATCATCCGGGGACCGCCACCCTGTTTCTGGATAGATTCAATACGCCCAGCGGTAGAGCGATCCTCAATCCCGTCGATTATGTACCCCAATCTGAAAAACCGACGGCCGAGTATCCATTTTTGTTGAACACGGGCCGCATCCTCTACCAGTACCACACCAGCACGATGTCCAGGCGCAGCAAACCACTGACCGATTTCGCCAACCAGTCCTATCTGCTGATGCACCCGGATGATGCGGGGAAGCTGGGCCTAAAGGACGGACAACCCGTGAAAATCACTTCGCGCCAGGGGGGAATCGACACGTCTTTATCAGTCAGTGATGAGGTGCTGCCCGGCGAGCTGTTTATGCCGTTTCACTACAACGAGTCACCCGTGAATCGGCTCACCCGCGATGAGTTGGATCCCTATTCCAAGATTGCACCCTTTAAATTGACGGCCTGCCGAGTTGAAAAAAATGAATAATGAAGAATGAATATTGAATAATTATGGTTGTCGCTTCGCTCCGTCATATTAAACCGGCAGTAGATCACATCATATCCTGAAAATCGCGTTGGAATTTTGGTCCGGCCCCAGCGAAGAGACAAGCCGGATTCAAGTAAAAGCATCGGTTTTTCTGGATTCTTCCCTGCGTAAGAATGACAAAATGGTGATCAATAATTGGTTCGGTAGATTTTCAGATTATTTTTTGAAATCGACCCGCCGCAGGCGAACCTTAATTATTCATTTTTCATTCTTCATTATTCATTTCAACGCGGACCTTAATTATTCATTATTCATTTTTCATTATTCATTTCATAAGCGTTCCCGTCTGAATCGGAAAATCCCGACACAATTGTTTGACATCTTTTCGGATGCGCGCTTGCAGATCCCGGTTAGCCGGATCCTTTATGATTTCAGCGATCCAGCTGCCGATTTTTGCCATTTCCTTGGGTTTCATTCCCCGTGTAGTGGCGGCCGGCGTTCCGATCCTGATGCCTGAGGGCTTAAACGGCGTGCTCGGATCATAAGGCACCGTGTTGGCGTTGCTGACAATGCCCGCATTTTCCAATGCAACCGCAGCGGTTTTCCCCAAACCGATGCCGAAGGGCAGTAAATCGATCAACATCAGGTGATTGTCGGTTCCGCCCGTGACCAGCCGAATGCCTCTGTCTTTTAACTCACCGGCCAGCGCTCTGGCATTGGCCACGATGGTTTCGGCATAAACCTTGAAATCTCCCGCCAGGGCTTCTTTTAATGCGACCGCCTTGGCCGCTGTGACATGATCATGGGGGCCGCCCTGGGTGCCGGGAAATACGGCCCGGTCGATTTGCTTCGCATATTTATTTTTGCAGAGTATAATGGCACCGCGCGGCCCCCGCAGCGTTTTGTGGGTTGTTGTCATGGCGGCATCGCAAGCCGGCAGCGGGCTGGGGTGCATGCCGCCGGCAATCAAACCGGAGATATGGCTGATGTCCGCAAAATGGATGGCGCCGATGTCTGCCGCAATACTCTGAAATGCCGCGAAGTCGATTTCGCGCGGATACGCCGTCAGCCCGGATATGATCATTTTGGGTTTGTGCTCCAATGCCAGCCTGCGGACGTCATCCATATCGATTCTTTCGGTATCTTTATTAACGCTGTAATTGATGGCGTTGTAAATTTTACCGGAAAAATTGATCGGATGCCCGTGGGTCAGATGGCCGCCGCAGGAGAGGTCGAATCCGATAAACGTATCGCCCGGCTCCAGGAAGGCCATGTAAACGGCCCCATTGGCCGGGCTGCCCGAGTAGGGCTGCACATTGGCATGTTCGGCTCCGAACAGCTTTTGGGCACGCTCGATAGCAAGGCTCTCGACGGCATCGACGATGGCATTGCCCTGGTAGTATCGCTGGTGAGGGTAGCCTTCGCTGTATTTATTCGTCAAGGCGGTTGCAGTCGCTTCAAGGACGGCGGCACTCACATAGTTTTCACTGGCGATGAGATTGATGGTTTCCTGCTGCCTCAGATCTTCTTTCTCAAGCAACGCGTGAATATCTGGATCGATTTTTTCTATTTCCATTTTTCTTAGTGCTTAAAGCTCCTCTGGCCTGTATAAACCATGGTTGCGCCGGCTTCATTGCAGGCTTCGATAGACTGATAATCGTTGCCGGATCCCCCCGGTTGAATTACGGCGGTGACACCTTCGCGCAGGCCGACATCCACGCCGTCGCGGAATGGAAAAAAAGCGTCGCTGACCATGGCGGCCCCGATCAACCCGCCTTTTTCCCGGGCCACCCGCTCATCGAATTCCGCTTTTTTATCAGCATCCGTCAATTCATTATAAGGCACTCCCAGTCTTTCGAAACAATAGCGATCGGCAAGTTTACGGTAAGCCTTGTCCCGGGCAATCTCAGCCACACCGACCCGGTCCTGTTCACCGGTGCCGATGCCGACCGTCACCAGGTCTTTGACATAGATCACGGAATTGGAGGTGATCCCGGATTCGACCAACCAGCCAAACAGCATATCCTCGTATTCCTGATCTGATGGCTCACGTGTGATTTTATACAATCGGTCCTTGTATTCACATTCGGCCAGTTTGAGATCCTCCCGGCTGCGACTGGTCGGCACAAATGACCATTGGGTGATGATCCCTCCGTCGATGAGACTTTTAAATTCAACACTGCGCTGACCGATGAATGATTGCAGCCGCTCGATGTTGCCGATTTTAACGATCCGTAAATTTTTCTTGGTCCCAAAAATATCCATGACGCCGTCTTCAAAATCCGGTGCGACCACGACTTCAGCATACTGCTGAACAATGGCTTCGGCGGTAGCCTTATCCACGGCTCGATTCAGGGCGATACAGCCGCCGAATGCCGCCACCCGGTCGGCCATATTGGCTTTTCGATAAGCATCCTCCAGGCTGTCGGACAGCGCCACTCCGCAGGGATTGTTGTGTTTGACGATCACCGCACCAGGTTTATCGACAAAGTATCGTAGAATATTCAGAGAGTTGTCGGCATCCGTCAGGTTAGTTTTGCCGGGATGTTTGCCGGACTGCAGCAGTTCGATATCGGATGCCAGGTATTGCCCCGGCTGGATGGTACGGGTTTCCCCTAAAACCAAGTTTCCGTTGACCATACGGTAAAGCGCTGCTTCCTGCCCAGGATTCTCACCGTAGCGCAGGCCTTTTTGAACATTGTCGATCATCCAGGTAACTTTCTCGTAAAACAGGGTTTGCCGCTGGTTATCGTCTACAAAGCTGATTTCCATTTTGGGCGGAAAATGATCATCCATGATCGTGCGGTACATTTTTTTGAGATCTTCGGCCATGCTAAGCCTCCTTTATATGAAGGTTCAAAGGTTCAAGGTTCAGGGTTCAAAGGTTCAGAGGTTCAGAGGTTCTGGGTTCTGGGTTCAGAGGTTCAAGGTTCAAGGTTCAAGGTTCTGGGTTCAAGGTTCATGGTTCAGACCAGCCGCCGGCGAAACAAACGGCCGGGCAAATCGGAAAAGAAACTGATGAACGTCGAACATCGAACGCTCATCATCGAACGTCCAATGTGGATAACGCTGCGCTTTGTCGTTTTTTTGCAGATTAACAAAACGCTGAATGCTGATACGAATAAATTCAAAGGGTGAATTGGCTTTGCTCAGTTATTTTTAATTTGACAGAATTCATTATTGGATGTTGGACGTTCAATGTTCAATGTTCGATGTTCAATTTTTTTTTCTGCGATCCGGTTACCTGAAGTTTCATGCAAGGATGTATAGTAAATTGAAATCCTGGATCCGGCAACTTTGAATCCCTTACCCTTGAACTTTGAACCTTTGAACCTCTACTGATAGCAATCCGCGACATCCGCAAAGGCCTTTGCGCTGAGAAAATCGGCGATGGTGCGGTCATAGACGGCGGTGTGGTCGAAGGCTTTTTGAGCCAGGCGGTAACGCAGATCCAGGGGCAAGGCGCCGCTGTTGGCTTTTAGCTCGGCCGTTATGGTTTCATAATCGGAAGGATCCACGACCGGCGCAACCCGAATGAAATTTTTGGCCGAAGCCCGGATCATGCAGGGCCCCCCGATGTCGATGTTGCCCCGGGCCTGTTCAACCGTGACATCCGGTTTTGCAATGGTCTCTTTAAATGGATATAAATTTGCGACCACCATGTCGATGGGCACACTGCCGGTGCGGCTGAGATCTCCTTGATGTGCCTCATTGTAGGTCTCGGTGAGCAGCCCGAGATAAATTTTAAAATCCAACGTTTTAACCAGCCCGCCCTGGGTTTCCGGCTGTCCGGTGTATTCGGAGACCTGAGTCAAATGGGCATCCGCCGAAACGCCCAAAATCTCCTTAAGCCTCGCAAACGTGCCGCCGGTGGAAAAAATCTTTAGATCCGGATTGAGGGCCATCAACTCCGGCACGAAGGTATCCAGCCCGGTCTTGTCGGACACACTCATCAGCACGTGTCGTACGGGTACCAAGTGGTCGATCTTGTCTACGACGTTCATTGCCATAATGCTCACCTCTTCCCTTCATTCTCTTCTTTGAATCGGTTAAAAAAAAGTTCCATGAAATCATGGCGGTCGGCGGCCAATTTTCGCCCCGAGCGAGTCAGTATGCGGTCTTTGATTCGACAAAGTTTAATTTTAAATTCCCGATACCCGGTGTCGTCGGAGGAATACGGCCGGGTGGCTTCGATGTCGGGGTCTTCACTGTGAAGCCTGGCGCCGACTTCGCCGGCAAAAAGAAAGGCCCGTGCCACGCCAATGGCGCCAATCGCATCGAGTTTATCGGCATCAAATAAAACTCTGGCTTCCTGGGTTCGGGGACGGAAGTTTCCCCGGAAGCGGTGGGATCGAATACAGTGCAGAATATTGTCCTTCTGATCGGCAGTCAAGGGCAATGTATTCACGAAAGGTGCCGCCAACTGTGCCCCTTTTTCAGCATGACAAACAGCGCCCCGAGATTCGTCCTGATGGCTGCGGGCGATATCATGCAGGTAGGCGGACACCAGCAATACGTTCATATCCGCCCCTTCGGCAACCCCAATGCGTTCACACAACCGGCGGACCCTGAGTGTATGGTCCCAGTTATGACTGCCCCGGGCGCCCTCAAAATAGGTGAAGGCCATTTGTTCCACGATATCGAGCATTAATTTTTAGTAATACTTCAGCAACCGATTTTATCCGCCGGACCTAAAGTCATGAATCGATTTTCAACTCGCCACAGAGCTGATTCTCACCCTGGTTTTTCTAATTTTCAGGGCGGTGTAATTAAAGGAGGCGCCAACGAATGAGGGTTGTCGATTGAAAACAGGAAGCATCCCTGGTCAATTATTATGGAAACGGGATTGCTGGACCATACACCAATTTTGGCAATGCTTGCAATAGGCAAATTGAAAGAGGTATGCATATCGATACCTCAAATCTAGTAGCCTAGGTTGAAAAATCGGCTGTGGGTACTGGTAAGCCCCGCAATTGCATGAAGATTGGATATGGGTTTATTTTGGGGATTGAGGAATTGAGGAATTTGGGGATTGAGGAATTGAGGAATTCAGGAATTTAGGAATTGTATGTAGGTATTTGTACAAATAGGCCGGGCCGGTCGAATAGATTTGCATCGTCACATACAACATCCGACGGGGCAGTGTGCCGTCGGGCCAAGTTGGTTTAGGATGCCCCGAACGTGAAACAAATGTAACGCCAATAATATCGGCAATCGATCGTTGAGTATGATACGACGGATCCACCCACTAGTGGAAACTGAATTTGTTTTTTTTAGGGCGGATGTTAAAATCATTATAGTAACCGTAACAGAAGACAGAAGACAGATGACAGATGACAGAAGACAGATGACAGAAGACAGAGGACAGAGGACAGAGGACAGAGGACAGAGGACAGATGACAGAGGACAGATGACAGAGGACCCGTCTTCGCTCTTCGAGCTACGCCGCGGCACGCAGATGACAGAGGACGGAGGACCCGTCTTCGCTCTTCGAGCTTGGGGCTTCGCCCTTCGGGCTACGACCCCACATGACGCCGCGGCACGCAGAAGACAGAAGAACAGCAGTTATTTGTTATTAATTATTGGTTATTGGTTTCAGCTTATGGTCTTTTGGGAGCAGGGGGCCAAAGTTCAGAATCGTGGGGTAGTTTATGGTCGGATCGAACTCCATAATTCGACAATCGTAAACCCGTAACACGAAACACGCAACCCGTAACACGAAACACGCAACCCGTAACCCACAACCCGTAACCCGAAACCCGAGACAAGGAAATTTCCATGCGTTTCGTTCGATCCCTGATTATTATCTGCATTCTGAGTTTGGCACCACTTCAGACCTCAGCCGAATCCGATATTACCGGCTGGGGGAAAGCAAAATGGGGGATGACCCACTCAACGGTCAAAAAATATTTTGACATAAATCCCTGGGAACCGGGCAGCACGCCGACGTGTAAAGCGAAGAAAAAGACCCGAATTTGGGGACGTGATTTCGCGGTGGCCTTTTATTTCGACGAGCGTTCCGCCGACGGCAAATTGTACAAAGTTGTGCTGGTTCATTTTGACAACGACCTGCGGGACAATGACTGGCTAAATTCGATTAAAGACATGCTGGTGGAAAAATACGGTACGCCGGAATCGTTCAGCGTCAGGGAAAAAATGAAAACCAGTCACTGGATCAGTTCCGAGGGCCAACTCAAACTAACGACCGTGACCGGCCGAACCGTCATGTGCGCCCTGGAATATGTGGCCATGAACACGGAAGGCAAAAAACTGTAGCCGCCGGGATTGAGCTCGGACCCATTGCGGCCCCGCCAAAAAATCAAGTGTAAACTTTATCTGAAATTCGCCGATATAATTGGCAGTTCTTTTACGCGTCGTGCATTGATTAACCTTATCTCGAAGCGAAAACACCGTGAATAAAGCAAAATTTATCAGGGTTCGCAACTCTCAGATCAATTATTTCAGTGAGGTCTCTCTCTACTGCCAAACCGGCGCAGAGTCCTATAACCTATACAAACCGGCCGGCAGCAAATTGACAGATATGCGTATCAGCGAGAGCACGCACCCCGATCTCTATATTCAGGAGAAAGACCGCCTGGTTGCGATCAAAGAGATTCAAAGGGAATTTAACCAGCAGATCGCCGATAGTATAAATTCCGGCAATGCCGTCAAGGTAAAATCCGCCCTTTGTGACTTGATTGAAGAGACCCTGGCCGAACCCCGCAGCGGCACCCTTCAAATATTGCGTAAAACCGTTGATTCGCTGATCGCCGGCTATTCTGAACGCCCGGATATTCTGAAAACCTTTGCCTCAATGTCATTTAAGGACTACACAACGACGATTCATTCCGTAAATGTGATGGCTTTAACCCTGGGATTTTGTTTCCACTCCAATATCGATATTCAGAAAACCAAAAAGATCGGATTGAGTGCGCTGTTGCATGACGTCGGCAAGACCCAAATCCCGTCATCAATTTTAAAGGCGCCGCGCCGGCTGAGTGATGAGGAATTTAAAATCATGAAATCCCACCCGAGGATCGGTCATCAAATCATCCGCGAAATAAATAAAATCGGAGGAGCCGTGGCCCAGGGCGCTTTGGAACATCATGAAAAGCTGGACGGCAGCGGCTATCCCAAAGGTACCCGCCAGATTTCCTATGTCGGCCAATTGCTGGGCATCATCGACTGCTACGAAGCCCTGACCAATGAGGACCGTCCCTACCGCCGGGCCCGCAAACCTCTGGATTCACTAAATTTCATCAAAAGGGACGTGGAAGCGGGTAAATTTAGCCGGGATATTTTTGAAAAATTCTGCTACAGTTTAATTTAGTCGTCCTCAGACGCTCACCGAATCTTGGCTCGATTGCGGATTGAAAAAGCCGGTATTCGGCCTTCGGCGTTCGGCATTCGGCAAAAGATTAAGGTGTAAGGTATAGGGTTTAGGGTGTAGGGTGTAGGGTGTAGGGTCTATGGATAGGGCCTTCGGATTCAAAATTCTATTTTTTGCGTTTGACATCTGTCTTCCGACATCTGTCCTCTGACATCTGTCTTCTGACATCTGTCCTCTGACGTCTGTCTTCTGACATCTGTCCTCTGACATCTGTCTTCTGACTTCTGGAAACTGGAATACTCGATTGCGGAATGCGGATTGCGGATTGCGGATTGAAAAAGCTGGTATTCGGCGTTCGGCAAAAGATAAGGTGTAAGGTATAGGGTGTAGGGTGCAGGGTTTAAGGTATAGGGTTCAGGGTCTATGGATAGGGCCTTCGGATTCAAAATTTTATTTTCTGCGTTCTGACATCCGTCTTCTGTCCTCTGACTTCTGGATGCTGAATCGGGGCGAATGCATTGGAATGAATAATAAAAAGCAATATAAACATGCTCAACACGATATAATTTACCGGTATCCGGCCGCAGCCTGCAGTGTGCTTCTTTTAATCTTGCTGGTCGGCTGCGAATCCGTGCATTACTACAGCCAGGCCATTCAAGGCCAGTACGATATCCTTGATAGTCGGCAGCCTATCTCCGAAATCATGGCCGATCCTGAATCACCGGTGATCCTGCGGAAGAAACTGTCCCACATAATTGCTGTACGCCAATTTGCAGAAAATGAACTCCAACTTCCGGTCGGAAACCACTATCAAACCTATGTCGATATCGAACGGCCCTATGTGGTCTGGAATGTATTTGCCGCTCCGGAACTCTCGCTGATACCTAAAACCTGGTGCTATCCGGTGGTGGGATGCGCCGCCTACCGTGGTTATTTCTCGGAAGAAAATGCCCGTGGGTATGCGGCCGAGCTGAGCCGTCAGGGATATGAAGTCTACGTGGCCGGCGTGACGGCCTACTCGACGCTGGGTTGGTTCAATGATCCGGTTTTAAGCACATTTGTCCAATATTCCGAAGGACAGTCAGCCGCGTTGATTTTTCATGAGCTGGCCCACCAGGTGCTTTATGTGAAGGGCGACACCGCGTTTAATGAAAGTTTTGCCACTGCAGTGGAACAGGAAGGGCTTAAACGGTGGCAGGAAAAAAACCGGTCATCCGAGCTGTTCAGGGACTATCTATCAAATTATCGGCGGCACCAACAATTCATCGAATTGATCCTGCAGTACCGCCGGAAACTTGAAACACTATATCAATCAGATGCTTCCAGCATGTCTAAACAGAACCAAAAAGCAATAATCATTTCAGCTCTGATGCAGAAATTCAACCAACTGAAATCCGTCGAAAACGGGTTGTCTGCCTACGATGGTTGGATGAACGATTCTCTTAACAACGCGAAAATTAGCAGCATCGCCGCCTACCATGATTTTGTACCGGCCTTCCAAAAAATTCTGGCCGCAAAAGATGGCGATTTGAATGAGTTTTACCGGGCGTGCCGCAGCCTGGCTGAGGAATCCCGGGAAGAAAGACGTCGCATCCTAAACGGCTATCTCGAGAATTAGGCGGCAACCAAAATGCTTTCCGGCTTGACAGAGAACTGCAATTTTTCTAATATCTTAACATGTACGAACACTTTTTCGGTTTCAAAGAAAAACCCTTTAAGCTGGTTCCGAATCCGGACTACCTCTTCCTGAGCAAAAGCCATGAAGAAGCGCTGGCACACCTGAACTACGCCCTTTCCCAAGGTGACGGTTTCGTAGAAATTACCGGCGAAGTTGGAACCGGCAAGACCACGCTTTGCCGCGCTTTTCTCGAGAACCTGGGTGAAGATGCCATCGCGGCCTACATTTTTAATCCTAAATTGGGCCCCCGGCAGCTCATCAAGACCATCAATGATGAGTTTGGCATAAAATATGCCGCTGATAATACGAAAGATTTAATTGACAATCTGAATCGCTTTCTCATGCAGCAGAAGATCCGCCGTAAAAAGGTGATTCTGCTGATTGATGAAGCCCAGAATTTGAGCAACACGGTATTGGAACAGCTGCGCTTGCTATCGAATCTGGAAACCAGGAGAGAAAAGCTGATTCAAATAATACTGGTCGGGCAACCGGAGCTAAGCGAGATCCTGGACTCCCACGAGCTCAGGCAGCTGGGCCAGCGAATCACCCTGCGCTATCAACTCAGCCCGCTGAGCGCTCAAGAAACTGCGGACTATATCCAATATCGAATCGATATTGCCTCTCAGAAATCCGGCCTTAAATTCGACCGAGCCGCCCTTCGCCCAATATATAAATACTCACAGGGAATCCCGCGGGTGATCAATATTGTATCTGACCGGGTTTTGCTGACAGCTTTCGGTCTGGATAAACACAAAATTACCGGTAAAATCGCTCGCGAATCCATCAAGGAGCTCAAAAGCAGAGGTATTCCCGGAAAATTTGCCTTGTTGAGTTGGAGGAAGATCGCAGTCCTTGGTGCCGTGGCATTGGTGCTTTTAACGAGTGCAATTTTCCACCAGCCGCTGAGCAAAGGTATCCAGGTTTGGTTCGACCTGGCTTCCAACGGGCTATTGAAAATTTCAGCTCCACAAGAATCGGCCATCAAGACCGGCGACAATTCCGATCCCGGGATCGTCAAAGAAGAGGATCCGGCTGTCTCTGAAAATTATCGTGCAAAGGCGGCCGGAGATGAGGCTGGTAAGGCATCCGTTGAAACTGATCCAAGCCTGAGCAATAAAACTGAATTGCACGCTGCGGGAAATACGTTGATCCCGCTTCCTGGAGGATACGACCCTGAAAATTCTGCAGAGACCAGCTTGTCAACCTATATATCACGGCAAGACGAGGTGGAATACGACCCGGAGCCGGGTCGCAATAGGAGCGTAAAATTAGCAGATTATTTAACCACCATGGATATCCGCGCTTCACGTTATTCCGCCTTAGAGGATGCAATGGAACTGTGGCAGATCCCCATCGAAGTTCAGCCTTATCTTTACAACCTGGATGATGATCAGGCATTCTTTCGGTTGACGACCAAGCCCAAGGGCGTATTCATACACCGGGTCGAGACCAACTTGGAGATGCTGAAACGTCTGAATCTGCCTGCAATCATGGAGTTATTTCCAACGGGCAGCGAAGCCCCCGGCTACCTGACCCTCAGCCGGATAGAAGATCAGGACTTTTTTTTCGGCAGCCTCGATCAAAACAAGCTGGTGGCGGCGAGTGCCGACCAGATCAACTCTTATTGGTCTGGAGTCGCCTATCTACCCTGGAAAAATTTTCTATCTATTTCAGGGACCATACCACAGCATTCCAACAAAGATTCCATTATAACGCTCAAATTGCTGCTGCACGAACTGGGATATAACGAAGTCGCCATAAACGACGAGTATGACAAATGGACGCGTTTGGCCATCGAGGAAGTTCAGACCAGGTATGGTATACCGGTTGACGGCTTCGTCGGCCCCCTGACCAAAATGATTCTGTATCAGGAAAAAGAATCATTCGAGATGCCCCGCTTGAATGATTGACCCGGGCTGAATGTGAATACTCCTCCTGCTGAGCGGGGGACCTCAAGAGGCCTCCAAAATTGGGGCAAAACTAGTGGCGCTGCGATTTAAATTCGAGACACGAAGCACGAAATCCGCCTTCGGCGGAAATTAAACAAATCCCAATGTCAAAAACAAATACCAAGCTATCACGAAATTTAACGATGAGCGAGTTGATCCGCTTTAAACACTGCTTTCATCGTTTGGTTGGAACCGTTTTGAACATTTGAATTTTCGAATTTTATATTTGTTTCGGATTTCGAAATTCGGATTTCGAATTTTTTCAAGTATCATTTAGATCTCAGCAGAACGGCAGAACGTTTTACTATTTCCTGCTTGCAGCGGGATGCAGGATCGGGGAAAATTGAATTGAGTTCAATCTTAAAAGCCCTAAAAAAAGTAGAGGAGGACTCGCCCCCGCTTCAACTGCATCAGACCCGGCCAAGCCCCACGGTTTCGAAGCCGGCGTTCAAATCGAACACCGGCAGGCGACGGCGCAAAATATTTTACCTGGTTATCGTGGTGTTTGCCATGGCGATCGCGACGGTCGTGGCATATAGCCAGCGAGTGCTCATTATCGCAAAAATAAGATCGGCAGTGGCATCGTATGCTCCGGCAGCCGGCAAAAAGCCGGATACGAATCGAAACCACGTCTACCGGGCCAAAATTCCGCGAGCGACTACAAAATCGCTCTCAAAGCCGCCGAAGGTAAGCCGTCGTTCAGGAACTCAACCGAAAAAAGCAGCGTCCGCCAGCAGAGACACCTCCCGCCAAGTTGGCCCAAAATCCGGCCAAAAGCGCGCGGTCAGCACTCCGCTCCCGTCCCGCAAGTCGGCGGTCGATCGGAAACCCGCCGGAGCGGCCAGCACGCAGTCGCAAAGGCCAGGGAAGAAGAGCCTGCCCGCCCCAAGCTCAAAACCCACCCCCAAAACCACTGCCGCCAAGGCCACCAGATCGCCCTCGAACGCGACCGGCGCCCCAAAACCGTCCCGCACCCCATCCAGCGAAATTTACGACCGGATCTCCGGCTCCAATCTAAAGCTTCAGGCCTTGGCCTGGTCAGAAGAAGCCGACCGGCGGATGGCCGTAATTAATGGCAGCATCGTTCATGAAGGAGAATCGGTGGACGGCTATCAGGTGTTAAAGATCCGAGCGGAAGATGTCGTCGTCAGGAAGGGGGGGGAGTCATGGCGCCTGGAATTCGGACTGCAGCAGTGAGGACCGTTATCGGAAGCACAGGTTTTAGACGGTAATTGTTCCCGAAAAAACTCCCTGTAAAATCGGCGCCGCCGTAAAATGGAGCAGAAATTTTTTCGCAATAATATATATTAAAATTTTATACCATTTCAATAAGTTAGATAAGAGTGATCGATGATTTCGGAAGGCGCAAGATTGACACTATCGCCGTTTTTTTTATAATTTTTATTGTACATCAAGACCTTCGATTTTAACTAACCGGATGGGAAGACAAGGTGCGGGACCGGGTCGTCTTGGTAATAAGGTGAGTCGGTTTTTTTTTGCCATCAAATGCCCTGAATACACCATATAGACGTTAAATGTTATTTAAAAAGCTTTCTATTTCAATGCTGCTGCTGGTTGCTGCGACGATTGCAATCATTTTGAGCAATATACTGTTTGACTTCGACATCCTGCAGCCTCTGGAAAACAAAATCTACGATTCGATGACCCGGCTGCGCCAGCGCAAAGCCGACACCCAGGTGGTGGTTCTGGCAATCGACGATCAAAGCATCCAGAGGCTTGGCAGCTGGCCCTGGCCGCGCTCCTACCTGGCCGAAATGGTCAATCTGCTATCGGACTATGGGGTACGGGCGATGGGCATTTCCCTGCTCTACCCCAGCCGAGAGGTCAACCCCGGACTGCAGGAATTGGAGCGCATCAAAAAAGCGCTCATTGACAAATCATCGAAATCAGGACTGAAGACCACGAAAAAAATCAAACGCGTCCTGGCGGAAGCCGGCAAACGGTTAAATCATGACGCCCGGCTGATCTCCGCCGTCCGCTCCGCCCGTAATGTGGTGTTGCCCCTGTGGTTTAAGCTTGGTGAACTTGAAGACGGCAGCCCTCCCAATTTATCTGATTGGCTGACCTTGAATTCCATTGCATCCAACCGCATCCCCCAAGCGCCGAAGACGCTGATGGTCCAACCCAACCGCCTGCGCGGAATTTTTAACAACCATAGACTGCGGGCCATTCGGGTCAGAGAACCTTACCTCGATCTATCGAAGAAGGCCGGCGCTCTGGGTCACATCAACCTTGTCGGCGATAGGGACGGCACGGTCCGCGATATTCCCCTGTTGATCAACTACAAAGATAGGGAGTTCATATCCTTTGCATTGCAGATCGCCCGAAAATATAAGGGCGGACAGCTAAAGGATATCAAGGTTGAGCCGGACAGAATCGATCTGAGAAATTGGCATATTCCCACCGCCGGAAATCATCGGATGTTAATTGATTACAGCGGCCAGGAGGTCAACATTCAGCAAGTTTCTTTTATTGACGTCCTCGACGGCAAAGTGGGTGCCAAAACTTTGGGTAAGAAAATCGTCTTGCTCGGCGTGACGGCCGAAGGCCTGTCACAGCATTATAATATCCCGACCGGTTCCAATGTCTCCGGTCTCGAAATAGTCGCCGCGGCCGTGGAAAATATAGTTAATGCCAAATATATATCTCGCCCGTCTTGGATCTTTACCGTCGAGATCCTGGCCTTATTGTATTTCGGCTTTTTCCTCATGTTTGTCATTCCCAGGGTCACACCTCGGATTGGGGCGATGATTCTGAGTATATTTCTACTGACTTGGGTCGGTGCCGGGGTCATTTTATTTTTAAGCACCGGGATCTGGATTAAAATTCTGGCGCCAATCATTCTCTCAGTGATTGGATTTGGTCTGGCCATCCTGCGGCGCTACACGGCCGATAGACAGGATGAAAATGCCGAGTTGAACAAGAGTCTGGGACTGGCGTTGCAAGGCCAGGGCATGTTGGACATGGCTTATGAGAAATTATTAAAATGCCCGGTCGAAGATAAAGCCGTGAAAGATATTCTGTATAATCTAGGTCTGGACTTTGAACGCAAACGGATGACCAACAAAGCCCTGTCCGTCTATCGCCATATTAAGAAGGCGGGCTCGTTTAAGGATATCGACGAACGGATTAAGAAACTGATTTCATTGGACGCCACCCTGGCAATGACGGTCGCGGCTTCCAAGAAGGAAACCTCATTATTACTGCAAAACGGCGGCACAAAACCGACCTTGGGAAGGTATGAAATTTTAAAGGAGCTCGGGCAGGGCGCTATGGGTACCGTATACCTGGGCCGGGATCCGAATATCAATCGTGAAGTCGCGGTCAAAACCATCAACTACGCAGATGTCGCACCTGATGAATTAAGTGAGGTCAAAGGACGCTTTTTTCGGGAAGCCGAAGCGGCCGGAAAGCTTTCTCACCCGAATATCGTGACAATTTACGATATGGGCGAAGATCATGACATGGCCTATATAGCGATGGAGTTTCTCAAAGGCAAAGAGTTGACCCACTATTGCCGGAAACCCAATTTACTGTCACTGAAGCGGGTTCTAAAGTTGGTCAGCGCAGTGGCCGAAGCCCTGGGATATGCCCATAAGCAGCAGGTCGTGCACCGGGACATCAAACCGGCCAACATTCTTCTGCTGAAAGACGACCAGATTAAAGTGGCCGATTTTGGCATCGCCCGGGTTATTTCTTCATCAAAAACCCAGACGGGGATCATTTTCGGAACCCCCAACTATATGTCACCGGAACAGGTGGCCGGAAAAAAAGTGGACGGCCGATCAGATCTATTTTCCCTTGGCGTGGTGTTTTATGAGCTGTTGACCGGGGCACGCCCCTTTAAAGGCGACAGTATGACATCGCTTCTGTTTGCCGTATCCAAGACCGACTACGTACCGATCTCTGAGATCGCCCCGAAGACACCGAAATGCTGTGTTGAAGTATCCGAACGCTTGCTGGCCAAGGGTGTCTCCAATCGCTACCAATCCGCTTCCCAAGTCATCAAGGGCATCGAGACCTGCCTGAACAACATACAGTAAAGATCCAGTTGAGAGTTATTGGTTATTAGTTATTGGTTTGCGAGGAACCAGATCGATTTTTGTATGCCGCTGTTGCTGGATATACGAAATCAGAATCTCAACCATTTCATATAACGATTAACGAATAACCAATAACACCTGATTGAGTATTTTCCGCTCAATTAGGGTTAGACCAAATATTTACTATCACTTTCGCAAGTTAAAACAACAGGCTGGTTGAAGTGGTGAATCAGACAAAAAATAGGTAAAGATCTGGGCCCTATGTACCGATAGTAATAACCAAGTTCGACCTGGCATTCGGGGGCTCGAAATCGCTGCGTGACCCGGCAAACCGGACCAAACCGAACGTTGACATGAGGCGTGAGACATCTGGCATTCGAATCGTTATATTCCAGAACATTGTACAGCCAGTTCAAATCAAAATTAAATGGAGACAACAATGCTCAAAATTGTATTGAAATTAAAGGACAAAGAGCTTAAGACCCTGGAAACGGACAAGCCTGAAATTACCATCGGCCGTCAAGAGGACAATGACATTCATATTAACAACCTGGGCGCCTCAAAAAAACATGCCAGGATATTTAGGCGAGACGGGATATACATTCTTGAGGATCTAAGAAGCACCAACGGCACACTATTGAACGATGAAAGCATCCAGACGGCCAAATTAAAGGGAGATGACGTGGTGACCATCGGCAAACACGCCCTTTATATTTACAACCAAGAAAATCGAAATACCGCCTCCGATGATTATGCGGAGAAGACCGTTAAAATAAACAACTGACTGATATACCCCGAAAAACGCGGATCCAAGCAACGCTTCGCCCCTACTAGCCCCCAAACCGCAGCTTAACGCACCACCGGCACGCAAAAGGGACGGGGCGTCCGTTTGCAATCCGTTCCGGCCGCGGGCCGAATGCAGTACAGGAAAACACTAGCATTAAATCCCATCGCAAAGGTCAATCAACCGCCGTACATCGGATTTGTCACTAGTCCGATCTAGGAGCGGCATGCTATGGTTTAACGGCATACCTTCAATCCTGCAGGAAATACTTGCATTTCTAGTATAATTTACGTATAATCAGGGGTAAACTAGTATAGGGCGAGGTGTACCCCATGAAAATGTATTCAATCGATATTGATGAGAAAAATTGGCAATTTTTGCAGCAGAATGCCGAACCGTTTGTCGACACACCCAACACCGTGTTAAAAAGACTGCTGTTCAAGGAGGAGGAGCGACATGCGAAAGAGAATAGCGAAGCGGGGGTTAGCGAGATAGACAGCAGCGAGGAGGAGGTCGGAGAGGACACGGCCACGGTACTTGCCATACCGGGTGTCAGCATCGCAGGATTGCCGAAGGCGCTATCGCAGATTTTGGAAGTTGTTTATGAAATCAAGGTAAATGGCGTCACCCGCATCCGGGCCACCAATCGAGTGGCGAAAAGAAGGGGAACGGCGCCGGGGACTGTTACCGATAAATATTGCCGGCAATTGGGCCAACGGGCGCACACAATAGACGATATGTTCGCCGAACCGGATTTGAGCAGCTTCAAAGGCTTGCTGTCAAGTAAATTTGAGGCCCATCGTGGCATCATCAACATGTATTTCGACACCCTGATGTCAGATGCTGACGACGCCGATTACAAAAAAGAAGAAATCCCGCACGCGAATGTCATCATTAAATGACCCGGAATGAATGTCGAATTTCGCGTGACGAGTGAACGCTCCTCCCGCTGAGCGGGAGGCCTCGATAAGCCACCAGGAAACGGGCGAAGATCACTAGCACATCTATTTAAATTCGAAATTCGAAGCACGAAACTCGAAACAAATTCAAATTAATAAATTCCAATGACAAAAACAACTTCCCCAAAATGACGATAGCTGACATCCAGCACTTGGAGCAGATTTATGAATCGATAGAAATCCACAAATCTTCAATTTTCATTCTTCAATCTTCAATACTTTTGCGCCTCTGATTTTCCGGTTTTTCAATTCCAACAGTGCCCGGTTTGCGTCTTTCAACGCAAATTCCTGAACCTCCGGTATGATCGGTATGTCGGCGGCCAACTTCAAAAATTGCTCGACATCGTTGCGCGTGACATTGGCGACGCTTTTTATTTCTTTTTCCATCCAGAGGTGATCCGGATAGTCGATATTCAAAAGCGCAGTGCGGTCCATTTCTTCTTTACGGATAGCATTGATAACCAGCCTCCCGCCGCTTTTTAAATTTTTCAGCGCCTCAACAACCGGCTTCCAGGCCGGGGTGGTGTCTATGATGCAGTCAATTTCTTCAGGGGAGGTTGATTCCGTTGCGCCGGCCCAATGGGCACCAATCTCCCGGGCGAATTCTCTTTCATTTTGGCTCCTGGCGAATACGAAAACCCGGCTGTTCGGATAATTATGCCTGACCAGTTTCAATACGAGATGTGCCGAGGCTCCAAAACCGGTCAGTCCCAGGACGAAGCCGTCCTGCATGCCGGTTAAGTGCAGAGAGCGATACCCGATTGCACCGGCGCACAACAACGGGGCCGCCTGGGAATCGGTGAAACGGGAAGGGATGACATAGGCGAAATCTTCAGATACCGTGACATATTCCGCATAACCGCCCGCAACATCCCGTCCGGTGGCTGTGAATTTATCGCATAAATTCTCGGTGCCGCTTTTGCAATGAAAACACTGTCCACAGGCCGAGTTGATCCAGGCGATGCCGACACGGTCCTGCAGCTTGAAGCGATCGGCCCGGGACCCTTTTTTCACCACCCGGCCGATAATCTGGTGGCCCGGAATGATCGGCAGCCGGGGCGGTGGGGCACGGCCTTCAATTTCATCGAGTTCAGTGTGGCAAACCCCACAGATCGATATCTTAATCAATATCTCCCTGTCACCTGGAACCGGTGTCGGCCAATCAATGAGCTCCAGCGGGGAATTGTTCTCAGCCAGGCTGCAAATCTGCTTCAAGGCCATGGCTTTCATGGCTCGCATCTCTCCATCAGGTACGAATACTCTATTCGTTCCGGAAACTGGTTAATCAACTATTGTCAGCTCAAATGTAACCAGATTCCAAGCACCAAAAAACAAATCTCAAATAAATTCCAATAAACCAAATTCAAAATTCGAAACGGCCTGGCGTTTCGCAAACCAAGCAGAAAGTCCGAAGTCAACCGTCTTCAAGGACACCATCACCAAGAACCAGGCGCTTGATAGGCAATGAAATAGAAATACGGAATGTGTTTTGGTCATTGAATATTGTGGTTTGATATTTGTTTGTAATATGGTGCTTGAAATTTGGAATTTTATAATTGCAACAGCTCCTGTCGAAAAGAATAAGGACCTCGCTTCAACGCCAGCCGGCGATGGTTACTCACAGAGACTACCTTTCCATGGCAATATCGTCGTTATATACGGATTCGAGCTGTAATTGCTGCGATCGCCAGAGATTGTTTGCATTGCCAAAGGTTTCGATATTGACTTCCGTCAAATGAGTTACCATACGGATGTCTTCGGTTGCCTGCTCCGTATTCCCCATTTTATTGTTCAAACTGGCCCGACTGTAATAGACTGCGCCGTAGTCGGTCTTCAATTCCAGGGCCCGGTTAAAATCATCCAGGGCTTTATTGTTCTGCCCGGTTTTCTCATAGGCCAGGCCGCGCAAATGGTAGGCTCTCGCATTCGAGGAATCCATCCCAATCACCATATTAAAGTCGGCGATGGCTTGCTCAGGTTTATCCAGTCTTAGATAAGCCGCACCCCGGCTTTTGAAAGCCAGCGTAAAGCCGGGGTCCAAATCAATTGCCTGGGAAAGACACTCGACGCACGGACCATAATTCTTATTTACAAATTCAGCCATGCCTTCTTCGAACTTACTCTGTGCACTATCATTATCGGACATCGTGCTTCCTCCGCTTTATGATGCAATTTCTGATTCAATCTTAATCAGGTAAAGGGTGTCAATTAAATTCCGCTGGATTTGCCTCATCATCCAACAGACCAAATCGTGCTGCATTTCGGCAGACACGCCCGCGATCGGCCGGTTGAGTTTTTGATCCCGGCCGGACTGTGCACGCACCGGGGTGGTAAGAATCATTCGAACCAGCCACGAAATAGAGACTAATTATTCCAATTGCCAGTGTCAAGAATCCCTGCGGTTCTTGAACCGCAGCTGAAAAATAACAGCCGGGTGTTGCATCTGATAAAGAAACCATGCAGTTCATGGGAAAAACAATTCTGTGCATCTCGCATCCGGACGGGATTCGTATCTCAATACAAACGGTGGATCTGACCATAGGGACCGGGGTATGGGAATACTGAAACGATGCAAATCTCAGGTCGTAGGGACGATATCTCTTTTTTTTTAACACTCTATTCCAGAATCCCAACATTCCATCATTCCATGTGGGCGGCACAACGCCAGTGAGGTCAAAAGCTGCATGATTTCAATGTATCAAAGATGTTACGAGGCGCTCAAATATGGGCGCCATTGTGGATTGTCGGTATTTTCATCTTGACCAACCATGCCCCCTTGTTTATCCTAGTGGAATAAGTATGATTTCTTACCTGGAACTGCGCTGAAGCATATCCATTTTCCGGTGTCCTTATCGTAAAATTCGATAACAATGAGACAGACAATAAGTTGTACCCGAATTTGGCCGGTGTGCGGCAAATTTCGGCGGCAGTGAAAACGCGTTCAGACGAACCTCAATGAGTAAATTAAAAAATATTTTCAGCTGGTTGTTCAAATTCCTGCTGGTTCTCACCTTCCTGGCCGCAATCATTGTGGTATTCACCCCCAAGTTGATAAATCTGGAGATGGTGAAAAGCAACATCAAGGAAAGGATTTCCAGCGATGTCGGCGGCCAGTTAACCTACCGCAATTTGAAACTGTCTTATTTCACTCGACCCCACGTGGTAATCCAGAAAGCCAAAATATCGATACCCGATAGTTTCACGATAGACATTCAGTGGATGCGGATATACCCCAAGATCTTGCCGCTGTTTGCCGGCAGTCTCGAGTTTGCGGTTGTCAGGCTCGATTATGCGGATTATTCCATGAAACTGCCCCAATTAGGGGAGGCAGAAAGTCAACCGTCCGAACGCGCACCCGCTTTCGACGAAACGGTCAGGAGCTTAACCGAAGCCGTGCGGAGCCTTCCTGAATTCAAGCTGCCCGATGTAAATCTGAGATTAAAAAACGGTCGGGTTAACCTCATCGATCCATTCGGACGCAAATTTATGCTCCGCCAAGTTCAGGCCGCCTATGTACGCAATAATGATAAGCTTGATTTCAGCGTCAAGGCCAAATCCAATCTCTGGGAAAACATCGATATCAATGGTTCGATTGACCCATCGAATTTCAAAGGACTGGGACACGTGAAGCTTTCACGGTTCCGTCCCCAAACCCTGATTGCCTATTTATTCCCGGATTCGGCATTCAAGATCAACGAAACCAGAGCCAACGTGACGATCGATTTTTCGTCTGATGGAGCCGGTACGATCAAAGCGGATGTCAACGGGGCTATCCCGAATCTCGAGTTGATGGTCGGCCAAGAAATGCTGGCTATCCGGGGCAGTCGGATCCAGGGTACCGTACAGGTTGATAAAAAGGGATCCCGAATCACCATAAAGGAACTGGTGTTGGACCACCCCCAAATGAAATTAGCCGGTTTTTTTGCCGTCAATGATCAGCTGCAGAACATCGAGCTGACTGTGAACGGATCACAAATCGACGCGGATTCGGTCAGGCAGACGGCATTGAAGCTGGCGGGCGATTCTGAAACCATCCAGGATCTCTTTGATGTGATCAGAGGGGGACAGGTGCCCTGGATAACTGTGGAAATGCGGGGGCAGAAAATCGCCGATCTTGCTGAAATGAACAACATTGTCGTTAAAGGCCGCATGACCCGGGGAAAAATCTTCATTCCGGGTGCCGAACTGGACCTGAAAGATGTTTCGGGCGACGCCGCAATCACCGAAGGAATTCTGCACGGCGATAAGCTCATAGCACGCGTGGGCAACACTCAAGGTCGCAACGGAACGATTACCCTGGGTCCGAAGTGCCGCCGGTCCTAAGCCGTATCGTTTCGGATAAGGATTTTATCGCAGAGCTGAACCGCATTAAGGATTTTAAAGGAACTGCCGACGGTGTGCTGAAGCTGGGAGATAATTTGGCAAACCTCGGTGCCAGAGTAGAGATTTCAAAAGTTAATTTGACTGCGCGCTACAACCGCATTCCATTTCCGCTTCGAATGGACGGCGGGCACTTTATCTACGAGGGAACCCGGATTGATTTGGAGAACTTTAAGGCCGGCATCGGCCAATCCTCCTTGACGGATGTTTCCGCGAGCATTGACTGGACTAAAAAACCCACCTTCGAAGTCAAAACCGGGGGGTCAAAAATCGACATCGGCCAATTGTTTCCCTGGCTGTCCACTTCCGGCGGTTTAAAAGACGAGCTGGCCGATATCAGTTCGATAAACGGTGACATAGCAGTGGATAAACTGGCCGTCAAGGGCCCGATATTCAGCCCACAAAAGTGGCTCTTTAAAACCACTGGCAAAATTAACAAGCTAAATTTGACCTCCGGCAAGCTGCCCCGCAAGCTGCGGGTAAAACAGGGACGATTTGCCGGAAAAGAAACCCAGGTCGAATTTACCAACCTCGATGCAGCCTTTGGGAAATCATCCATTAGGGACATTACCGTCAAGGTGAGTTGGAAAAAGGCCCCCATGATTTCGATCAAGTCGGGTCTTGCGACCATCTTCCCGGCCGATGTAAATCCTCTGGTTTTTTCCAATAATGATCTGGCTAAAAGCCTTGCCGGTTACAGACCGCTGAGAGGCAAGCTCATTTTTGAGCGTCTGGCATATAACGGGCCTATGTCGGCAAAGCCCCGTCGCCGCATTGCGTTTTCTGCGGCCGTCAGACAGCTGCGTCTTGGCGCCAAAGGTTTGCCGGCTCCCCTGCAGGTCAACAAGGGTGAAATCGCGTGGCATAAAAATCAGCTGGTCTTGAAAAATATCGACGCCGGTATGGGGAAATCCAAGATATCCCAATTATCGGCCGCCATTGGTTTCAATCGCAAAAGTTCGCTCCGGCTTGACTGCAAAAGCGCTGATCTTTTTGTCGGTGAAATCTACCCCGTCCTCGCATCGATTGAAAGCCTTCAACCGGGTATCAAATCTTTCACGGCCGCCGAAGGTACACTCACGCTTTCCAAGGTCAGTGTCCAAGGACCAACCCGGACGCCGGCCCGATGGCGAGTCGCCATGCAGGCCGACATGCAGCACATCGCTGTCTATTCCAAAGCGCTGGGGGACCCTTTGGTGATCAACTGCAGATCACTCGGTGTTTCCTCGACATCGACTGCCAAGGGGATTCGCAAAAATATTGAAGTTAAATCTGCGAATATGCAGTGGGGAGATAATCACCTGACTGTAAAAGGAGACGCGAGCGCGACCGGCGACATTATCGTGTTGAGCATGCTCGTCAATGCTGAAGGCCTCGCCTGGCGTCAGGTCAACACGGTTTTAGAACATCTTGCTCAAAATAAGGCAAAACCTGATTCGAGCGCAAATTCTCAGAAATTGCTGGGCAAGATTCAGCTAAAATCGAATAACTTTTTCTGGAAATCCTATACCTTGCATCCCGTGGAAGCCGACATCAATTTTAAACCGGACAAAGTAGTGGTGGCTGTAAACAAAGCCGATATTTGCGGAATATCTTTTCGGGGATTATTGAATGTTACCGATCAAAACCTGGACTTGTATTTTGTGCCGACCGCGACCGATCGCAAGCTGGTATCAACGCTTTCCTGCCTGACCGCCAAAAAAGACCTGGCAACCGGCACCTATGATTTAAACGGCGAGATACTGGCTAAAGCCAAGCCTGAATTCCTAACCCGATCACTATCGGGCAACCTGGCATTCTCCGCTGAAGAAGGCCGCATTTATCGATTCGGTTTGCTGGCAAAAATCCTGGCCATACTAAATGTCACGGAAATATACCGGGGCGAAATCCCGGATCTTACCGGGGATGGATTTGCCTATCGCAGCATGTCGGCCATTGCGAAACTGCAGGGCGGGAAAATCATTATGGAAGAGTGCTCCATCGATGGAGCAGCGATGGGCATTGCCTGCGAAGGTGATATTGATCTGGCCGAAGAAAAAATAGATCTCCTTATCCTGGTGGCCCCGTTCAGAACGGTTGATAAGATCGTGGAGATTTTGCCTTTGATCGGCAACGTGCTGGGCGGCAAACTTATTTCCATCCCATTTAAGGCCAAAGGGGATCTAGGCAATCCGGACGTTTATGCGCTGCCGCCAACGGCGGTGGGCTCGGGTATATTAGGTATATTGGAACGTACGCTAAAGCTGCCGATCACCATTATTCAGCCGGTTATCTCCAGCTTCAAAGACGGCAGGCCGAACGAATCTAGAGTTCCCGAGGAATCACCGCGCTAGGCGCTTGACTTTCTGATATTAGTACCCATATTCACGGGGTCGATATTCAGTTATTTCATTTAGTTACCACACACGGTCAATGAAAGGAGATTCAAAATGGCCTATACATGTAAAAATTGCGGTGCGGTTGCCAACGAGCCGGGACATTTGTGCAATCCCTGCGGAGACGAAAAAAAATGCAGCTTCTGCGGTGCCCCGAGTACGGATCAGACCCATATCTGCAAAGATAAACTGGCAGCGATGAAATTTGTCTGCGGCGGTTGTGGCAGGGTGGCCATGGAAGAAAATCATTTGTGGAAACCCGCACCCATCAGTTGACATAAATTTCTTAAATGGTGTAAAAAGCGGCTGCGGAAGGCCGCTTTTTTTTTGCGGCTGCTGCCTGTCAGCCGATCAAAGCAAATTGTTCATCAGGGGTAGCGTCATCATGGAATCAATCAGAATTTCAGGCACCGGTTCATATTTGCCGCCGAAAGTTTTAACCAATTACGATCTGGAAAAAAACGGATTGGATACGACGCATGACTGGATCGTCAAACGCACCGGTGTCAGTGAAAGAAGGATTGCCGACCCCGAAATTACGACTTCTGACCTGGCCTATGAAGCCAGTCGCAAGGCGCTGGAAATGGCCGGTAAGAGAGTGGAAGCGGTCGATCTGATCATCGTGGCCACGATTACCCCGGACACCTGCTGCCCTTCGGCCGCCAACTGGCTTCAGGCCAAAGTGGAGGCAACCCGGGCCGTTACCTTTGACGTGACGGCCGCCTGCTCCGGTTTTATATTCGCGCTGAACGTGGCCGAGGAATACCTGAAGAACAAGACCGCCCGGAATGTGCTGGTTGTCGCCGCTGAAATCATGACCCGCACCCTGAATTGGAAAGACCGCACCACCTGTATTCTCTGGGGCGATGGTGCCGGTGCGGCATTGCTCACCATGGGAACCGAGGGGCATGAACTGCTGTCAACCCACCTGCACACCGACGGTGCCAACGGCCAGGATCTGCTGTTGCCCGGCGGAGGCTCCAAAACCACGCCCATTTCCCATGACAGTGTCGATCAGGGGCTACACTACCTGAACATGATCGAAGCCAGTCTCAGCTTCAGAGTCGCCGTCAGAGGATTTCGGGATGGCATCAAGGAGGCGGCAGAATATAACGGGTTGAACATTGAAGACATCAACTGGATAATTCCCCACCAGGCCAATATTCGAATGTTTCAGCATCTGGCTCAATCCCTGAAAATTCCATTCGATAAATTCTATCTGACCCTTCAAAAATACGGCAATATCTCATCAGCATCCTGCGCTATCGCCCTGGACGAAGCGGTGCGCGACGGCAGTATTCAATCCGGTGATTTGATCTGTCTGCCCGTATTCGGCGGCGGATTGACCTGGGGTAGTGCGCTGATCAGGTGGTAAGGGCGCATTTCGATAGCTGAAAAAACTTCACCGGGGCGCCTTGAAAAAATTCCAATTCACAAATGTCAAATAACAAATAAATCTCAAATTCCAATGCTTACATTCGAAACACATCTAAAAAAGGCCGAACTAGTTTGGGTCATTGGAATTTTGAATTTGGTTATTGTTTGTAATTTGTGATTTGGTGCTTGGGATTTCATGGTTTATGTGGTGGCTGTGACCTCCTAAACTTCCCCCGCAACCGGTCCACCAGCCCCGTAATTTCCTTTATTTTCAGACCATAGCCCAGCGTCAGTAATATAATCCCAAACACCGCGCCGGTTATCAGGCATCGCAGCGAACTGCCCCCAAGGGTCGCGGGGTCAAGGCCGCTCAATGTTGCGGATTTGAACCATACTAAAAAGAGGCCCAGCGGTGCACCGCAGGCGATCATTTTAAGATAAAAAAGATAGACCGGAAGGCCGCGGTTTTGGGTTCTGCGATTCCAAAGCGCATAGAGCACCAAGACCTGCAGTATGGCGGAGAGTGAAATGGCCAGCGCCACGCCGCCGGCCCCCATCATTTTCAAGCCCAGCAGGTAAAACGGAATGCTCAATATAACCGCAATGGTTCCATAGATGGCCGGAAACAGGGTGTCCTGGGTAGCATAATACGCTCTGGGTACTATGGTATTCGCAGCAAAGGCAAAGGAGCCCGCCAGCATATATATCAACACCGCAGCCGTGTGGCCGGTGGCGGTCGCATCAAATTTTCCCCGTTGGAACAACAAAAAAATGACTTCATGCCTGAGCACCATCAGCAATACGGAAAACGGGATGACGACGGACAGGTAGCGCAGCGTTTTATTCAACAATTCGTTTAGCTGCGGCAGCTTGTCTTCAACCACCAGGCGAGCCATACAAGGGTAAGAGGCGACGCCCACGGCCTGCCCGAAAAAGGCTACCAGCAGCAGCATGGTCCGCAGGCTGTACTCCAGATCTGCGATACCGCCGGCCGGCAAATAGGAGCCGAAAAATATTTTAAAGATCTCCATCGAAAAAAACATCGTCAAGCCGAGCATCAGGGGCAGGGTCAGTTTTACATATCGTTTCAGATCTGGATGCCCAAAATCGAAACGCAATGAAAATGTCATGCCCACCCGCTGAGCCCCCCACCACTGGAGGAAAAAATTGCCGGCCATGGCACCCGCGAAAACACCCCAGGAAAATCCTTGCATACCCAACCGGGGGCCCAGCAATAGACCGCCGGCGACGATGCCCAGATTATAGATCAGCGGTGCCAGGGCCGGGATCAAAAAGCTCTCTTTGGCAAATTGGACGGCCATGAACAAGCCCCCGGCAAAAAAGAAAAACTGGGCCGGAATGATGATCCGGGTCATCCTGACGACGCTGTCTCGAAAATTTGGATCCGGCCGCCCGTGGGCCAGCAATGTGACAAGCTCAGGGGCAAAAATATGTGCGATGATCATGAAGATCAGCAGCAGGCTGCCGAAACTGGTCAGAATGATAGAAAATACCTGCCAACCTTGCGCTTCCTGATTTCGCGCGAGATAGTGCGAAAAAATGGGGATAAAGGTGATTGAGAGAAATCCGCTGGCGACAATATGGTTTAAAATCTCGGGGATGACAAAGGCGACCTGGTAGGCATCGACATTGCCGCTGCGCCCGCCCATATAGGCAATGGTCATTATTCGGAACAGGCCAAACAGGCGGCTTAAAAAAATCGAGGCCATCATGATGACGGCCGCGATACCTACCTTTCTATAAATCGAACCAGGCATGGGCGACGGATATGGTTGCACATTTTATCGGTTGCAGGGGCAATTTCGGGACTCGGTAAAATCAGGTTATCAAATACCGCCCAACAAAGCAAAGAATTCCGGGAACCCGCGCCTGGGGGATTTTTGATTGCGGATTGCGGATTGCGGATTGCGGATTGCAGATTTAAGATCCGCCTTCGCGGATCGATTTTATAAAATCGACAGAGCGACCTGTCGAGTCGTAGCCGAAGGCGAAGGCTGAAGCGATTCAATAAATCCGAAATCCGAGATCCGCAATCCGCAATCTATTATTATCTCTAAAAATAAATTAAACAGCTTACAATCTGGATAGCCGTTAGTTCCTCTAAATAATGGAATTATCTAACCCAACCCTGTGTCCTTGACACAAGGCCCTTATTTCTTTATATTTGGTGAAACATAAACACCGGCTTCCTCAGATTCTAAGGTGCCGGGGAGCGATTACTGGATAAAATTGCGGTTGCATAACACCCGCTTGTCATCACCCCCCTGCCCCGGATCCGAAAGCCCTAATAGCTGCCGGCAGCGGAAAAATGGATGCTTAAACGGTTGCGGTTGCATTAACGATATTAAATGGCCGGAAAACACTATATCCCTAAAAGCCTCACCACTTTATTGGTTTACGGACGCCCGCCCCTTGTTTTTGGCGGGATGTTGTGCGCCATTGCCGTCATGTGGACCCGCAGCCCGATATTGTATACCCTGGGAGCCGTTTTATTGTTCATCTCCATGACCTTCGATCTGGTCGACGGCTGGTTTGCCGCCCGGTATCATCCCCACCCGGTCATGGCGAAATTGGCCGATCGTATAATGGACAAGGTCGTATATTCCATTATATTTCCGTTGGTCGCCGTGGGAACCTTTTGGCGCCTCCATATTATCACACAGGAGGCTAACCGGGCGGAGCTGCTCCATGCTATTTTGGTGCTGCTGCTGACGGTTACCGTGCTGGTGCGGGATAACTTTGCGCATTTTATGCGCAGTTTTGCGATACGCAACGATCAGGATCCTGAATACAGCGAACTGGGTCGGCTGAGAACCATCGTCGCTGCACCGGTTGGTGCCCTGCTGTATGCCTACGCCTTCTACGTGCCCGAGGGACCGGCGACCCGTATTTATGCATCGGTATCCTGGTTGGGGAATTTTCCGCTACGGGGTTTGTTTTTCATTGAAATTCTTTTCCTGATTATCAACCTGGGTTCAATCGCCATGTATTGCCGTAAATACGGCACCTTATGTCTGGATGAGCTCTGCCTGGGCAATGAAAAGCTGCGGCGGCAAATTCTGGCATTTTTTCCCAACGCCCTGACATTCATGAACGCCATGATGGGATTGCTGGCAATATTTTTTGCCTATCAGGGCCGGATTCGGGAAGCATATCTGTTTTTAATCGGCGCAGCGGCGTTTGACAAACTTGACGGGGCCTTGGCCCGCAGACTGGGTCTTACGGAACCCCTGGCGGAGGAGACTGATAAAAAGCACAACATCAGCCTGGGGGGAGTATTGGACGACATTTCCGATGCCGTCAGTTTTTGCATTGCACCAGCCTGGATTTTCTATATCACGATTTCAGCCAATGCCGACCTGGTTCCCCGCAATTTGCCCATCGGCTGGATTGCCTGGGGATACGCCATTTTGGGCATCGCACGCCTGGTGTATTTTACATTGGACAAAAACCCGATACCGGGTTTTTTCAAAGGTATGCCGACGCCGGCGGCCGCCTTGCTGGCCATTGCGCCTCTGATTATTTTCGTTCAGGCCGTCAACGACGCATCCCCCTGGGCCGGTTTCTGGGGGCTGTTTAATTGCGGATTGATGATTTTTTCGTCGATTATTATGAATATTTACCCGATTCGTTATCTTCACCTGGGACGCTTTATGAGCCGCCATCCCTGGTTTTTTCGTCTGAACCTGCTGCTGTCCCTTTCCATCTTCACGCCCTATTTCGGCCACGTATCCTTTATGTTCATGTTCCTGTATACCCTTTCGCCCCTGGTCACCGGTCGCATCGACCCGCAAATAGCCGCCCGGGAAACCCGCCTTGGAATGACGAATGTCGAATGAGGAATGACCAATAAATAATGAATAATGACAAATGAATAATGACAAATGATTGATTCGCTGCGCTCAATCTTTTGAAATTATCAAAGCCAGAAATCGAATTCAAATTCATATTTGAAAGCCGAATTCCAATTGAGTCCTACATCTGGATTCCGACTTCTCAACTCCCAATTCCCAATTCCGCATTCCGACTTCCGACTTCAAATTTCCCAATTTCTACTCGATTCTGCCCTCCGAAATTTTCTTGTTTTCCGAACACCGAATGCCGAATGCCGATTATTTTAGGTAGGCGCTAAGTGCCTAGCCTTTTGCGCCTTTCACCTCTGGACTTCCGACTTTAGCCACATCGCGGCGACGGCCGCCGAACAAACGTTTAAGATCTTCCAGAATCATATATCCGCAGGGGATCAACAACAAGGTCACGATGGTGCCGAACAGGACACCGAATCCCAGACTGATCGCCATGGGTATCAAGAATTGGGCCTGAACACTACGTTCCAGCAGCATGGGGGACAGGCCCGCAAAAGTCGTCAACGAAGTGAGCAGGATGGGACGAAATCGCAGACATCCAGCTTGGATGATGGCATCATGGGCGAGCTCGCCCCCCCGGCGCAGGCGATTGGCGGTGTACACCAAAACCAGGGAATCGTTGACCACCACCCCGGCCAGTCCCACCATGCCGAATAGACTCAACAGGCTAATGTTGAACCCCATGATCAAATGACCGGCCAGGGCACCCACAAAACCAAAAGGGATTGCCGCCATCACGATAAGTGGCTGGCTGAAAGATTTGAAGGGAATCGCAAGGAAGGCATAAATGCCGAAAAGGGCGATGGCAAAGCCTTTGCGTACATCGCCCAGTGATTCTTTCTGCTCTTTGCCCTCACCCTCAACCGTATATCGCAGGGCTGGATAGTAGGTCTGCAGCCGGGGCAATACCGTGTCCGCCAGAGCCATCCTGACTTCGTTGGCATTCGTGACGGCCGCCTCGACGTCGGCCGTCACCTTGATAACCCGGAGGCGCTGGGCACGTTCAATTGATGCATAGCCCTGCTCGATGGTGACCTGGGTCACCTGGCTGAAAGGCACTTCCAGGCCGGCCGGTGTCCGGATCCGCATTTCTTCAACCGATCCCAGAGAGCTGCGCTCCGATTCGGGATAACGGACCATGACCTTCAACTCGTCTTTGCCGCGCTGCAGGCGCAGGGCCTCGGCGCCATAAAAGGCATGCCGCACCTGGCGTGCCAGATCATCCAGGGTCAGGCCCAGGCTGCGGGCCGCCGGCTTGAGCTTCAGCTGCATTTCTTTTTTGCCCGGCAGAAAACTATCCCCGATATCGAAAACACCCGGAAAACGGCTCAATTCCGCCTTCAGGGCATCGGCGGCGGCCACAAGCTGGTCTTGTTCGTCCAATGACAGATGAATCTCAATCGGATTCCCGGCGCCGTGAATTTCACTGCGAAAGGTCACCGATTCGGCATCGGGAATATTGCCGATTTTTTTGCGCCAGCGCCGGGTAAGCTCGGCGGTGCTCTCATCCCGTTCTTCGCTTTCGATTAAGTTGACCCAGATCTGGGCCAAATGGCCACCGGTGCCCCGGGTTGCCCCCCGGCCCGAATGACGGCCGATCAGCATCATACTGTATCGTTTGAGAGAAGGCGCATCTGGCGGCCGTTGGCGATCGGCCTCTGCGATAACGTCCAAAGCGGCCTGATCGATGTGACGAATGACATCCTCGGTTCTTTCCACCGGCGTGCCCACCGGCATGGTGACGTAGCAGCGCATGGTGTTGCCTTCAACCCGTGGGAAAAATACAAACTTGATCCAGCCGGCCTGCCAGACGCCGTAGCTCAGCAGGAGCATGACCAAGCCGAAGGCCATGGTGGCATAGCGCCAATTGACGCATAGTTTTGCCAGGCGGGTATATGGACCTTGGATGATCAGCCTCAGCCAACGTGCAAAGCGCTTTTCTTTTACGGGACCGGATATTCGCTGCTGCATTTTCTTGGCGCTGCGCTCGAGATGAGCCGGCAGAATAAACAATGATTCCACCAGGGATCCCGCCAGAACCAGCATCACCACGATGGGTATATTGCGCATGATCTTACCCATGGTGCCGGCGGCCATGGTGAGTGGCCAAAAGGCGATGATGGTGGTCAATACGGCAAAAACGACCGGACGGCCCACTTCCAGCGTACCTTCCACAGCGGCTTTGAGGGAACCATAGCCTTCCTCCTGTTTGCGGTATATGTTCTCGCCCACGATAATGGCATCGTCCACCACGATGCCCAGCACCATGATAAAGGCAAACAGGGAAATCATGTTGATGGACACGTCAAACTCAGGCAACACCAGCAAGGCCGCCATAAAGGAAATCGGTATGCCGAGGGTCACCCAGAAGGCCAGCCGCAAATTCATAAACAGACCCAGCATGATGCTGACCAGCACCAATCCGATCGCCAGGTTCTTCAACAGCAGATTCAGACGGCTCTTGAGTATCTCGGATCGATCCGAATAATAGGCCACATTGACGCCGGCCGGCAGACCCGGCCTGATTTTATCCAGATACTGTTTGACCGTTTCGGCCACTTTCAACGCATTTTGATCGGCCACGCGGAAAACCTGAATCATGGCGGCGGTTTTGCTCTGAAATCGCGAATTGAGATCCACATCTTCAAATCCGTCCTTTAAATCCGCAATTTGACCTAGAGTTACCTTGCGGCCGTCGGCATAGGAAATGACGGCCACGTCCCGGTAGTCGTCGGCCTGGTACCGGCGCCCCTTGGTTCGGATCAGGATTTCCCCGCCGCTGGTTTTGATTCTGCCGGCCGGCAGATCCATGCTGCCCTTGCGCACCGCCTGGGCCACCTGCCCCAGGGTGAGGCCGTGGCGCCGCAGAGTCTCTTCCGAAATCTCGATGGCGACTTCCGATTTTCGCAACCCCTGTAATTCTGCCAGGGTTATCCCGGGCAGGTTGGTAATGTCGTCTTTGATTTTTTCGGCCAGATGCTTGATGGTGGTTTCCTGGGCATCACCGTAAACCGCCACATTGATCACCCGGCTGCGTCGCGTCAGGGCCTGGACTTCAGGCTTTTCAGCCTCGTCCGGCAGGGTCGTAATGCGATCGACTTCGGATTTGACATCATCCAACAGTTTATTGACATTCCAGTCTTTCATGACCTCGATGGTCACGGTACCGATCCCCTCGCGGGCATTGGAGTCGATTCGATCGATACCGGCCAGACCGGCCACTTTCTCTTCAATCCGGCGCAAAATGGCCTCTTCGACTTCGGCCGGGGAAGCCCCTGAGTATTGGGTGGAAATCGTAATGATATCCAAATCGGTTTCAGGAAAAACTTCGATTTTCATGTTCCAGCCGGTAAACGCGCCGGCCAGCAATAGAAAAAACATCAGCAGGTTGGCCGCGACGTGATTGTCGGCAAACCAGGCAACGGCAGTTCTCATGATCTCAGTTCCTCGTTTGGCTGCGAAATACGCACCTGCATCCCATCCGTTACCGCTTTAAGACCGGAGGTGACCACCAGGTCACCATCCTCGAGCCCGGATCGTAATATGGCCTGATTGGTCCCCAACCTGGCGACAGCGACTTTGCGAAACATCAGCTGCCCACTGTCGTCCACAACCCATACCAGACTATTTTCTCTTAAAGCCGAGCGTGGAATCACGGCGGCATTTTCCAAAGTGTGTCCTTTGATTTCGACGGTGACAAATAGCCCGGCAACCAGCGGTGGTTTTGTGACATAGGGTTTGTCCACCCGCACCACGACATTGACCATCCGGGTGCGTTCATCCAGTTTGCCTTCGGCCCGCATGATTTTCCCGGACCAGGTCAAATCGCGACCGGCGATCCGGGCGATAACCCTGACGGATGAGCCTTCTCCGTTTCCCGGGGTAAAGCCCGGAACATCGAACCAGTAAAGGGATTCATCATCGAAGGGGATCACGATTTCCGCCGCACGGGTCGAAAAGAGGCTGGCCACCTTTTTGCCGGCCGTCACATACTGGCCGATGTCAACACTTTCGTCACTGACCCGGCCGTCAAAGGGCGCCTTCAATTCAGTGCGCATGAGATTGAGCTTGGCCTTCTGGAGATCTGCCCGATCAGCGGCCAGCTGGGCCCGGGCTGCCGCCAGTTGGGGTTCTTTGGCCACCAGGGCCGGCGGCTCCTCGTCCACGTCCTCGCTGTTCTGATAGATCAAACGCCATTCATCGATGGCGGAAGCAGCTTCTTCCTCGGCCACCCTCAACCGGCTCTCGGCATCTTTGACCCTTGCCCTGGCAAGGGTGACCGCCAGTTTGTAATCCAGGGGGTCAATGCGCAGCAGCGTATCTCCGGAGCGAAACTCCCCGCCGTCAACCATTACCGGCGAGACATAGACGATTTTACCCCCCACCTGGGGCACCAGTTCGATTTCCCGCAGCGGTCGGACCGTTCCCTCCCCCCGGATGGTGACCGCCTGTGGGCCGGTTTCAATTTTGGTTACACGGACCATGGGAACCGGAACCGGGGGCTTGGTCCGTTTGAGTTGCGGTTTACTGGCCGTCAAGGCCAGAAACCCGGCAACCCCCAAACCGATCACCACCACCATGACTAGAAAATGAATGATATGCCGTTTTGCTTTGCCCATAAATGCTCTCTCTTTACCGGTAGCAAGTGCCACCCATTTAAAATAACCATCGATTAGCGTAGTTCAAACCGTTTATAGCCGGGACGATAAACCTCAGTCGGGATGTTGCATGCCAAAGGTCTGATGCCGGATACCGGATGCCGAATAACGATTGTCGAATGATGGATTCGCTTCGCTCAATCAATTAAAGTCAAAGAATATCCCATCCTCCCTGACTTCGACCGGCTCCGGCGCCCCCCAACCACCGCCCAGGGCGCGATGCAGAGCCACCCGGTTGCGATAGATGGCCAGATCCACCAGAACCAGACTGTCCTCGGCCTGAAAGCGGGCAATCTGCGCATTTAACACATCCAAATAAATGACCAGCCCCCTGATGTAGCGGTTTTCGGCCACCCGTTGGGTCGCGCGGGCTTCTTCCAGAAATCTCAGCTCCCGGGCACGACGATCCAGCTGCGATTCCCGGGTCAACAGCGTTTGCTCCACCTCGGCAAAGGCATCCAGCACGGTTTGCACGTATTCGGCCACCCCCTGCTGATAACGGGCTTCGGCCGCCCGCTGTCCGGCTTTTAGACGTCCGGCGTCAAATACCGGTTGGACGATGCCGGCCGTCAGATTCCAAACAACATTATCCGTCCGCAGCAATTTATTCAAATCATCACTGGACCATCCATAGCTGCCCGTCAGGGTAATCGTTGGCAGCCGACTGGCTTTGGCGACCCCGACCTGGTCATTCAAAGATTTTAGACGGGCCTCGGCCGCCCGCAGATCCGGTCGTTGCCAGAGCAGATCCGACGGCAGTCCCGGCGGCACCGGTGCCAGCTGCCGGTAATAATCTTCAGGCTGCTTGCGGGGCGCCTGGGTTTCCGGATAGCGTCCCAGCAATACGGCCAATTGTTGCTGGACGATGCCCAGTTCCTGCTCAAACTGGGGTACGACGGTCTCGGCCTGGGCCAGTACCCGGCGCGCCTGGCGCACATCCAAAACGGATGTCAGACCTCGCCGATAGCGGGTTTCAACAAATTTCAAGCTATCCCGAAACGCTTTGATGCTTTGCTCTGCGATCTGCAGTCGCCGCTCCAGGGCCTCCATGTTCAGGTATAGTGATATGGTTTCGGCCACCACCGCCTGGGCGATGGTTCGCCGTGCTTCCTCCTCCTGCAGGATATCCGCCCAGGCCGCCTGGGAAGCCTTTTTAAGCTTACTCCACAGATCCAGTTCAAAAGATGCCGATGCGTCCAATTCATAGGTATCAACGATGATACCGTCAGAGCTGGGGCCCCCCAGGACCTGTCTGCGATCCCTTAATCCGGAAACACCCACGGCCGGAAATCGATCGGACCGCACGCCGACATACCGCGCGCGGGTCTCCAGAATCCGCGCTGCGGCCTGTTTGATGTCCCAGTTGTTTAGGATCGCCGCTTCGACATATTGGTTAAGCTCACGATCACCGAATATTTCCCACCAGCGGTCCTCAATCACCAATGACCCGGAATCGGCCGGCGTAAATTCAAAAGTAGGCGGGGTTTCGATGCCCAGTTCCGGCCGCTCGTAATCGGGTCCCAGGTTCAGGCAGCCGTATACAACCAACCAAAGTGCAGCAACTGCCAGTCCGCAAAATAGCCGGAATTTCATTGAGAGACCTCCACGAGTGCAAACAAATAACTGCTTAGGGTGTAAAACATGATAATTTTTATTTGCCGACAATCAAATTATTGGAGTGTTGGAGTATTGGAGTGTTGGGCTCAAAAGAGGAAATATATACGACTTTTTCTCTATTGCCTCTCAGATATGCGAGAGCCAAACATCGTTTGCATTTTTCCACTAAAGCCGTCATTCATTAATCCATTATTCCATCACTCCAGTGCTCCAATATTCCAATACTCCAACACTCCAACACTCCATTACAACGGTTCTCCAAATAGGCCCATCGTCCTCCTCAGATAAAGGCTGTCTGTCAGCTAATCTCAGCCATACGATGTCCCGGTGCCGACCCCGCTTAATGAAAATTGGACGATGTGATCGACCAAACGGTTCTCTAAATCTTTTTCTTCTCGGCCGCCCACAAAACGATAAACCAAAGGACGGGCAAAATTAAAATACAAGACCATCGCCAGGATACTGAAAACATTCAATACCATTTGTTTTTCATCAAGTGTGTCCGGCATGACATTTTTGAAATCCTGCAGCAATTTAGTAAACAGGGGTCGGAAAACCTGCTCGACAACGAGCTCAAAGGCCTCGGTGGGTTGCACCAGTTCACCGGAAATCAGTTTGAGATGCCGGGTCCGCTCTTCAGTGCTCATGGGTCCTTCCAAAAAAGCCCGGGCAAATGATTGAATCACCAGATTGGGGCTTGGTGTTCCATTGTTATTCAGCGATTGTCTGAAGCGCTGCTGGATTTGGCTGGCCCGGGGCAGCCAGCGTGAGCGGAAAACTTCCAGGTATAGATTTTGTTTGTTGCCGAAATGATAATTTACCGCTGCCAGATTGCTCTGAGCCGCTTTGGTTATTTCTCTGACGCTGACCGCATGAAAACCTCGCTGGGCGAATAATTCCTCGGCTTCATCCAGCAGGCGGTCTCGCGTCAATTCGTGACTATGGAAATTGCTGTTTGCATTTTTTCGGGTCATCAAATTTACCTCGAATCAAAGGAGTCAATTGAAACGTTCGTATAAAACGTTCGTTTAATAGTCAAGCGAAATAACGCATGAACCCCCCAAAAACCCGCAACCCGGATTCTAATTATTAGTGCAACAGCCGACAAAAATCATTGCTAAGTTGTATCCGAATGTAACGAATTGTAACCATTTATTCAGAACACAGGCCCAAGCGCTCGATTCACGGCGATACCTGCCTCGCACGATGGCCCTGCCGTCCCTGGGCAACCTGGAAGGCACAGGGCGCAATCCTTTGAACAATTTATCAATTTTTAATGGACAAATTCGTAAAATGGAATTAAATTGAATCTTATTGCATCTTTCCGGAATCTATAGTGAACAATGACCTTGCAAAATTGCAGAAAATTAGTTAAATAGGAATCATTCCTATCTGAATGAAAGGTGCCTATTTCGCCTCGATTCAACTACTGGTCAGCACCTTGCCATGTCGCGAAGAATACGGGCAGCACTCAGATATTGACAAGCTTCACTGCGCCAACCAAATAGTGGTCGGATATTGGTGGTCGGCAACGCATACCATCTAGAACGTAAATCTTGAATGAATAACCGCCAAGGGAAAGACTACACGAATCCCCAGAGTCATTGAGTTAATTTTTCCGCAAGGGAGATCTGCAGCAAAATTTCTTTGAGAGTCAAGTCGGGCAAATGGATTTTCTTTGCAGTTTTTATTTATGATAATAGGGTGTTGAATTTTTTATGCCCATGGTATATCCGTTTAATTAGCGAGATTAACCAATCACGTCGAATTAGACAGGACCTGCTAACAGGAGTTACCGATGGCTGAGAAACTGAGATCACTTGGATTGTGTCTGGGTGCATCGACGGTATCCATTGTTCAGCTGGAACTGAGCCGAAGCATACACGAGGATTCCACCACGATCCAGAAACCGCGGATAGTTGATTTTGCCCTCCATCCCCACGAGGGGGATCCCAAGCAAACCCTGCTGAACGCCTTTAGCCAACTGGAACCGGATTCAGTTGACCGAATCGCGGCCACCGGCCGCAAATTTCGCAAATTCGTCAATCTATCCTCCATATCTGAACCGGAGGCCGTCGAATATGCCTACCCGTACGTCAAACCCGCGGCCGTTGACTGCCCGGCCGTGGTGTCAGCCGGCGGTGAAACATTTATGGTCTATGCCCTGAATCGCACCGGCAGCATTGCCAATGTCATCACCGGCAACAAGTGCGCGTCAGGCACCGGAGAGTTTTTTCTGCAGCAGCTGCGCAGAATGGATACGTCCCTGGAGGAAGCCGCCCAGTGGGCAACGGTCGAGCAGCCGCATCATGTGTCCGGACGATGTTCGGTTTTCTGCAAATCGGACTGTACCCATGCCACCAACAAGGGGATTCCCAAATCCCAGGTAACGGCCGGCCTGTGTAAAATGATGGCCAATAAGGTCCTGGAATTGCTAAAGAAGGTGGAACGGCGCAACATCATGGTGGTCGGGGGCACGGCCCGCAACCGTATGATGATCGAATACCTGCAGCAGGAGATTCCGGGGCTGATCGTGCCGGATGAAGCCCCCTATTTCGAGGCACTCGGGGCTGCGCTGTGGGCGCTGGATCATGAAACGGCCGCCTATCCGGGCCACGCCAACCTGCTGTTGAACGAAGTCGCAACCTTTGACAACCTGCCGCCCCTGAGGGAGTTCGCACAGCAAGTTGAATTCAAGACCATGGCTACCGCCAAGATTCAGCCGGACGACAATTGCATCCTCGGTCTGGATGTCGGCTCCACCACCACCAAGGCCGTTTTGATGCGCACCTCGGACAATGCCATGCTGGCGTCGGTTTACCTGCGCACCAGCGGCGATCCGGTCGGGGCCTCGCGCCGCTGCTATGAATCCATCCTGGATCAGGTGCGGCAGGAGGTCGATCCGGCCCGAATCTCAATTTCCGGTTTGGGCGTCACCGGCTCCGGTCGACAAATTGCCGGACTGCACGGGTTAACCGATGGCGTCATCAACGAGATCATCGCCCACGCAACGGCCGCGGTCTATTTTGATCCCAAGGTCGACACTATTTTTGAAATCGGTGGTCAAGATGCCAAGTATACCTATATTACCAATGCGGTCCCTTCCGACTACGCCATGAACGAGGCCTGTTCGGCCGGCACCGGATCGTTTCTGGAAGAATCCGCCCTGGAGACCCTGGGCGTGCAGATGGAGGATATCGCCGATATTGCGCTCAACGGCCGGCGCCCACCCAATTTCAATGACCAGTGTGCCGCCTTTATTGCTTCCGACATTAAGAATGCGATTCATGAGGGGATTGCCCATGAAGACATCGTGGGCGGGCTGGTGTATTCAATCTGCATGAACTATTCGAACCGTGTCAAGGACAACCGGCCGGTGGGTGAAAAAGTATTCATGCAAGGCGGCGTCTGCTACAATAAAGCGGTACCGCTGGCAATGGCATCTTTAGTCGGCAAACCGATCATCGTGCCGCCCGAACCGGGATTGATGGGTGCCTTCGGCGTTGCCCTGGAAGTAAAAAACAGAATTGAAAACGGTTTGATGCCGCCCGAACGCTTTGATCTGCAGACCCTGGTCGAGCGGGAGGTCGTCTATAAAAAGCCCTTCACCTGCAGGGGCGGCAAAGAAAAATGTGATCGGCGCTGTGAAATCGCCATGATCGAAATCGAAGGGCAAAAATATCCCTTTGGCGGCGCCTGCAACCGCTACTACAATTTACGCCACAAGGTGAGATACGATATCCAAAAACTGGATCTGGTGCGCATGCGTCAGGATCTCATTTTCAATCAATACGGCGCCGGCGGACCGCAGGACAAGGGAATTGCACGCCGCGGCACGATCGGCTTTAACCGCTCATTTCTGGTCAACACCTACTACCCGTTGTATTCTCATTTTTTTGCCGAACTGGGTTATGATATCGTTATGCCGGACAGTGCTTCCCAGGAAGGCGTCGATCAACGCAACGCTTCATTCTGCTACCCGGTGGAACTGGCCCATGGCTTTTTTTACAGCCTGCTGGAGATGGAAAATCCACCGGACTATATCTTTTTGCCGCATTTCAAAGCGGTGCCCGGTGAGAAGAATTCCGCTTCAAGCTCACAGTCCCAGGTGTGCCCCCTGGTCCAGGGCGAAACGTTCTACCTGCAAACAACCTTTCGCAAAAAAATTGATCAGCTCAAACTGGACGGAACCCGCCTGCTGACCCCCTTGATCGATCTTTCCATCGACCTGGATGATGCCCGGCGGCCGCTGGTCAAGACGGCCGTCAAAATGGGTATCAGCCGCGCGGAAGCCCGCCGGGCCTTCGATAAGGCCCTGCAGCAGCAAAGAGCCTGTCAGGCGCAAATGAAGGCGGTGGGCCGGCAAATGCTGCAATCGCTGGCCGAAGATCCGCAAAAATATGCGGTGGTCATTTTCTCCCGGCCTTACAACGGTTTTGTCGAAGAGGCCCACATGGGGATCCCTCACAAATTTGCCTCGCGGGGCGTTCCCGTGATTCCGCTTGATTTTCTTGATTTGGAAGAGGAGCATTCCAAACGCCATATGTACTGGGGCATGGGCAAACTCATGATGAAAGCCGCCCGTCTGGTGGAACGCCATCCCCAATTGTTCGGCACCTATATCACGAATTTTTCATGCGGGCCGGATTCGTTCGTGGTCAGCTACTTTCGCGATATCATGGGGCGCAAGCCCTCGCTGACCCTGGAACTCGACAGTCATACAGCGGACGCCGGCCTCGAAACCCGGGTGGAGGCATTTCTGGACATCGTCAATGCCTATCGCCAGCTGGTTGCCGGCAATAAGATTACCGCCAGGCAGAACACGTTCCAGCCGGCGAAAACGGTGCTCAACAACGGCACCACCAGCGTAATTACTTCCAACGGTGAGATGCTGCCGATGACCGATCCCCGGGTGACCGTGCTGCTGCCGTCCATGGGCAAATACGGCTCCGAAGCATTTGCCGCGGTACTGAGAGGATACGGATTCAACGCTTTGGCGCACCGGCCGTCCGACGAAGCCGTTTTAAAGCTGGGCCGGGCCAATACCACCTGCAAAGAGTGTTTGCCCCTGATACTGACCACCGGCACGCTGCTAAGCTACATCCAAAACGGCCGCAGTGACGACGAGGTCCTGGTGTATTTTTTCGCCACCGGCTCCGGTCCCTGTCGCTTTGGCCAGTATTCGATTTTCATGGAGGATTTGGTCAAACGACTCGAAATTCCGGATGTCGCCCTGTTGACCCTGACATCCGAAAATTCCTACGTCGGCCTGGGCAACGATTTTGAAACCCGGGCCTGGTGGGCGGTGATCGTGTCGGATGTCATGGAAGACATCCGGTCCATGATTTTAACCAATGCCGCCGACAGCACCGCCGGGATGCAAGTGTTTGAAGAAGAGTGGCACCAGATATTAAACCAGATGGAAATTGGTGAATTCAGCGGCCTGGAGCGTCAGCTTACCCGCAGTGCCGCCCGCTTCAAGGACATCGCCCTGAAACGGCCGGTGCCGGAAGTCCCCGTCGTCACCCTGGCCGGTGAAATTTTCGTCCGCCGGGATGCCTTGTCTCGTCAGTATTTGACGGAAAGCCTCGCCGGCATGGGATTTGCCACCAATTGCTCGCCGGTGGCCGAGTGGGTTCTGTACTGCAACTATCTGGTCAACGCCGGTTTGACCCCCGAGGACCTGTCCTTTTTCGAAAAAATTAAATTCAAGATTCGCAACAAATTCCAGGCCCGCTATGAGAGAAAGCTCAAAGCCCTTTTGTCCGCTTCAGGACTGGTCCATGCCGAGCCCCTCGATATGGACGCAATCATTGAAAATGCGGCACCCTACATCTCCAAAGACCTTCCGGGAGAAGCGGTCCTGACGGTGGGCGGCGCCTTGACCGAGGTGGTATCCCATTCATGCGGGGTGATTGCCATCGGCCCGTTCGGCTGCATGCCCAACCGGCTTTCCGAATCGATCCTGAACGAAGCCATGAACAGCAATGACAAATTGGCCACCGAGCCGGATAATCGTGAACTTCGCACCGTGTTGACGGATATCGATGAACTGCCGTTTTTGGCGATTGAAAGCGACGGGTCACCGTTCCCCCAACTGATCAATGCCAAGCTGGAGACATTCTGCCTGCGGGCGGAAAGGCTGCACCAGCGGATCTTGAATATACAGAAGAACTGAACAAAGGTATTGAAGACTGAAGACCGCCAAGAAATTGAAGATTGAAGATTGAAGACCGCCAAGAAATTGAAGATTGAAGATTGAAGATTTGAGGAATTCTGTCGATTTTAAAAAAGACAAAGCTAAGCAATCCCCACAATAGGCAAATTGCGGTGTTCGCGCAACCCCTTCTCACTTGAGTCACCTTATCATGCTTTCACGGTTTTCGTGGCTCGCAAATTCCACCAGATTAACGTCACATTTTTGTGGCGTTACTATTTTCGTGGCACTTTTATCGAAATTGATTCACAAATTTTGATACTCCCCGCGAATAAACTTCCGGTTTACATTTCGCCGATTGGACGATAAGATGAGCGCAGCAATCCAATTTATAATATGACGGAGCGTTGCGACATCCACAAATCTTCAATCTTCAGTCTTCAATCTTCAATCCCGGGCTAGCCCGGACAAGGAGGTTCCATTTTGAATTCAGAGAAAAAAGCCGTCTATGGCTGGGCCATGTACGACTGGGCCAATTCGGCCTTTGCAACTTCTGTCATGGCCGGCTTCTTTCCGGTTTTTTTTGAGGCGTACTGGAGCTTCGGCGCCGACGTCACCGTGACGACCGCCCGGCTCGGTTTCGCCAATTCCATCGCCAGCCTGATTGTGGCCCTGATGGCGCCCGTGCTGGGGGCCGTGGCTGACAAAGGTTCCGCCAAGAAAAAATTCATGCTGCTCTTCGGCTACCTGGGCGTATTGATGTCGCTGGGATTGTTTATGGTCCAGAAAGGCCAATGGGGACTGGCTATTTTCGTATACGCCATGGGCATTATCGGGTTTTCCGGCGGCAATGTGTTTTATGATTCTCTGCTGCCGAGCGTGGCTGACGAGGAAAAGATCGATTACGTCTCCAGCCTGGGATTTTCCATGGGATATCTGGGCGGCGGGCTGCTGTTTCTGGTCAATGTCGTGATGACCCTGATGCCTCAAAAGTTCGGACTGCCGGATCCGGCCGCCGCCGTAAGGGTATCATTTCTGACGGTAGGCGTCTGGTGGGGTGTATTTACCCTATTCACCATCGCCTGGGTGAAGGAGACCAAAGCCGTCCGGTCGGCCACCGGCGCTGAGTCGGTATTCATCGCCGGCTTTCAGCAGCTTATGGGGACTTTTAGAAAACTGCGGCACATGAAAGTGGTGCTGCTGTTTCTGCTGGCCTACTGGTTTTATATTGACGGGGTCGACACCATCATCCGCATGGCGGTCAATTACGGGCTTTCTCTGGGATTCGAATCCAACGACTTGATCGTGGCCCTGTTGATCGTGCAGTTCGTCGGATTCCCGGCGGCCCTGGCTTACGGCAAACTGGGACAAATCTGGGGCGTGCGCCAAGCGATTTATCTGGGCATCGCAGTCTATATGGCGGTAACGGTTTACGGCACCATGATGACCCAGAAGTACGAATTTTATGTTCTGGCCGTGGTGATCGGGCTGGTCCAGGGCGGCATCCAGGCCCTCAGCCGCTCCTATTATTCCCGTTTCATACCCAAGGACAAAGCGGCTGAATTTTACGGCTTTTACAACATGCTGGGCAAATTTGCCGCGATTATCGGCCCGGCCTTGATGGCGATCGTCGGCCTGATTGCCCGCCGGCTATTAATGCCGCCGTCACCCACCGAAGAGCAGCTGATCGCCATCGGTCAGACGGCATCACGCTGGAGTATCGCGTCGATACTACTTCTTTTTGCCATCGGAGCGATTCTATTTTACTTTGTCGATGAAGAAAAAGGGCGGGAGCAAGCGCAGTATTTGGCGGAGGACTGAAGAAGCCTTGTATTCTTTAAAACTCTGCATAGCCGAACCAAACGATATCGCCATAAAATCATAGGACTGAGTGCTGAGGACTGAGGACTGAGCAGGTTGCTAATCATATCATCCAGTCTCTCGTTAGCTCAGTCCTCAGTCCTCGTTGCTCAGTCCTGAAGACCCTATGCCCGATCCCCGTAGTCGGTAATATGCTCCGCCAGCTTCTCATCGTCGCCGTACATGAAGTGCTTTCTCATGTTTTCCGAGTACCGGCTGGCCGGAGGTTTGCGGCCCATGGCTTCCGCCACTTCACGGATGTGAATGGGGGCGGCGCCGCAGCAGACACCGAGATACCGGATGTTGTTTTGCCAGGCTTCAACGGCAAAGTCCCGCATTTCATAGCGATTGCAGTAAAGCGGATCCAGGGCCGTGGGAAAAGTCCGGCCGTGGGGGGACGGCACCGAGCAGCCGTGGTTGTCGTCCAGGTTGAAAAAGGTGGGTTGGCGCTCCGTGGTCCGGTAGGGAACGGGAAGCGCCGCCATGTGGCAACTCACGGCCTGGCGAATTTTCTTTAGATAAGGCATCATGGTTGCCGGTCCGCGAAAACAATTCATCCCGACAACGTCGGCACCGCGCTGCTCCAGTTCCTTGCAGGTATCCTCGATCTGCCAGTTGTCCCGCATAATGTTTTCCGCCATGGGAGCGATGGTGACCACGGCCGGCAGACCGGTTTGTTTAATGACATCAAGCGCACAAAATGCTTCTTCGGCATAGTAAAACGTCTCACCGATAATGTAGTCCACGCCCTCGTCGACTGCCCATCCGACCATTTCTTCAAACATCTCTTGTACCTGCTGCCGGGATTTGGGATCGTCAGGATTCCAGATGTTCGAATTTGAAATGTTGCCGGCAAACAGGTTGGGCTCCTGGCCCTCTTTCACATCGGCGGCCACCTCGCGGGCGATTTGCAGTGCATTGCGATTCAGGGGTTCGAGCAAATCTTCTTTGTCAATTACCCGCATTTTTTCGCGATGAGCGTTATAAGTAAAGGCTTCGATAACATCCGAGCCGGCATGCTGAAAATCCCGATGCAGAATTTTTAACGCATCCGGATTTTCCAAAGCCACCTCCGGTACAAATTCACCGGAAGTCAAATATCCGCGCCGCTCCATTTCGAATAAGTAGCCCTCGGCACAGACAACACCTTCTGAGTCCAATCTTTCCAATAGTCCTCTTTTCATATATCGATCTCCTTGCACCCTGGATCCCCCGGGTAATTCATGAACCGCAGAATCTGCCGGGAGGCGGCCGTCCGGCGGCTCGCGTGTATTCAATAAATTTTCATATGAATTTTAACATAACCACGGAATGGCTGTCTGCAACGCCTTATAAACCGTGATCGAATGAAGAAACCGCGTCCGGGTATCCCGATTGTATTTTGCTTTCAATGATCTACGGCTCTGGCCCAATAATGGCCGGTATAATCAGAAAGAAATTTAAGTAGGAAAAAAGTCGAATGTCGTTTTTCGAATGCCGAATACCGAATGCCGAATGCCGATTAAGGATTTCTCTTTATTTTATCTTTTAATTAAGTTGATCGGCACCATACCCAAAGCCTGCAATAATTCCGCCACTTGGATTGCAAATTAATGAATTATAGAAAAAAGCCGATAATAGATGCGTACCGGCTTTTTAATCAAATTTCACTGCAACGTTATAAAGGAAAAAATCATGAACCAAAGTGCGATGCTAAGAGTGTGCAAATCCTGTGGCGAAGACTTTGCCAAATCAGTTAAAGAGTGTCCTCATTGCGGCAAAACGGTACAATCCGGCATGTTGTTGATGTTGATCATCGGCATCGGCTGTTTGGCCGTCGTGGCCGCTCTGGCGATTCCGCTCGACAAAGGCCCGTCAGTCGCTAGGGAAGATATCGCAGCAGCGGCAGTGGACAATTTAAACGCCGCCGATTTGGCCGCTGTGATAAACTCCAAAAAATCTCCCAATGATCCCCTGCTCCAAAGTAAGCTCAAGGAGATCACCGGTAAAATTGTCCAATGGGAACTGGAAGTATTTGTCAGCACGAAATCAGCGGATTCTTATCAGGTGGTCACCAAGCCAACGGCTGCCGCCCCCGGGACCCTGCTGGTGGTGCATCCCGGCAACACGCAACAAAATAGTTTTCTGGCAACCGTCAAACCGGGACAGCGGATTAAAATTAAGGGCAAGATTTCAGGATTGCAGATGGGAAGATTAAAGATTGATCCGGCCTTGATGATTTAACAATCCCGGAAATTCTGTAGCTTATTGGAATTGTATAGCTTCCTGCGGCCACGGGTCTGGATGAGGGCCATGCTACAGTATGCATTACGAGTTATTGGTTACTCGTTATTAGTATTGGTTTAGAGACTGATTTAGTATTTCTAACATCAATGAGATTCAGGAACAGATTTCAATCCTTTTAAACCATTAACCGATAACTAATAACCATTAACGCCCAATTGGTTTTTAACTTAATGAGAATTGGAAGACCAGGTATGCCGGAAGATGAAGTTCTATTAAGATTCCGCTCAGGGGCCGGCATTGAGGAGATGCCTGACCTTGGCCTGCAGTTCCGCCGCGTTGTTCGAGAAAATCCACTCCACGCCGCGATTGATTTCTCTAAAAAGGCAGTTTTTCGATCGGGGATAACCGGTGCCCACCTGTTGTCCGTTGTCGCGGTGCTTGGCTAATATGGACCGGTTCAGCAAGAAATAGTGGCCCGCAAGCCCTCGCATGTTTCGTTCCAGGGCCAGACGACTGAAGCGGGATACATTCCACATGGCAATCGGCATGCAGGTTGCGGCGGGCACGAAAGTGATCAGATCGAACATTTGCGGTGTCAAAGAGATCAGGTGGTAATCAGTCAGTGGTTCAAGATCTGCAAAACATTCCTTTAAAATTTGATTTTGCCGCACAGGATCCGGATAGGGCTCGGCTTTGATCTCCACCATCAAATGCAATTCTCGACCATATTTCTGAAGGACCTCCGAGAGCAGTGGAACCTGAGGACACCGGGCCCGCAACTCCTCCAGTTTGACATCGCCAACCTTTAAATCAAGCTGAAACACCCGCTTGAGATCAGCGTCATGAACCACGACCGGATAAATATCCTGCGTCCAGCGCAAGTCGAATTCAAGCCCCCAAACCCCCGCTTTGTGTGCTTTATCAAAGGCCGGCAGGGTATTTTCAAAAATGGTTTGATTGTCGAATTCTCCCCGATGAGAAATTATTTTACATTGCTCTAGGCGTGCCCGGCCGGGATGGGGTTGCGGCCAAACCGCGAAAAAACTATCGATAATCCACTCCAATCCATTTTCAAAATAAGAAATTAATTTCATTTTTATTCCAAATCGTTTAAGATTCTGCTTTGGGGCAGAATCTTAGTGGTGATTTCTTTGCAGTTTCTGAACAACCATGATCGCCTCCAAGCCACAAAGACCTGAAGAATATGATCCGCGGTAGTATTCACTTTGTGTCTTGGTGTCTTTACGGCAGATCTATCTTCGACGCAGGCTGTTCCGGATTCGGACTTTATGCTCATTATACACGCATGGCAGACCTGCACAATCCCAAAAATAGTTCAAATTGATACGGCGAAATATTTATGAAAATTTTAGATAATTTAAACTGGGAAAAACAGGTGGTGGCACCCAATAAAGTCATGGAAATGATCGAACCGGGGATGAGCATTTTTCTGGGGACCGGCGTCGGTGAACCGCGAACTCTGGTAAAGCACCTGATGACGGACGAAAGCGCCAATTTAAAAGATCTGGAGCTCATCCAGCTGGTCAGCTTGGCGGATGCAATATCGCTCAAAGCACTTAAAACCAACACCTATCGTTTAAAGACATTTTATTCGGGCTATGTGGCCGATGAAGCCATAACCGCCGGTATGGTGGATCTCATCCCCAGCAGCTTCTCAAAAATTCCGCGCTTGATCGAGTCCGGCAGAATCCCGATTGACGTTGCGTTCGTCCAGATCACGCCCCCCCCGATGAAGCCGGCTACTGCAGTCTCGGCGCAGCGGTGGATGTGGTCCGCCAGGCAATGGAAAAGGCGTCGCTGATCGTCGGTGAAATCAACCCGCAAATCCCGCTGACCCTTGGCGACACCTTTGTGCCGGTTTCCGATTTTGATCTGTTGATCCGCTCCACCGAACCGCCGATATATTTCAGGCGCTGGCCCCTGGAGGATATTTTCGATCAGGTTGCGGCAAATGTAGCATCGGTAATCGAGGACGGCAGCTGCATTTCCTTTACGATCGGCCCCTTGTTTGAGGCGCTCAGCCGGCATCTGATGCACAAGCACAACCTGGGCATTCACACCACGTTTTTTACGGATCCGCTGATGGATCTGGTAAAAAGCGGTGCCGTTACGAACCGGCATAAGGAGATTTTTCGGGGCAAATCACTGACATCCTATGCGTTCGGCACCCCGGAATTAATGAGTTGGCTAAACCGCAATCCACTGGTGGAGTTTCAGGGCATCGACAAAGTATTCAGCCCGGCCCAAATCGGCCTGAACCCCCGCTTTGCGGCCGTGATGCCGGCACGAAAGGTCGATGTTTCGGGCCGCATCGCCTTGCATTTCGGCAAAGGCACCGTAACCGCCGGCCCCGGAGATGTGGCGGACCTGTTTCATGGGGCCGGCTTATCCAACGGCGGAATGACAATCTTCGCACTGCCCAGCCGCAACCGCAACGGGGAGCCAAACATTCGCATTTCAATCGAAGATTACCCGAATCAATTCAGCATTCGCGAATCGATCGACATGGTGATCACCGAATACGGTATCGCCAGCCTCAATGGCCGCACGGTGCGCGAACGCGCCCAGGCCATGATCGAAATCGCTCACCCGGACGACCGCCGGCAGCTGGTAGATCAGGCCAAAGCGCAAAAAATCCTTTATCCCGATCAAATTTTCATTGAAGCGTCCGCCCATCTCTACCCGGCGGAAGTCGGCGCGCAACAATTGTTTAAACAAGGATTGAAAGTCCGCTTCCGGGCCATCAAACCCTCGGATGAAGAAGAGATGCGCCGCCTGTTTTACCGTTTTTCCGACCAGTCCGTTTACTACAGATACTTTGCGCCAATAAAGGTCATGCCCCACGTCAAAATGCAGGAATATGTGAATGTGGACTTCAGCCAGGTTTTATCGATCGTCGGTTTGGTGGGAGATCCCGGCCAGGGGCACATCATCGCCGAAGCGCGTTTCATCAAGGATCGACATCGCCCCTGTGCCGATGTTGCCTTTGTGGTCGATGAGCAATATCAAGGAATGGGGATAGCATCCTATTTGTATAAAATGCTGATACGATGTGCCAAAGATCGGGGCATCCAGGGTTTTACAGCCGATATTCTGGCATCCAACAAGGCCATGATGAACGTTTTTGAAAAAGGCGGCGAAATGATAAAGGCCAAGCTGGAATACGGCGTCTATCACCTTGAAATCCCGTTTTCACGAGACGAGTCGTCAAAATAGGTTGCTGGCGTCAAACAGGCCGCTGGTCAAAGAGCGATCAGATTTATCGAAAAAGAAACTCCGGCGCGACAAATGTCGAATGTCGATTGACGAATGTCGAATTAAGGAATTCTTTCTATTTATGATATCCGATTTCAGTATCACACGAACATTGCCTCTGGCCAAAAAAAAGGCCAATCTGATCAAAGAAAAGAAATTTAAGAACATCGAACATCGAACGTCCAACATCGAACATCGAATAATGTATTCTGTCCATGTTAAAACGACTGAGCGAAGCGATTCCACCATTCGTCAATCGACATTCGACATTCGTCATTTCATGAAGTTTCACAAGAGCGGCGGCCGCTGGCCCAAAAACGGCCAGTCTGATTAAAGAAAAGAAACTAATGAACGCCGAACATCGAACGTCCAACATCGAACATCGAATAATGTATTCTGTCTATTTTTAAAAGACAGAGCGAAGCGATTCCATCATTCGTCATTATTCATTTTTCATTCGTCATTTTTTGTAGTTTCATAGGAGGGGTGCAGGGCTCACGGGTCTGTCATCTGTCCTCTGACATCTGTCCTCTGTCATCTGTCCTCTTTTTCCTGACACCCGACACCCGAAACCTGACACCTGAAACCCGAAACCAGAAACCTTTTCAATTCAACCATGCTTACGACGAAACAAATTATTAAAAAAATCCAGGTCAACATCCCGTTTACCATGCTGTATGAATCCTATCTGGATAAATTCATGGAATTCGGCTTGAACCCGGAAATCGGTCTGGATGCCACTGCGCTGGATCGCTTTTCGAGATCGGATTTCCGCGGTATCGCCGAAACCCTGCATGAAAATTCGCCCACCATAACCCTGCACGCCCCCTTTATTGATCTCAACGCAGGCTCACCGGACCCGGCCATACGAGGGATAACCCGCCGAAGATTGGAACAATTGCTCGACTTGGTCCCGTTGTTTAAGCCCGTATCGGTGGTCTGCCATGCCGGCTATGATGCCAAACGGCATGCCTATTTCAAGGAAACCTGGTCGCAAAACAGCATCGAGATCTGGTCATGGATGGCGGATCGGCTGGGCCGGTTCGGCGCGCGACTGATGCTGGAAAACGTTTATGAGGATGGTCCGGCCGACATGCAATTTCTTTTTGAAGGCCTCAAAAAACAAAATGTCGGGTTCTGCCTGGACGCCGGGCATTCAATGGCCTTCGGGCAGTCTGATCTCAAAACCTGGCTGGACGCCCTGGGACCCCACCTCGGGCAGCTCCATCTGCATGACAATCTCGGCAATCACGATGAGCATCTGGCCCTGGGAAGCGGGGTCATCGACTTTGGTATCATATTAAAATACCTCAAAAAATCTAAAGTTAACTGCCCGATAATTACCGTCGAGCCCCATGAGGAAAAAGAACTCTGGCCCAGCCTGGATTACCTTGCTCAACATTGGCCATGGGAGAAGTAGAATCCCAATCCCCAGATAAGCCGGCTTTGTTCCTCCGCAGAGATGGCGATATCGACAAACCAGTAATCAATTGGAATACTGGAATGGTGGAATAGTGGAATATTGGGAATCGAAAGCGGATGACGATCTGATTTTATAAACTGATCCATGCCATCGTTTCAAAGTAGATTTCATTCCACGAAAACCAGCATTCCAACATTCCAACATTCCAACATTCCAATATTCCATCATTCCGTTCCCGCTTTTCTTAGCATAATTCACGGTACAAAAGATTGCATCTAACCAAGACCGGAGGACCAGGTTATTTTCGACAAAACATATCAACGCGTCACCGCCTTCCACCATCCGGAACTCTGAATTCTCCATCCACCGTTTGCAGATGAAAATATTCGGGTTAATTACCAATTGTTGTTAAAGCCTGAATGAAATTGACCGATATACACCTTGTATCGGTTTGAAATTCAATCAATCATCAAACACTTTCAGGTAGGCCATGACAGTAATCAACCAAGACGATGAAAACCCGGTGATCTCCGCCTCCGACACTTCCCTGGAAGACAGGACTTTGGTCCTGACCCGCACCAAAGGTAAAATCATAGGACCGCGATTGGTCTGCACGACTGCGGGCGGTGAAAGCAAAATATATCCTCTCACCCAGAAAAAACTCGTCATCGGGCGATCGGTCGAAGCGGACCTCAGTCTGTTGGACCCGCTAATTTCGCGTAAGCATTGCGTCATTGAAAAACGCGACGATATGTTTATCGCCAGAAACGTCAGTACCACCAACCCTCTGTTATTAAATGATAAAGCAGTAGCGGAAAAGCGGCTTTATACCGGTGATCAGCTCAGGATCGGCTCCGCGACCCTGGCCTATATTTCCGATCGCCCGTCAGATGTCAAAAATATTGATACGAAAATGATCAACCAGAAGAAGTCATCCGGCATGGGTTTTTGGATTGCCGTATTCATGTTGCTGATATTCACGGCTTATTATGGATATTTCCAGGCATATACGCCTCTGAAAATTAAATGGGCGTTGAAATCCGTTTCCAAGCAGATCAAAGCCGAGAAATACCTGTCGGCCCAAAATACGATCAAACACCTGTTGGACCTGGACTTGCCCTTGGAGCAGACGCATCAGGCCATGGAATTATTTGCTCAAACGGCCCTGGCGATTACCGATCAAAAATCCCAGCAGGAAAGCCTGGAATCCGCCATGGAGTATTTAAAATCGTACCTGGCAGAGTACGGTGCGGGTAAAGAAGCGGAAATTTTGTGGGACCGGCTGGATTACTACCGATTGAGTCTGGCCCAGCGCCTGGAATCCGCCAAAAAATTTCAACCGGCCTTGCGTCAGTATGCCGCTATCAAAGAGGAAAGCATCTATTTTGACGAAGCGCACAAGGCCATTCGCCGGATTTGGCTGGCCCATCAACAGCAGTCCCGCGAGGATCAGACGATGGCCCAGATTTTAAAGGAAGCGGACGCCCACTTCAACGCCAAACAGTATCTCAAGCCGGTCAATCAAAATGCCTATGTCCTCTATCAAGCCGTCCTTTCGCTGGATCCTAAGCATAAGCTGGCACTTCAACGGATCGATCACATGAAGGCGTTTTACCGCCAGCACGGCGAAAATTATTACGAACAAAAAAAATGGCAGAAAGCCTTATCGTATTTCGAACGCTACTACCTGATTGATACGGACACCAAGGAAATCAACAAAAAATGAAAATCTGCCGGGAGAAATTAGCCATCGCCCGGGCCAAAACGCTCAAGACAAAAAACAAAACCGCAAAGAGCTCTTTAAAGAAAAAATCACGGAAAAATGGTCAGAACACTCAAACCCAGGCTCAGAAGAAAGAAGAAATCAAACGCCTGCTGGAGGAATCCGGCACGGAAAGCTCCTGGATCATGCAATATCTTTTCGAAGACACAAAAGACACTGAGAATTCTGAGAAACCCTGGTAATTTTTTCACCTAATATCTATAAATATCTTGGGACCTCATGCTGAACAATGCTGTCAAAAATGCACTTAAATCTGTAATCGTTCTGGGGTTGGTTCTGATTACAACGGCCTTGAACACATCCTGCGCGCTGCGCATGTTCGAACCGCCCCCGGAACCGACCATCCTGAAAAGCAAGCAGCTTCCTTCCAAAGTTGCGATACTCCCATTTGTCAACCACACTTCCACCCCCGAAGCCGGTGTGCTGGTGCGTAGAATGTTTTACAATTTTTTCAGTTCCTTGAATTACCGGGATCTCGAACCTTTTGAAGTCGACCAGGCCCTCAAACTAAGTGATTTGTATGACGATGTAACCGCCGGCCGGAAGGTGCTTCCCCGTCGGTTGGGCCAGCTTCTGGGGGTTGATGCGGTCATCTACGGTGATGTTACGAGCCTCGGCAAAATTTTTGCGCTGGTGTATCACGACAACCAGGCCGGTCTCAAAGCACGCATGGTAAGCTGCAAAACCGGCCAAACGATTTGGGAACTCGAACACCTTATCCATATCGAGGAAGGTGAGGTGCCGATGAGTCCCATCGGGCTGGCCACGGCGGTCTTCAAAACCGCCCTCAGCCACCATCAGGCCAGTCACACCAAGGCCGCATCCGAATTGTGTATGGAGATGGTTGCCACCATACCCAATCCGCCCGGGGTGAGCAAGCCACCCCCCCCCAGGATACAAGCCCTGGTTCACAACGGCGCCGGCCGGCTGCTGGTACCCGGCGAGTACCTGAAAGTCGCGCTGGTCGGTGAAAAAAAGCAAATCGCCAGCTGGAGCCTGCCGCCGCTGATCAAAAATCTCCCGCTGACGGAAAAGGAACCGGGGGTTTATATTGGCGCTTACCGCATCAAAAAAAGGGACCGCCTGGCTCACGGCCGGCTGGTGGGTTTTCTCAGAGGCAAATCCGGGGTGGGCAGCCAGTGGATGGATACCTTGGGTCCAATTAGAATCGGCAATCCCACGGTGCTCCCATCTGTTATTGCCAAAAACCTTGTGTTGAGTAAAAAGAAAAGCCCCTACCTGGTGCAGGACGCCCTGGTCGTTAAAAAGGGGGTCCGGCTTACCATGGCACCAGGAACCGTGATCTGGTTCCGCAGCCTGGGAATGATCGTCAAAGGGGAACTACAAATTCTGGGGACCGAGGACAATCCGGTTCGTCTTTCGAGTGTGGGACGTTCCACCTGGAAAGGGATCTTTTTGGATCGAAGCAAACGGGAAAACAAAATGATCTTCTGCGCGGTCTCGGATGCTGAATTTGGCTTCAGGGCCTCCAAATCCAAGGTTGCCATTCAAAACAGCCAATTCCAGGACAATGTCTGGGGAATCGTGATGGAGGAAAGCAGTGCGGAGATATCCGGCAGTCTCATCCGGGCATCAAAAAAATCAGGCATCGCGGCCCGCAAGGCCGAAATCGTGGTGCAAGATTCCGTCATTACTGAAAACAATTCCGGAGGATTTTTACTGGAAAGTAGCCAGGCTAAAATCGAAAAAAACAATATTACAAACAACGGCAGATGGGAAATGAAAGTGCTGGGCAAAAAGGGTCGCGTAAATGCCGTGCAAAACTGGTGGGGCACGGACAATCTCATCAAAAATGATATCGTCGGCCAGGTGGCTATCAAACCGACTTTGAATTCTCCGATTGATTTTAGTATAATCGAATAAAAAATGAATAATGAATAATGAAAAATGAATAATGATGGATGTCGCTTCGCTCCTGCTATTAGATTAAGATAAGATAGAATTCCTCAATTATTCATTATTCATTATTCAATATTCATTCCCTAGGTCCTTTCCATCAGCCAGTCCTCCAGGTCAGTAAGCACTGTTTCTCTTTGGCCTTCCAATTCGTTGTAAATTTCATGATACAACCCCTCGTATACCTGCAGGGTTTTGTCGGGTGTTGGCAGTTCTTCGAAAAACTGCTTGGAAATCCGGGCATTGACCAGATGATCATCACCGGCCACCTGCATCAATACCGGAACTTTCAAAGATGCAACCTGTTGATTGACCGTTTCCATGGCCGACATTAATTCGGTAAAAAAGCGGGTACTGACCCGATCATGCACCAGGGGATCATTTTGATAGCCACTGACGACATCCGGGTCATGGCTGATTTTGCCGGCATCCAATTCATTGCCCATGGTCAGGCTCGGCCAGAGGTAAGACATGAATGACCCCAGGATTTTCTTGGCTGCAGGAACCTCGATGACCATCCCCAGCGCAGGTGATGACGCCACGATCCCGTCAATATGTTCATCAAATCGCTGGGCATAATAGAGGGCGATCAGCCCGCCCATGCTGTGTCCCAGCAAAAAGCATTTGCATCCGTCGATCATGCCCGCTCTGGCCAGTTCCAGCATGGATTTTAAATCTGTCAGATACTGCATGAAGTTGAGGACATGACCGCGTTTTCCTTCACTTTGACCATGGCCCCGATGATCCGGCAGCCAGACGCTGAATCCCTTCGAAACCAACCGCTCGACAACATTGCCGTAGCGGCCGGAGTGCTCTCCCAGGCCGTGGGCGATCACCAAGCGTGCTTTTTCGGTTTCAGCCGCAAAGTGGCGAAAAAAAATTTTCACCCCGTCGGCTGCAGCAAATGTACCGGTTTTCTCGGCCAATGCACTCATTGTCTTTCCTCCATGCTGGATTGTTGTGGTTAAGTGGGATTTAAGGCTATCTAACACGCAGCCTGCTGGAATGGGCAGACGGATTTCAGGTGTCAGGTTTCGGGTGTCAGGAAAATTCGCTGCGCTCTTTTCTTTATTTAATATCAAATAGCTCAAAAGCTTCGAGGACGAGCACAAGGACGAAACGGCCAATGAGTTCATCGAAACTGCCCCTGTGTTCAAACTATCCGACTTTGTCTCGCCTGCCGTTCGACAAGCTCAGGCCCCGAGCAAGTCGAGGGGAGCTCGTCGAAGGCCGCATTCCAATGTCTGTTTTCTTTCCTCTATCATCTGTCATCTGTCTTCTGTCCTCTGTCCTCCGTCTTCTGTCCTCTGCCCTCCGTCTTCTGTCCTCTGCCCTCTGCCCTCCGTCTTCTGTCCTCTGTCCTCTGTCATCTGTCATCTGTCATCTGTCATCTGTCCTCTGTCTTCTGTCCTCTGCCCTCCGTCTTCTGTCCTCTGTCATCTGTCATCTGTCCTCTGCCCTCCGTCTTCTGTCCTCTGCCCTCCGTCTTCCGTCTTCTGTCATCTGTCCTCTGTCATCTGTCCTCTGTCTTCTGTCCTCTTGCCCGACACCTGAAACCCGACACCTGAAACCTATTCCTCCAATGTCTGAAAACCTGAAGCCATAACTACATTTCCTTATATTTGTCCATAAAAGCTGCAGCCTTGGAATCTTGTCCCAAAGCCACGTAACACCGGGCGGCAAATTGCACGGCATCTTTTTCGTTCGGAAAATCCAGAAAGCGGGCAAGGGCCTGATGATATTGCGCCAGATTCATCAAACCAACCCCCAGACAAATGTTCAACCGGACATCATTGGGAAAATGCGAGAGACCCTCGGTAAGAATGTCCACTGCCGCCCGGTGATCACCTTTTTTTTGCCTGATAATGCCCAGGCCCAGGAAGGCCTCGGCATTCGGATAGTAGTTTAATGACTGACGGTACAACTTTTCAACAAGCCGGTCTTTGCGCCTAATCCCGTCAATTAAGGAATAGTCGCCATGATCAAATGTCAGCGCCAGCCGCGAATAAAAACTTGAATGCTGCGGATACAGGTCTTCGCCATCAATTAACCTCAGCGCCTCGACATATCCGGGGAGGTTATCGTAAAAAGCAGATCTCAACTTTTGACCGAAAGCCAGAATCATCTCCCGCGTCAAAGGGGGATCGGTTTCAAAATACATGATATCCTCGATGCGGTTCAACCAGATGTCGTCGGTCGCATTCAGGCGCTGTTTGAAGTCATCGTATAGGGCGGTGCCGGGGAATATATCCAGAATGTAGAAAATGGCGCCCAGAGGCTTGATGGTGTCCATCAGGTCAATCGTTGCCTGGATGGTTTGCCGGCTTTCTTGGGGCGCACCGTAAATAAAGTAGGCCCGGGCCATGATACCGTACCTTTGGGTCAATTCAAAAGCGGATTGGATCTCGGGGGTCGATATGTTTTTAAGTAAAAACTTTCTTATTTTCGGCGAGCCGCTTTCAATGCCGTAGCTGATTTGAATGCAGCCGGCTTTTCTCATCCAGTATAATACTTCCTCATTGACATGATCCACCCTGGATATGGCATTCCAGCTTATATCCAGTTTTTTTTCAAGTATCCGGCGGCAAACTTCGATGACACGCCGCTTGTGGGCTGTGAACGTGTCATCCGAAAAATAGAAAAAAGAAACGCCCTGCCGGGATAGGCGTTGGAGTTGACCCACAAAGTACTCGGCCGAATGAAATCGCACGCTGCGACCCCAGAACCGGGGAGAGCCGCAAAAATTGCAATTCCCGCCGCACCCGCGGGTCAATGCCAAGTGCGGGTAGACAAAATATTGTGCCGGATCGGGCAATTCGTCCAGTCGGTCAATGGGTTCCGCATCGGGCGTCCGGAACGGTGTACCATTTTTCCTGAAAGCAATTCCATTTATTTTTTTGAAATCCGACCGGCGGTCGGATGCCAGGTATCTCACGAGCTTTAAGAAGGTGTGCTCCCCTTCTCCAATGACAATGAAGTCAATTTCTTTAAAATGAGTTAAAAAATGCTCCCATAAAAACGTGGCCCCGATGCCGCCAAACACGACTTTAACCTGTGGGTTGATCTGTTTGGCAATCCGGGCAATTTCGATGCCGCCCCAGCGATTGGCGTTCAGTATGGAAAACCCGATCAGATCCGGCTTTTTCTCCGCCAGAACTTCCCGTATTTTATGAGGTGTCGTATTGATGTCATGCCAATTTAAGATCTCGACATCGTATTGTTTTTCCTTTAAAACGGCTGCCACGTAATAAACGCCCAGCGGCACGGCGCGCACATCTTCCGTCGTATAAACCCGGGAATTCAAAAAATAGGGATATATCAATAGAATTTTCATTTGGGAAAAATTTGACATTTGATCCTGTTTCTGTCAAGGACTCTGATTATGCAAAATCAAATATCCAAACCAGCCGGTCACAGGAAGAATTTCCGGCTCGACATGCCCTTAGCGGCGGGCAAGCTGCCGAACGACCTATTGCGCGAATTTTTAACTCAGCTTGATTTTCATGATCCATCGCTTCTCATCAATCCGGGTATTGGCGAGGACACGGCTGCGATCGACGTCGAATCCGAAGAAGTACTAGTACTCAAATCCGACCCCATCACCTTTGCAACGGACGCTATCGGCCAGTATGCCGTATTGGTCAATGCCAACGACATTGCCACTTCAGGGGCCACGCCGCGATGGCTGCTGACCACTTTACTGTTTCCTTGCGGCGTCACGCCGCTTGAAATCGACCGGGTCATCAATGAACTCAAGGAATTCTGCCAACGCTGGCAAATTACACTCTGCGGCGGACATACCGAAATAACCGACGCTGTTAATCGGCCGGTGGTCACCGGCATGATGGCCGGAACCGTGACCCGGAAGAAATTAATCGACAAACGCAATATGGCAGCGGGCGATCGGGTGTTGTTGACCAAGGGCGTTGCGGTCGAAGGAACCTCCATTGTTGCCCGCGAGTTTGGGGACCGGCTGGCGGACCTGGGTTTAGCCGTTTCCGAGATTGAAAAATGCCGCCAGTTTCTGGCCGATATCAGCGTTATCGAGGAGGCCCGAATAGCCGCTCGATCCGCCGCAACCAGTGCCATGCATGATGTAACCGAGGGCGGATTGGCCACAGCACTTGAGGAATTGAGCATAGCCGGGAATCATCGGATCAAAATCGATATGGACGCGATACCGGTGTTTGCCGAAACCCGAGAAATTGGCCGTCTGTTGGGAATTCAACCACTGGGTTTGATCGGTTCCGGCAGCCTTTTGATATGCTGCCGTGAATCCGGCTGTCAATCCCTGCTGGAAAAAATTCGCAAAAGCGGCATCAAAATAACCTGCATTGGTGAGGTATTGGATCCCGGCCAGGGAATCAGCGCAATCAAAAAAGGCCGGTCGATCGACTGGCCCCGATTTGAAGTGGATGAGATTACACGGCTGTTTTAGGCTTTTTTAACCCCCCGGCCAAAGATTTCAAAAGCGAGTTCAAGGGTCTGCTTGAGGTAATCTTTTTCCTGGTTGATCAACCTTTTAGAAGTCAGCCAAAGCACAACGCCGGAGAACAAGGCCCAGAACGTATCGGCCATGGCAACCGGATGATGGTTCACAAACAGGCCCTGATCGACCCCGTTTTGGAAAATTTGAGCGATTGAACCCAGCGACTTGCGGGATAAATCTTTAATCTCGGCCATCAGCCGCGGCGATAGATTCATTAGGGTTTCGCTGGACTGCAGATGAAACATGTTGATGATAATCAAGGGGTCGAATTCATAAACGTCATACATCGCGTCCATCAGAGCTTTGAGTTTTTCCTCGGGGTTGGTATCTTTCTCATCATTGACATGCTCAACCCGGATAAGCAAATATTGCAGGATTCGCAACGAAAGGGAGGCATAAAGCTCCTCTTTGTTTTTAAAATACAGGTAAAGCGTGCCAGGGCTGAGCTCCGCCTCTTGCGCGATATCTTCCATGGTGGCCTTGTTAAAGCCTTTATCAGAAAAAACTCTTTTGGCAGCGACCATGATCTGCTGCCGCCGACGCTCCTTTTCTCTTTCTTTGCGTTCTTGGATTCCCATTGCTCTGCCGCCCCCTGAATATGATTTATTTATCAAATAGACTTATATTTTATTTCATTTATTTTTTCAAGAGAAATATTCAGTATCTGCTATAAAATAGATTTCATTGAACCTATGGCGTCAACCAGTTAATATATCTACAAAACCGTTGCAGTCAAGGAGGCCGGGAGGCTGGAAAGCTGGGAGGCTGAGAAAAGGTGAATCGCATGTCACAGGATTTAAGTTCAAGTGCCCGCAAAGTTCAGGAGGCGTTAAACAGGCACGGTGTCGCCTGCCGGGTCGTCGAAATGCCGCAGTCAACCCGCACCGCTGATGACGCTGCCCGAGCAGTCGGGTGTCAGGTCGGTCAAATTATCAAGTCTCTGATATTTCGTGGGAAACAATCGCATCAGGCGCTCCTGGTGGCAGCCAGCGGCGCCAACCGGGTCAACGAAAAGAAAGTGGCGGCGTTGATTTCCGAACCCCTGTCAAAGGCCGATGCCGATTTTGTGCGGGAAAAAACCGGTTTTGCCATCGGCGGCGTTCCCCCGGTAGGCCACGTGCATCCCATTCGGATTTTAATCGATGAAGATCTGATGCAGTATGACGAGATCTGGGCAGCCGCCGGCACACCCCGGGCGGTCTTCAAATTAACGCCCAAGGAGCTGCAAACAATCACCGGCGGGGAGGTTGTGGGGATAAAATAGGTATTGGGTATTGGGTACTTGGGATAGGGTATAAGGTATAAGGTTTAAGGTATAGGGTAGAAGGTGGATGGTGGAAGGTTTATGGTACATGGCATTCGGCTTTCGGTGTTCGGCTCATGTGGCCTGGTCGATACGAAACAATTCTGCATTCCGAAATCTGCAATCAAAAATTTCCCACATCCGCTTTCCGACTTCGTCACAAAGGCCTGCAGTTCAATTAAATATAAAACAACCGAGCAAAGCGATACAACAAATTCGCAATCCACATTCCGCAATCCGCAATCGAATATTTCCCCCTTCCGCATCCTTGCCGCGGCATAGCCCTGCCCATCAGGGGCGAAGCCGGGTCCCACTTCCCACTTCAAGAATCTGTCTTCTGACCTCTGTCCTCTGTCTTCTGTCCTCTGTTCTATCCGATGGCGACCTGGAGAAGGTCCTTTCTGGCGGCGACATTTTGAATCGTTACCTGGATAAGATCTTCGGGTTTCAGCTGCAGACCGCTGGACAAGGGTAGATCGCATTCAACCATGTATTCGGTCAGCAAGATCTGGTAATTGTTGCGGCGTTTCATCAGCACAATCGCCTCTTCCTTGCGGCCGATGTGCTGTTCGAGATATTTCAGAAGCCAGTAGCGGTGCCGTCCATGTTGAATTTTGCCGACACTGCTCATCGGCACTTGCAGCATTTGAATGTGCTGGTCAATTTCATCCGCGCTGTAAGGCGGTTCAAGACCGAGCAACGCCCTCAATTGGCGCTGGGTCGTCAAATCGAAGTATTTGCGGATGGGTGAGGTTGCCGTTACATAAGCATCCAGTCCGAGTCCCGAATGCTTGTTGGCCTTGTGGTCCAGTACAAACCGGCTCAAATACCGGCGCTGCATCCAATTCTGGGACAACGTGCCTTCATCACCCCGATAAAGCCGCTCCCTGGGATCCGGCTGTGACCTGAAAATTGCCGGCATGGCGTTTTCAGTCAGAAATTTAGCCATCAGCCAATTTGCCAATATCATGATTTCAGAAACCAGCATCCGGCCGGGGCTTTCGCGGTTAATTTTATTCACGGAAATGGTTTGATCGTCTGCCAACCATACGTTGACCTCGGGCACCGTAATCTGAACTGCACCACCGTCCAATCGGCGCCGCCGAAATTTTTCGGCGATATCTCGCAAAATGATGATATCCTGGTTCTGGTCGGCCGCCAGATTAACGTCGTGGTAGGTGAGTTGTTGATCGACTTTAATCAAGCTGGGTATAACTTCGTAGTCAATAATTTCCTTCGAAGGGCTCAGGTTAACCATCGTGCTGATGGCCGGACGCAATTTGCCGGCCTTCAGGCTGCAAAGCCCTTCGGCAAGGGCCGCCGGCAGCATGGATATCTTTTGATCAGGCATATAGATGGAACTTCCGCGGGCCAGCGCTTCCTGGTCAATGGTGTCGCCTTTGCGCACGAAATGGCCCACATCAACGATATGAATACCCAGCCGAAACTGCTCGCCAACTTTTTCGATGCTCAAGGCATCGTCAAAATCAAGCGTCGATTGGCCGTCGATTGTCATTAGCGATAGAGATGTTAAATCCCGCCGGAGGCCATCCGCCAGGTAGTCCTGGGATGCCGTTACGAGGCGATCGGCACTTTGCAGGATCGTCTCGTCAAATTCAGCGACGATCCCGGCGCGCAGTAAATCTATATTCTCGTTCTCATTAAAAACACCCAACTTTACCAGAATCGGAAACAACCCGGTGGTCCATTCCAGGCCGGATTTGCTGATAATGGCACGGGCCAGGGCATGATATTTGCTCTCCTTTTCAAACAAGTAATAAGATTTCAGAATATCGATGAATGTCCGGGTATCCTCATCGTTTATCTCAGCCGAAGGTGATGAACCATTTACTAGGCTTTTCAACCAATCGCCGCCAAGCTCGATAATCCGGCTTTTGCGGGCTTCTTCCTGCCGCTGCGCAGCCAAACGTTCGACCTGCTGGGCGGAGTTGGGAAAAAACTGGTCCAGATTAAACTTGAAATACAGCCGGTCATCAAAAAAAGCCCTAATGACCGCCGACTCATGATCTCCGCCGGGGCTGTCCGGAAAACAAAACTCGGTCATTGTCGCCAGATCAATCCACACTTGTTCCGTATTGAGGATCTCCCAAAGGTCTTTGATATCCACCTGGGTCAGCAAAGCCTTGCGTTTGCTGGCGACTTCGCGCAAAGCATCGACCATTTTGTCGCGGCCCATGGACACGTTGAGGCGTGCTTTATCCTTGTGCAGCAGCCGGCCGGCCGAAAGTTTTACTTCGCGATTATTTTCGGTTAAAAGCCGCAACCTTTGGTTTTTGACTTCCAAAACAACCGCGCATAAAATCTTTTGCCGATCGATATATTCCACAATACATCCTGATTCCATAGGGGGTACAATAACAACCGGCCTGAATAAAGTCAATGATTCCAAAGCCGCTGATTTAGGCTGTGATCTGGATGCTGGATGACAGATGACAGAGGGCAGATGACAGAGGACAGACGACAGAGGACAGACGACAGAGGACAGATGACAGATGACAGACGACAGAGGACAGATGACAGACGACAGAGGACAGATGACAGATGACAAAAGACAGATACTTGAATTCGGAAGACGGAAATATACAATTGCGGATTGCGGATTGCGGATTGCGGATTTGTTGTATCGCTTTGCTCTGTCGTTATATATTTATCTGTCATTATATATTTATTAAATTCGCAGGCCTTCGACGAGCTCAGGCGAGACGGAGTCGGAATGCGGACTTCAGATTGGTTTCGTATCAAACCTGTCACTTGGGCCGAACATCGAAAGCCGAATGCCGAATGCCATGTACCATAAAACTTCCACCATCCCTATACCTTAAACCTTATACCCTAGACCCTAGACCCTACACCCTGCACCCTAAACCCTACACCGTATACCTCGCACCTATGCAGTTATTTTCTTGCAGTCGCATTATACTGCCCTTATATTTAGGAAAACCAAAATTGTATCATTGAGAAACGACGAATTTAATTTAAGGAATAAACATGTGCGACTCGTCATTCGAAACCCGAAACACGCAACCCGAAACCCCCAACACGCAACCCGCAACACGCAACAAACTACACGCAACCCACAACCCGCAGCCCGCATCCTGTAATTCGTAACATGCAACCCGAAACCCGTAACCCGCAACTCGCAACCCGTAACGGAAACCGACCATCAGTAACGTCCCTGATCAAACCCTATTTTATTGAAAATCGCCCTAAGATTATCGTCGGGCTGCTCAGTTTAATCGTCGTCGATGTCCTTCAACTCATCATCCCCCGCATCATCAAATGGGCCGTCGATGATTTGACTGCCTTTAATATCGATACCACGCGACTGATGTCCTATGCGCTGCTCATGGTCGGCATCGCAGTACTGGTCGGAATATTTCGCTATATCTGGCGCCGCTGCCTGCTGGGCACGTCTCGCAGGGTCGAAGAGGGATTGCGCAATACCCTGTTCAATCATCTGCAAACCCTGTCAGCCTCATATTTCGACAACGTCAAAACCGGCGATCTGATGGCCCATGCCACCAATGATATTCAACAAATCCGCATGGCCACCGGCATGGGAATGGTGGCGATCAATGACGCCATCGTTCTGGGATTGGCGGCCATTGGCTTTATGGCCTATATCAACATCAAATTGACCGCATTTGTGCTCATTCCAATGCCGCTGATCGTTATCAGCACGCGTTTTTTTTCCAAAAGAATGCATCGTGGCTATCAGGCGGTTCAGGCGGCATTTTCCGAACTGACTGAAGTGATTCGGGAACGTTTCGCGGGAATTCGCATCATCAGGGCCCATCATCGCCAGGCGGAAGAAGCCCGCCGGGTGGAAGCCGTCTCGAAAGAATACATCCATCAGAATATCAGCCTGGTCAGAATTATCGGCACCTTTTTCCCCATGATGCTTCTATTTTCAAACTTAAGTCTGGCCATCGTGCTATACCTCGGCGGCCGCCAGACTATTTTGCAGACTATCACACCGGGTGATTTGGTGGCTTTCATCAGTTATCTGGGGTTGTTGACCTGGCCCATGATGGCCTTGGGATGGGTAACGAACCTTATCCAAAGGGGCCGGGCCTCGCTGGACCGCATCAATAAGATTTTGCAAACCATTCCTGCAATCCGTGATGGGCATGATGCCCGCGCCCTGGATAGCGCTAAAGGACATATTATTTTTGACAATGTCTTTTTCAGCTACACATCCGATGAAAATCCGGCCGGCACGAACACCCTCAGCAATATCAACTTGTCCATCAAACCGGGCCAGGTGCTGGGCATTGTCGGCCCCCCCGGCTGCGGCAAATCAAGCCTGATCGGTCTGATCCCGAGGCTTTATGAACCGCAGCAGGGTAAAATTCTGCTCGACGGAAATGATATTCGCACCCTGAAAATTAATGATCTCAGATCACACATCGCCTATATTCCCCAGGAACCGTTTCTGTTCGCCGGGACGATTCGCGACAATATCACTTTCGGCAATTCGGACATCTCCGAACAACGCCTCGAAAAAGCGGTCAGAGATGCCGTCCTGTACGAAACCATCCAGAGCTTCCCCGACGGCTATGAAACCGTGGTCGGAGAAAAAGGGATTATCCTCTCCGGCGGCCAGAAACAGCGCCTGGCCCTGGCCCGCTGCCTGCTAAAAGATAGCAGCATCCTGATTCTGGATGACCCGATCAGCCAGGTGGACCTGGAAACCGGCACCGCCATCATTAACACGATCCGTCAAGCGGCGGGCGCAAAAACCATCGTGATCGCATCCCACCGCCTGTCCGCCCTCAGCTACGCGGACTGGATCATCGCTCTCGATGGGGGACGCGTGGTGGAATCAGGAACGCACCGGCAGCTAATGACCGCCGACAATTATTACGCCCAAACGTATCGCCTGCAAGAGATCGAAGAGGAATTAGATGCCGCATGACTACGGATATTCTGAGGAAAAAAAGCTGGGCAAACCTTATGATGTGAAGTTGCTGAAGCGGATTTATCCTTTCACCCGGCCCTATCGGCTGCTGCTTTTCGGCTCCATCGGGCTTGTCCTGTTAATCACCGTTTTGGATCTTGCCCTGCCGTATGTTACCAAAATCGCCATTGACCGCTATATCGTGCCGCAATTGGATCAGCCGCACGCGGCTGAGAATGAAGCAGGCGATGATTCTCGCCGGCGCATCATTGCGGTGGATTTAGCCAATCCCGACCATCAGGCACTGGTAGACAAATACGGCACCCTCTTTTCCATTGAAGGCCGGACGGCCCGCATTGCCTATAGCGCCCTACCCCAATTGGATGAATCTGATCTGAGCCTCCTGCGGCGCCGGGATTTAGCCGGATTGGGTATACTGGCAGCCGTGTTCGTGGCCCTGGTGCTGGTCAACTTTATGCTGAGTTTTGTCCAGAGAATGATCATGGAATACACCGGCCACATGCTCATGCATGATTTGCGCATGGAGCTGTTTGTCCATATTCAAAGCCTGGCGATTGCCTATTTCACCCGCAATCCCGTGGGACGCCTGGTTACCCGAGTGACCAACGACATTCAAAACATGCACGAGCTGTTCACCTCGGTCATTTCGATGATTTTTAAAGACCTTTTCCTGCTCGGCGGCATCGCCGTGGTGATGCTGGTTTTAAATTGGAAACTGGCGCTGATCTCCTTTGTCGTTTTGCCGGTGGTGGTCTATGCGTCACTAATATTTTCGAGACGGGCGCGGGATATTTTCCGGGACCTGCGCATAAAAGTAGCCGAAATCAACACCCGCTTTTCAGAAACCATCGGCGGGATCCGGGTCATTCAATTGTTTCGCCAGGAGTGCAGCAATTATCGTAAATTCAAAAAATTGAACCACGAAAATTATTTGGCCGGAATGCGGCAAATCCATGTACTGGCGATCTTTATGCCGCTGATCGAAGTTCTGGGCGTGGTGGCGGTTGCCCTGGTGATATTTTTCGGCGGCGGCGGCGTGCTCAGCAGCACACTGAGCCTGGGCGACCTGGTAGCCTTCATTTCCTACATCCGGATGTTTTTCAGGCCGATCCGCGACCTGGCGGAAAAATACAACATCCTGCAAAATGCCATGGCATCAGCCGAACGAATATTTCTGATTATGGACAGCCGGGACCGCCTGCCATTGCCGGCAGCCCCGCTAAATCACCAGGCCTTGGTGCCGCAAAATATCGAACATATTCAGTTTGATAAGGTCAATTTCAGCTATGTCAGCGGTGAGCCGATCCTGCAGAACATCACGTTCAGTATGCTGGCCGGTGAAACCGTGGCGGTGGTTGGGCCCACCGGCGCTGGCAAGACCTCTCTGATCAACCTGCTGCCCCGCTTTTACGATCCGTCATCCGGACGGGTGCTCCTCAACAACCACGATCTCAGGGGACTCGATCCGGCCTGGTTTCGATCGAAAATTGCCCTGGTCATGCAGGATCCTTTCTTATTTTCCGGCTCAATCCGGGAAAACATATTCCAATCCCAGGAACCACCCGACGAAGATCAGCAACGATTCGTCATTGAGGCCTCCAATTGCAGACCCCTCATAGACCGGTTGCCGCAAGGGTTAGACACCATGTTAAGCGAGGGCGGCGCTTCCATATCCAGCGGCGAGCGTCAGCTCATCTCAATTGCCCGGGCTTTTGCGCGCAACCCCCAGCTCATTTTATTCGACGAGGCCACGTCCTACATCGATTCCCCGACCGAACTCCGCATCCAACAGGCCCTGGAAAAGCTGATGAGAGACCGCACCGCACTGGTCGTGGCCCACCGCTTGTCGACGGTGCGCAATGCCGACCGCATCATCGTGCTGAACCGCGGCCGGATTATCGAAACCGGCACCCACGCCGGGCTGATGGATCAAAAAGGGTTCTACTATAAACTGCATCAGCTGCAAAACGGCGGTGGAATGAATAATGAATAATGACAAATGAATAATTGCGGAAGTCGCTGCGCTCCGTCATTTTTAATTTATAGGTCCTATTGGACCTATATCACTTATGGGCCTATAAGACCTATACCACTTATGGATCTATAAGACCTATATCACTTGCGGACCTGTAAGAGCTGTAATTCAGAATTAAAATCGACAGAATTCCTTCATTTGTCATTATTCATTATTCATTAGTCATTCCCAACCTTCCAAGCGTTCGAAATTCCTGAAATTTGTCATTTATTACGAGATTTTTTCTTGCCAAACGTCGATTCAGATGATACGGACCCTATAACCTGTCAGAAACTGATTTTGTCGATAGCCCTGTCAAGGTCACTGGTCCGCAACTAATTTTATAAATTGGAAAATGTTCACCGTTGTTTCACAACCCTTATTGGAAAGGAGGATTTGATTATGCCCTATGATGCAGTAAACATGGCTGACTGGCAAATTTCCGAAGCAGCAGAGAAAAACATGCCGACTCCCGAGGAGTGGACCGACAAATTGGGATTGGAAAAAGAGGAAATGCTTCCGATGGGCCGTTTGGCCAAACTGGATTTTCTGAAAATCATCGACCGTCTCAAGGACAAACCCGATGGCAAGTACATCGAGGTAACTGCCATCACACCCACTCCGCTGGGTGAAGGCAAGAGCACCACGTCCTGCGGTTTGATGGAAGGTCTCGGCAAACGTGGCAAAAATGTCGGCGGCGCGCTGCGGCAGCCTTCCGGCGGACCCACCATGAATGTCAAGGGCACCGCAGCCGGTGGCGGCAACTCCCTGCTCATTCCCATGACCGAATTTTCGCTGGGACTGACCGGTGACATCAACGACATCATGAACGCCCACAACCTGGCCATGGTGGCCTTGACCTCACGCATGCAGCATGAGCGCAACTACAACGATGAACAGCTGGATCGTTTGACCGGTATGGCGCGTTTGAACATCGACCCCACCCGGGTCGAGATGGGCTGGATCATCGATTTCTGCGCCCAGGCCCTGCGCAATATCATCATCGGTATCGGCGGCCGCATGGACGGCTTTACCATGCAGTCCAAGTTCGGCATCGCCGTGGGTTCCGAGTGTATGGCCATCCTGTCGATTATCCGCGATCTAGCCGATCTGAAAGAGCGGCTCAACAACATCACGGTGGCATTCGACAAGAGCGGCAAACCCGTCACGACCGGTGACCTGGAATGCGGCAACGCCATGACCGCCTTCATGCGCAACACCATCAACCCGACCATGATGTGCACGGCCGAATACAACCCCTGTCTGGTGCATGCGGGACCGTTCGCCAACATCGCCGTCGGCCAGAGCTCCATCATCGCCGACCGCGTCGGTCTGAAATTGTTCGACTATCATGTCACCGAATCCGGCTTTGGTGCCGATATCGGCTTCGAGAAATTCTGGAATGTCAAATCCCGCTTCAGCGGATTGAAACCCCATGTTTCGGTTCTGACCACCACCATCCGCGCCCTGAAAATGCACGGCGGCGGCCCCACGGTCGTAACCGGCAAAGCCTTGCCGGACGAATACACGAAGGAGAACCTGGAATGGGTGGAAAAGGGCTGTGCGAACATGGTGCATCACATCAACACCATCCGCAAGGCCGGCATCAACCCGGTGGTCTGCATCAACCGCTTTTACACCGACACCGATGCCGAGTGCGCCGTCATCCGCAAGATCGCCGAGGCTGCCGGTGCCCGTTGCGCCGAGTCCAAGCACTGGGAACTGGGCGGCGAAGGCGCTCTGGAATTCGCCGATGCCGTCGTTGAAGCCTGTGAAGAGGAAAACGACTTCAAATTCCTCTATCCGCTGGAAATGAAGCTGCGCGATCGTGTCGACATCATCGCCAAGGAAGTTTACGGCGCTGACGGCGTGGATTGGTCTCCCGAGGCCAATGCCAAAGCACAGATGCTGGAAAACGATCCCAAGTACGCCGACTTCACCACCATGATGGTTAAGACCCATGAGAGCCTCAGCCACGATAGGACCGTAAAAGGGGCGCCCAAAGGATGGCGGCTGCCGGTTCGTGACGTGCTGATCTACTCCGGGGCCAAGTTCCTCTGCCCCTGCGCCGGGACCATCAGCCTGATGCCGGGCACCGGCTCCAACCCGGCTTTCCGCCGCGTTGACGTCGATGTCAATACCGGACAGGTGAGTGGATTGTTCTAGTAATTAAACCTATTAACTAATCAGGGGGCCGGAGAACTATTCCGGTCCCCATTTTTTTTCCGAAATCACAGAAGACGAGCACCCATTGGTTTAAATTACAAATTACAAGCACCAATAATCTTAAATAACAAATTGCAAGCACCAAATTACAAACAAATCCCAAATCTCAATATCCAATGACCAAAACCACTGATAGAGATGCGAACAATCAATATCTTTTTGAAGATCCTCACGTGGGAGCGAAGCTTGATGCATCATTTCTGCAATCTTTGTAATTTCGAATTTAGGTCATTGGAATTTGTTTGAGATTTGGGATTTGAGATTTGTGATTTAATTTTCCGAGCCTCAACGTAATAAATTAGATATTATGCGTATATTGTTAATTAATCCATTCTATCCCATCTCGGAAACCCCTTCTCCACCTTTGGGCCTGGCCTATCTCGCCTCCGCATTGGCCGAAGCCGGAATCGAAGTAAAAATTCTGGATCTGGTTGTATTTCCTTACGGCCGGACGATGCTGAAAACTGTCCTGGAAAAGTTTAAGCCTCAAATGGCCGGACTGACGGCGGTCACGATGACCTTCGACAATGCCCTGGCCGTCAGCCGGGACATCAAGGAACTGAATCCGGAAATTCTAGCGGTAATGGGCGGCCCGCATGTAACGTTTTGCGCCCGGGAAACCCTCAGTGAGCATCGGGATGTGGACGTCCTGGTCCTGGGTGAAGGTGAAAGAACAATTGTGGATTTATGCCGCGCGGTGGATGCCGGCCGTGATTTGAACACAGTGGCTGGAATTGTCTTTCGCAAGGATTCTGAAATCTGCACCACCGCATCCAGAGACCCCATCGCAGATTTGGACGAGTTGCCGGACCCGGCCCGCCATCTGCTGCCGCTGGGTCGCTACCGGGCGCTTGGCATGCCCATCAGCCTGACAACCAGCCGCGGGTGTCCCTTTAAATGCATCTTTTGCGTGGGCCGTAAAATGGTGGGGGCCAGGGTTCGCTATCGCAGTCCGTTCAAAGTTGTCGATGAGATGGAATATTTGAATTCTCTGAATTTTCATCAAATTAACCTTGCCGATGATCTGTTCACGGCCAATCGCGCACACTGTCTGGCGGTATGTAATGAAATTATAAGCAGGCGGCTGGAGTTAAAATGGACATCTTTTGCCCGGGTCGACACGGTTTCCGAGGAAATCTTGACCAGGATGAAAGCCGCCGGCTGCAGTGCCGTCAGTTTCGGTGTCGAATCGGGGAATGCGCAAATCCTCCAGACGATCAAAAAGGGAATCACCCGGGACCAGGTCATCGCGGCGGTTGAAATGTGCCGGCGCGCGGGTGTCACCGCGCACGCTTCTTTTATTCTCAGGTTGCCGGGAGAGACACCGCAAACCATCCGGGAAACCATGGATTTTGGCGAACAATTAAAGGAACTTGGTCTGTCATACGGATTTCATCTGCTGGCGCCTTTTCCCGGTACTGAAGTACGCACGGACAGCGACCAATACGGCATCAAGATATTGACCGATGATTGGTCTCGGTATCATGCGAATCGAGCCATTGTGGAAACGTCTGAAGTAGATCGGCAATCACTGGATGATATCGTAATCAGTTGGGAAGATGAGTACACCCTGCTGCTGGGGGATATAAAAGAACGCATGCTGAAAAATACGGCTTCAGCCTTGGAAGCAGAGCAGGTCAACAACTTGGAACGAGTCGTCTTGGTTTATGACCTGATGATGAAAAACGTCATCGAGCAAAAAGGCTTCTGGCGCCACAACGGACAATCTTTGAGTAGCCAGACTAATCTGAATGTCCTGAGCGAAAGAATCAGTCCCGCTGTGGACGCAGCGCCACAACTGATCAGAGATACCCTGGATCACGCCCAGCGCCATGGTGATTTACGATATCGGTGTAACAATGACATGGTTGAGTGGCATTGGGTGGACTATTTGGAATGACGAATGAATAATGTATAATTATGGAATCCTATCGTTTTTAAAGTCTTGGTCAAAAGTCATGGGCATTTTCCGCGATACGGTTTGCCACCAAGACACATAGATCAAAATAAGTTCTAAAATTTTATTATTGTCCTGGTAACCATGGATTCAATGCCGGAGATGAATCTGGATAGAAGGTTACCTTAAGTATATCGTGGGGAGAAAAAGTAAAATGCGCAGTTTTCCTTAACTATTCATTATTCATTAATCATTATTCATTTTTTCTTAGTCATTAGTCATTTTTCATTTCCAACCCTTACGCGGCCAGCAGGATGTCAGCCAACTTGTCGACTCCCTCCCGGGTTTTTTCGGCCATGGACTCAAGGTGGACCGGCTTAAATCCTAACCGATCGGTTACCGGATTGGACGGCACCGATTCAATTTCCTTTCCAAAGCCGATCATCATTCCCAAAATATTCGCGACATGCACGATATCACTGAACGTGCAGTGATTTTCACAGGCGTCAGGATCGTGGTGCCAGCCCACGGCATGGACCAGTTCCGAGGGGAAAGCCCACTTTTCCAGAATCCGGGCGCCGATAGTTGCGTGGTCGATGCCAAGCACGATGAATTCGGCAACTTCAAAAGCAATACCTTTGGCGACCATGCCTTTTATCTCCTGCAAATCGTTTTGGACAAACCCGCCCAAAACCAATTTTCCCAAATCGTGCAAGAGGGCAGCCGTGAAAACCTCGTCGGAGCCTGGTATTTTCAACTCTTTAACGACCAACTCGGCGGCCACCGATACCGCCACCGAATGCCGCCAGAGTTCACCGTGCGGCATATCATAACCGGGAAGGGGTTTTTTCATGACCGTACTCATACACATAGTCATCACTAGCTGAAGCAAACGTTTCCATCCCAGGAGAACAACAGCCTGTTTCACTGATCTCACCTTGGTCAGGATTCCGAAATAAGCCGAGTTGGTCAACTTTAAAATATTAGCTGTCAGACCGGGATCATACTTTAAAATCTCTTCGATTTGAGACGCTGAGGTTTCCTGATCTTTAAGCATGGTAAGCAATTTAGCCGAGGTATCTGGCATGCCTGGAAATGCTTTTACCTGGGTCATAATTTGATCTAATTTTTCCTGGTTCACGTTCGTCTTAGCTCCTGTTCACGACGATTGACAAATAAGTTATTAGCCTGCAAAAAATACACCATTATTAATTTCATATCGGCCAGAATGAGTCCGAACTTGAGCGTCGTTGATACTAAGTTTTTTCCGAGACGAAACTCGGGAAAATAGCCCCTGCTGGCAGCAATAGCGAAGTTCATTGATTTTGGGTTTCGGGTTTCAGGTTTCGGGTGTCAGGGAAAAGAGGTGCAAAAACCTGACACCTGAACATTGAAACCTGAAAACTTCAATTAATTACAACATGTTGTCAGAGAAACCCGTTAAGCGCCTATTCCTATTGCCCTTCGGGTAAAACTATTCGCACCTTGTCAGCCTTTTACCGCCTAAATTATCAATCGCGAAGCAATGGTATATTGAGTCCGGCCGGGTCGGCCGGACCAAGTGTCTGCGGTCGTCTGCGCTTGTCTGCGGCAAATGATTAAAAATATTGGCACCAGCTAGGAAATGGCCTATAGACAACGGTGCTTCACGACCGACATATCGTGCACGTTGCGGCCGCCGGATATTGCGGATTACGGAACGGGTGGGTAATATTCGAGGATTCTCTGGACTGAGTTTTCTATAACTTCATCTTTTTGGGCCGTCGTCAATTCGTAAAACAAATCGGCACGGGACTCCCCCCCACCAGATCTCGTTATGGGATTGGGCATCATACATCGCCAATTTAAGCCGGCCCACGTCATAAACAGCATAATCCATCACCACAGTCATGTCGACCGCTTTGTGCCCCCCGCCATACATGACGAGAAATACATCCGGCTCATTGACATCAAGCTTCATCCCCAGGGCCTTTAGTTTTGCATTGACCACGGTCTTGATCCGAACCTGGTTGAAATCGTCTATCCGTGAAGTTGCCGGCATCTTGACCCAGTTGTAGGTTTTGATTTGGGAAAAATCCACATCCACATCGAAATCGTATGTCACCTCATGATAGATGGTTTTCTCCGAAACAGTGCAGCCGGGGACTAAAGCCAACACGCATATAAAGACACAGGCAAACGTGAATTTCATGCAAAAAAAAACCTCTCTCGCATTACTTTTAAGTTACAAATTATTCCAAGATGTTACCTATATTATGCCCGTAAAATGTTCCTGATGTCAAATTTATTTAATCGGTACACAGTGGCTGGCGACCGCATTTTTTGGCGTTGATGGCTGGGGGAGAAGGTTCAGGTTCGGGATGCAGGATGAGGGGTGTCGGGTGTCGGGTGTCGGGTGTCGGGTTTCGGGTGGCAGCGCTGCCGCCGGCCATAAAAGCGGCCAGTTAAATCGAAAAGGAAACTGAATTCGTGCATGAGGGCAAATCACAAATTACAAGCACCAAAATACAAATAAATCTCAAATCCCAATATCCAATGACCAAAACCCACTCTCCACGCGGCAGAGAGCTCGCGTCCAGTCCAATGATATCCTTACCGGGTCAAATCGTTTGGATATTCGAATTTGAATCATTGTGATTTATTTGAGATTTGGGATTTGTAATTTGGGATTTTACACCTCACCTTCGTTGCCAGCTTAACCAATACAAAATGTCCTGAGAATAGAGATGGATTAATGAAGTCTCATAAAAGGTGCCAGGTGTCAGGAGCAAAGGCGTTATACCCTGACACCCGAAACCCGACACCTGAAACCCTTATTACCTTAAAACAGCCGGGCAGCCCGCAATATCTCGACCGTCATTAGTGACAGGCTCCCCGTAACGTCTCTGGCTTTAGGATCGATACTGCTCCGGCAGCACCGGTTCGCTGGCCCATTCCGACGGCCAGTTCTGTTTGAGATCCTCACCCAATTTCGTTTTTAATTTTTGAAGACCGGGTCTGGCAAATTTAGGATGCCCTTCTTTAAGGGTTCTGCCGTTCACCGCAGCTTCGCTGCGCAGGCGTTTGCCAACGGTTCTTTCCATCTGGCGGCCCAGCCACAGTATCCGATCGACATCATAACCGTGCTCGATGCCCATCTCATCTATTTGAACCAGCAAATCTTCCAGACAAATCAGGCCGACAAATCGTGGGTCTTCATAATAATATTCGCCGGTGCCCGGCACCGGGCAATCGTCCAAAAAGTTCGCCGGCTGGCCGCCCATCCCGCCGATGGTCGCCTCGAAATGGGTGATGCCGGCCTGCAGCGCTGCCAGAACCGAAGCCGCGGCTACGCGCTTGGTCTCGTGAAAATGGGCAATGTGCAGCGAGGTATCCGGTATTTCATCCAGAATCATCGCAAAGTAGCGATACACGTCCGGTGCTGAAGCACTGCCGTCATGGTCCGCATGTTCAATATCGGAAGCCCCGATCTCCAACCAGCGTTTGGTGAATTCCACGGCGTCCTTGAGTTCTGTGGCGCCGGCAATCGGGCTGCCCCAGATAGTGCTGACCGTGCCGCACATTTTAAGCCCGGCATCCCGGCACTTCTTTATGCAGCGCTCAGCTTCGGCCCAGTAGACCGGCAGGGTTGTACCGGAATTGGCAAAATGGTGCTCCTCTTCAGTGGACACCATCATCAGGAGTCGATCCGGACCAACCCCTTTTTCCTTGAGTTGAATGGCCCGGTCCACCGATTTTTCGCGGATGGTAACGGCCGTGATGCACAGGTCATCGTAATTGAGGCCCTTCCTGTCACAACGTTTTTTGAAACGGTCGCTGCGCAGGTGGGCCAGAATCTCTTCCGCATCGCTGAACTGCGGCATCAAATAGGGGTTGCCGAGATTGGTCACTTCGATGTTGCGGCAGCCGGCAAAAATCAGCTCTTCGGCGTAGAAAATCTTGGCCCGGGTCGAGATGAATTGCTCCAGGTGTTGAAAGCCATCCCGTACGGTAATGTCGCCGATGGTGACTTTTTCAGGCATACGCGGAAAAATTTTTCTATAGTCATACTCAGTCATAATGTTTATTAGCCTCCTTTCAAAGATAGATAAGCTTAATTTAATGTTATATTTTCAACAAATTGCGGTGCAGAATGTAACAGTAAGCCGGCTTTATAAAATGACTAATGTCTAATGACAAATGAATAATGAAGGAGATCGCTTCGCTCCATCTTATTGATACTAAATTAAAATAGATAGTATTCCTTAATTTGACATTATTCATTAGTCATTATTCATTTGCCTTTGAATACGGGCTTCCGTTTTTCTTTGAAAGCCGCCAAGCCTTCAAGGCGGTCCTCGGTGGGGATGCACACCCAGTAGGCGTTTGATTCAATGGCCAATCCGGTGTTGATATCCGTCTCGTATCCGTGATTGATGGCGTATTTGGCCTGCTCAATGGCGATGGGACCAGTCTCACAGATCATGGTCGCCATTTTGTGGCATTCCTCAAGCAGATCCGGTAGCGGGCAGACTTTGTTCACCAGTCCAATCTCCAGCGCTTCAGGTGCGCCGACCCGTCCCCCGGTAAAGATGAGCTCTTTGGCTTTTCCTTTGCCGACCAGGCGCGGTAAACGCTGGGTGCCGCCCGCACCCGGTATGATCGCCAGGCGGGTTTCGGTTAGCCCCATAACGGCGTTTTCGGAAGCAATGCGAATATCACCGGCCAGCGCCATTTCTGTGCCGCCGCCCAGAGCAATGCCGTTTACCGCCACGATAACGGCTTTGTTCAACTGCTCGATCGATGTGAAAAGGTTGCGGATGGTAAAAATATATTCTTTGACTTTTTCAGGGGCAAGGGTGGCCCGTTCTTTCAGGTCGGCGCCGGCACAGAAAGCTTTTTCACCGGAACCGGTTATGATGACAACCCGAACCTCCGATCTGAACCGGCAGGATTCGATCTGATCCCGCAGTGCATGCAGCAGGGGAAAATTCAAGGAATTCATCACATCCGGCCGGTTCAGCGTCAGCGTAACGACCCCGGCTTTTTCATCTACCAACAATAAAGGATCACCCATTTATTCCTCCCGATTAATTCCTCAGATTTTAGTTATGAGCGAGCGCTCGGTCGCAGCCCATTTTTTTACTTGAACATTTTGTATTTGTCAATAGATTTATGTTTGTCGCGCAATCGGGAAACAAAAATAATATATCTATTAAATTTAATAACTTATAATTTAGCTCGACCACTATTGGAATTACTTGACAACAAAAAGAAAAGCATGATATTCAATATGAGTGAGCGCTCGCTCACCTTCGACCCATGATAATACAGGTTAGCTGTCCATGCAAGAATTAATCAGAACCAAAGACATACCGACCCAGGTAAAGGACCCGGATCTGGTCCAACGCCGGCGCCGCCAGATCGCTGATGCCGCCGTTCAGCTATTTATCGCCCGGGGATTTCATAAAACGACGACCCGTCAAATTGCCCGCGCATCCGGTATTTCCATCGGCTCTCTGTATGAATATTTCGCGTCCAAGGAAGATATCCTGTATATGGTCTGCGAATCCATTCACGCCGAAGTGGAACGCGGCGTCACCGAGGCCATGTCCAGCACAGCAGCCGGACAGGAAGCCCTGGCCGGTGTCATTCGCGAATATTTTATGGTTTGCCACCGCATGAGCGACTTTATCCTGCTGATCTATCAGGAAAGCCAGTCATTGCCGGCCCAGTGGCAGCAAAGAGTGCTTGAAAACGAACTTCGAATCACCGGTCTGTTCGTCGAAGTCCTGGCTCGCCTGTCTGCTTCCGGCGAATTGCCGGGCCTCGAAGAGCAGGACATTGAGCTTGCCGCACACAACATTGTCGTGTTAGGTCATAAGTGGACGTTCAGACGCTGGTACCTGGCGCGCCACTACAGCCTCGAGGACTATATTCGACTTCAAACAAAGTTTATTCTTAAAATGTGCGACGTATAAAATGGAATGACTAATGACAATTGACAAATGAATAATGAAGGAATTCTGTCTGATTTTATTTTTTGCTCTAACTAGCATTTTCAAATCTGCTTTGAATTAGATAATATGAAGGGTGATGAACTGAAAAGAAGGACTAAGGAGTTCGCACATCGATGTGTAAAGCTGGCTATGGCATTGCCCAATTCACAATTTGGCAATCACATTCGAGGTCAACTATTTCGTTGCGCCACATCGGTGGCCTCAAACTATCGAGCCGCCTGCATTGCGCAATCAAAAGCCAGTTTCATCGCTAAACTCAGTATCGTTATCGAAGAATCCGATGAATCCGCTTTTTGGTTGGAGTTTATCATTGATGAACAATTATTAAAAAGGCCAGGTTGAACCGCTGCTGAAAGAGGCGGAACAACTGACCGCGATATTTTTAACATCAAGAAAGACGGCTAGATCGGAAAAGTTGATTGATCTTAATGCGAATCATTAATCATTCATCATTTGCCATTTAAATCGGCGGAGCGCATCGCCCTCCGTCATTATTCAATAGTCATTATTCATTTGTCATTTGAATCGTTGGAGCGCAGCGACTTCCACCATTATTCATTAGTCATTCGTCATTCGTCATTTGAATCGTTGGAGCGCAGCGACTTCCACCATTATTCATTAGTCATTAGTCATTAGTCATTTTTCCTAAGGAGACGCCATGAGTTCAGAAATCGAAGTATACAAACCCCAAAATTACATCCGGATCGTGACCGCTACCTCCCTTTTTGATGGTCATGATGCCGCCATAAATATCATGCGTCGGATATTGCAGGACACCGGGGTTGAGGTTATTCATCTCGGCCACAACCGGTCCGTCCGGGAGATCGTGGACGCCGCAATTGAAGAAGATGTTCAGGGCATCGCCGTATCGAGCTACCAGGGCGGGCATATCGAATTTTTCAATTACCTGGTGGATTATTTAAAGGAACGCGATGCCTCCCACATCAAGGTTTTTGGCGGCGGCGGCGGTGTGATCGTGCCGGAGGAAATCCAGGAACTGGAATCTTACGGGGTGGCCAAGATTTATTCGCCGGAAGACGGCACTACCATGGGGCTCCAGGGCATGATTAACCACATGGTCCGGATCATGGATTTTCCCACGGTCAAAAACGATTCATTTGCTTTTGACGGCCTGTCCCCGCACAACAAATTGGCCGTCGCCAATCTGATATCGGCCGTCGAACTGGCCAAGATTCAGGGCAACGGCAATCTGTCTGCCCTGCGGGCTCAACTGACTGACCGCATCGCCGATCACCGTGCGCCTGTCATTGGCATTACCGGAACCGGGGGCGCCGGAAAATCATCGCTGACCGATGAAGTTATCTTGCGCATTTTGCATGACTTTAAAGACCTGCATATCGCCATCATCAGCTGCGACCCATCGCGGCGTAAAACCGGCGGCGCCCTCTTAGGCGATCGAATCCGGATGAATGCCATTGGAAATCAGCGGGTGTATCTGCGATCATTGGCCACCCGCCAATCCCAATCAGAAATCCCCGAGGTTCTGGCCGATAGCGTCACTGCCGTAAAGGCGGCCGGCTATGACCTGATAATTGCCGAAACCGCCGGAATTGGACAGGGCGACTCCAGGATCGTTGATCTGGTTGACGTCTCCATTTATGTCATGACCAGCGAATTCGGCGCCGCATCCCAGCTGGAAAAAATTGACATGCTGGACTTTGCCGACCTGGTCGTGGTCAACAAATTTGAAAAACGCGGCGGAGAAGACGCCGTGCGAGACGTTCGCAAACAAGTGCAGCGCAACCGCCGGGCTTTCGACCGCGATCCGGCCGATATGCCGGTCTTCGGCACGATTGCTTCCAAGTTCAACGATGACGGGGTTACCGCACTCTACCATGCCATTTTGGATACGATTCACGCCAAAACCGGCCTGAAGCTCGAAGCAGGCCTGCCCAGACCGGAATCCAATCTTTCATCGTCCAAAACCATCATCATTCCCCCCGAACGAACGCGATACCTGAGCGAAATTGCCGACACGATCAGAGCCTACCATCAAAAAACCGAAGATCAGGCCCAGGCCCTGCGCGACTTCTGGCACCTGGATGAAACTGCCCAGCGACTCAGCAGCGGCAATCTCAAAGGAGATTCTGAAGCCGTGCTGGAAAAGTTAAAAGAGGAGGTCCGTAAAGCCGAGGCGGCCCTGGAGCCGGCAACACGCGCCAGCCTTGAAGAATTCCGCAATATCAAAGAAACCTACGCTCAAAAGGAACTGGTATACCACGTGCGCGACCAGGAAATTCGCGTTCCACTGCAGGTAGAATCGCTTTCCCACTCCCTCATTCCCAAAATCGCCCTGCCCCGCTTCAAGGATCCGGGAGAATGCTACCGCTGGATGCGCGCAGAAAATGTACCGGGCCGCTTTCCCTATACCGCCGGCGTTTTCCCCCTAAAGCGGGAAGATGAGGACCCGACGCGCATGTTTGCCGGCGAGGGGGATCCGGCCCGCACCAACCGCCGGTTTAAAATGCTGTCGGCCAATTACGAAGCCAAACGCCTTTCGACCGCCTTCGATTCGGTGACCCTGTATGGCTACGATCCGGATATCCGGCCCGATGTATACGGCAAGGTCGGCACCTCGGGTGTCAGCATCTGCACCCTGGACGACATGAAAGTGCTCTATGGCGGGTTTGAATTATGTGCCCCCAGCACCTCGGTTTCCATGACGATCAACGGACCGGCCCCGATAATTTTGGCCATGTTTTTAAATACCGCAATCGATCAGCAAATCGAGAAATTCCGAAACGAAGACGGCCGAGAGCCCACCGCGGAGCAATACCAACAGATACGGGCCGATGTTCTGTCCAATGTCCGCGGAACGGTCCAGGCCGACATTCTCAAAGAAGATCAGGGGCAAAACACCTGTATCTTTTCCATTGATTTTGCTCTCAAAATGATGGGCGACATTCAGAAGTATTTCAGCGACAATGATATCCGCAACTTTTACTCGGTATCCATCTCCGGATATCATATCGCGGAAGCCGGGGCCAACCCCATCACCCAGCTGGCGCTGACCCTGGCCAATGGATTTACCTACGTTGAATACTACCTGTCTCGCGGCATGCCCATTGACAGCTTCGGGCCGAATTTATCGTTTTTCTTCTCCAACGGCCTGGATCCGGAGTACAATGTCATCGGACGGGTGGCCCGGCGCATCTGGTCCGTCGCTCTGAAGAATAAATATCACGGCTCCGAGCGGTCTCAGATGCTCAAGTATCATATCCAAACCTCCGGCCGGTCCCTCCACAGCCAGGATATTCAATTCAACGATATCCGCACCACGCTGCAGGCCTTGTGTGCGATCTATGACAACTGCAACAGCCTGCATACCAATGCCTTTGACGAAGCCGTTACAACCCCGACCTCGGAATCGGTTAGACGGGCCCTGGCCATCCAGCTCATCATCAACCGCGAGTGGGGCCTGACCGCCAATGAAAATATGAACCAGGGCAGTTTCATCTTCGAGCAGTTGACGGATCTGGTGGAAGAAGCCGTGCTGATGGAGTTTGACCGCATCACCGAGCGCGGCGGCGTGCTGGGGGCGATGGAAACCGGCTATCAGCGCAGCAAGATCCAGGAAGAATCCATGTATTACGAAATGCGCAAGCATACCGGCCAGCTGCCCATCATCGGCGTCAACACCTTCCGCGATCCGGATGCCGATGACGAGCACCTGAGTGAAAACATCGAGCTGGTCCGCGCCACCGAAGCCGAAAAACAGTCCCAGCTGGCCCGCCTGGCAGATTTTAAAAAGCGCAACGCGCAGGAAGCGCCGGCCGCGTTGGAACGACTGCAACAGGTTGCGCTGGCGGGCGACAACATTTTCGAGGAGCTCATGGATACCGTCCGCACCTGCAGCCTGGGACAAATTACCCAGGCCTTGTATGATGTGGGCGGGAAATATCGGCGCAATATGTAATTAGTGGTCAGTTGTTTGTTGTCTGTTGTCCGTTGTTAGTCGTCCGTCGTCCGTTGTATGGTATAAGTTACCGGAAGCGGTTTGTAAAAACTTTCTATTTTCATACCGTAATTGACTTGAGCCGCTGATTGTGACTATAAACTTCTGGTCTTTATTCAACGGACAACTCACAACGGACAACTGACACTGCCGGCTTCATTTTTAGATAAGCCGGTATAATATTATCCAAGCTTAATCAACCAAATCCGGAGGTAAATTCCCATGAGAGAGGCAGTCATTGTAAGTGCTGTGCGTACGCCCCTGGGCAGCTTCAACGGATCGCTGGGCAAAATTGGCGCAACCCAGCTGGGCGCGATCGTGATTGAAGAAGCCGTAAAGCGGGCCGGTATTGAAAAAAAAGAAGTCAACGAAGCCATCATGGGTATCGTGTTGCCCTGCGGATATGGCCAGAACCCGGCCAAACAGGCGGTGGTCAAGGCCGAAATGCCTTGGGATGTGCAATGCATTACGGTGAATAAAGTCTGCGGATCGGCTTTAAAGTCCGTGATGCTGGCAGCTCAGACGATCCAGGTCGGAGATGCCGATGTGGTCGTAGCCGGCGGGATGGAAAATATGACCATGGCGCCCTATTACCTGGAAAAAGCACGTTTTGGATTTCGCATGGGTGCCGGTACCCTGCAGGATCACATGGTCCATGACGGATTGTGGGACATCGTCAATGATTTCCACATGGGTATTTCCAATGATCTGTGTTCCGAAAAATACGGTGTCAGCCGTGAGGACCAGGATCGCTATGCCGTGGAATCCTATCGCCGCACTCTGGATTCGATCAGTACCGGCAAATTCAAAGATGAAATTGTACCGGTCACGATCCCCCGGCGCAAGGGAGATCCGGTCATTTTCAGCCGGGATGAATGCCCGCGGGAAACCAGTTATGAAATGTTGGCCGGGATGAAACCGGCTTTTCAGAAAAACGGGTTTGCCACGGCCGGCAACGCCTCGATTATCAGCGACGGCGCGGCAGCTGTGGTCGTGATGTCCAGAGAAAAAGCCGAAGCGCTGGGGTGCACCGTCATGGCGACCATCGGCGCCCAAGCCTCGGCCGGTTTGGACATGAAATACGTTCTGGTAGCGCCGATTCTCGCGATCCCCAAATGCCTGGAAAAAGAGGGTATGGCCATCGACGATGTCGACCTGTTCGAAAGCAACGAAGCCTTCAGTGGATCAACCGTGGCGGTGTTAAAAGAGCTGAAACTGAACCCGGAAAAGGTGAATGTAAACGGCGGCAGCGTCGCCCTCGGTCATCCGATCGGCGCCAGCGGCTGCCGCATCCTGGTTACCCTGCTGCATGAAATGATCAGGCAGGATAAAAAAACCGGACTGGCCACGCTTTGTCTGGGAGGCGGCGAGGCCGTGGCGATGATCGTCAAGCGGTAAACGAGTTGCGGGTTGCGGGTTGCGGGTTACGGGTTACGGGTTACGGGTTACGGGTTGCGAGGTAAAAAGAACTGGTATTCAGCGTTCGGTTTCCGGCCTTCGGGGAGGAAAGCTGACGAACGGATGTGAATCCAATCACTGATTACTGATTACTTATCACTGATCCCCAATACCGAATACCTAATAACCAACACCAAATACCCAATACCGAATGCCGAATACCTAATACATACCCAACCCGGATAAACCGGAAATTCGAAACTTGAAATCCGAAATCCGAAACAAATTCAAAATTCGAAAATTCAAATGTCTCAAACGAAATTACCGTCGTGACAAAGTTGAATTCAATTAAAATCTTTGTGAATGCTTGTTTATTAGTGCTTTACAAAGATGCCAAAAAATTTTTTGCACAATTTGCGCAAAACTGAGTTGGTAACTGTCTAATGTCCAATACCCAATAACAAATAACTAATAACTAATAACCAATAACCAACACCCAAACGGCGCGGGAGGAATTAATGATGGAGATAAAAACATTCGGTGTCATTGGAGCCGGTCAGATGGGCAATGGAATCGCACAGGTTGCCGCGATGAGCGGCCTGGATGTCATTATGAACGATATCAAGGATGAGTTTGTCGAGCGCGGCCTGGCAACGATAACTAAAATCTTATCGCGCAACGTCGACAAAGGCAAAATGACCGGTGATGAGAAAGATGCCGTCCTTGGCCGGATAAAGACCAGCGTCAGCCTGCAGGACATGGCAGCGGCTGATTTCGTCGTGGAGGCCGCCACCGAGAATGAAACCATCAAGAATAAAATTTTCAGTGATTTGGATGAAATTTGTGAGGCTGCCGTCATTTTATCATCCAACACATCTTCCATTCCCATCGGCCGGATTGCGGCCCAGACCAGCCGACCGGAAAAGGTGATCGGCATGCATTTTATGAATCCGGTACCGGTCATGAAACTGGTTGAAGTCATCCCGGGCATTGCCACTTCAGAGGAAACCTTCGAAGTTACCTGGGGTCTGGCTGAAAAGTTCGGCAAAACACCGGCTAAATCCAATGACTATCCGGGATTTATCGCCAACCGCATCCTGATGCCCATGATCAACGAGGCAGCATTCGCGCTTTATCACGGTGTCGGCACCCGGGAAGACATCGACACCGTAATGAAACTCGGCATGAATCATCCCATGGGGCCGTTGACACTGGCGGATCTGATCGGTCTGGATACTTGTCTGGCTATTATGGAAACCCTTTACGACGGTTTCAAGGATTCAAAATATCGTCCCTGCCCCCTGCTGCGAAAATACGTTGAGGTTGGCTGGCTGGGAAGAAAGACGGGGAAGGGATTTTACGAGTATAAATAAAAGTGTAAAATGCCTAAAATGCACTAAAATGACTAAAATTATGGTATCGCTGCGCTCTGTCCCCTATAAAATGGGCAATTTCGGCCGTTTGGCAGGTCGTAAATACAGTAAAAATCAAGGCGCGTACCGTTTTTTTTAATTAAATGAAAATATTCCTTAACTTTAGGCATTTTAGGCATTTTAAATTTTAGGCATTTCTTTTAGGGAGGTCACATGCCACGCAGAAAAAAGACCGTACCGGTGCCAATCGGCAAAAAAATCAAAAAAGCCAGGACCAGCAAGAAATTTTCCCTGGATCGAGTTGCCAATGAAACCGGGTTTTCCATTGAGTACCTGAAGGAAGTCGAAAGCGGCAAATCCATGCCCCCCGTCGGAGCCCTGCTGCAGATCGCCAGGGCCCTGGAGATCGAGTCCGGCTCCCTGCTGCGAGAATCCGAATCAAAACTGGAAAGCCGCATAAAAGCCCAGACCAAGCGCACGGACAACTATGCGTATACGACCCTGACACCGGGCGCTGAAAACAAACACCTGAAAGCCTTCCGCGTCACAATCGCAGCCCAGCAGGACCACAAAGGCGTTGGCTATCACCATGAAGGTGAAGAGTTCGTTTATGTGCTGGCCGGCAAAGTTGAGGTAGCAGTGGGCGAGCACGTCAATACCCTGGAGCAGGGCGACTCACTGCATTTCAATTCAGGAATACAGCACAAATTGAAGAGCGTCAGCGATGAGACCGCGGAACTGTTAGTGGTACTCTACTCGCCTTGACAACGAAAATGACTAAATTGCCTAAAATGAACCAAAATGCCTAAAATTATGGTGTTCCATCTGATGTATAACCGTAGTTCCGGCGCACGACAGTCCCTTTAGCATTCACAGGGTCGTTTTAAAAGACAGAGCGACACGCGGCACAAGCGCCTGCGCTGCGCGAGCGATACCACTAATCTTCAATATTCAATATTCAATTCCGGCCTGACCGGATTGGTGCATTTAAGCAGGAGTAAGCCATGTCTTATAAATTCACCGAAGAACAGCTGATGATTCAGTCCATGGTCCGGGACCTGGCCCGGTCGGAGTTTGCCCCCAAAGCCATGGAGCGCGACAAGACCAAAGAATTTCCAGTAGATAACCTGCAAAAACTTGGGGAACTGGGTCTCATGGGCATGATGGTTCCGCCCGAATACGGCGGCTCGGGCGCCGATACGGTCAGCTACGTGCTGGCACTGGCCGAGGTGGCCTATGCCTGCGCCTCGACCGCCGTGGTGATGTCCGTTCACAATTCGATTGTCTGTGAAAGCATTATGCGCAACGGCACCGAGGATCAGAAGCAAATGTATTTAACCCGCCTGGCCACGGGCGAAATGATTGGGGCCTTTGCCTTGACTGAACCCAACGCCGGATCGGATCCGGTTCGCCAGACCACCAAAGCCGTTTTTGAAGGCGACGCCTATATCCTGAACGGCACCAAACGCTTTACCACTACCGGTAAAAATGCGGGATTGATTATCGTGACGGCTAAAACGGACGAGGCCGCCCGTCACAAGGGGATCAGTGCTTTTTTGGTCGAGCAGGGAACCCCGGGACTGACGGTGGGACCCCTGGAGGACAAAATGGGATTGCGGGCATCGGACACCGCTGATCTGATTTTTGAAAATTGCCGCATACCGGCTGAAAATCGCCTGGGCAATGAAGGCGACGGTTTCCTGATCGCCATGACAGGTCTGGACGGCGGTCGCATCGGAATCGCCGCCCAGTCCGTCGGCGTGGCGCAGGCCGCCTTTGACGCGTCCATTCAATATACCCGCGAGCGGGAGCAGTTCGGGCAATCCATATCCAAATTCCAGGGACTGCGCTGGATCGTGGCCGACATGGCCACCGAGATCGAAGCCGCCCGCCTGATGACCATGTCCGCCGCCGCGATGAAGGACAACGGCGAGAATTTCACTCTGCAGGCTTCGATGGCCAAGCTCTTTGCCTCCGAAATGGTCAATCGCATCACGGCCAAAGCGGTTCAGCTTCACGGCGGCTACGGCTTTACCAAAGAATACCCGGTGGAGCGCTTTTACCGGGATGCCCGGGTATTTACCATCTACGAGGGGACATCGGAAATTCAACGGGTGGTCATTTCGAACCAGATTTTCAGGGACAAGCGCAAACCCTAATTGGAAGTGGGAAGGCGGAAAAGAGAGAAGATGGGAGGTTGGGAAGGTGAGAAGATGAGATTAGACCGGGACACAGGCACTTGAGTTTGGAAGTGGGAATCCCTTCACTTGATAAACCTTTACTGAGAGCATAGCCCTAACTATGCGAAAACGCCTTATCGCAGGGTGGGCTGCCGTTGGCCGCGGCGAAGTCACGCTGCAAGCGTGATGAAGACGGATGCCCACCAAACATCGCTTTATTCACCTGTCAACGGTGGGCAGAGCCCACCCTACAAAATTACACGAATCAACCGCAGTTGAGCTCCAGAGACAGCAATCCAATTTCATCCCAGCATCTACAGGGAACTATAAAAATCTTCACCACTATCTATTCAGCTGCTGAGTTAAAACTCTGTAGACAAGTCAAAAAGTAAAAACGAACATCAGCCCGCACCCCCGCGGTGGCGGGGTAATACAACTATCCTTAAGGAATTAAGTTGTTTCTCGCGCGCCGAATATCGAATGCCGAACACCGAAAGCCTATGTTTAAATGGTCATTTCGCTATATAGCAACTCCCTATCATACAACCCACAATTATCTGTTACTTGCAATAAATGAAAACGGCCTAATCATAACTTGATAGGGACAACAATAAGCACCACGATTATGGGAAGGGGCCTGAGCATGAAGACCACAGCTGAACACCGACGACTAGACGAACACCGCAACCGCAAAGCAAACTGGAAAAAGTGGGGGCCGTATCTTAGCGAAAGATCGTGGGGCACGGTCCGCGAGGATTACAGCACCGACGGCAGCGCCTGGGAATACTTTCCTCACGATCACGCCCGCAGCCGGGCCTACCGCTGGGGTGAAGACGGCATCGCCGGTATTTCAGACCGCTTTCAGTACATCTGTTTCGCGCTGGCTTTATGGAACGGCCATGACCCGATCCTCAAAGAGCGCATGTTCGGCTTGACCGGATCCGAAGGGAATCACGGCGAGGATGTCAAAGAATATTACTTCTACCTGGACAGCACCCCCACCCATAGCTACATGAAGATGCTCTACAAGTATCCCCAGGCGACGTTCCCTTACACTGACCTGGTTTCAGAAAATCGGCGCCGTGGATACACTGAATATGAATATGAATTAATGGACACCGGTGTTTTTGAAGACAACCGCTATTTCGATGTCTTCATCGAATACGCCAAGGCGGACCAGGACGATATCTTAGCCAGAATTACCATGTTCAACCGGGCAACCCAGGCCGCCGACTGCTTTGCCCTGCCGACCCTTTGGCTGCGCAACACCTGGTCCTGGGGCTACGAGAACGGTCCGATGGGTGATGTCGACGGTATGCCGCACCTGAGGCGAATTGAAGGAACCGCAACAGCGGCTGCCGTTGAAATCGCTCATCCGACCGCCGGCAATTATTACCTGCACGCCGACAACGCCGACAGTCTGCTGTTTACCAATAACGAGACCAACTTCGCACGCTTCGACGGTTCCGCCAATGGCAACCCCTATGTGAAAGATGCTTTTCATCGCTACCTGGTCAACGATGACAAGGCGGCTGTCAACCCCGCCGGGGAAGGGACCAAGGTCGCGGCACTTTTCAGCGGCAGCATCGATCCGGGTGCGTCGCGCACGATTCGGTTGCGCCTGGACAATACGCGCCGAAAGGATCCATTTGCCGACTTCGATGCGATTTTCGCCCAACGCATGGCTGAAGCAGACGAATTTTATGGCGCGATTCAAAAACCGGAACTTGGAGAAGACGAGAAGCGCGTGCAGCGCCAGGCCCTGGCCGGCATGCTGTGGACCAAACAATTCTACTACTATAACATCGAACAATGGCTGAATGGAGATCCCGGTTTGCCGCCGATCTCGGAGCCACGCCGCCACGGACGCAACAGCGAATGGGAGCATCTCAACAACTTCGACATCATCTCGATGCCGGATAAATGGGAGTATCCGTGGTATGCCGCCTGGGACCTAGCCTTTCACTGCATCCCGTTGGCCGTCGTAGATGCTGATTTTGCCAAGCGGCAGCTCGATCTCATGGCGCGTGAATGGTACATGCACCCCAACGGCTCGCTGCCGGCTTATGAATGGAAATTTGGTGACGTCAACCCGCCGGTGCATGCCTGGGCGGCCTGGCGGGTCTACAAAATAGACGCCAAACAGCAGGGGGCCGCCGATCATGGGTTTCTGGAGGGCATATTCCACAAGCTGCTGCTGAATTTCACCTGGTGGGTCAATAAAAAGGATGCCGAGGGCAACAATGTATTCCAGGGCGGATTTTTGGGCCTGGACAATATCAGCGTGTTCGACCGCAGCGCGCCGCTGCCCACCGGCGGCCATATCGATCAGTCGGACGGAACCTCCTGGATGGGATTCTACTCCCTGGTCATGCTGAAAATAGCGCTGGAGCTGGCCCGCAAAAATCCGGTCTATCAGGACACGGCCAGCAAGTTCTTCGAGCATTTTCTGCGGATCGCCCGCGCCATGACGGAGGCCTATCGCGGGGGACAAAGCCTGTGGCATGAAGCGGACGGATTTTTCTACGATGTTCTGCATCTGCCGGACGGCAGCAACATTCCGCTGAAAGTTCGATCCTTGGTTGGATTGATGCCGCTGCTGGCCGTGGAGACCTTGGAGCCTGAGCTGGTAGAAAGCCTGCCGGACTTTAAACGACGATTGAACTGGTTCTTTGAAAATCGGGTTTATCTGCGGGACAAGGGCAACCTGGCCTGCGTCAAGGCCAAGGGCGAAAAAGCCCGGCGGCTGCTGGCGATCGTCGATCGCGATCGCCTCATCAGGACTTTGCGCCCGATGCTGGATGAGGCCGAATTTCTATCCGAGTATGGTATTCGATCGGTCTCCAAGTTTCACAGGCATAATCCCTACAAATTTTACGTCGACGGTCAGAGCCATACTATCGGCTACCAGCCGGCCGAGTCCGCCAGCGGACTGTTTGGCGGCAATTCCAACTGGCGCGGTCCGATCTGGTTTCCGATCAATTACCTGCTGATCGAATCGTTGCAGAAGTTCAACCATTACTATGGCGATTCTCTCAAAGTCGAATTTCCGACAGGCTCGGGACGAATGCTGAACCTGGGGCAGGTCGCCACCGAACTGTCCCGCCGCCTGGTCCGGATGTTTTTGCGCAGGGACGACGGCAGGCGCCCTATCTACGGGGGAATGGATACCTTTCAGACCGATCCTCACTGGCGCGATCTGATTTTGTTCAACGAGTATTTTCATGGCGACAATGGCGCCGGGCTGGGCGCCAGTCACCAAACCGGCTGGACCGGCCTGGTGGCCAAATTGATTCAACAGTCCGGCGGGTGGCGGGAAGAGATGGGTTGAAATAGGATACGGGTTTCGGGTGTCGGGTTGCGGGTGTCGGGTGGCGGGTTGCGAGTTGCGGGTTGCGGGTTGCGGGTGCCGGGTTGCGGGTGCCGGGTTGCGGGCTTCGGGTGTCAGCATACAACTCCCCGGTGCCCTGGTATCTCTTTTGAAACTATATTGAAAGCGAACCGCAGAATATCGAATATCGAACCGCAGAATGTCAAAGGGTGGAATCGCTCACGCAGCGCAGGCGCTTGCGCCGCGTGTCGCTCATTCGTATTGATATTGACCGTTCGACAAAAGACTCACGACAGGCAGAATACCTTAAATCCAAAATCCGCATTCCAAAATCTAAAATTTGCTTTTTGAGGTTTCTTTTCTTTGATCAGATCTGACACTCACAGCCAGCGAATGGACTGACACCTGAAACCCGAAACCTTTCATTAGAAAATATTGTAGATAAAGGGCCCCGTGTCCTCAAAGGAGCTATATTATGAACTCACAACCCTATCCGGATGTCGTGATGCCGGAGTGTCCGGCGCAAAAAGTATTGGTGGGCCAAAAAGCATTGGTTACCGGCGGTGCATCCGGCATCGGCCGAGCGGTGGCCCTGGCACTGGGTCAGGCCGGGGCCGATGTCGTGGTCAATTTCAGGCAGGGTAGCGACCAGGCCGACGAAGTGGCAGCTGAAATACGCAAGTGCGGCAGCCACGCCTATGCCCACCAGGCGGATGTGTCCGATGAAGAGCAGGTCAGGGGCATGTACCAAAGAATGTTTCAGGAATTGGGCACCATCGATATTCTCATCAACAACGCCGGCCTGCAACAGGATGCACCCTTTGATGAAATGACCCTCGAACAGTGGAATAAAGTTATCGATGTCAATCTCACCGGACAATTTCTTTGCGCCCGGGAGGCGGTGCGGGAATTCAAGCGTCGCGGCGTCGTCCAGTCCGTATCCTGTGCGGCCGGAAAGATTATCTGCATGAGCTCGGTCCATGAAATCATACCATGGGCCGGCCACGTCAACTATGCGGCCTCCAAAGGCGGTGTGATGCTGATGATGAAAAGCATCGCCCAGGAAGTCGCCCCTTATCGGATCCGGGTCAACAGCATCGCCCCGGGGGCTATTCGAACACCGATCAACCGGCCGGCCTGGGAAACCAGTGAAGCCTATGACGCGCTGATGGAGCTTGTGCCATACAAACGTATTGGTGAGCCGGAGGACATTGCCCGGGCTGCAGTTTGGCTGGCTTCCGATCAATCCGATTACGTCAACGGCGTCAGTCTGGTGATTGACGGCGGGATGACATTATACCCGGGTTTCGCTGCCGGCGGATAGTTCACCGATGGGGCTGGCACCTTTTATTTAACTTTAGGTAGCCGGATCTTAGAAAAAGTTTGAACATCGAACATCGAACGTCCAACATCGAATATTGAATTCTGTCAATTTTAATAAATAGACAAAACGAATTCACCCTACAAAATTATTTGTGTAAGCTTTCTTAATTTTGCTTGTCTAAAAAAGATAAAGCGCAGCGTCATCAATATTGGACGTTCAATGTTGAGCGTTCGATGTTCGACGTTCATATGTTCAATTCTCGATGAGAACGGCTGTTTTTTCAACCGGCGGCCGGGCTGACACCTGAGACCATTTCCAGGTTCGCTCTGTCAAAATCGATCAATTCTAACATGGTCTTGAAATATAGGTTTCAGGGTGGAATTAATTCAAACAGAGTTTCGACGAAATCGGATCTCGTAACAGGAGTATCATATGAAAACTAAAAATCAAATCGACACCGAGGCATCTTTTGATGACAGCGATCTCGAAAAATTGAGCGAACGGGTAAAGGGGGTCCTGGATATTCGGGACCGAAGATACGGAATACCGCCCAAAACCTATGCCATGTGTTTTGTCGGCAGCGAGGCGGTCGAGCGCTTGGTCGCCGAGGGAATTGCCGGCGACCAGGAAGATGCGGTCAGGATCGGCAATATGATGCTGAATGCCGGCGTGATTCACCATGTCCTGGACGCCCATGCATTCAAGAATGAAAAATTATTCTACCGGTTCCTGTCGGATGAGGATCACGGCACAGTGGCGCGCAAACCCGATGGCAGCGCGGTTAGTTGGGCCGATTTTATGGCACCCCTGACATCCCCGCAGGATCGATCGCTTTCACTCCAGCCGAAAATCCCCGAACGCGACCCCGAACTGGCATCGTTTTCTCAAGTCGATTTGGAAGCCTGCGGTATAGCGCCGCTGGATGAGCACAACACCCAATTCCTGGATCTTCTGCACCCCAAAGAATGGGTGGACCCGGAACCCAAACCATCATACAACCTCGTGGTGATCGGCGCCGGTGCCGGGGGCTTGGTTTCCGCCGCGGGGGCGGCGGGAATCGGTGCCCGCGTGGCGCTCATCGAGTCACACTTGCTGGGCGGTGACTGCCTGACGGTGGGTTGTGTACCGTCCAAACTGCTGCTGCGGTGTGCCAAGGCCGCGGCGGCGGTTCGCAATGCCCGCGAGTTCGGTGTGAACATCAGCGGCGAAGTCTCCGTCGACTTCGCTTATGTCATGGAACGTCTGCGCCGTCTGCGCGCGAGCATTGCGCCGGTCGATTCGGCCCGGCGCTACAGCGATAAGCTGGGGGTGGATGTCTTTATGGGCAAGGGCCGCTTTACCGGCAAAAACACGATTGAAGTCAACGGGAAAACGCTCAATTTTGCCAAAGCGGTGGTGGCCACCGGCGGTACGGCGGCGGTACCCAACATACCGGGCCTCAGACAAGCGCCCTATCTGACCAACGCTTCGGTTTTCAACCTGACCCAACTGCCGGCGCGCTTGGGGGTCATCGGTGCCGGTCCCATCGGGATCGAGCTGGCCCAGGCATTCCAGCGCCTCGGCTCCCAGGTGACCGTTTTTTCACGCAGCAATCAAATTCTGCCCAAAGAAGATCCGGATGCCGCCAGGATTGTGGAAAGCGCACTGCGCCGCGACGGTGTCACGTTGGCGTACAACGTCAATTACAAGGGCGTGGAAAGCCAAGGCGGAAAACCGCCGGTGACGATGATATTGGAAGACGACCAGGGCGAACGGTCCCTGGAATTCGATGCCCTGCTCATCGCCGCCGGCCGCAAGCCGACCGTCAACGGTCTGGGTTTGGAAGACGCCGGCATTGAATATGACGAACGCCTGGGGGTCAAGGTCAATGACCGCATGCAGACGACCAATTCGGACGTCTATGCCGTGGGGGACGTGGCCAGCAAGTACCAGTTCACCCACATGTCGGACTTCGGTGCGCGCCTGGTCATCCGCAACGCGCTATTTTTCGGGCGCGATAAGTTCTCCAATCTCATTGTTCCGTGGGCAACCTACACGGAACCCGAAGTGGCCCACGTCGGGCTCTATGAGAAGGATTTGCAGGAGCAAAAAATCGGATATGTGACCTTTACGCGCGAATTTGCCGATGTCGACCGCGGCATTGTCGACGGCGATACCGAGGGATTCGTGAAGATTCACGTCAAAAAGGGCTCGGATCAGATTTTGGGGGCAACCATTGTCGGCAGCCATGCCGGCGACATGATCAGCGAGATTACGGTCGCCATTCATAGCGGAATGGGGCTGGGCAAGCTGGCCAATGTGATTCACCCCTACCCAACCGCCGCCGAGGCCATTCGCCAGTGTGGCGACGCCTACAACCGGTCGCGTTTGACACCGACCGTTAAAGGTATCTTCAATCGCCTGATGGCATTTAAACGTTGAGCCTGAAAATTCATTGTTAAGGAGAGATAAATATGAATAACAAGATAACAACCTTTGCGTTAATCGTGGCTGCGGCCGTGTTTTTCGGCCTGGGGCTGCCTTCTCAATCCGAGGCCAAGAGCGAAATCTATAAAAACTGGCAAGGAATTGCGATAAAGGGCTACGATCCGGTGGCCTTTTACAAGGCCGGCAAACCGGCTGAAGGCTCCAGTAAATTTGAACTCGAATGGAAGCAGGCCAAATGGCGGTTTGCCAGCGCTCAAAACCGGGATATTTTCAAGGCCAATCCTGGGAAATATGCGCCGCAATATGGCGGATATTGTGCCTGGGCCGTCTCTCAGGGTTACACAGCAGCTGTCGATCCAAAGAACGCCTGGACAGTCGTCTCCGGCAAACTCTATCTCAACTACAACGTTGATATCAAAAATAAGTGGGCCAAAGATATTCCCGGCAATATCAAAAAAGCGGATGCAAACTGGCCGGGCGTGCTGAAGTAGAAAATTTTTGCATTCTCAAGTAAAGGTTCCAAGCACCGAGGTCCTGGTTTTGGTTTGCCTCTGAAGGGGACCGTGAAATATTGATCAGGAGTATTGGAGTGGTGGAGTAATGGAGTAATGAATAAGACTTTTGCGGGTAAATTGGGTCGTCAAAATGATTTGCCTACACCTGACTTTAATTGTATTGCGCATTTCCCTAAACTAAAAATAATCGCCACAAGAATTCTACAGTGTGATTTGTTCATCTCAGTCTGATATTCGACCAATATTCCAACACTCCAATATTCCAATACTCCACTACTCCAATACTCCACCACTCCAATACTCCATTACTCCAACACTCCATCAGATCTTTGTCGGCATAACCAATCCTCGCTGACCGATTCAAGGGACCAGGTTTTCACGGTTAAAACAAGGTCATTTGCTTACCGCCGGTGATCAGAGAGCGGTAGTCCAGGTCAAAAAAGCGCAGGACCATATCGGCTATTGGCGCCAGCTGTTTTTGACTGTAGTGACTATAGTCGTAGGCCGCATTTGATCGCTTTTGTACCGGTTCCGGCCCGTCCGTCGTCATGACATAGCGCACGATTCTTCCTTCGAAATCGTCCAGCATCCGGGCAGCGCGTACATGTGGCGGGACATTTTTGGTGTAGTCTTCCAGCCGTTTGCTGATTCCTTTTGTGTAAACCAGCTTGTCGTCAAGTTTCCCGTCATACAGCGCCTGGTGGCGGCTGCGGACCAAATCAGCGAGCGCATCTTTTGAAACCGCCTGCTCATTCGGTTTGAACAGCAGGGTAAACAGATCGACCTGGAATTCTTTGGCCAGCGCGGTCCAGTCACGCCGGGTCGTCTCCATGCCGGCAAAATAAAGTTCGGCCGTCCCCGCCTCTTTGGTGAGCAACCCCGCATAGCGCTTCTTCGAACCCGTGCTGCGGCCCCGGATGGTGGGCATGAAAAAATGCACAAACAATTTTTCGAATTCGATATCGAGTAGGCTGGTCACGTCAAAGCGCTGCCGCAGCTCGGCCGTCAGGTAGTCATTGAGATTGGTGGAAAGCTGGTTGCCGGTCCGGTTAATGTCAGTTGGCTCGCCGTCTCCAAAATGAATAAATAGTGAATCGGTATCGCCATAAATGACCTGATGGCCTTCATTCTCAATGAACTCACGCGAAAATTTCAAGATCCAGTGGCCGATCCGGGTGATGGTACCGGCCAGCCGCGGATCATAAAACCGGCAGCCCGTTGTTCCCAGAACACCATAAAATGAGTTCATAATTATTTTAACTGCCTGGGACAATGTCGCGTCTCTCAGCTGCTTGGCCTGGTCCCGCGCTTGCCAGAGGGTCTCGATAATCGAAGGCAGAATGGCGAATTCAGCGGCAAATTCAAGGCCGGCCGGTCCCTTGAGGGTTTGGCCCGCCAACCCGGAATCTATCGAATTTGAATCTTCGACCAAATCGTGCAACATCACATTGGCGGCCAGGGGGTCGACCCGAAACGTGCGGATGATGCTGGGATAAAGGCTTTTAAAGTCAAAGATCGCTACATTGCGATAAAATCCGGGTATGCTGTCAAGTACCAGGCCGCCGGGTGCCCCATCGGCGAAGGCAGCCGGCTGGGCATTAGTGTCGGCTACATACCCGCGCCGATGCAACAGCGGCAGATATAAAAAATCAAAGGCCGCCACACTGCCGCCGACCCGGTCCAGCGCGAGTCCGGTCAGTTGCGCCCGGCGGACAGCAAGCTGGCTATAGTTAAGCTTTTCGAAGATCTCGTAAACCAGTCTGGCATCTTCCAGGTTGTATTCTGCCAGGCTGGTCTTATCAGTATTGAATAGATGGTTTATCTCGGCGACTTTCTCGCGGCCGGATTTTTCGATCAGCTTCGTGCGTCCCAATACCTTTTCCGCCACCGTGTCCAATGAAAAATCTTCGGTCTGAAGAAAAGCGCTGCGGGCCATGTTGATGCCGTCCAGGGCGGCCCGGCCCGGTATGCGGGCGGTCCACTGATTGAAAACGGTGCCGGGAGCCAATAGGTCGGCCGGGCCGTCGGTCCCGATATCGAACTTGATATTCAAGGCCTGGCATTTGCGCGCCAGCCACTGGAGATCGAAGCTGATCAGATTCCAGCCGATGAACATGTCCGGATCATACTCGCGCACCAGGTCGAAAAATGCTGACAACAGGTCCCGTTCGCTGCGAAAACCGCGATAAGCGCCAACGTTCTCCGGGGAAACAGGATCGACCATGAGAACAGTCGCCAGATTTTCCCCATAGACCGCGATGGCGTAAAGATCCATTTCCATTGAGCACTCGATATCAACTGAAAGCGGCTTCAAGCCGGGTGTAAACTCTGAGCCCTTCACTTGCGGGTCGACAAAATATAGGGTGTCATGGGCTATTTTTACCGGTTGGCTTTCAAACCGAACGGCGCCTTTGATAAAGCGTTCCATCAGAAACCGGGCTGTCAGGTTGATATCGGCTTCATAGGTGGCGATCTTGCGCGACTCGCATGCCTTACGGGCAGACGTCAGATCCGAGGAAGTTTGAAAATACAGCGCATCCACCGGAGCGCCGCGCAGGCTTTTCAACGCTAGGTTTTTGCGAAACGCGCCGGGTGGCGTCCAAGCCTGGTCGCGCTCGATAAAAAAAACAAGGCCCGGCCGGGTCACCGTCCAGTGAAAGCGTTTTCCATCGCTCAGCCGACCCTGAAGAATCAGATGCGTCGCATTATTTCGAATAGTCTGGCTGTTGGATAAGATGAATCCTTGATACGACATATTGCTCCATTGCAAAATAAGAATTACCAATGACAAAAAAATTCCCCAAAATGACGCTATCTAACATTCAGCGCTTGGAGCATTTTTATGATCGGCATTCAGCGTTTGCTTTTAATTGTTTTGAACATTGGAACTTTCGGATTTGATATTTGTTTCGGATTTCGAAATTTGTGTTTCGGATTTTTACAAGTTTTACTTCACTCTCGCGGATCGGCAGAACCTTTTCGGATCTACCTCTCGAAATGGTTTAATCTCGGATTAATCGTCTTCCCTGTAACATAGTCTGCTCGTCCTGTAAAATGCAATCACAGATATGGCGCTACTTAAAGAGGAGGTTGGGAGGAGCGGCTGCTCCCCCCTTTGTTAAATGGTGATCTACTTTTCTTTCTTTATTTGACTAATTTGCTCTTCAACCCCCTTGACCTCATCCCGCAGATTACGCAGGTATTCCTCCAACCTGGCGACACGCTGTTTTTGGGTCATGAATCGCGGCCTGAAGTACTGAGGATCATCGCATCCGCAGAGACAGACATCTTGATGTCCCGATCTCTGAAACCCATGATGGCTACCGGTTGTGCAACACATAGTTTCACCCCCTCTCATATTTGATTTTGCGAATATAAGCATATACTAATATTTTAAAGTAAAAAAATTTGAGGTTCAGCCGGTTAGAAAATCTTCGCCGAACGTTTCCCGAAGCGCAGTCTTGTAATGATCAAGTCCGGCTCCATCAAGCGAATAATGCATAAAAGAACCGTGCCGGGCACCGCGAACCAGACCGGCCTGTCGCAAGATCCGCAAATGCTGCGAGACTGCCGACTGCGTGACACCCAGCTGGTGTGCCAGGGCATTGACGCATAATGGGCCGCCCTGGCATACGCCCTCCTGTGTACCATTCTGGCAATCATTTAACAGCCTGACCAGTCTCAAGCGCGTTGGATCTGATAGGGCTTTAAACATCTCTACCTGTTTTTCTATTTGGTCCATAAGAATATCAGTATATGCTAATATACTAACATAGTGTCGGCCCCTGGCGTTTGTCAAGAAAAAGCGATCATTTTATGAAAAGAAAGGATGGCGCATGTAAAAGAATTGTTGGCTTTGGCGGAGAAAAGCAGCCATGGAACACATAGTGGAGCGGCTGCCCGAGTCAAAGGAACCAAAAAGGTAATTCATGCAGGCTTGGGCGGTACAGTTCCGATGTGATTTTTTTCAACATGTCTTTCCTCTCTTTCATTGTCACATAAAGCAGCAGGATTTAAGATTTGTGAGGCAGCAGCCCGGGTATCTCGGCGCCCGGAACCGGAGGGCTGAACAACGATCCCTGATACTGATCACAATTTACTTTTTTTACGAATTCCAGTTCTTCTTTCTTTTCGATGCCCACGGCGACGGTCGACAGCTTAAAACTCCTTGCGAGAAACACAATGGCTGCGACAATAGCGCGACCGCTAGTGGTACTTGACACTTTTCTGATAAAGGTGCGATTGATCTTTAGTTCATCCAAGGGAAGCATACTCAGGTTGCCAAGCGAAGAATATCCAGTCCCGAAATCGTTGAGAGACAACCCCAGTCCCATATCTTTCAAGCTTTTTAGGCGTCCAATTTTCTCAGTGATATCGGTCAGCAATACGCTTTCGCTCAGCTCGAAGGTCAGAAAGCGCGGATTGATGCCACTGCTGCTGATGATTCGCTTTATCATCGACAGAAAATTGGGATCGGCAAACTGGCTGGCAGAAAAATTCACTGCCATGCGGGTGGGGAATCGAGTTGACTGGTGCCATTTTTTTAGCTGCTCGCAGGCCTCGCACAAGACCCATTCGCCGATGGGAACGATGAGACCCATTTCCTCGGCCAGAGGAATAAGTTCGCCTGGAGAAACAAGGCCGTCCTCGCTGTTCCAGCGTAAGAGCGTCTCGACTCCCCTGACGACACCGGTTTTTATCTCCACTTTCGGCTGGTAGTATAGAACGAACTCATTTTTTTCGAGAGCTTTTCGAAGCTTGTGTTTCAAGCTCAGGCGCGCTTTATAAATTGTATCTATCGCGCGGGAGGAAAACTGAAAGCAGTCACCTCCCTTATCTTTAGCATAATCCCTGGCCCTGGATGCCAGGCGCAGTAATTCGAAGGAATCATCGCTTTCAGGTGGAACGGTAGCGATACCGATACTGGCCGTGACATAAAAATCACCGCCCCGTATCTGGATTGGGCTTCTTAGTGTTTTGACCGTCTGCTTTGCAAACAATGCGGCGTGTTCAGCAGCAGGCAGTCGTTCGATGAGGAGACAAAATCCATTGTTGCCTACGTGGTACAACGCCAATTTGGTGCTTTTATCGCCTGCAAAACGATCAAGAATTTCAATCCTTCTTATTAATTTCTGAATCCGGTGGGCAACCAAGCGCAGAATCTCATCGCCCGCGCTAAGGCCTATCTTGTCCTTAACTTTATCGAAATTGTCAATTTCTATACTCAACAGCCCCAGCTGCTCCTTATAACGCTTGGCGTTTTTTATGGCCCATGCAAGATCTTCCAAAAGGAGATGCTGATTGGGAAGTTTTGTCTGACCATCATAATATAGCAGTTGGTCCTGGTAGGCTTTGGCGGCCAGGTTATTGCGCACGCGCAAGCTTAATTCGCTCTGATCCAAGGGCTTTGCCAGAAAGTCGTTGGCGCCAAGTTCCAAGGCTTTCAGTTTGTTTTGGGCGTCGGTAGCAGCCGTCAATATGATGATGGGAAGGTGCTTGTGCTTAGGGTGAGCACGCACCTTGGACAAGATATCAAAGCCGGTCACTTCAGGCATGATGAGGTCCAGAAGCAGCAGGTCCGGGCGTTGCGCTTCGATCAGTTTCATCGCCTGCGTCGATTCGTTTACGGCAACAAAATTGCAGTATTTTTCATCTTCAAGGAACGCTTTCACCACTTCGATGTTAATCGGCTCGTCGTCGATTATCATGATTTTGGCGTTTTTCAGCTCCTGGTATTGATTTTTTAAACAGTCCATGGGTCCCTGCAATCTATAGGTTCACCCTTTTATATCGGCACCTGAATCTAAAACCTTCAATCTTAAATTCGGTTTTATCCGGCATGGGGATCGGCAGCGGGCGGCACGACCGCGCCGGCCAGCAGTTTGACCTCCTTTAAAGTCTCGGCCGCCGTTTCAACATGCTCGGACCGCGCACAGGATTCCAGGGCCGCCGCAGGCTCGGTAAAGTCGTCATAACCCACCGTCCCGCCGGCTCCTTTCAGCCAATGGGCCAAATCGGCCAGTTCGGTCATGTCCTTCTTTTCAAGCGCGGTTTCCATTTTCGCCATCTTCTCATCAAGGGTGTCGATAAAGCTTAAAATTGTCGGCTGCAGTCTTTTCATTTCCGCCAGGCGGGATACAACGGGTTTGGGAGATGCAGCGGCCGAGGCTGTTGGCGGTGGGGCCGCCGGCGGCTGCATTAAATTGGTCGACGCTGTTTCTGACAATGGCGCTGCGGCATCGCTTTGGGGTACTACAATACGCTTGGCCAGTTGCCTGATATAGGCAATTATAGGCTTTATTTGCCCGGCCTCTTCATTTTTGGCATGGTTTTCCAGCCGAGCCGCCGGTTCGGTAAACACATCAAAGCCGACCGTGCCGCCGGCACCCTTCAGCCAATGAGCCAGTTCGGCGATGGCCGTGAAATTACCGCCATCCGCCGCTTTTTCCAGGGCGTTCAGTTGTTCATCCAGCCGTTGGACAAACTGCGCAATAATTTTGTTGAATTTTTCGATATGAAAGGGCAGCTTGGAGACGATCGGGCTTGAATCAGGCTCCGCTAGCTCAGTTTGCTGATCAGGTTGATAAATATCTGATACCGGCCTTGAATCCGAATCCTTTTCTACCTTGCGACCACCAAGGACGCGGGCCATTCGTTCCATGAACCGGTCTATGTCAAGCGGTTTGCTCAGATACCCGGTAAAACCGGCTGCCAGGCATTGGTCCTCGAAACCTTTCATGGCGTTGGCCGTCAGGGCGATAACGGGGAGATCAAGGCCCTGCTTGCGAAGAATATCGATGGCGGTGAATCCATCCATAACCGGCATTTGTACGTCCATCAGAACCGCATCAAATTCTCCGCCGACAATCTTTTCCACGCCCTGTTGTCCGTTTTGGGCTTCATCCACAAAAAGCCCGGCTTCTTTCAACAGCAACTTGACGAGATCACGGTTTTCCTTACCGTCGTCAACGATGATGACCCGTGCCGGGGGAAGCTCCCAGCGACAGTGATCTTCAGCAGCGATCTCCTTTTCAAGATTATTCACCGTTTGAGGTGACAGAAAGTCCACGCCTGCCAGGTTTCCCGTGGCCAGGGACACCCTGAAGATGCTTCCTTTTCCGAGTTGACTTTTGACCGTGATGTCACCGCCCAACGCCTGGGCAAATTTGCGGCTGATGGCAAGTCCCAGACCCGTTCCGCCGAACCGGCGCGTCACCGTGTTGTCGGCCTGTACAAAGGGATCGAAAATATTCTCCAGCGCGTCTTCAGATATACCAATTCCCGTATCGATGATGTCCATGATGAACCGGGAACCGGCGGTGGCTTCTCGATAGCGACAGGTGACGGCAACGCTTCCGGCTTCCGTAAATTTGATGGAGTTGCCGATCAGGTTAAATGCGATCTGGCGCAGGCGGACCGGATCGGTTTCGATCTCTGCCGGCAGTTCGCCGTCGGCCCTGAATGCAAGCGCAATCCTTTTTTCGTCGGCCTTGACCGTCAGCATCTGGAGGACCTCATGGATGATGCCGTAGGGATCAACCCGACTTTTTTCGATTTCGATACGGCCGGACTCTACTTTGGAGAGATCGAGGATATCATTGATCAGTTCGAGAAGGTTCTTGCCGCTGGAATGAATGGTGTTCAGGTACTTGAGGCTTTCCTTTTCATTTTTGACATACCCCCTCTTGAGGATTTCGGTAAATCCCAGAATGGCATTCATGGGTGTCCGGATCTCGTGGCTCATATTGGCGAGAAAGGAGCTTTTGGCCTTGTTGGCCTCCTCGGCCTCCATTTTGGACTTGAGCAGCTCGACTTCTTTTTCCTCGAGATCCGTGATGTCGTCAAAACTGACCAGCACACCGGCATATTTGCCGCCGCTGCCAAGCACAGGAGAGCAGTTTGTTTTGAAGGTTCGCGATTGAGCCTCGGATAGCCGCAGGCGGATGATGCTGTCCTTTTGCACCTGGCCGTCGCGCAGGGCTTGAATCCAAGGCCGTCGAGCCTTTTCGATTCTTTCGCCGGATTTATTCATCCAGGGCAATTCCCCGGCCCGATAGCCGAGCAGGCCATCGGCCGATCTGTCAATCATGGATGCAAAGGCCTCGTTGGCAAGGACAATTTGCTCCTTGCGGTCGAGGATGAGCAGACCTTCGGCCATTGTATCCAGCGCTGCCCGGACCCGGCCCGGAATGGCCTGGGACGGATCGAGTTGCCGAAGCACTTTTCCGAGATAGAAGTAAAAAATCATATAACCCGCTACCCCCATGAAAAGCGTCATTTGAATCAGCGGGATTTGCAACAGACCACGGGCACCTTCGTCATGCAATGGTTTAAAACGAAGCTCCAGCCGGCCCCATTTTTGACCGCCGGTCCAAACAGGGACCATGACCTGCGAATTCTTGAAATATTTGCCGGTCATCGCTTCCCATTGACGCCCATGATCGCCGGTGGCAACGAGGACACTGCCGCTCTCCCGGCGCAGCGCCAGGGAAAGCAGGTTTTCGTTCCTTTCGGTCAAAAGGTTGAGGTCATCTCTCAAACGTTGGCTTTTTGCCGATTTAACCAGCGCCGCGCTGTAAACCGCTATTGCTTCCGCCAGCGCAGCACGCCCTTCCCTGACGGCGCTATAGCGGTCGGGAATAATATTGAGAAAAAAAGCCAGCATGATCAGGCTGGTCATGACGCCAACCAGGCCCATGGTGATACGGATTTTAGGATTTAAGAATTTCATTTTTTAATCGATTCTTCTTTGATGTTGTTCGACTTCGGGTTGTCGCTTTTTTTTAGCATCGACGCGCTTTGTGCCGTCATCAATGATGGTTTCCAGGGATTCATCATCATCGATGAAGCCTTCCCCTTGCCGATTGGACAGAATAGCCAGGGGATCCGCAAGCTGCCAGGCCGGCAGGGAAGACAGCACGGAAGCCAGTAGCGATCCCCCCTTTAGCAGCCAGACCACGTAGCCGGCCGACAGGCCGATCGATGCGGCTATGGCGGATCCCAGCACGGTCCTGCCCAACATAATTTCCGCGTTGATTTCCTCTTTAATGGCATCCAGCGAATTTCGAACCAGATTATAGTCCGATGCAGAGAGGGCGGATATCTCGAAGTTCCCCAGCGCATCGCTCAGTTCCTTGTTATTTGAGGCACTGAGCATCAATTTGAGTTTTTGATAGGAAAAATAGGCTGCGGGGCTTCTTGGTTTATCCTCATTTCGACCGGAATCATCCCTCCCGAAATCGCTGCCGACGGATGCCGGGGTGTTGTTTTCGTCTTGAATGAATACCACGATGCCGTCGTCGATTACATTCTGAGTTGCACTGGTGATCGGCGTGACCGCACCGCCGGATAAGGGCATGTCGCCAGCGCTGCTATCAGGCTCCGCTGATTTGACTGAAAGACCGGGTTCGGCTTCAGCTTTTTTCGGCGGCATTGCGTTGGATTCGGTCAGTGTTAGATTGTTGCCGTTGGAAGGGAGAAATGTAATGTCGGCGGGCACGGCTGCCGTGCTGTCGGCGCCATCGCTGACCGAGACGCTGTAGCCGGGTTGCGCATCGCTGCCGTCGTGGACAAACACAACGTTGCCGGCAGAAATTTCGCTCTGGTCAAAGCTGGTAATCGGCGTGGACGGGTCACCGGCCAAAGCGAAATGGCCGGCCGTGATATCGGACACGTTGAAAACCACAGAAGCATCGGGATGATCGACATCGGCTGCCGAGAGCATTGAACCGTCCAGGGTGACCGTGGCGCCTTGGCTGATGCTGAGCCGATTGTTGCCCAGCATCGGCGCGTCATTGACATTGGTCACCGGCGCGGTGCCGGCACTGGTCGGGCTTTCCACGCCGGCCAGATCATCCGTGTAGTCGGCCGTTACGGTGATCACTTTGTCGACATCGGCCTGGGTGGTGAAATGGTCGGCTGCCGTCGCCCCTTCAATCGGCACCCCGTCCCGGTACCACTGGTAGGCGATGCTGCCGCCGGCGCCGTCGACATCGGCCACGCCGGCTGTCAGGGTGTCGCCCTGGGTCGGGGTGAGGTTGTCGATGGTCACCGTGCCGGGATCGTTTACCGGGTTGACGACCAGCGACAGGCGTTTATTTGCGACCTGCGGACCGCCGGGTCCGGTGTTGCCCAGGTCGTCGACGGTGACCAGCGGGTCGTCGCTGCCCCAAAAGTCGGGGTCGGGCCGGTAGCTCAGTGACGCCAGGGCCGCGTTAAGGTCGGCAACGGAGCCTTCCAGTTCAACCGATGCGCTGCTGTTACCGGAGATTGTCGTCAGACCGGCGGTATTGCCGAGCTGCAACACGCCGTTGGCGACGTCCAGGGTGACTCTGACATCGGCGTTACCGGCATCGACATCGGCGATGCTGATTCCCTGAAGTAAACTATAGCCACTGTCTTCGTCGACCTCGTACCCGGCCATCGCATTGATCGTCGGCGGATTATTGGCCTCGTTTACCGAAATGCTCAGCGCGGCCGTGTCATTGGGGTCCGGAAAAAGGGTGGCGTCGTTGACCTGCACGGTAACATCCAGCTGGGCGTTGGTTGCGTAGTCCAGGGTGGCGCCGGCCTTGAGGTACAGCACCCCCGAATCGATCTCAAACAGGCCGGCATCGGCCCCGGAAAGCGACAGCAGGTTCGTGCCCAGGGTGTCATCGGTGACGGTGATGTCGGCCACTTTGGTGCGGGTGGTGGTGTCGGCCGTTTCGCTGATGCTGATAGTGGTGTTGGACAGGGCCACGGTGGGCGCATCGTTGGCATCGCCGACCGTGATACTCAGCGCGGCCGCGTCGTTGGGGTCCGGTAAAAGGCCGGCATCATTGACCTGCACGGTGACATCCAGCTGCCCGTTGGTTTCATGGTCCAGGTTTGCACCGGCCTTCAGGTACAGCACGCCGGAGGCGATCTCGAACAGGCCGGCATCGGTTCCGGAAAGCGACAGCACATTGGTGCCCATTGCGTCATCGGTAACGGTGATGTCGGCCACCCGGGTGCGGTTGGTGGTGTCGGCTGCTTCGCTGATGCTGGTAGTGGTGTTGGACAGCGCCACCGTCGGCGGATTGTTCGTGCCGGTGACTTCGTTCACCGTGATGCTCAGATTGGCTGAGTGGTTGGGATCCGGCAACAGGGTTGCGTCATTGACCTGCACGGTGACATCCAATTGAGGGTTGGTTGCCTGATCCAGCACAACACCGGCCTGGAGGTACAGCACGCCGGAATCGATTTCGAACAGGCCGGCATCGGTTCCGGAAAGCGACAGCACGTTAGTGCCCAGGGCATCATCGGTAACGGTGATGTCGGCCACCTGGGTGCGGTTGGTGGTGTCGGCCCCTTCGCTGATGCTGACCATCGTGTTGGACAGGGTCAGCGTGGGCGGATCGTTGGCATCGGTGACCGTGATATTCAAAGCGGCCGTGTCGTTGGGGTCCGGAGCAAGTGTCGCATCGTTGACCTGCACAATGACATCCAGCTGAGCGTTGGTTTCGAAATCCAGAACCGTCCCGGCCTTGAGGTACAGCTCCCCCGAATCGATTTCGAACAGGCCGGCATCGGCCCCGGAAAGCGACAGCACGTTGGCGCCCAGAGCGTCATCGGTGACGGTGATGTCGGCCACCTGAATGCGGCTGGTCGTGTCGGCCCCTTCGCTGATGCTGACCATGGTGTTGGACAGGGTCAGCGTGGGTGGATCGTTGAAATCGGTGACGGTGATGCTCAGATCGGTTGTGCCATTGGGGTCCGGTGCCAGGGTGGCGTCGTTGACCTGCACGGTCACATCCAGTTGAGCGTTGGTTTCAAAATCCAGCACCGCTCCGGCTTTGAGGTAAAGCACGCCGGCATTGATCTCGAACAGACCGGCGTCGGCCCCGGAAAGCGACAGGACCTCGGTGCCCAGGGCGTCGTCAGTCACCGTGATGTCGGCCACCTGGGTGCGGCTGGTGGTGTCGGCCCCCTCGCTGATGCTGGTGGTGGTGTTGGACAGCGCTACTGTCGGCGCCTCGTTGGCATCGCTGACCGAAATGCTCAAAGCGGCCGTATCATTGGGGTTCGGTGCCACCGTGGTGTCGTTGACCTGCACGGTGACATCCAGCTGAGCGTTGGTTTCGTAGTCCAGTACCGTCCCGGCTTTCAGGTACAGTACGCCGGATTCGATTTCAAACAGCCCGGCGTCCGCTCCGGTTAGCGACAGTACGTTGGTGCCCGGCGCGTCGTCGGTGACGGTGATGTCGGCCACCTGGATGCGGGTGGTGGTGTCGGCCCCCTCGCTGATGCTGGTGGTGGTGTTGGACAGCGCCACCGTGGGTCCGTCATTGACTTCGGTCACCGTCAGGGCAACGGCCCCGGTGCCGGCAGAGTAAGCCGCGGTGCCGCCGCCCGGGGTCGTATCCCCCACACTGGGGCTTCCGGTCGTGGAGGCGGCACCGAACGTCTGATCCCAGGCACAAAAATCCAGGCCGGCGTTCTCAACGTTGATCCCATCGGGCACATAGCGCAGCCAGGTGGTCTCGGACAGCAGCACGGCCGCATCCGCACTGACCGGACCCAAGTCGGTCCAGCCACCGGCGCCATCCAGGAAGTATTGCCAGGTGCCTAGCCCGGTTTTGCCGACCACCGCCATCCCCAGGGTGTCGCCATCGCTGTCGTCGATGCGGATGGCGGCGTCGGCTAAAATGGCACTGACCTGCACCGCCGCACCGGCGGTGACCTTGTCGGTGCTGGTCATGATATAGCTGCCGCTGACCGTGGGCGCCGCATTGATGGACGTGGCGATGACCGTGGTGGTGGTGTCGGTGGCGGCGATGTTGCCGTCATTGACTTCGATGGTGAAGGTGGTGGTCACCGTGCTGCCCGCGGCGACCTGGTTTTCGGTGGGATCGAAAACCAGCTGGCGAATGGCGCTCTGGGCAGCGGCCGGGGTGCCGGCAGACAGGCTGTATTCACCGCTGCCGGTTTTGGTAAATCCGCTGGCGGCCAGTGAGGCGGCGCTGAAGGTGCCGTTGTCATCGCCGTCGCTGAGCGATACCGTGACGGTCACGGTGTCGCCGGGGTCCCCGTCGGAGACCGTCACGGCGGCAAACGGCAGGACGGTGGCGGTGTCGTCGACGGGCTGCCCGGCGCTGGTGCCGCCAATCACCGGGGCGCGGGTGACCGTGACCTGCTGCTGGGGCAGAAACGTAAGCAAGGTCGGGGATACCAGCCCGCCGCTTTTGGCGGAAACGTATTCATCAATGAACCCGCCGGTGGTTCTGTCGTAGCGCAGGACGGCAGCATCTCGATAATCCGTAACATACAGATTCCCGTCCGGTCCGAAGGCCAGTCCTGACGGGTCGCTCAGACCCCCGAGACCGGCAGTTATAAAGGCGTCGATGAAAGCGCCGGTCGTGCCGTTATATCGCAGCACTTCATTCGTATTGAAACTGGCGATGTAGAGGTTTCCGTCCGGCCCGAAGATCATGTTTTCGGGTGTATTCAGGCCGCCGCTGCCGGAGCTGACAAACACATCGATGAATGCGCCGGTGGTGCCGTTGTAGCGGAGAACCTGGCTGTCGTTGTAACTGTTGACGTAGAGGTTCCCGTCGGGTCCGATTGCCAAACCGTAAGGCTGACTCAATCCACCGCTGGCCGCAGTGACGAAGGCGTCTATGAAGTCACCGGTCGTGCCGTCGTAGCGCAGCACTTCATCCGTCCATAAACTCGACACATACAAATTGCCATCGGCCCCGAACACCATTCCCCTGGCGCCATTCAGTCCGCCGTCGCCGTCGGAGACGAATTTATCGATAAAGGCGCCCGTTGCGGCGTTGTAGCGCAAAACGTTATCAGATGCCTCGCCGGTGACATAAATGCTCCCATCCGGACCGATGATAGCCTGGACGGGATTGTTCAGCCCGTCGGCCATGGCGAATTCCTGCAAAAATGCGCCTGTGGTCGCCGCATAGCGAAAAATGCTGTCCCCATACTCATAGCTGGGCACCAGCAGCTCGTTTTGCAGATAGGTGCCGTCCCCGTCGGTGGCGGCTGCCAGGATGCTGTAGGTGCGTCCGACCCCGGTGTAGGTGTGGGTGACCGAGGCCGGGTTGCCGTTGATGGTCTCGATGGTGCCGTCGCCCCAGTTGATGGTCCAGCCCGTAATCGTGTCGTCGCCCGGATCCGAGGGGCTCAAATTGAGGGTATACAGGCCGCCGTCATCGGCCCAGCGCTCACCGTGGGTAGTCAAGGTTGGTGCGGTGTTGACCACGGTGAGCGTGGTCGACGCGGTGTCGGTGCCGTCGGCGGCGTCGTCGACCTCGACGGAGACGTCGTACACCCCGTCGTCGGTGATCCCCAAGCTCTGGAGCTGATCCCAGGTGAGGGTGGGCGACCGCCCGCTGGCATCATCGAACTGTCCGTCGTTGTCGAGGTCCCAGGCATAGGTCAGGGCGTCGCCGTCCGGGTCGGCGGACGGCGAGGCATCCAAGGTGACGGGGTCGCCTTCGTTGATGGTGTAGGGACCTCCGTCAATGCCGGCCGTGGGCAGTTCCCCGTCGTCGGTGACGGTCACCGACAGGGTTTGCACATCCGTGCCGCCGCTGCCGTCAGCCGCCGTGACCTGCACCTCGTAAACGCCGTTGGCATCGGCATCCACGGCCACCTCGAAATCCGGTGCAGCCTTGAAGGTCAGCACACCGGTGCCGGGGTCGATGTCGAAGAGCGCGGCATCGGCGCCGCCCGTGATGCTGTAGGTTGGCGTATCGCCATTGGAATCAGAGGCGCTGACCGTGGTGACGCCGGTCTGGTTCTCGGCCGCGTTCAGCGCGGCCGTGGCGCTGCCGCCGTCTGAAGTGATCACCGGCGGATCGTTGCCATCGGTGACGGTGATGCTCAGCGCAGCCGTATGGTTGGGATCCGGCCCCAGCGTGGCGTCGTTGACCTGTACGGTGACGTCCAGCTGGGCGTTGGTTTCATAATCCAGGGCAGCGCCGGCCTTGAGGTACAGCACGCCGGATTCGATTTCGAACAGGCCGGCATCGGCCCCGGCCAGCGACAGGGCATTGGCCCCCAGGGTGTCGTCGGTGACGGTAATGTCGGCCACCTGGGTGCGGTTGGTCGTGTCGGCCGCTTCGCTGATGCTGGTGGTCGTGTTGGACAGGGCTACCGTCGGCGGGTCGTTGGCATCGGTGACCGTAATGCTCAGCGCCGTCGTGTGATTGGGATCCGGTGCCAGGGTAGCATCGTTGACCTGTACGGTGACATCCAGCTGAGCGTTGGTTTCGAAGTCCAGGGCGGCGCCGGCCTTGAGGTACAGCACGCCGGCGTCGATCTCGAACAGGCCGGCGTCCGTGCCTGACAGCGACAGCCCGTTGGTGCCCTGGCCATCGTCGGTGACCGTGATGTCGGCTACTTTGGTGCGGGTAGAGGTGTCGGCCCCCTCGCCGATGCTCACCATCGTGTTGGACAGGCTGACGGTGGGCGGATCGTTGGCATCAGTGACCGTGATGCTTAGCACGGCGGTGTCGTTGGGGTTCGGTGATAGCGTGGCGTCGTTGACCTGCACAATGACATCCAGCTGAGCATTGGTTTCGGTGTCCAGGACCGCGCCGGCCTTCAGGTACAGCACCCCGGCGTCGATCTCGAACAGGCCGGCATCGGCCCCGGCAAGCGACAGCACCTCGGTGCCCAGGGCGTCATCGGTAACCGTGATGTCGGCCACTTGGGTGCGGGTGGTGGTGTCGGCCGCCTCGCTGATGCTGGTGGTCGTGTTAGACGGGGCCACGGTGGGCGGATCGTTGGCGTCGCTGACCGTGATGCTGAGCGCGGCCGTGTCGTTGGGGTCCGGTACCAGGCTGGCGTCATTGATCTCCACGGTGACATCCAGCTGCCCGTTGGTTTCAAAATCCAGGTTGGCACCGGCCTTCAGATACAGCACCCCGGATTCGATTTCGAACAGACCGGCGTCGGTTCCGGAAAGCGACAGTACGTTGGTGCCCGGTGCGTCGTCGGTGACGGTGATGTCGGCCACTCGGGTGCGGTTGGATGTGTCGGCGGCTTCGCTGATGCTGGTGGTCGTGTTGGACAGCGCCACCGTCGGCGGATTGTTTGCCAGCACGCCATTCCAGTTCTGTTGCGCGTCACCGTTGACGGCCAGGCCTGTTTCGACGATGCCATGGTCATATTCCAGATCCCAATCCGCGCCGAATTGCGATTTGCCGGTCAGATCGTCACTGGCGGCCACGTCCGCGCCGGATAGCCAGGCAATTTCATTCAGCAAGCTTTGGCCGGGGCTGTCGGCGGCGACGTTGCAGCCGTAGAAGAGAAAATCGCCCTCCCCAGTCAGGGCACTGCCCCACCCGGCAACGCTCTCACGGTTCTGCTGCAGACTATTGGCGTTCAACCAGCTGTTGCCCAACTGAATCTGTCCGTCGGCCCCGTGAGTAATGAAATGCACAGCTGCCAGATCCGAACGCGCAGCCAGGATCTCGCTGACCTGCTCGATTCCGTCCTGGTCGGCTTCGAGAACCATCACGTCGAATGTGCGCCCGTTATCGCTGCCCTGCAGATCGGCGGTCAGCTGGCTGTAGTCCGGTAGGTTGGGGTTGACAATCACCAATTCCCGGCGTTCGGCCGCCGCTGCCTGTTCAACCGAGACCGCGTCCGCCGCCTGCATCAACTGGTCCGTGATTCCTGTATCTGCAGCCAGAACCTGTTCTTCAACAGCAACGCCGTCCAGACCCGGTAAAATATCGGCCGCAAACAGCACGCGCGGTTCCAATTCTTCGTAGCGAAGAACTTTAGGCTGCTTTTTGGCTGGCTTTTTTCGCTTGCTGAACAGCGCTTTAAATCGTGCAAACATATTTCCCCCATATGATTCCGACATTAAACCACCACAAGACTTTAACTTTCATCTAGTATTCATTCCGCTAAACCAACTTTCAGGGGCAATTTTGGATTTTGGATTGCGGATTTAAGGTATCGCTGCGCTCTATCTATTTTTATTAAAATGACCATTCGACAGAAAAGCTCACGACAGGCAGAATGCCTTAAATCCAAAATCTAAAATCCAAAATCCCCAATCAATGCGGAATAAAAGTAGGATCAACTTTTAAAAATAACATTGCAATAATAGGCATGATTTTCACCATGCCAGTTTGTACCTGCCGCATCAATCTTGCGTCAGGCCGGATACGATCCGTGCCGCAGCCTTTTTTGCCCGGGCATCATTTTGATCGATTTCAAACCGCACCAGGCACCGCAGTCCGCTCGGCATCCGCCGCTCGGCGTTTGGCAGTTCAAGGCGTACGCCGAAGGTGCTGCTGGCCGCATCGATCAATTTGTCAACAATGGTCACGGTGGCAATTTGCTCACCGTATTCCGGAAACTCCGGCACAATGGTCGCAGTCATGCCGGGGCCGATGCGGCCGAACATCCGGGCCGGAACGATGACTTCCACCCGCAGCGGATCGATCTGTGCCACCTTCAACAGCGACTGACCATCGACATATTCTCCCGGGGAAACATAGCGTTCGACCACCACCCCGGTTATAGGGCTTTTGATGGTGCAGCGGTCAACGACGGCCTGGGCCCTGGCCAGCTCCAATCTGGCCAGCGTGCTCTTTTCACGGGCCTGCTTTAGTCGGTGCTTGACCCGCACAATTTCGGTCGCGGCCTGGTCCTTGTCGTGGTTCGCGATCGAGTCCAGTTTGCGGAATCGGTCGGCCGTCCTTCTGGCAAAGGCCAGCTGTGTAATCTGCAGGGCGATTTCGGCGTCAAAGGTCGCCATGGCTTTGGCTTTTGCCAATACCGCACGCTCCTCGGACGATTCCATCTTCACCAGAGTTTGCCCCTTTTCGATCCAACTGCTGCGGTCAACGGTGACCCATTCGACAATCCCCTCCGCCGGAGAGCCGATATCGACCACCACATAGGGTTCGATCAGCCCGTCGTACTCGACCGTTTCGGCGAGCAATGATGCGGCCGGTACCAGTATCACCATCAGGATCAGGTTGAAGGCGGTCCATTCCAATCGTCTAAGCATGGTTTGACTCCAGATTTTCCATAATTCCATTTTTCCATTATTCTGCGGGGGCGAACGCATCCCCCGGCAGAGCGGATCAAGCCGGATTGTCCGGACTTTCAGTGTTGCCCGAAATGAATTCAGGCACGATACGCGCTACTCCAGTTGACCGCTGAAAGCCAGCAGCCGGCCGCTCCGCCGGTCAAACTGGCGCAGGGACCGGCGTGTTTCCCGGTTTCGGCGTTCAATTCGTCGCTGGGCCCTGCGCGTGAGGAAAAGCGACGGGTAGCGCTGCAACCCAGCGCCCGCCGTCCAGCAGCGGCTCAATATTTGAATCAGCGCCCAGCAACCGTTCTGCCGGACCAGGTTGTCCTCCAGCGAAATGATGCTCTGGTGGCTGCCCGGATCACCTTGACGGGCGCAGCGGCCGTAAAGCTGCCGGTCGATCCGCCTGGCATTGTTGCGGCAGGCGGCGATGACGTGCAAGCCACCCAGTTCGGCAACCCCCGCGCCGAGGGGGATATCGGTTCCGCGGCCGGCCATGTTGGTCGCCACCGTGACCGATCCGGATTGGCCCGCGGCGGCCACGATTTCAGCCTCGGCTCGATCCTGCCGGGCATTCAATACCCGGTGGATGATCCCCGCCGCCGTCAGTTTGCGACTCAACAGCTCTGAATCTTCTACCGAGGCGGTACCAATCAGCACCGGTCTCCCCTGGCCATGAATCGTTTTCACGGATGCGACCACGGCGGCCCACTTTTCTTCCGCCCGCGGGTAGATCAGGGGCGGCAGTTTCCGGCGCCGGCTGGGCCGGTGCAGCGGAATACGTTGAACCCGCAAACCGTAATCCGACCAAAGCTCGGCGCGAACTTCGCGGGCCGTTCCCGTCATCCCGCCCAGGCGCAGGTAGCGGCTGAAAAAGCGCTGATACGTCAACCGCCCCAGTTGCTCGCGGGCCGCTGTCAGGGGACAGCCTTCTTTGACTTCGACCATCTGATGCAGGCCGCGTTCCCAGGAGCGATCCGGCATTGTCCGCCCGGTGTTGGCGTCGATAATCAACACCTTGTCATCGGTCACGATATAGTCATGATCCTTGTGAAGCAGGTGGAGGGCGTACAGGGCCTGACAAACCAGCTCTTCGCGTCGTCGCGCATTGCGCCACAGCCCCTTCCTGGAAATGCGGTGGCCGGCCAGCTTCTGCTGCCCGGCCAAGCTGAGGCGGATGCTGTGCTGGGCCGGGTCGCGATAAAAATCTCCTGCGCTCTTCAACTCCCGGGCCAGTATCAGCGCTTGGCGGTAGGCGGCATGCTCGACGGCCCTGTCGATATTGCGGGTCAGAATCAGGGGCGTGACCGCCTCGTCGATCAGCACGCTGTCCGCCTCGTCGACGATGGCGAAACAGAGACCGCGCAGCAGAAACCGCTCCAATCGGCAGTTGTCGGCATAGGCCGATTCCAGCTGCAGACGCAATTGGCTGCGATTGTTGCCGAACAGCAGCCGGTCCTGCAGATAATCGAAGGCCACCTGTTTGTTGGTGCAATAGGTAATGTCGCAGGCGTACCCGGCACGGCGTGATTCCGGCGACATATTCTGAGTTACCTGGCCGACCGACAGGCCAAGGGCTCGATAAAGCGGGCCCATGACCCGGGCGTCCCGCTGCACCAGGTATTCGTTGACGGTAATGACGTGCACGGGAATACCGGCCAGAGCAGCAGTCGCCGCCGCCAAGGTTGCCGCCAGAGTTTTGCCTTCGCCGGTTTCCATTTCTGCCAGGTTCCCGCGCAGGATCACCCAACCGCTCATCAGCTGGGAATCATAATGCCGCAGTTGAAGGGTGCGCGCGGCCACTTCTCGCACCAGGGCAAAGGCCCGGATGCAGAGTCGATCGCTCAATCCCTGGCTGCGGAACCGGCGGCACAGTTCATTGCGCAGGTCGACGAGCCGGGCGCTGTCAAGCGCAGCCAACGCGTCTCCCTGACGGCCAATCGCAGTGCTGATTTTGCGCAGACCCGACCGGCCGTCACCGCGCAGGTGGGCCAACTGTCCCTGCAATCCTCTGACGGTGCGTTCGATCCATCCACAGGGCGGAACATTTTTTTCCGGATAAAAGCCGGAGATCAAACCGGGGCGCAGGGCCTCGGTTGCCGTTGCCGATGTTGGATTAAACATAAAATTTCCCGAGTATAAGTTGCCGCAATCGGCGATACCACTGCCTGGCCAGGGGCATCGTGCCGTGTTCCAACCGGATATAGGCCCGTCCGCCGATATGCGGGTCTTTTGCGAGCTCCGGCAGGCTTAAATCGAGCTGAAAATGGCTTTTCAGGGCCCGACGCCGATCCGGATCGACGGGGTCGATCGGAACGCCCCCGCCGCCGCCGGTACCCAGGGCCGCAGACGGCAGATCGAGGTCCGCCGCCGGGACGATGCGCTCGAGTTCGGCCCTCAGGGACTTGTCCAGCCGCTCGGTCAGTCTGACTTCGATTTGGGTCACCCGTTCCCGCACCAGGCCGATGTCAGCCTGGCTGACCACGGCACGGATCGTCGGCCGATGCTCGGAGACAATATAGCCCAGCAGTTCCCCTTTTTTGACAAAACGGCCGGGTAGATTGCGGGAATCGATCAGAACAACGCGGCCCCGGGTCGGACTGAGAATCAACAAGCTTGCCGATTTCTCCTCGGCCTGGCGCAAATCGCCCTTGATCTGTTCGATTTCATCTTTTAGCATCTTGCGCTTGACCCGCTTATGAAGCGGTTGTGCCTGGTAGCGGGCAGTCAGTTCTGCCAGACGCGACCGGTATATATCAACTTCCGCCGCCAGAAAGAAATCGGCGCCCCTCAGCAGCGGCGCACCTTCGACGACTGTTTGTTGGTCGGGGACCAGCACCTCGACCAGCTCACAATCGGTTCCGGCCCGTATAATCGATTGCTCCGGCAACCAGACCACGCCCTGGGTCGTCGTCCAAAGCGGCATCGGAATCACAAAAATCAGCAATACACCCCCCAAAAAAGCCGCGGCGCCAACTTTTACCAGACGGGATCTCCGCTGGCGGACTGCCGGCCTGTCCAGGAAGCGGGACACCGTGCGGATCGCAGGGAGCACCAATATGCTGATGGCGCCCCACAGGGCAATCAGGACACCCAAGACAAAGAAGCGGCTGCTGACCACCCAGACCAGCCCGAGCATAACTGCGATCCGGTAGCAAAATGCGATCGGTCCGGAGATCAGAAACCAGCCCCGCTCCCCGGGTGCCGTAACCGGCGATTCGGCGGTGTTGATTCCCAGTACGTAGCGCTGCAGCAGATACCCAAGGTAGCCCGTGGAACGTTGGCTGAGGTTGGGAATTTCGATCAGGTCGGCCAGGATGTAATAACCGTCATAGCGCAGCAGCGGGTTGCCGTTGAACAGCAGGGTCGAAATCCCGCCGATCAGCATCACTTTGTAAGCCAGCCCGCTGACCAGGCCGGTTCCCACACTCAGCCAGACCCACAGCGCGAGCGCGGCCAGCAGCATTTCGGCCATCATCCCCATGGCGGACACGATAATGCGGCGCTGCTTATCGGAAAACGACGTGGAAGCCGATGCATCAACGTACGGAATCGGAGACAAGGCCAACAGCATAATTCCCATCTCATGGACCTCGCCGCCCCATTTTTTTACGGCAAAGGCATGGCCGAACTCGTGAATCATCTTTACCAGCGGGTAAATCAACCAGAGCTGCAGCAGATCGTGCGGCGAAAACAGCTGATCTGCCAGGCTGCCGGTCAGTTCCGGCCAGTGGATCATTGCCGCCACCGAGGCGGACAATACCATCAACAGCCAGATGATAAAGGCCCCGCGGGTAAACAACGGCGCCGTGAGAAAATTCCATTTCTCGAGGAAACGATCCGGATCCCAAAGCGGGAGGCGCATGAAAAACGGATTGGATACCCGGGTCTTCCAACCGGTCGGATGTCGTCCTCGTGCCCGGCGGATCAACTCCATGGTGCTGGGCATAATGTCACTTTGAATCAGGTCAGCTTCGTGCAGTTGACCGAGCAGGCCGATGACTTCATCCTGGGTCGGCGCGGCATCGACTGCCAGTTTGCCGGCAATCTGCCAGATTTCATCAACCGTACGTCGGCCGTCCATCCGGCCGATCAGGGAATAGGCCGCCGCATTGAAACGATGCTGGCGCCCATTGAAGCCGTTTCTCAGCAGATACCACGTCTGTCCCCGATAGACGTGACGGGAAACCCGGCAGGCATCACGCAGCATCGGTTTGAGATCTGCGACGCGGTACCAATATGTGCTGAACAACGATTCACTCATAGTCATTCCTATGGCAGACAGTTCCAGATAAACAGGCGCAACCAGTCGACCAAACGCCGGGTCCAAATCCAGAGCAGCCTTTCACGGCTGATTTCTATTTTTGCGACCCCTTCCATCCCAGGGCGCATCAGTTCCAGATACTGATCCATGGCCGCTTCGACCCGAAAATAGTTGCGACCGTCCGCCGCAGATGCTACGGGTGTCAGCCGGTCGACAGTGATATTGACGGATCTGTCCGGAATTCCAGACAATTTCAATTGCCCCCGTTGCCCGGCCGCCACGAGGCCGATGTCCCGGTCGTCGACCTTCAGGACAACCCGATATTCGTTGGTCGGAGCAACTTCGTATAATGCCTCACCGCGCTTGACGGGGGCGCCCAGGGCCTGGCTCAGATCCCCCTTGACAACCAGACCGGAAAAGGGTGCGACAAGTTTCACGCGCGCCAGCTGATGGTCGACCAGTTTCAACTGCGCTTCGGCCTGAGCCTGCTTAGCCCGCAGAATGGCTACCTCAGCCCGGTCCAAAGCGGCCAGGGCCTTGCGGTATTCCTTGAACAACTGCGCACGCGTGCTTTGCCATTTGCGCTGCTCCTGACGCAGCTCCTGGTCATCCAGCGTCGCCAGCAGGTCACCCTCCCGGACCCGATCGCCGGCCCGGACATTGGCCGAGGCGATATACCCCGCCTGCGGTGCCACCACCGTGCGGCAGATTTCCGCCTCCAGCACCGCATCGCTGGAAATGCTGAAAATTGCGTTGTACTGGGACAAGCCGATCAAAAGCAACGCACTCAACACAATCCCCAATTTCAGCGGTAAATGGCGGGGTCCCACCAGACGTGCGAGCCAGTTTTGCGCGGAATCAAGGATTTTCAAGAGCAGGGGACGTTCATCGCGTCTGCGGGTTTCCAGCACCGGTCCCAACAGCAGACTGATCTGTTCGCACTGCGCCACAGTTTCCGCGGTGAAAGGCTTCTCCGCAGCGCGTTCGAGCAATACGGCGCCGACGGCTTTACTATTTTTAATCAACGGTACGGTGCAGACCGCCGCCCCTTTTTCTTCTTGCGCCAGCTGAGCATGACACCGGGTGACCAGCGTCGCATCTGAGGTCGCTTCGGGGTAAACGACCGTGGTTCTTTGATCTAGCGATTCACCCATCGCATCCCGAATGGCCCGTATCTTGGGTGAATGTTGCTCAATTCCGAACTTCCGGGACAGGGCCTCAACCCGCACCCGGTTAAACCGCAGAAAGCCAATGCTCACCTGTCGACAGGCAAAGCGCTCGGCCAGCTCGTTGGCCACCTGGGTTGCGGCAACCCTGAACTGCTCAGGTTCGAGTCCGGCGGCAACCAAATCGACCAGATTGACAAGCTGCTGCTTGGCCCCTGAGCCATTTGATTGATTCGCGAGTTTGAGTCGCCTGACTACCGGTATCATAACCTGAACCAAGATGTTGAGCCACTTTGCCCCGGTTTGGACCTGCTGCACGGCTGCCTGTTGGCTGGACGCAAAACGATGGGTCATCTCGATCGCGACAGCCCCAAGCAACCGGCCGTCTATGTGCAGCGGACAGGTCAGGGTATCATGCGGTTTGTCCCCCTTTTTAGTCGAAGGGTTGCGGGTAATCGCGAGCGCCTGTTTGTTGCGCAAGGCCGCCTCGGCATCCTGTCGCAATACCGCGTGACCACGTCCTGGGTTGGGCCAAAATAGGGCCTGGTCATAGGGGCCTTCACCGGGTGGACCGCTCAGCAAAACAGCCCGAATCGATCCCTTCAAAAGACGGCATTGTCGAACCAACCAGTATTGTAAAAGTTTTTTCATCTCCCCCCTGCAGCAGAGCTGAAACGCTTTACGGGTATTTTTCACGACGAAAGCAGATAACGAATAACCAGCAGAAACCGGACAAAGGGCGCTGGCGGTGGAACGAAAACACCATGGCCGCTGCACCGGGTCCTTCCCACCGCTTTAAGCGATCAAAATATGACCATTTCAGATTTTAAAAATCCCTTAACCCTTTGCAAATATTATTAAAATATTCTTTCAAGATTTATTTCACACACATTATTCAGATCGGGCGCCTAGGTTTATCCATATGTTCTATCGGTAAATGAACAAAAATCTTGAGCCGTTTTTAGCCGGTCTAATGCCATAAATTCAATTGGTTAGCTTTTTTTTCGAGCTGATGAGACAAGCCACATTAAAGTTGATTCGCAAAATGGACGATAGACATTTCAGGTCGTCCAGTCAGAGACGCCTGAAAACTGCCTAAAGGAAGGCCCAATTATTGCGTTTGAGTTATGCCGCTTGGCCAAAAGAGGTTCTCCCCATTGGCGCGCCAGTTATATGGGAGGCATTTTGCAATCCTATGATCAAGTTCTGGAAATTCGATTAACAGGCTTGAGATGAAGTGGTCGCCGTATTGCTTGGTAATTTATGATAACAGGAAATAGCATAGAAAGTATTCAGCCCCATGTCTTTGTCGTTGATGATGATATGATCGTGCGGGATACCGCCCGTGTGTGCCTGGAAGAAGCAGGTTTTGTGGTCTCGGAAGCCGAAAACGGCGTTGAGGCGCTGGAAGCCGTCGAAAACCTTAAACCCGACATCATTTTGCTGGATTTGATGATGCCGAAGATGAATGGTTTTGATACCTGCAGCACGCTTCGCAAATTGCCGGGGTGCGAGTTGATCCCGATAATGATCCTGACCGCACTGGAGGATATTGAATCGATAAATCGTGCCTATGAAGTCGGCGCAACGGATTTCACGACCAAGCCGATTAATTGGGTCGTATTGGTTCAACGAGTTCAATACATGGCCCGCGCCGTTCGGATGATGAACGAACGCATGAAACTCGAAGAAGAATTGCGGCAGTCTCAGAAACTGGAAGCGGTTGCCACGCTCACCGGTGGCATTGCTCACGATTTTAACAACTTGTTGCAGGTTGTCCAGGGCTATTCTGAATTGCTTTTGCTAGATAAAAATAAAGATGAGCCCGGTTTCCTGGAGTTGCACGAAATCTTCGCAGCTGCCCGAAGAGGGGGAGAGCTCACCCGGCGATTGCTCAACTACAGTCGAAAAATAAAGAGTGAAAAAAAACGCACCAATCTGAATTTTCAAGTCCGCCAACTGCATAAGCTGCTGCAGAGAACCATCCCCAAAATGATTGAAATCGAACTTCAGTTAGACGACGATCTCCAGTACGTTGATGCCGACCCGCTTCAGGTGGAGCAGGTGTTGATGAATCTGGCGATCAATGCGCAGCACGCGATGCCGGAGGGAGGGAAGCTGGTCCTCGAGACCGCCAATGTCACTTTAACCAGAGCATCCTGCAGCAGTCTTTCCAAGCTAGCTCCCGGGGACTATGCGCTCCTGCGCGTATCGGATACCGGCCACGGTATGGATCGCGAGACGCTTGCCCAGATCTACGATCCATTTTTCAGTACCAAAGCACCCGGGAAGGGAACAGGACTTGGCCTGGCCATGGTCCATGGAATAATCGAGAACCACAATGGTCATATAAAATGCCACAGCACACCGGGAAAAGGGACCAGTTTTACAATTTATTTTCCGGCCGGTGATACAACTCAAGAAATCAGCCTCGTAAAAGATGCGAAAAAAGTAAGCGATCTACGCGGCGATGAGACCATTCTGTTGGTAGATGACGATCACGCGATTTGCACTTATGCCAAACGATGCCTTGAGAAACAAGGCTATAAAGTGTTGACGGCCACGGACGGAAAGTGTGCCCTGGAGCTTTATCGTAAAAAAAATGAAAACCATCGACCTGGTTCTGCTGGATCTCATAATGCCCGGAATGGGGGGCGCGAAGTGTTTGCAAAAGCTCCTTGGAATCGATCCAGATATCAAGGTCGTCATTGCTTCCGGCTATACCCCGGATGAAAATACCATGCAAACCATTCAGCGGAATACGCGCGGATACCTTCGCAAGCCTTACTTTGGCGAGCAGCTGCTTCAGACCGTCAGCAGTGTGCTTCGCAGCCATCGATCGGTTAGGAAACAGGCCGGCTGACGGTTCATCCATCGGTCCCTTTTTGATTTACAGCCAATGCTTCAATTAAAGGCAGTCTGCTGTAGACTGGCCTCGTTACACGTTCAACGTTCAATCTACGCCATTGCAGTATTAATTTTTGCGGCAGACTATCGATAAATTGTGGTATAATGAATCAAGCTGGTTAGACGGCGGCAAATTTTGTTCCATGTGCGACAGATAGATTGAGGATTAGAAAAATGAATAGATTTTGGACTCTGAGCCTGATACTGATAAGTATCGCATGGGTTGGATGTACTTTACATGACGCTGCCCTGCCGGATGAGGAGGAATCCAATCAAATTGTCAACATCAATATCGAAAACGATTCGGATTCGCTGAAACTGACTATTCAGGCCAATCAAACGCTGAACTATACTGAAGACCGAATGGCCAATCCCAATGGAATTCTATTTTCTTTCCTCGATACGAGAATAGATGGTTTAAAGGGATTGTACAAACGTCCGGACAATGAAGTGGTCCGTTATATCAGGGTCGGCGCCCACGCCGTCAATGGATCGCCGGTTGCCACTATTTATTTTGCTCTGGGAGCCGATACATCTTATGGAGTCGCCCAGGATAATAGCAGGCTTCGAATTACGTTCCCCATACAACCCGCGCTCGCGAACCAATTAACATTGCCCCAATAACCTTCCGCAGCCTATCCGGAACCGCAATCACCACAATTTCAGTACCTAGGGCCGAGCGCCACTGAGGTGGCACGATAGACTTGCTGACCGATACGGGTCGGCCGTTGGTCGTGACCACCCATGATCAAATCTGAATTATTTTTCAACCAGGGAACCGGGGCGAATACCCTTGTTGCCGAATTTTTCCAATATCGAATCCGTCGTCTTGTTCAGTTCCTTCCGTTTTCCATTGGACTCACTTTGATCAAACAGGGAAAGCTGACGGCCGGAGCCGCTATCGGATAAGTTGGATAAAGAAATGCCCAAAAGACGAACCGGCCTTTTACCGACCGCTGTTTTTGTCAGCAAACGGCAAACGTTGGCATAGATGTCGGCGCTGTCGTGGGTGTGATGGTGCAGGGTTGCCGAGCGGGTGATCAGCTTAAAATCGCCGTATTTTACTTTCAGCGTGACGGTTTTGCCTGCAAGGCCTTTGCGGCGCATGCGGCGGGCCGCCCGATCGGCCAAAGACAACAGTTCGCGCCTGGCCGGCTCAAGATCCAGGATATCCGCGGAATAGGTAAGCTCATGACCGATTGATTTGACATCGTGCAGCGTCACCACATCCCGTGGATCGATGCCCCATGCCAGCTGATGCATATGGCTGCCGTGCTTGCCGAATTCCTTTTCCAGCAATGCCAGAGATGTTTGTCTCAGATCTTTAAAGGTATGAATGTTCAGGCGGGCCAACGCTTTTTGGGTCACCTTGCCGGCGCCCCACATTTTTTTGATGGGCAGCGGGTCGAGAAAATCCCTCACCATGTCAGACGGTACCACCGTCAGACCATCGGGCTTATCCATATCCGAGGCAACTTTGGCAATGAACTTGGAGGGAGCCACGCCGGCCGATATCGTCAGGCCGGTCGTCTCAACAACCTTCTGCTTAATTTTTTTGGCGATTGTGACAGGCGAACCAAAAAGCCGGGTGCAACCGCCGACATCCAAAAAGGCTTCATCGATGGACAGCGGCTCTACCAATGGGGTGTAAATATGAAAGATTTTAAATACCTGTTCGGACACTTCCTGGTATCTGGCCATTCGGACCGGCAAAACGATCCCATGGGGGCAAAGCCGCATGGCGGTTGCCATGGGTTGGGCGGAGTGAACACCGAATTTGCGGGCTTCGTAGGAGGCGGAGGAGACCACGCCCCGTTCCCGGCTGCCGCCCACGATAACAGGCTTGCCTTTCAGTTCAGGATTGTCCAGCACCTCAACGGCGGGATAAAACGCATCCAAGTCCAGATGAATGATATGTTTGACTTCGCCTAGTTTATCCATTTCGAGTAAAGGGCATCGCCGGGTTATTATTTAGTCACAATTTTGACATTTCAGGTCTTAAAATGCAAGTTTGCTATCGATTTCCAACACTCCAGAATCCGCCTGAAGCCGCAACTTTCTGAAATCATATAAGTTTAATATTTATAGGGTTTTGGCATAATATCTGCATCACTGACGGTTGGGGTTTTAGATCGAATCTAATCCGGCGCGCGACCAAGTAGTCTCCGGTTCGTTAAAAAACTAGTTTTTCTAGACTGGTTGACTCATTCTGTAATGAAATACATTCACCGAAATCTATCTCTGCTACAAATTTAAAACCCACAAAAACTAATCCTCCGAGCTGCGCACTTGTTTCTTACGACAACATGAATGGTCTTTTGCGGCCACCCAATAATTTGTCAGACAATCAAAATGATAAGTAGTAAGGCGCGCACAAAAAAGGAATACCATTAACATGGCAAATATCTTAATTGTGGATGATGATCTTCCGTTTCGAAAAATCATTGAAGAGATGCTGCAAACAAACGAAGTCACCTGTTCATCAGCATCGAATGCCGGTGATGCGCGAAAGGCGTTGAAAGATCAAAAAATTGACCTGGTCATGGCGGACATTGACTTGCCCGGTGAGTCGGGATTGGATCTTTCACAGTTCGTTTTATCCAAGTATGCGGATACAGCGGTGATCATCATGACCGGTATAGATGATGCCGAGCTCGGCAAGCATGCCCTCGATATCGGGGCCTATGGCTACATCGCCAAACCGATTGAAAAAAATTCGCTGCTGTTTTGTGTCAACAGTGCCTTGAAGCGGGCCAGGCTTGAAAGAGAAAACCGCCAGTACCGAGAAAACCTCGAATCCCTGGTTGCTGAACAAACCGCCGAATTACGGCGAAGCGATAGGCGTTTTCGCGAACTTATCGAGGACTCAATTCAGGGCATCCTTATTCACAGAAACCACAAGCCGCTGTTCGTCAATCAGACCTGGGCCTCGATCCATGGGTATACAATTGATGAAATTTATCAGATGGAGTCGGTAGTTCCCCTGATGTCGCAAAAAGATCAAAAACGAATGGTCGAATACAAGAAAGCCCGCCTGCGGGGGGAATACGCACCGACTAATTATGAGTATCAGGGCATTCGAAGCGACGGCACATCGGTATGGCTGGAAAACAGGGTCATGCAGGTTCGTTGGGATGGCGATATGGCCATCATGACAATCATTATCGACATTACGGAGCGCAAAATATTGGAAGCCCAGCTGCTGCAGGCCCAGAAGCTGGAATCCATCGGCCAGCTGGCGGCCGGCATCTCCCACGAGATCAATACCCCCATCCAATATGTGGGCTACAATACCCAATTTTTCAAGGAGCAATTTGAACACCTGGATCCACTGTTTGACCAGCACCAGGAGCTGCTGCAGGCGGCCCGGGCCGGCAAGGTGCCCGATGATTTGCTGATCAGGGCGGAATCAGCTCTCGAAGCGCTTGACCTGCCCTTTATCCGGGAAGAAATCCCGCCGGCCCTCGATCAAACAATCGAAGGCGTGGAACACGTATCCAAAATTGTGCGGGCCATGAAGGAGTTTTCCCATCCCGGCACGGATGATAAAGCCCAGATCGACCTCAATCAGGCGATCGAAAGCACCGTTGTGGTGGCCCGCAATGAGTGGAAATATGTGGCGGAGGTCACAACCGAATTGGATCCTGATCTGCCGCTGGTGCCCTGCCTTCCCGCTGATTTAAACCAGGTTATTTTGAATATGATTGTCAATGCCGCCCATGCCATTGGCGAAGTCGTGGACCAGGGCTCGGAAAAGGGAACCATTTCAATATCGACCCGCCGCCAAAACGGTTGGGCCGAAATTCGCATCAAAGACACGGGCACCGGAATTGCCGAAAAACATCGCTCCCGGATTTTTGACCCCTTTTTTACCACCAAAGAAGTGGGCAAAGGTACCGGACAAGGCCTAGCGATCTCCCATTCAATTATCGCCGACAAGCATAGCGGCACGCTGAATTTCGAAACCGAAACCGGCAAGGGCACCACATTTGTCATCCGCCTGCCCATCGAACCCCAGGTAAATTAAAAGGGACCCTGTAAAAAATGGCGAATATCTTAATTGTGGATGATGAACTTCCAGTCCAACAACTGATTAAAGAAATTCTAGAAGTGCCGCACGGCAGATGCACAGCGGCTTTAAATGCCGCTGAAGCCCGTAAACTGTTAAAGAAACAAAGATTTGACCTGATCATTTCTGACATTGATATCCCCGGTGAGTCAGGATTAGATTTTTCACGGTTTGTTTTAGCTAGGTATACCGATACGGCCGTAATCATCATGACCGGCTTGGACGATGCCGGACTCGTCAAGTCGGCACTTGATATTGGGGCGTATGGCTACGTTTCCAAACCGATTGACAAAAATACGCTGCTGTTTTGTGTAGACAACGTGCTGCAACGCGCCAGGCTCGAGCAAGAAAATCGGAAGTACAGTGAAAATCTCGAATCACTGGTTGAAGAAAAAACAACAAAGTTGCATGAAAATGAACAACAATACCGAGAACTGGTTCAAAGTGCCAACAGCATTATCATTCGACTCGATACTCAAGGGCGAGTTAAATTTATCAATGAGTTCGCTCAAAATTTCTTTGGATATACCGAGGATGAAATATTGAACCAGTCCATTGTCGGAACGATCCTCCCCGCGGAATCGACCTCTGGATCTGATCTTGAGAAAATGTTTCAAGAAATAGTCAAGAATCCGGATCAATATAAAAACAACGAAAATGAAAATATGCGAAAAAATGGCGATCGCGTTTGGATTGCCTGGACCAATAAGGTCATCCATGATGATGCCGGCAATGGTTTGGAAATTTTATGTATCGGCAATGATGTAACGGATCAGAGACTCACTGAAAAAGCAATCAAAGAAAGCGAGGAAAAGCTTCGCGCAATCAGCGAGTCTGCCCAGGAAGCCATCATCATTATGAACGCTGAGGGAGTTATATCATTTTGGAATGCGGCAGCTGAAAAAATATTCGGTTATACCATCCAAGAAGCCTTGAATCGGGATCTGCATGCGCTTATTGTTCCCGAGCGGTATTTGAAAGATTTTCAGAAAGGTTTTTCCAATTTTAAGATATCCGGAAAAGGATCTGCGGTGGGTAAGATGCTCGAGGTAACGGCCCGACGAAAAGACGGAAGTGAATTCCCGGTTGAGCTGTCGATCTCTGCCATGAAAATAAACGACCAGTACAACGCCCTGGGCATTATTCGAGACATTTCGGAGCGCAAAATATTGGAAGCCCAGCTGCTGCAAGCCCAGAAGCTGGAATCCATCGGCCAGCTGGCGGCCGGCATCGCCCACGAGATCAATACCCCCATCCAATATGTGGGCTACAATGCCCAATTTTTCAAGGAGCAATTTGAACACCTGGATCCACTGTTTGACCAGCACCAGGAGCTGCTGCAGGCGGCCCGGGCCGGCAAGGTGCCCGATGATTTGCTGATCAGGGCGGAATCAGCTCTCGAAGCGCTTGACCTGCCCTTTATCCGGGAAGAAATCCCGCCGGCCCTCGATCAAACAATCGAAGGCGTGGAACACGTATCCAAAATTGTGCGGGCCATGAAGGAGTTTTCCCATCCCGGCACGGATGATAAAGCCCAGATCGACCTCAATCAGGCGATCGAAAGCACCGTTGTGGTGGCCCGCAATGAGTGGAAATATGTGGCGGAGGTCACAACCGAATTGGATCCTGATCTGCCGCTGGTGCCCTGCCTTCCCGCTGATTTAAACCAGGTTATTTTGAATATGATTGTCAATGCCGCCCATGCCATTGGCGAAGTCGTGGACCAGGGCTCGGAAAAGGGAACCATTTCAATATCGACCCGCCGCCAAAACGGTTGGGCCGAAATTCGCATCAAAGACACGGGCACCGGAATTGCCGAAAAACATCGCTCCCGGATTTTTGACCCCTTTTTTACCACCAAAGAAGTGGGCAAAGGTACCGGACAAGGCCTAGCGATCTCCCATTCAATTATCGCCGACAAGCATAGCGGCACGCTGAATTTCGAAACCGAAACCGGCAAGGGCACCACATTTGTCATCCGCCTGCCCATCGAACCAGAGGCAAACTAATAGAGAGGAAATATCGATGTTAAAAACTATTTTTGTTGATGACGAGCCCAATGTACTCCGGAGTATTCGACGGATGCTACATGGGCTGCGGCAGGAATGGGACATGAAATTTGTGGAAAGCGGAAGCGAGGCCCTTGACTTAATGACTAAAGAACGTTTTGATGTAATTGTCAGCGACATGCGCATGCCGCAAATGGACGGAGCCCAGCTGTTGGCGGAGGTCAAAAATCTTTATCCCCACATGGTGCGCATCGTGCTTTCGGGACATTCAGACCAGGAGATGATATTGGAATCAGTCAGATCGGCGCACCAATATCTGTCCAAACCCACTGATGCGGAGACCTTGAAATCGACCGTAAGCCGCACCTTGGCCCTGAAGGACTTATTGGCTGATGAATCGCTTAAGGTCATTGTCGCCCGGCTGGACTCTCTTCCCAGCCTGCCCACTTTATACGCTGAAATCATGCAGGAGCTGCGGTCGTCGGACCCGTCCATTCGGAAATTGGGGCAGATTATATCCAAAGATATAGGCATGACCGCCAAAGTATTGCAGCTGGTCAATACCGCCTTTTTCGGAATACCCCGGCACATTGAAGACCCCGGTCAGGCAGTCAGCCTGCTTGGAATTGATACAATCAAAGCCCTGGTGCTGACAATAGAAGTTTTCTCGAAATTTGATCAGGCCAAGGCCGCTGCGTTTGATATCGAAAAGCTCTGGGGCCACAGTATGATGACCGGTGAACTGGCAAAGAAAATCGCCATATCCCAACAAGCCGACAAACGGGTGATTGATGACGCCTACATGGCCGGCCTGCTTCACGATATCGGGAAATTGGTCCTGGTGGAGAATTTTTCTGAAAAATACACCACGGTCATGAAAATAGTAACCCATGAAGATGTCAGCCCGTCTGAAGCCGAAAGCCAGGTGTTTGAGGCCGGCCATGCGGAGGTCGGGGCTTTCCTCTTGGGCTTGTGGGGATTGCCGAACTCCATTATTGAAGCCCTTGCTTTTCACCACAACCCGCGGCAATGTCCAATACAGTCGTTTAGCCCGCTGATAGCCGTGCATGTCGCTGATGCGCTGGTGAATGAAGATGGACTGCATTCGAATTCAGGGACCACATATCCCTTGCTTGATTATGAATATTTACAGGATTTGGGCTTATCCGAAAGCTTAAATGCATGGCAGGAGATCCATGCCGAAGCTCAAAGGAAGGAAACGAATGATGAGTGAAAAAATACTCTTTGTGGACGACGAGAAAAACGTATTGGAGGCAATCCGGCGCCAATTGGCCAAAAAGTTGGATTTCGACACCGCTTTGGGGCCGGAAATTGGATTGGCCAAGGTAAGGGAAAATGGACCTTATGCGGTCATTGTATCGGATCTTCGCATGCCGGTCATGGATGGAATTCAGTTTTTATCCCAAGTGCGCGAATTGACGCCCGATACAATTCGAATGATCTTAACCGGAAATGCGGATCTGAAGGCGGCTATTGAAGCGGTAAACCAGGGCAATGTTTTTAGATTTATGACCAAACCATGCCCCCAAAACGTGCTGCTGAAGGTTCTTGCGGTTGGTTTGGAGCAATACCGCCTGGTCACCGCCGAGAAGGAGCTGTTGGAAAAAACATTGAAAGGCGGAATCGAGGTTATGACAGATTTGCTTTCGATGTTGAACCCTGAAGCCTTCGGGAGATCTTTAAGGATCAGCCATATGGTGACGGAAATCGCTGCGCAGCTGGGAATATCCGAAATCTGGAAACTGGAAACCGCAGCAATGCTTTCTCAAATCGGATGGCTTCTTTTGCCGGCCCAAACCCTGCAAAAGCTTTACGAAGACAAGGAGCTGACATCCGATGAAGCTAAAACCCTTAATATGAATCCCATGATTTCCGCAGACTTAATTAAAAACATCCCCCGCATGGATGCGGTAGCGGAGATCATATTGCACCAGAATAATCTCTTTGACGGGTCCGGCGAGCCGGACGACGACACGCAGCGGGGCGATTCGATTCCGCTAGGTTCCAGAATTCTGAAAGTGGCCCTTGATTTTGATATTCTCGAAATTAAAGGCCTTTCCCGGGGACAGGTGTTGGCTCAAATGGGTGATCGGGCCGGGTGGTATGATCCTGAGGTAATCAAGGCTTTGGAGAAAGTAGTTGGAATTGAAGAAGAGTATCAGGTCCGGGAGGTAAAAGTTTCCGAGCTGGATACAACAATGATCCTTGATCAGGACATTCGATCAACAAGAGGGCAATTGGTGGTTTCCAAAGGACGAAAACTCAACGCCGTAGCGCTGAATCGATTGATACACTTCGATCGGAATTCCAAAATTCAGGAGCCGATTCGTGTCCTGACGTTTGTTTAGGAGCCCCGAAAACTGACACAGACAACAATGTAAATCTAAGATTTCAATAATTTAGGAATTGTCTCGAACCTGGAGTAATGGAGTATTGGGGTATCAAGAGAAGACATCCAATCTTCAGACATTACTCCAGCACTCCAGTACTCCAACACTCCGAAATTATAAAGAAGCACGCCCCTGATCCAACCCAGTCAAGGCGACCAGGGGCATGCTCAACGCCTATTTAAGCTTCCAATCCTGCCACAGTCTTTTCATCCGGGTGTAATTTTTATCCGTCGACCACCACTCGAAATCTGTGTGGACCTGAATGTCTGCAAAATCGGTGGGCAGCGAACCTTTATATTTGCCTGTCACCTTCGAAACGGCCTTCTTGTTGGTCGGACCGTAGGAAATATAGCTCGCTATTCGGTAGTTGTTCTCAGGAAGTGATTGCCAGGCCACAAACAGCATGGCCAGCTCTTTGTTCGGGGCGCCTTTGGGAATCATCCAGGAGTCTCCTTGCATGGTGGCGCCGTTCCAGACAATTTTTAGGAGAACCCCTTCATCCTTGACAACCTGGACGCGGCCGTTCCAGGCCGAAGCCATTACCACCTCTTTGTCCGTCAACAACTGGGCCGGCTGGGCACCGCCCTTCCACCAGACCGTAATATGGGGCTTTAACTCATCCAATTTCTTAAAAGCCTGTTCTATCTTCTCATCCGTCAGGGGATAAATCTGGTTGCGGTCGTAACCCGAGGCCAACAGGGCCCAGGTGACGTTGTCCATGACATCATCCTGGATAGACCGTCTGCCGGGAAATTTTTCGACATCCCAGAAATCGGTGAGGCTCGTCGGCGCTTCCCCTTCCTTGAAGACATCCGTTCGGTATGCCAGCACGGTGCTGTATACATCGGTGCCCACGTGATATTTGCCGGCGAATTTTCCCATAAAATCGTCTTTGTTGACGATGGAATAGTCAATCGGCTCCAGGTAGCCCTGGCTGCCGAGATCATCCGGGTAAAAACTCGATCCGGCAACCACGTTATATATTAAAATAACTAGTGAATATACTTCTGCTAGTTACTATAAAAAAAGTAATAGGAGAATGATCTGCGACATGGAAAAAAAATAACCTCTTGATATCATAGTGGCAGCAAAGATGCAA